>ERZ1673961.643-NODE-643-length-12600-cov-89.319649_pt1 | contig 12600 bp, 14 predicted proteins | sample MGYA00580189_ERZ1673961 | MGnify/ENA primary metagenome ERZ1673961 (study PRJEB41334, sample SAMN05608105) | rock metagenome | biome: terrestrial subsurface; feature: shale formation; material: shale | place: USA: Pennsylvania ... | reverse complement strand
TTGAAATATAATACAATATATCTCTGATGTTATTATACGAGTGTAACCAGATCAAAAAATATATCTGTAATCTTTATCACATTTAATAACTAATATTAACAACTATAAATTACAAAATATTTTGCATATCTAAAGAATTTAAGTAATGTAAAGTGAATCCTATTTTCTAAATACAGTTATATTTTTATTAGCATAAAATTGAATTAAATTTTTAATATCATTTGAACAACATTTTCCTGAAGGGTTTAAATCTTTGCAACTATTTCCAGTACAAGCTTTAGTTGATTTTTTAATTTCACGGAGAGTAATACTCCCATTTTTTATTGCATCTATTATAGTTTTTTTATCTACTTTTATACAGTAACACACTAAATCAGTATCCTTAGTTTTTAACCAATTAATCATTATAATTTCTCTTTATATATTTTTACCTTCAAAACTATTTTTAGCAACATTTTGAACTATTTTAGATGCCATATCATTTGTTTTTATAGCTATTTTACTTGTTTGTTGTGTTACTTTTTCACTTTGTTTTATATATTGATTTAATTGTTCAACTATTTGACTTATTGTATCCATTTTTGTTGTTTGTTCTACTGTTAATGATGTAACTGTATTGATAAGTTCATTAGTTTTAACTATCTTTTCTTCTAAATTATTAAACCCATTAATCATCTCTTCGCTGATATTTTTACCTTCACTGGTTTTCAATGTCGCACTTTCAACTAAATTAGATATCTCTTTTGCAGCTTCGGATGATTTATTTGCAAGGTTTCTAACCTCACCTGCTACAACTGCAAAACCTTTTCCAGCTTCTCCTGCTGTTGCTGCTTCCACAGCCGCATTTAGTGAAAGAATATTTGTTTGGAATGCAATTTGATCAATTAAATTAATTGCTTCATTAATAGCTTTTACTTTTTCATTTATATCATCCATTGCAGTTGCTGTTTTTTGTGCTAAAACTTTTCCTTCTTTTGCTGAAGTATTTGTATATGAAGAGATATTTAACATCTCTTTTGCTTGTAAATTTGTATTATTGATAGTTTTACCTATATCGTTTATTGCAATAGTTGTATCATCTAATGCTTGAATCTGTTTTAGTGAATTACCGTTTAAAACTTGTATATCTTGTTCAAGCTTTTCAGAACTGTTTTTTAAGCTATTTCCATCTTCTTGATTTTGAATTAACATATTAGTAATCATACTATTTAAAATACTAATTTTTTGGATAATAATTGCTTCATCTTTATTTTCAAATATTGGTTTAAAATCAAAATTTGCATAGCTTTCTAAAACATTCACTATTTTATTTATATCTTTGCCTGTAAAATTTTCTAAATTATCAAGCATTTTATTAACTAAATCTTTCAATTCATTCAGCGATGCAGTATTTGAGTTTTTTAATATCCTCTTATCAAAATAACCTTTAGAAATAGTACTTAAAACGTTTTTTACCTCTTCAATAAGTACATTCTCTTCTTTAATATTTATTGTAATTCTTTGAACATTTTCATTGATATTTTGTGCCATTTGTCCAAATTCATCATTTTGTTTTATTTTTATATCTTGTATGCTTGGAGTTTTTTTATTTAAAAAGTCAAAAAAGTTATTTAATCCATTTTGAATAATGTTTAATTTTTTATTTAATATTGTTGTTGTATAAAATATAACAAAACCAATTAAAATTAACCCTATTATTGAAGCAATAATTGAAAAAAGTCTTGTTTCATAAGCAGTTGCTAAATACTCTTTTTTGGGAGCACTTAATATAAATGCCCAATTTGTATCAGAATCTGCTATTTTAAAAGGAACTAAAATATTTAATGAGTTATTTAGATTTATTGAACTCTTTTCAAAAAACGAAAACTCTTTTTTACTCTCAATTGCATCTAAAATTTTTTTGCTTATTTCACTTTTATCAATTTCGGATAAATTTTTACTGTGAAACTCTTTATTAGGGTGAGCAATTATTGTACCTTTTGAACTTAAAATCATACCTTGCCCACTATTTAATACTTTAAGATTTGAAACTCTTTGTACAATTTCATCAATTGAGATATCAATACCAATAACTCCAACTATCTTTTTATCTTTAAAAAGCGGTAATGATATTGTAGTATTAAGTACATCTTTACCATCAACTTCAAACTTATAAGGTTCTGTTATATACTCCTTTTTAGTTTTTATAGGTTCATCTATCCATACTTGTCCAGGGAGTACTGGATAGTTTTCCATCAAAGATATATCTGATCCATTTTTCATAATATAAGGAGAAAATCTTCCTTGTTTATCATGTGCATATTGATTTGCCATATTTTGATTATAAGGATAAAAGTTATCCTCTTTAAAATATGCCCAAATTCCTACTATGTATGGGTTTTTTTCAATAATAGAACTCATAAGCTTCAGTAATGTTTGCTTGTCATACATACTATTTTCTGCTATTGCAGTTTCTAAAGAAGCACTAAAAGTTTTGAGCAATACTACAGACTTTTCCATATCATTTTTTATCTCTAATGCATTTTTATTTCCAAACTCATTTATATAATTTTTTGAAATATTTTCAGTTTCATCAAATATTTTTGATGAAATAATAGATGTTGAAATTGCTGAAATAATAACAAGAGTAGTTAATACTGTAAAAAGCAGTTTTTTGCTAAAGCTTAAGTTGTTAAACATAGTGAAGCCTTGTAGAATTTATTTTCATTCTACAATAAAAAATCATAAATTAAAGTGATATTTGTCACATAAAGTATATAATATTTTAGTTATAATTTTTACCATCAGTAAAGAAGGAAGAGTATGAATTTACAACATCATTGTAATTTAAAACCCAGAGATACTAAGATTAGATATATTATCGCTACTATTTTACTTTTCGGTGGGTTGCTTTTAGATAGTTATGCCTCTATTTTTGTATCATTATTTTTATTTTATACAGCTATAAAAAAGTTTTGTCCTATGTATTATATTATGAAAATCAATGAACGATATGGATTTGATAATTATTATTTGTCACTGCTTCCAAAACATAGAAAAACCCCTGTTTTTATTTTTGATGAAAATGGGAAAATTGTATTTCAAAACAATTCAAGTCAAAAACTAAAATTAGAGATAAAAAAATTAGAAGATTTAGAAGTAAAAAATTCAAAAGAGTTTATTACCCAAAATATAGAAGAAAACAAAATATTAAAATTTGATAACATTTATTATCAAATTGATTTAATTGCACTAAAAGATGAAAAACTTATACTCTCTTATTTTGATGATGTAACACAAGTAATGGAACTCAACGATGAAATAGAACAAACTCAAAAAGAGGTTATCTATGCCATGGGTGAGATTGGTGAAACCAGAAGTAAAGAGACAGGAAATCATGTCAAACGCGTTGCCAAATACTCTAGAGAATTAGCTCTTTTATATGGTCTTAGCCAAAAAGAAGCCGATATCCTACAAATGGCAAGTCCTATGCATGATATTGGTAAAGTAGGTATTCCTGATAATATTTTAAATAAACCTGCAAAATTAACTTTAGGTGAATGGAAAATTATGCAAACTCATGCCCAATTAGGTTATGAAATGCTAAAAAACTCTAATAAACCCATACTTAAAGCTGCTTCAATTGTAGCACACGAACATCATGAAAAATGGGATGGTTCAGGATATCCTAGAGGTTTAAGTGGGGAAGATATTCATATTTATGGAAGAATTACCGCTGTTGCTGATGTATTTGATGCACTTGGAAGTGAAAGAGTTTATAAAAAAGCATGGGCTTTAGAAGATATTTTAGAGTTATTCAAAAAAGAGTCTGGAAAACATTTTGACCCAAAATTAGTTGAGCTCTTTTTAAATAATTTAGATAGATTTCTAGCTATTAGAGATAAATATAAAGATGTGGTAGATGATGAATAGATTAAAACTTTATTGTAAATTAGCCATTACTAAAAGAGTAGTAAAAAGAGCTATTTTTTCAAGTATAGTTGTTGGGACTATTTTAAATTTAATAAATCAATATAATGCAATTTTAAATTTTAATCTGAGTCATCTTGATTTAATGAAATTCTTTTTGACATTTTTAGTGCCTTATTGTGTGAGTACTTATACGGCAGTTGCTTTACAATTGGAGCTTTTAAAAGAGAAAAAATAGAGACAAGAAGTCTCTATCTTATTTTCATCCACATTTTCCTACACCACATTTCCCAGTAGATTTAGGAGCTTCTTTTTTATCAGCACCACATTTTGTTGCGGGTGCTTTTTTATCAGCGCCACATTTAGTAGCTGGTGCTTTCTTGTCAGCACCACATTTTGAAACAGGTAATTCTTTTTTCTCAGCACCACATTTAGCTTCAGCTGCCATTAGATTAGTAGAACCTAAACCAAATAAAAACATTGCTCCTAAAAGCAACGTTGTAACTTTTAATTTCATCATATTTTGTCCTTAGTGTTAATATAGATGATTTATATTAACATAATATAAAAATTAGTTATGTAACTAAAGTCACAAAAGTTCAATTTTTTTTCTTGATAGTTTAACAATTCCATTTTTTTCAAAACTTTTTAAAATACGACTTACTACTTCTCTTGAAGTGCCTATAATCTCACCAATTTGTTCATGAGAAAGATATATTTCATTTGAAGTTTGCGATTGCAGCCAGTGAAGCAATCTTGTATCTAAACTTAAAAATCGTATCTCTTCGATAAGTGAAGCCATTGATTCAAGTCTATTTACATATTGATCAAAAACATACCTTTGAAACTCTTTGTCTTCTACAAAAAGTTTTGCAATTAATTCAGCTGAAACATCATATCCTTCTAAATCAGTTTCAGCAATAGCCGTTCCAACAGCAGGTGCAGAATTATATGAACTAGTAAAATTAACATTACATTGTTCACCTTGTGAAAAATAATATAATAAAATACTTTGACCATTTTCATGTTGTCTAGTTACTCTAACTCTACCCTTTGTTAAAAAAAGTATATCGGAACAAATATCACCCTGTACATAAAGTTGTGTTCCTATCGGAACTTTTATATACATAGAATTCTTTTGTAATAATTCTTTACTATTTTTATCTAACTTATTAAAAAAACTAAAAGATTCCATTATAACCTTTTCATCATATGATTTTATATAGTTTTATTATTTCTAAAATATGATTAATTACTTATGAATGCTATGATAAAAGTAGTTCGCTTCTAAAATTTAAGTTTATTTTGAGTGATATGGAACTTTCGTGCCTTTATGCAAAAGTACAAATTAAATATTTTCACTTTCTTTTAAATATTAATGTGTTAAATTAGAACTTTTATAATAAAAAAATTTAACACATAAAAGGATTCACAATTCCATTTATAATTTTTATAATTTTGTTTTTGAATTATTGTTTTGCTGATACAAATAAAGATATAACAACACCTCTGTTTTATAATTATAAACTACCTTACAGTGGTCCTTTAACTAAACCTAAACTTCTTTGGAAATTTAATAGCGGAAATTATCAAATTGAATCAAGAATTACTATTGATGAAAAAAATGTAATTTATTTTGGTTCAAATGACAATCATGTATATGCATTAAATCCAATAAATGGAAAATTAATTTGGAAATTTAAAACAAACTCCAAAGTAAAGTCTTCAATCGTCTCAACAAAAAATGATGAATTAGTATTTACTTCAATGGATGGTTATCTATATACACTTAATAAAGATGGAACATTAAAATGGAAATATAATGCAAAAAATTCTGTAGTTGCAACACCAAGTATTGATAAAAATAATAATATTTTCTTTGGAGATACCAAAGGATATGTTCATATACTCAATTCAGTTGGAGATGTTATAAATAAATTTAAATTAACAACTTCGATTAAACACATGATATTAACTGATGAAAATAATAACTTTTATGTAAATAACAATAAACAAATTATTTCTTTTAAAAAAACAGGTAGTATTAATTGGAAATTTATACTAAATGGTTTTATTGAAAGTTCACTTGTTGTTCATAATGATATTATTTTAGCAAGCTCTAAAAATTGGAAAATGTATGCATTAAATACAAAAGGTCAAGAATTATGGAATTATAGTACGGCATGGTATTTAACATCATCTCCTGTTATTGCAAATGATACAATTTATTTTGGTTCATGGGATTGGTCTATTCATTCAATTTCTTTAAATAAAGGCGAAAAAATTTGGAGTACTCAGCCAGAAAGGTCTCCAGTTATGGCATATTTTGCTTCAGGGATAATTGTAGATAAAAACGAGAATATTTTCGCATCTTCTAGAACTGATAAAATATATTGCTTTAATAAAAATGGAAATGTATTATGGAAATTAGATTTAAAAAGTGAAGATGTATTAAGTGGAATAAGTTTAAACAAAGATGGAGTACTTTTAATTCCAACAAGTCAAGGAAATATTTATGCATTTAAATGAATTCTGAAAATTTAAAAATCTATTAATATTAATCTTTATAAAATATTTATACAATTTAAAGCTATCTTGATAAATTTTACATATATTTTTGTATAAAATGGTGGTAACTTTAAATATAAAAGGTTACACAATGTCAATTTCAAATATATTAATGTTAGTCATACTTTCTATTTTAACAATTTTTTTGTTAATGAAATTACCTAAAGCATAAAATGAGAAATATTTTAGAAAAAATTACTAAATACAAGTATATTTATAAAACCTTAGGCATATTATTTTTAATTACTTTGATAAGTCATCTATTTAAAGAATATCTTGATATTATCAATATAGCATTAATTCATATTATACCTGTTGTTATTATTGCAATTTATGGAAATGTTAAAGCTACTATATTTATAACATTACTTAGTGTTGTATTTTTAAATTTTTTATATATTCCACCTCTTTATAGTTTTTCTGTACATAATGAACTTTATATTTGGAGTTTTTTAATATTTGGAATTGTTGGTTGGATAATCACGATTCAAGCAAAAAACTTAAATACTCAAACCAAACAAAATGAATTAAGAGAGAGCTTATTACATATAATTTCCCATGATTTAAGAACACCATTATCAACTATTCATGGAAGTATAAATCTGATTTTATCAAATGAAAAACTTGATATGGAAAGTAAAAATAATCTTTTAGAAGATATTAATTACTCCTCATTACGAATGAAAAGATTGATAACTAATTTATTGGATAGCACAAGACTTTCTAGTGGAAGTATTGATTTAAAACTTGAATGGTGCGATTTTGAAGATATTGTTGGTGTTGCATTAAATGAATTTTCTCAAAAACAAAATGATGAAAAGTTAGATATAAAAATTGATGAATTAAGTCTATTTTGGGGTGATAATACCCTTTTAACCCAATTAATTATAAATCTTTTAGACAATGCCTTTAAATATTCAAAACCAAATACAAAAATCTATTTAGAAATACATAATCTAAATAATTTTACAAAAATCAAGGTTTTTAATGAGAGTGAATATATTGATAAACAAAAACTAAAAAATATATTTGATAAGTTTTATAGATTTGAAGATACAAATGATATTTCAGGTAGTGGCATTGGTTTGGCTATTTGTAAAAGCATTGTTAAATTACATAATGGTGAAATAAAAGCAATAGCACAAAATGATGGAATAAGTATAGAAATAAAACTTCCTATTATAAAAACAGTAGAGGTAAAATGAAACAGTTAATACATATAATCGAAGATGACCAGTCAGTAAAAAAGTTACTTGAAATTGCTTTTAAAGAGTATGATTTTAACTCTATTTCAAGTAACACTAAAAGCAATGCAATGATAATGTTTTTAAGTCATAATCCTGATTTATTGATAGTTGATTTAGGATTACCTGATGGTGATGGAAAAGATTTTATTAAACAAATTAGAGAAATTTCAAAAATTCCTATTATCGTTTTAACCGCAAGACATGATGAAAAAGAGATTGTCGCAGCTTTAGATGTGGGAGCTGATGATTATATTACAAAGCCATTTTCTGTAAATGAATTACTTGCTAGAATAAGAGCAAATTTGCGAAGAAAAATAGAACCTGAAAATATTAATTCCTCTATTGTTTGTGATGAATTAGAACTAAATATTGTCTCAAGAGATATAACTTTTAAAAATGAAAAGTTAAAATTAACACCAATAGAATATGAACTACTTAAATATTTTATGTTAAATGCAAATAAAACTTTAACTCATAATCAGATTTTACAAGAAGTTTGGGGAACTGGGTATCAAAGTCAAATGCAATATTTAAGAACTTATGTAAATACATTAAGAAAAAAAATAGAAAAAAACTCTACACGACCCAAATATATAAAAACAGAATCAGGAATCGGTTACAGATTTTCTTGTAATCAAAATTAAGAATAATAATGCAACATAAATATGTAAAATCTATTTTTTTAGGATATATAGTTGTAATCTTTTTAGGAGGATTATTTTTATCTTTACCAATTTGCCACATTGGAGAGTTGAAGTTTATAGATGCAATGTTTACAGCAGCAAGTGCCACTTGTGTAACAGGATTAATAGTTACAAGCACATCTGAAAATTTTACTTTTTTGGGTGAATTAGTCATTTTAACACTTATCCAAATTGGTGGGATTGGTTATATGTCTTTAGTAATTATCTTCTTTCTTTTTATTAGACACAAATTAAATATTGATGAAAAAAGGGCTATGAAACAATCTTTAGATTTACCAACACTTCATGTTGGAGCTTTTACTAAAAGAATTTTGTCAGTTGTTTTAGTAATAGAATTAATTGGAGCAATTATACTAACATTACAATTTACAGATAAATATGAATTTTTTGATGCATTGTGGTTTGGATTATTTCATAGTATTAGTGCTTTTAATAATGCTGGTTTTTCACTTTTTACCGATAGTTTGATGTCTTATCAAAGTGATACTATTTCATTATTTACAATAAGTTTATTAGTTGTTTTAGGAGGTCTAGGATATTTTGTATTGATTGAAATCTATGAAAACAAGAAATTTTCAAAAAGATTTACTATACATACTAGAATTATGCTTTATGGAACAGTTATTTTAATAGTTAGCGGAATGATTCTATTTTTATCAATTGAGTGGAATAATCCAAAAACTTTTGGAGAATTAAGTTTTTATGACAAAATTCTAAACTCATTTTTCTTATCAATAAATTTTAGAACCAGTGGATTTAATAGTATTGATATAGGTTCACTAAAAGACTCTTCTTTATTCTTTTCAACACTATTTATGATGACAGGAGCTGGTCAAGGAAGTACAGCAGGTGGTATGAAAATAACTACTGTTGCTATTTTGATTATTACTGTGATTTATATTTTAAAAGAGAGTAATCAACAACCAAGTATTTTCAAGCGAACAATTGACCAAAAATTTATAAATAAAGCTTTAGCGATAATTATATCTTCATCATTTTTTGTTTTGTTAGCCGTATTACTTTTGGTTGAAACTCAAAATTTACCATTTGTTAAAATCTTATTTGAAGTAGTATCAGCTTTTGGAACAGTTGGAGTATCTACTGGAAATGGCGATATTTTAAGCTTTTCAGCACAATTTGATACTTTTGGTAAATCAATTATTATCATAATGATGTTAGCAGGAAGATTAGGAGTTTTTGCTTTTGGCTTGATTTTAGTTGGTAAAGCAAAAACAACACATTTTAAATACCCCGTTGGAAGGATTATTATATGAAAACAATAGCAGTTATTGGTTTAGGAAAATTTGGATTTTATATTGCAAAAAGTTTATCAAGATTAAATATAAAGGTAATTGCAGTTGATAATGATGAATGTAAAGTTCAAGAGATAAGTGAATATATTGATAATGCTTTTGTAATAGATAGTACCAGTAAACATGCACTTGAAGAAGTTGGTATTTACAATCTTGATACAGTTGTTGTCAGTATCGGAGAAAATATAGAAGCAAGTATTTTAACAGTAATGGCATTAAAAGATTTAAATAATAAAAATGTTATAGCAAAAGCAATTACAACAATTCATGGCGAAATTTTATCAAAAATCGGAGCTTTTAAAGTAATTTATCCTGAGAAAATTGCAGGTAGAATGTTGGTAAAAAAACTTATCGATAATATTACTGTTGAAGAAATAGATGTAAGTAATAGTATAAAAATGATTAAATTAGTTGCTTGTTCAAATTTAATTCATAAAAAAATATCCGATATTGAAAATGAGTTTAAAAATTTTAAAGTTGTTTCATACAAAACTGAAGGAAATTGGTCTTTAAATATCGATTCAAACCATAAAATCAAAAAAGATGATTTATTGGTTTTTTTAGGTGAATCAAAGTTTATAAAAGAATTTTATGAACAAATTGATTTATGAACTTGATAAAACATATTCAAGTTCATAACTATTTTGAGCAATATATTCAATGTCATTTATAGCTTCACTAGAAGCTGCAAAAAGTATTTGATCATTTTCTTCTAAAATCATATCATTATCAGGTAAAAGATAGAACTTTTTGCCTCTTTGCAAAAGTAAGGCTATAATATTATTTAATTCTTTTTTTTCATCTCTAGTTGTCATTAAATTTTTTAGAGTTATATTATTTTCTTTTTTTTCTATTAAAGTAGATATAGCAAAAGCTTCTTTTTTATTTATCTTTAACTCAAAAAGTTCAGGATAATTTCCAATAGTTAGAAGTAATTTTTCTATTAAATCAGAAGCAAATTTTTCTGTTTGTGATTTTAAAAGATATAAAAATTTATCTGACATTGGATTTACCAAAGCATTTATTGTTTTATTAATTAAAATTCTTGAGGGCATAAATATATAATCAATATTTGAGTATTTAAATATTGAATAGTTTTTAATCTCATTTTCCCTTGCAATTGTTATAATATTTTTATTTAATTTTTTGGCTGTTGAAAGTAATGAAAGATTTGTTGTGTCATCGTTAGTTCCAGCAATAATCACACTTGCATTTTCAATATCTAAATTTTTTAAAATCTCTTTATCATCAGCATCGGCAACTAAAATATCACTTTTATTTATATCAACTTTTTCTTTATCAATTTCTATAAATTTTGCATGAATTTTATTCTTTTTTAAAACTTTATAAATCTCTTTTCCCATTCTTCCGTAACCACAAATTATATAAAGTCCCCTTGGAAGTTTTAAAGGCTGTTTTAAAAGATTATCCATATTATAAATCCATTTTTCTATTTGATAAATAGATGGAGTATTTAAACTTAAATCAATTTGATTTGAAATGATATGAAATGGATTTTCAACAATTTCAACTCCTACATCCATTAAATTTTCACTTTGATTTTCAGTTGTTGATTTTACAGCAAGAGGAACTTTTTTATTTATAGTTTTTGAAGTAATCGCAATTCTAAGATTTAATTTATCATTTGCAAATAATGAAACCAATCCTTTACAATATTTTGAGGTAATTCCTGCAATTTCTAAAGCATTTGGGTCTTGAATATCAGCTTGTAATACAGGAACAATTGGAGTATAACTATCCAGAAGCAATTCATTTACCCTATCTTCATCTTTTTCTATTACTACAACCCTATAGCCTTTATTTAGAGATTTTTCTATAATTTTCTTTGTTGTTGAATTATATCCAAGAATAATGAAAAAATCTTCTCTAAGATTTTTGATTTGTTTTATAAATTTATTTTTATCAATCTCTTTTTTTAACACTCTATCTTGAAGTAAGGATATTAGTGTTCCAATACTATAAAACCAACCAATAACTGTTAAATAAATTAACATTGATACCCAAATTCTTTGATTGTAGCTAAAAGTATAAGGAGTTTCCCCAAAACCAATAGTTGTAGCAGTATAAGAGATAAAATAAAAAGCATCAAAGATACTCATATAATAAGGATTTCCATCGTTATCTACACCTTCAATAGAAATAAGTCCAATAATTGAAATTGTGTAAACAGAAATAAGTACAATAAAAGGTGTTCTCATCTTTTGTAAGATGAGAAATAAAGAATTATTATTCATATTCTTCTATTACCTTTTAGATTTAAGAGCGTCACTTATATAAAGTATTACAGAAACAAAATTTGCCATTAATGCTCCACCTGAAAGGGATATTATTAATCCAATTGATTCAGGATTTATCGCATTGTTATAATAAGCAACTGTCCAAATGGTTGCAGCTGTTATTAACTGAATATCAGCAACTAAAGAAGTTGCCAATAAAACTGAACCTGTTTGTGTTTTATCACCAAGTTTTAATGTAGTAGCTATTAAATTTACTACAATAGCAGCAAAAAGTTCATATTTGCTATGATGAATTAATGAATCCATTTCACCATAAAAAAATCCAAAGTTTAAAGTCATAGCTAATATTATAAAAAATCCAGCTCTTACTTTTTCTAAATTCATAAATCACCTTAATAGTTTTTTATAAAGATATCACGGTAAAAATAAAGAAAAAATATAAATTTTATTAAAAATATAAAAATTTTATAAAGATTACTCACAATTAAAGATTTAAGCATTTTTTAAGTAGGATTGCCGTTTTGGTACCTTTATGCAGAAGTACCCATTAGTTCATGTTTTCGTTCTAAAGAGTTTAATTCTTCAACTGTTTTTTTGTAAA
>ERZ1673961.642-NODE-642-length-12609-cov-3.021826_pt1 | contig 12609 bp, 11 predicted proteins | sample MGYA00580189_ERZ1673961 | MGnify/ENA primary metagenome ERZ1673961 (study PRJEB41334, sample SAMN05608105) | rock metagenome | biome: terrestrial subsurface; feature: shale formation; material: shale | place: USA: Pennsylvania ... | reverse complement strand
CCATGCCACGCCGGTGGATAAACGCCATCCACAGCCGGCGCTGCTGGCGGCACTTGAGTTTCTCGGCCAGGCCGCTGTCACCCCCCAAGCCGATGTGACTCAGATGTTGGCTCAGGCGGTGGCTCAGTTTGATCCGGACAGCATTCCCAAACAGACAGAGATCCTCATCGGCCGCTGATATACTCATCGCCCGCTATTTGGTATATCATAGCCGCCAGTTTTTAACCCTTATTTTGCGTTAACGTTCCGAGGTGTCCCATTTTTCGCCGTATCAGTCAGTTTTGTAAGCAGTTGTTTGACGATGGTCAGACAGCCAAGGCTCAACAAGAAGACAACACAGACACAGGTTTGAGCCTGGAGGTTATCCCGCGCGATGGCCACAGCATTTCCCGCAGACAGATTAGCGAGAATGCGCTCAAGGTTTTGTACCGCCTGCATAAGTCTGGCTTTAACGCCTATCTGGTCGGTGGCGGCGTACGCGATCTGCTGCTTGGACTGGATCCAAAAGACTTTGACGTGGTCACCAATGCCACTCCGGAAGAGATCAAGAAGCTGTTTCGCAACTGCCGCCTGGTTGGCCGTCGTTTCCGCCTGGCCCATATCGTCTTTGGCCGGGATGTTATCGAAGTGGCTACCTTTCGCGGCCACCACGGCAACAGCGAAGAGAAAATTTCCAAGGTCAATTCGGCCGGACGACTGCTGCGCGATAATGTGTATGGCAACATAGATGAAGACGCCGAGCGTCGCGACTTTACCGTCAACGCCCTCTATTACAATATTGCCGACTACTCCATTCGCAGCTATGGCGGCGGTATTCATGATCTTAAAGCCAGAAGCCTGCGACTGATTGGCGATCCCGAGACCCGTTACCGGGAAGACCCGGTGCGTATGCTGCGAGCCGTGCGCTTTGCCACCAAACTGGGGATGTCCATCGATAAGCGCACTGTGGCCCCGATCAAGAGCCTGGCTCCGCTGCTGAAAGATATTCCGGCGGCGCGTATGTATGAAGAAGTGCTCAAGCTGTTCTTCGCCGGTAAGGCGCTGAACAATTATCAGATGATGCGCGAATATCAGCTGTTTGCACCGATCTTCCCTCTGGTGGAAAGCCTGCTGCGGGACGATCCCAAGGGCCCGGCCGCCAGACTGCTGAGCGAAATGATGCACAACACAGATGTGCGCGTCGGTGAAGACAAGCCTGTGACTCCTGCCTTCTTCTATGCCGCGCTCCTTTGGTATCCGCTGCAAAACCGCGCCCAGGATATTGCCTTGGAGAGCGGTCTCAGCCCCTATGATGCCTTCTTTGCCGCCATGGGCGATGTACTTGAGCAGCAGTGCCGCTCGGTAAGCATTCCACGCCGCTTCAGCACTCCGGCACGGGATATCTGGCAGTTACAGATGCGCTTTGAACGCTCTCAAGGGGGCCGCGCCTTTAAACTGATGGAGCATCCCAAGTTCCGCGCCGCCTACGATCTCTTGCTGCTCAGAGCCAATGCCGAAGGCGGTAATCTGGCCAAACAAGCCAGTTGGTGGCAACAGTTTGTCGAGTCTGATGATGATAAGAGACAACAACTGATACGCAGCGGCAACAAAACCGGCGGCAGCCGCAACCGTAATGCCAATCAGCGCCGGCGCCGCAAGCCACGTCGCCCAAGCGAAAAACCACAGGCGGCCGAGTAAGATGACCGGAGTCTATGTGGCGCTGGGCGCCAACCTGGACTCTCCCGAGCGCCAGCTTGATAGTGCTTGCCTGGCGCTGCAACAACTGGCGCAACAAGGCAGCTTTCGCGTTTCATCCTACTATCGCTCGGTTCCCATGGGCGATGTTCCCCAGCCAGACTATGTCAATGCGGTGGCCTGTTTCGAGACCGAACTGGCGCCGCTGGAACTCCTTGACGCCTTGCAGGCAATCGAACTGCAACAGGGGCGACAACGCCTGGTGCGCTGGGGCCCCAGAACCCTGGATCTGGACTTGCTGCTCTACGGCGATGAGCAGATACAGACCCCAAGGCTCACTGTGCCGCACTACGGCATCAAGAGCCGTGAGTTTGTCCTCATTCCACTGGAAGAGCTCAATCCTTCACTGGTGCTGCCTTGCGGCACCGGCATAGCCACACTGATCACCGATGCCATGCGCCAATCGCTGCAATTGCTCCATCCCTCCGGCTGAGAAACTGAGCCGGATCGTTGCAGTCCAAAGCTTCATGGCATATAACACCACTTTACTCGGTTAATAAGAAGAGCATTATGTCTAAAATCACCACAGCTACCCTGCGTAAATTCAAGCAGGAAGGTAGAAAGTTTACCGCTCTGACCGCTTATGACGCCAGTTTTGCCGCCGCTTTTGACAGCGAAGGTGTAGACGTCCTGCTGGTAGGAGACTCATTGGGAATGGTTCTGCAAGGGCACGATGATACCTTGCCTGTCAGTGTCGAGGAGATGGCCTATCACACCCGCTGTGTTCGCCGTGGCATCAGCCGCAGTTTGTTGATGGCCGATCTACCCTTCATGAGCTACGCCACCCCCGAACAGGCGATGATCAATGCCACCAAGCTGATGCAGGCCGGCGCCAACATGATCAAGATTGAAGGGGGCCAATGGTTGCTGGAAACGGTTTCCATGTTGACCGAGCGCGGCATTCCTGTCTGCGCTCATATAGGACTGACACCACAATCAGTGCACGTGTTCGGTGGTTTCAAGGTGCAGGGCCGCGATGCCGATAACGCCCAGCGGATCCTGGATGAAGCCAAGGCGCTGGAAGCGGCCGGGGCCCAACTCTTGGTACTCGAATGTATCCCGGCAGCATTGGCAAAACAGATAACCGAAGCGCTGCAAATTCCGGTGATCGGCATAGGTGCCGGCAAGGATACTGATGGCCAAATCCTGGTGATGCACGATGTACTCGGGATTTCCAGCGGCTATATCCCGCGCTTTTCCAAGAACTACCTCAAGCAGACAGGTGAAATCCGTGAGGCCGTAAAGGCCTATATCGATGAAGTTCAGCAGGGACAATTCCCCGCAGAAGAGCACACCTTTAACTAAACCGGGGAGTTTCGCCAGATTATGCTGACCACAGCCAAGATAGATGAGATCCGCACCCGGGTGCGGGAGTGGCGCCAAAAGGGGGAAACCGTAGCCTTTGTCCCTACCATGGGCAATCTGCACCAGGGACATGTGAGTTTAATCCTCGAAGCTGCGCGCCGCGCCGATCACGTGGTGGCCTCGATTTTTGTCAATCCATTGCAGTTTGGCAAGAATGAGGATCTCGATGCTTATCCCCGTACTCTGGGTGCCGATCAGCAAAAACTGACCGAAGCCGGCTGCGAGCTACTGTTTACCCCAACCCCTGAGCTTATCTACCCCAAAGGACTGGACGCCCAGACCTTTGTGGAAGTCCCCGGGATCTCCGATGAGCTTTGCGGTGCCAGCCGTCCAGGGCATTTTCGCGGAGTCGCGACCATAGTCTGCAAACTGTTCAATGTAGTGCAGCCGGATATAGCCCTGTTTGGCCGCAAGGACTACCAGCAACTACTGGTGATCAAGACCATGGTGACCGACCTGTCGCTGCCCATCGAGGTCATAGGGGTAGAAACCGTTCGCGAGGATTCCGGCCTGGCGCTGAGTTCGCGCAACGGCTATCTCACAGAAGCCGAAAAGGCGCTGGCGCCCAAGCTCAAGGCCGCCATGGATAAACTGGCCGAGGCGATTGTACTGGGGCAGGATATCGACCAGGCCATCAGCGATACCAAAGAGTTCCTGCGCGCCGCCGGGCTTGAGCCCGACTATCTGGAAGTGCGTGAGGCTTCAAGCCTCAAACCTGTAAGCAGCGATGACAAGTCGCTGGTGATCCTGGCCGCCGCTTATCTTGGCAAGGCTCGCCTCATAGACAATATGACGCTGTCACGCTGATATCTTTTCTTTAGGGAGGGGAAATCTTCCCCTCTTTCTTCCGAAGACCTTTTCCAGGTCGCCAAAAAAATTTCCTTAGTCAAAAACTGGTCTTCAATAAAGGTTTGAGTCATATTGGTTACACTTGTTTTTGATATGTGACGAAAGGATTCCCACCCCAATGTTGTCCGGACAGCCCAGACTCTGGCTCTTTGCTGCGTTGCTGCTCGCTTGGCAAGTTCAGGCAGGTACCGTCTATAAATGTATCAAAGAGGACAAGGTGGTATTCAGCCAGCAACCCTGCCCGCAAGCCTTCAAACAGCACAGAATTGAATACCAGTATGGCGTGACCACGGAAACGGCCGAGGGAGAAAGCCTTGATCCGCTGCAATCCCTTTTAGAGAACGACAGCCTGCCCGAAGACAAGCTATTACAGCGACTGGAAGCCGAAGTCTATCGGCTACAGCAGGAAAACAGCTATCTGGAAATACTGCGAACCAGCGAGCTACAAAAGCAGGAGCGGCAACGCTATTGGCAGAAGGGGGAGCGGGAAGATCCCGCATTTGTTGAGCAACGCAGCAAAATAAACGCCCACTTTGATGAGCTCAAACGCGCCAATGATGACAAGATAGCCAAGCTGCAGCAACACAGACAGTTGCTGCAGCAAAAAAACTAGGCTCAGCCCTGAGTCAGCTGCGCAGCCCTATCCCACGAGAGATCAGATAATAGGCCAGCAACCACAGACCCGCACAAAACCCCAGCATCACCCCAATCGACAGCGGCACGCTCATATCGGCAAATCCCAGGAAACCATAGCGAAACACGTTGATCATATACACCACAGGGTTCAGCGCCGATACGCCACGCCAAAAGTCAGGCAGCAGCGACAGCGAGTAAAACACCCCACCAAGATAGGTCAGCGGCGTCAACACAAAGGTGGGGATGATGCTGATGTCGTCGAAGCTCTTGGCAAACACGGCATTGATAAGGCCGCCAAGGGCAAACAGCACTGAGGTCAGAAACACTGTGACTATCACCAATCCCAAGTGCTGCACACTGAGATCGACAAAGAACATGGCTACCAGGGTTACTATCAGGCCTACCAGCAAGCCACGGGCGACACCGCCACCGACATAGCCGGCTATCATCACATAATGAGGCACAGGCGCCACTATCAGCTCTTCCAGGTTACGTTGGAACTTGGCACTGAAAAAAGAAGACGCCACATTGGAATAGGAGTTGGTGATCACCGACATCATGATAAGACCCGGGGCGATAAACTCCATGTAGGACACACCGCCCATCTCACCGATGCGACTGCCCACCAGATTACCGAAGATCAGAAAATACAGTGTCATGGTGATCGCCGGCGGTACCAGCGTCTGTATCCAAATGCGGGTAAAACGGGTAATTTCCTTGATTAAAATACTCTTGAAGGCAACCAGATACAGACCTCTCATGCCTGGCCTCCTTGGGCATTTTCAACCAGTTTCACAAACAACTCCTCCAATCGATTGGCCTTGTTACGCATGGATAGCACCTCAACCCCCTGCTCGCTCAGTAAACCGAAGACGGCGTTCAGGCTGTGGGACTTCACCAAGTCCACTTCCAGAGTCATTGGATCGGTAAGCCTGACGCTAATATCGCCAAGCTTGGGTACCTCAACAAGCGGCTGCTTGATATCCAACACAAAGGTTTCCATATCCAGTTTCGACAACAGGGATTTCATACTGGTGCACTCCACCAGCACGCCCTTATCGATAATGCCTATGTTGCGGCAGAGCATTTCCGCTTCTTCCAGATAGTGGGTCGTCAGTATGATGGTGACGCCCTCAGCGTTGATTTTTTTGAGAAACTCCCACATGGAGCGCCGCAGCTCTATATCCACCCCGGCGGTGGGCTCATCGAGGATCAAAAGTTTGGGCTCGTGCATCAAGGCCCTGGCTATCATCAAACGCCGCTTCATGCCGCCGGAAAGCTGCCGGGATTGGCTGTTGCGCTTGTCCCAGAGATCCAGTTGCCTGAGGTATTTCTCGGCCCGCTTGTGGGCTTCGGCTCTGGGCACACCGTAATAACCGGCCTGGTTAACCACGATTTGCAGCACAGTCTCAAACTGGTTGAAGTTGAATTCCTGCGGCACCAGGCCGATACACAACTTGGCCTGCTCCAGCTCTTTATCCAGATCATGGCCAAAGACCCGCACACTGCCGCCACTTTTGTGCACCAGCGAACTTATGATACCGATAGTGGTGGACTTACCGGCACCGTTTGGGCCGAGCAAGGCAAAAAAGTCACCCTGAGCCACTTTCAGGCTGATCCCTTTGACGGCTTCGACACCGCCCTTATAGGTCTTCTTAAGATTGTCCAGCTCCAACGCCAGAGCTTTGGTCGTCATAGATGTTTCTCCTAAAGAGCCTCCAATACCTGGGGTATCGGCAGCGGGACGCAAAAAGCAAGACTCCCGCCGTGGCGGGAGTCTGTCTTACTATATAAACAAAGCCGACATCACAGCTTGCTTACTCCTGCGGGATCACCTTGGCGATATAAGGCAGGTTGCGGTACTGCTCGGCGTAGTCGATACCATAACCGACCACGAATTCATCAGGAATAGTAAAACCGACAAAGTCTACCGGTACATCGACTTCACGGCGATCCGGCTTATCCAGCAGAGTACAGAGCGTCAGGCTCTTTGGCTCACGCAGCAGCAGCATTTCGCGTACCTTGTTGAGCGTGTTGCCCGAGTCAATCAGATCTTCGACGATCAACACATCACGATCGGCGATTTCCGACTGAACATCTTTGAGTATCTTCACGTCTCTGGAGCTGGTCATGGCATTGCCATAGCTGGAAACAGACATAAAGTCGATCTCTACATGGCCCTTAATCCGACGGCAGAGATCGGCCATAAAGACCACTGAGCCCTTGAGCAGGCCGACCATCAGCAATTTGTCGGCATTGGCATAATGCGCATTGATGCGCTCGGCTAATTCATCCAGTTTCTGGTTGATCTCTTCTGCCGAGATCATCACTTCGGTGGTGTGTTTCATATCACTCTCAATTGTCGATCTCACTGTCTTTGGGTTTGTCATAACCCCAGCGATCCGTTAATGCATGTTCGACACCCAGATGATCCAGGATCCGGGCGACCATGAAGTCTATCAGATCTTCAATGGATTTGGGATGGTGATAAAAGCCGGGTGCGGCCGGCATTATGATGGCGCCCAGTTGGCTGAGTTTCAACATATGTTCAAGATGAATGGCGTTGAAAGGTGTCTCTCTGGGCACCAACAACAACTGACCGCGCTCCTTGAGCACCACATCGGCGGCCCGCTCCAGCAGGCTGTTACTCATGCCGGTGGCCACCGCAGCCAGGGTGCCGGTTGAGCAAGGACAGATCACCATCTGCTTTGGCGCCGCCGAGCCGGACGCCGGTGGAGAGAACCACTCATCCTTGCCGAGCACTCTCAGTTCACCGCCTTCGGGAAACAGTTTTCTGAGCTGCTCTGTGGCCTTGTCCGGTGCGCTGCTGAGTTTGAGCCCATGTTCCGTTGCCAACACCACCCGAGCGGCGCTGGACACCATCAGAAAAACCCGAAACTCGGCCTTGAGTAAGCACTCCAGCAGCCTCAGCCCATAGGGCGCCCCGGAGGCGCCGGTCCAGGCGAGGCTGATACTCTTAATCTGCTGATATTTCACGCTTTGACCTCGCCACTTCTGGCTTTAAGCGCCTGGAGCAACTTTTGATGCAGGCCGCCAAAGCCGCCATTGCTCATGATCAGCACGGTATCGCCGGGCTTGGCTTCACCACTGACCTTGGCCACTATCTCATCTATGTCGTGCAAAACCTGCACCGGCAGCGGCGCCGCCTCCATGGCCGCGGCAATATCCCAATCGATATTATCCGCCTGATACAACACGGCTTCATCGGCCAGGGCCATGGAGTTGGCCAGTGTGTCTTTATGCACCCCTTGCTTCATGGTGTTGGAGCGAGGCTCAAGCACGACAGTGATTTTGCCCTGGCCTACCTTGGCGCGCATTCCCTGAAGAGTTGTGGCGATTGCCGTTGGGTGATGGGCAAAGTCGTCATAAACGCTGACACCCTCTACGCTGCCCAGCAACTCGAGACGGCGCTTGGGCGGGGTAAAGTCTGCCAGCGCCTTGAGTGCATCTACCGGCAAGACCCCGACATGACGCGCCGCGGCTATCGCCATGGTGGCGTTGTCTATGTTATGACGCCCAATCAGGCCCCAGCTCAGAATGCCCTGGGATTCACCGCGGAAAAATAGCTCAAATTCGTGACCATCGTCTGCCAGCATTCTGGCACTCCAGTCACCCTGGCCCGCTTCATGGCTCAAGGTTTCCTGCTCACTCCAGCAGCCCTTGGCTATCACGCCGGCAACCGCCTGGCTATCTTGCGGCCAGATCACCCGGCCATCCCCAGGCAGGATTCTGAGCAGATGGTGAAACTGCTTCTGTATCGCCTTGAGATCGTCGAAGATGTCGGCATGGTCGAACTCCAGGTTGTTGATCACCAGGGTTCTTGGCTGGTAATGCACAAACTTGGAGCGCTTGTCGAAGAAAGCGCTGTCATATTCGTCGGCCTCGACCACAAAGAAAGGCGACTCGCCCAACCTGGCCGAAATACCGAAATTCTGCGGCACTCCACCAATCAAAAAGCCAGCTTGATAGCCGCAGGCTTCGAGGATCCAGGCCAACATGCTGGCGGTTGAGGTTTTGCCATGGGTACCGGAAACGGCCAATACCCAGCGTTCGGGCAATATATGGTCATGCAGAAACTGCGGGCCCGAGGTGTATTTCAGGCCGCGATTGAGTACGGCTTCCACACAGGGGTTGCCGCGGCTCATGGCATTGCCTATCACCACGAGATCCGGCTCGGGATCCAGCTGTGAAGGATCAAACCCCTGAATAAGGTCTATTCCCTGCTGCTCAAGCTGGGTACTCATGGGAGGGTATACATTGGCATCGGAGCCGGTGACCTTATGTCCCATGGCGCGGGCCAGCAGTGCCAAGCCCCCCATAAAAGTGCCACAGATCCCCAGAATATGTACGTGCATTAAGGCCATCCTTCTGCAGTGAGTCCGCTCGCCCCACGTTGGGCGAGTTTGCATGCCGCTCATTGTACCTATGCCACCGGCAAGACGCGAGAGGCCTCTGCCTGCTGTTCAGTTTTCTCTCATCTCCGCTAAGCAATGTGATTAATAGATAAAGGAATTTTCCAAAACCTGAGCCGAACGCTGGTCAGGACAGGGCCGCGCGTTTAAAATGCCCGCAGCCTACGCAAATGCGATTAGCATCAGGAAAGCAGCATGCAGTTAACGGAAGAACTCCAACATCTCAGGCGCGAGCTTGAAGATCTCAAACTCAAAGAGACGAACCTGGAAATCAGGACAGATATCCGCCTCGACGCGATAGAACAAAGAATCGAGGCGCTGTTTGCGGCCGTCAATCAGCTTGCCGAAGAGCAAGCTCAGCCTTTGGTCGCCAAGGTTGCCGAGCCGTCTGCAATGCCTGAACAAAATGAACCTCAGGCCGAGCCAAAAGCTGCCGACTTGTCTTTCGAGTCACAGGCTCAGCGCCAGGACGCCTGGCAGCGCAGGGCCGATATTCAGCCTATCGAGCACACCAAGCCAACAACAGCTGAAATAGCCGCAACACCAATTGCAGCCAAAGCGCAAACCGCCGCCCCAAAAGTATCCCCCCAAACACAAGAGGGTCGAGGGCAGCAGACTCCCAACTGGGGGCGTAAGTTTGATCAGGCTGTGGCCGCTTTTTTTGCCGCTATGCTGAGCCCGCTTTTGGGACTCTTCGCACAAGCCAAAGATTTTTATCAGCACTATCAAGCCAAAGGTCAGGGGCCGGTATTTATGATGACCCTGGCCGGGATCATCGCCATGACTCTGGGCTTTGGTTATCTGCTGCAGTATTCCATGAACCACTGGCTGTCGGATACCGGAAAGGCCTTGACCGGCTTTGTCTGCGCCAATGGCATTCTGGCCTTGGGGGCCTTTATCCGCAAACGGCAAAGAGCAATGGCCGATTTCGGCTCGGGTCTAGTGGGCCTTGGGCTGATTATCAACTATCTGTGCGCCTATTTTGTCGGTCCCTACTTCGAGCTGGTACCGGATGGCGTCAGCTATCTGCTGCTGTTGCTTATCACTGTGGCCGGTTACAGTCTGGCGCTGAAACTGGAAGCCAGAGTCATCAGCATAGTCGCCTTGCTGGGTGGCTCCCTGGCACCACTGATGCTGCTTTCCGGCAGTCAGGCGCCTTTGATGTATCTGCCCTTCCTGCTGCTGATTGGTGGCTGCTCTTTACTCTTGAGTCACAAGATACGCTGGCCTGTGCTGCTGGAAACGACAGCCATACTGCACATCGCCTGTATCGAGAGTCTGAGTTTCTTTGTCGAGCTGCCGCTGCAAGGGCAAGGGATATTGGGAGTTCTGGCGCTCATCTCCCTGCATGGCCTCTTCTATGGTTATGGCCTTGGCAGCCTTTGGCTGTTTGGCCGGGAAGGCCTCAGCCACAGACTGCTGGCTCTGCCGGCGGCCTTGCTGGCCTTTTTGGTCTATAGCCTGAGTCAGTTCAGCCCCCATGCCGGCGAGCTGCTGCTGGCCAACGCCGCCGTGCTTATCGGACTGTCGCTCTGGCTTAAACAAGACAAACAGCTGCAGACGCTATTGTGGTTGGCGACCGGTGCCTGTCTCGGTTTTGCCGCACTCAGCCTGCTCAGTGGTGAGCTGCTGGGGCTGGTGTTACTGCTCGAAGCCTTGCTGTTGATGTGGCTAGGTTGCCGAGAGCAGCAAGCCTCGCTGCGAATCGAGGCCATCACCCTGCTGGTTCTGGGACTGGTCATCAACCTGTTGGCCCTTGGCGATATGATCAATGAAGCGCCGGCGCTCTTGTCACTGCCGCTGCTGGCTTGGGGGCTAAGCACGCTTACCTTGTTTGGCTTTAACCAACTGCTGGGCAAACAGCCCGAGCTCAGCCGCTGGGAGCAACAACTGCTGCAGCTGGGACGCGAGCTTGCCAACGTGCTGCTGGTGTCTTTAGCCCTGGTTAGCACCTGGCTGATAAGTGAACACTACTTCCTGGTGATAATTCCCGGATTGAGTCTGACCTTGCTGCTACTCGCGCGCAGGCAACAACTCAGGGTCAGCGAGGCCTTGGCCTGGGCCTTGTTGTTACCGCTGGCGGCACAGGTCATCTTCGCCGTTGTGGATGTGCATAGCCTGAGTTTCCGGGCTCAGCCGCTGTATGCGCAAATCGCCAGGGTAGAGCTGTTCCTCTGCTTATTACTGGCCTGGTATGCATACCGGCGCTTCCATCCCCAGGGCGAACTTAGGCGTTTGGCCTGGTACGCTCGCCTGGCCTGCCTGGTGCTCTTGCCACTGCTGTGGCTGCCCAAAATCGCCCTTCGTTTTGAAGATTGGCTGGCCCCGGCCTTGTGGTTATCCTGCTTTGTCAGCTTAGTATTGGCCCGCAAGTTCAGGCAGCCGATACTGAAACGCGAAGCGGATGTGCTGCTGGTACTGGCTATAGCCCAAACTGCTGTTGCCTGCCTGGCAGGACAATGGCCCGGGCTTATCGCACTGCTGCTGGGCAGTCTCTATTCTGGTCTGCTGCTGTGGCGCTATCCATTCTTGCCAAAACTCTGGCAAGGCCCCTACCGACTCGGCTGGCAGTTGTCACCCTTCTATGGCGCGCTGCTGCTGGCGGTGGTCAGCCACAGCCTGGAGGTCTTGTTCAGCCACACGTTGGCACTGAGCAGTGTGGTGCTGAGCGGCTACTTCTTTATCCTGCTCAGCCGCAAACCGCTCAAGGCCCTGCGCCCGGGTTACCCCTTTGCCTTTGCCTGCTTCTTTATCGCCTTGCTGCTGCCCTGGATTACCTGGCTCGACAGCCTGCAGTCGTTGCAGCTCGATGCCCTGACCCGGCCCTCTGAACCTTGGCTGATGGCGCTGGCACAAGCTTGCAACCTGGCCTTGCTGGCGCTGTTTATCCGTAAACGACCATTGGCCATGAGACGCTATCGTCAGCAATTGCCGACCAATATGGTGTTTATCGCCTGGCATGCCCTGTTGCTGCTGGCCTATCTGCCTCTGGCCTACCAGATGCCAACCGGATTCGATGCCACCTTAAGCACAGTGCTCATGGTGTCCCACGGCTGCTGGCTGATGTTCCTCAGCCTGCGTCCCGGCTGCCAGATTATGCTCAAACTGGCCGCGGGTCTGTTTGCCATCAGTTGCCTCAAGGTATTGCTGCTGGATATGGCCGCCGCCGATCTGCTGCAAAAGATCATCGTCTTTATGCTGATTGGCGCCTTGCTGCTCGGGGTGGCTTACTTCTACCAGAAATCCAGAGCCCGGCTGCTGTCACAATAATGGCTTATATGACGGCTCGCGCGACAGCCACAAAGGCGCAAAGCCATTAACAAAAACCATTAAGAAAAAGCCATTAAACAAAAGCCCCCGTATTGGCGGCGGGGGCTTTTCAGACAGTTAGTCTGTGCTTACAACAGATCGGCTTGCAACAGATGTGTTTAGCGACCGACTCCCCCCTGGGAAGCTTCCAGCGCCTGGGCCACATCGCTGATGATGTCGTCTATATGCTCAATTCCCACAGAGATCCGGATTAGATCTTCACTCACCCCGGCACGAGCCAACTCCTCGGCGTTGAGCTGCCTGTGGGTCGTGGTGGCAGGAT
>ERZ1673961.641-NODE-641-length-12618-cov-5.608692_pt1 | contig 12618 bp, 10 predicted proteins | sample MGYA00580189_ERZ1673961 | MGnify/ENA primary metagenome ERZ1673961 (study PRJEB41334, sample SAMN05608105) | rock metagenome | biome: terrestrial subsurface; feature: shale formation; material: shale | place: USA: Pennsylvania ... | reverse complement strand
AAGCCGATACCACCCAGACCAAAGATGGCAACGGTGTCGCCTTTTTTCACTTTGGCGGTGTTCATGACTGCGCCCATACCCGTGGTCACGCCACAACCCAGCAGACAGATCTCTTCCAATGGTGCTTCTTTGTTGACTTTCGCTAACGAGATTTCTGGCAGCACGGTGTATTCAGAGAAGGTCGAACAGCCCATGTAGTGGAAAATGGGTTCGCCATCTTTGTAGAAACGCGTCGTGCCGTCTGGCATCAAGCCTTTGCCCTGAGTGGCACGCACGGCGCTACACAGGTTGGTTTTGCCTGATTTACAGAACTTACATTCGCCACATTCGGCGGTATAGAGTGGAATGACGTGATCGCCCACTTCCACGCTGGTGACGCCTTCACCAACCATTTCAACGATACCACCGCCTTCATGGCCAAGGATCGCCGGGAATACGCCTTCAGGATCATCACCAGACAGGGTAAACGCGTCCGTGTGGCAAACGCCCGATGCGACGATACGCACCAGCACTTCGCCTTTACGTGGCAGCATAACGTCCACTTCTTCCATCTTCAGTGGCTGATTTGGGCCCCAGGCAACCGCGGCACGAGATTTAATGAATTTGTCTTGAGACATGGAGTGATTCCTTTTCATACATTGCAATCGAGTGGGGGGCGCGGTTAAACGCCCAACCAAGATTGTCAGTATAGTCCTTTCATTTGGCGGTATAATTGGGTCAAAATGAGAATAACTTTTACGGCATTGTAATAATAAACAACGGATAAGGTGAAATGGCGAGTTGGGAAGGGGTGAGTGAATTTGTTGCCGTCGCAGAGACAGGCAGTTTTACTCAGGCAGCAAAACGTTTGGTAACCTCGGTGGCGAATGTCAGCCGAAGGATTGCGTTGCTGGAAGAGCGGTTGGGGGTCAAGTTGCTGCTGCGTACGACGCGTAAAGTCTCGCTCACCGAAGCCGGTCAGGTGTATTACCAGCAATGCCGTGCATTGCTGGAGGGGCTGGAGCAGGCTGAGCTGACGGTGACTCAGATGCAACAAACGCCGAGAGGTAAACTGAAAGTGACGGCGCCGGTTACCTACGGCGAACAGAAAATTGCGCCGTTGCTGAACGATTTCTTGCTGCAGCATCCGAAGCTGGAGTTGGAATTGGTTCTGACCAACCAGAAACTGGATTTGATTGAGCAGGGCGTGGATGTCGCGGTGCGTCTTGGTCAGTTGGACGATTCCAGCTTTATTGCCCGCCGCCTGAGTAATCGCCATTTGTATGTCTGTGCGACGCCGGACTATCTTGCCCAATGTGGCACGCCGCACACTCTGTCTGAACTGACTAAACACAGTTGTCTGGTCGGGACATACGATCACTGGCGTTTCAAAGAAAATCAGCAGTCGCGCTCGATTCGTGTCAAAGGACGCCTCAGTTGCAGCAGCGGCGTCGTGCTGTTAGATGCGGTGCTCAAAGGTATGGGGCTGGCGCAACTGCCGGATTATTACGTCGAAGAGCATCTGCTTTCGGGCCGTTTGGTCGAAGTGCTGCCAAGCTATCGTGATGACCGGGAAGGGGTCTGGGCGCTTTATCCGCAAAACCGCCATTTATCGCCGAAAGTGCGTTTGCTGGTGGATTATCTGGCGCAGCATTTATCTGCACTGGCGATGCCGCTATAATTGCGCCCCAAACAGATGAGGTTTCCATGACAGATACAACCGCCACTTTTACCCCTGAAGATGAACATTTCATGCGCCGAGCGATGGAACTTGCCCAGCAGGCTGAAGCAGAAGGTGAAGTGCCCGTCGGTGCGTTGCTGGTCAAGGATGGCGAGATCATTGCGGAAGGATGGAACCGTTCCATTGGTGCCTGCGATGCCACTGCGCACGCCGAAATTCAGGTGCTGCGCAAAGCGGGCGCGACGCTGCATAACTATCGTCTGCTCGATACTACCTTGTATGTGACGCTTGAACCGTGTCCGATGTGTGCGGGTGCCTTGCTGCACAGCCGGGTTAAACGCATCGTCTATGGTGCGCCGGATCTCAAAGCCGGTGCGGCAGGCACAGTGATGGATCTGTTCAGCAGTCAGGCTGCGTATCACTATGCCACGGTGGAAAAGGGGTTGTTGGAAGAGGAATGCCGCCAGCAACTGCAGGCGTTTTTTCAACGTCGGCGCAAAGAGATCAAAGCGCAGAAAGATGCCGAGAAACTGCGTTCTGCCCAATCGGATGCACCGAAGCTGTAAATCTAGCGGTCGATCAGGGAAAGAAGTACAACGAAGAATGAAAGCGGAATGTTGGGCAAACATCTACTTGCGGTAGATGTTTGCTGCTCGAAAGTGTCAGTCCGACAACTGTACGAACGCGCGATGGCGAGCCAGAACTTTTTTCTTGGTATTGGCTAACATACGGCGACGACGGTTCGCTGACACGGCTTTGCTAAGGAGTTTTGAGTGCCGTTTACGTTTCAGCATAAAACACCCTCCTACTACTGACTATAAACAAGAAACCCTGTCCGGACCGGATACGCAGTGCGTTAAGCCTAAGCTGCGCGCGCACATGAAGTCCGCTCACCGCTCGAGTATTCGCGCATCGAAGTATTTTGGTCGGTCATCCGTACTCAGTCACGTTAAGGTTTGCAGGACGGCTGTTTAGCCGCCTGAACACAACCCAAAACTGAGTGGAATGTTCTTCAGCAGGGAACCCAAAAATAACAGCTTATCGTGTATTTATTGCACTTGATTTTCACTGCTTTCAGAAAACACGCAAGCGATCAAGTTCACACATCTGTGTAAGGTTTTCCCTGCTGAAAATCAAGTGATTAATTATTGCTCACATTTTGCGCGTCGGAGGCCGCAGAGCTGGTTTCAGTACTGCTTTCTACGGCGGCGTCGATGTCAGACTCATCCTCGGTGATCTCCTCTTCCGGAGTGATCACCGTCAGATCGTCAGTACCGGAATCGACGGTGGTGACATGTTTTTGTTCCATGTGACCAATGATGCTCTGGTAGTAGCGGCGAATGTTTTCCACGTACGACAACGCTTCGTCGCCACGCGCATAACCATAGCGGGTTTGCGCGAAATATTTTTTCTGGCGCAGTTGTGGCAGGCGATCTTTTACATCCGCCCACGCATCCGGTGAGCCACCCTGCAGCTTGGTCAGGCGGCGGGCATCCATCATGTGTCCATAGCCGACGTTGTAGGAAGCCAGTGCAAACCAGATTTTCTCGTGATCGGGAATGGAATCGGGAATGCGCTCCATCATGCGACGCAGATATTCCACCCCGCCACGCACGGATTGCTCAGGGTTGAGTCGATTGGTGACATCCACGCTGCGGGCGGTGGGCAGCGTCAGCATCATCATGCCGCGCACGCCGGTGGGGGATTTGGCACTCGGATTCCAGTGCGATTCCTGATAGGCGAGAGCGGCAATCAGGCGCCAGTCAAATTCTTCCGAATATTTCTGAAACAGCGGCATCCATTTCGGCAGGCGGGTATCCAGCGCGCGCAGAAATGCACGGGTATCCACATAGTCAAACGTACCAACGTGACCGATGTATTTCTCTTCCAGTGACGCCAGGCTGCCGGACTGCTTCAGATTGCCGAAAAACTCAATCATCATGGCGTACAAGCTTTCGTCATCGGAACGGCGCATAAACCACGAGATCGGCTGGTCTTCGGTCATCTCAAACGCTGTGGCGATATCGGGATAAATGCGTTGAGACAGGGAAATTTCGACCGAGTCGGCCATGGTGAACTTGAGTTCACCCTGTGAAACCTGTTTGAGCAGATCGTTGACATCGGCGTTGTTATCAACGTAGTAGCGAAATTCCGGATAGGTACTTTTCAGTGATTCTAATGTGCTCTCAAAATGGGAGTCGTTCACCACGCTGAAAATGGGCGCGTCACCACTTTCATTGTACAGTTCATCTTGTTTGGCGATGAGCTGCTCAATGCTGCGTGGGCGCCATTGGCCTTTTTTATACACCACTTGTTGCGACACATAATAGTAGGCCGGGCCCGCTCGGTAATCTTTCAGGCGCTGCTCTGACTGGCTGAGGCCTGCAGCGATGATGTCGATTTCACCGTTTTTCAGCGCTGGAAACAGACTGGATAAACGGTAGGCTGGTTTCATTTCGAGTTTGACACCCAGCTCGCGTGCAAATTCACGCGCCAGTTCGTAGTCCAGACCGGAGGGGCCATCAGGACCGATATAATAAGAGAGCTGATTGTTAAGAGTGCCGACGCGCAACACGCCGCGTGCGCGGATTTGGTCGAGTTCACTTTTGGGTTCTGAGTCGATTTGGCACCCGGCTAGCAAAAGAGTCAAAGCGGCCAGAAAGAGGGTGCGACTCATAGAAGCGAATGAAAGCTTGGTCATTAATTCTGATTCTCTTACGTCAAGTAGTGCCTTTATATCAAACACCAAACACTTGGCAAAGTTTTGCGGTCAGGTGCTGCTAATAGCGTCTAACATTTGACCAAATGGGTTGTAATTCAAATTTAACGAAAAAAATGACGCAAACGGTTGCTTTTGGTGTTACGTCACAAAAAAAAATCCTCTATAATGCGCACGCAATGGAGAGGTGAAATCGGTATAAGTTCAACACTAATAGCCTAATGTGCTGTTATTTAAGTGAATTTATTCCAATTACATCTTAATCACTTGTATATAGAGACCTAAGCACATGAGAATTTTGCGTGGCTCCCCAGCTCTTTCCGAGTTTCGTGTAAGCAAACTACTTGAAACTTGTCGCGAACAAAACCTGCCTGTAACCGGCATCTATGCTGAGTTCATGCACTTTGCAGACCTCAAAGCAGACTTGGACAGCCAGGAACTGGAAAAGTTAGAGAAGCTGCTGACTTACGGTCCAACCATTCAAGAACACGAGCCACAGGGTTTACTCCTGCTGGTGACGCCTCGTCCGGGCACTATTTCTCCATGGTCTTCTAAAGCAACGGATATTGCGCACAACTGTGGTCTGGCGTCGATCAAACGTCTGGAACGCGGTACGGCGTACTACGTTGAGAGCGAAGCGGTGCTGACGCAAGAGCAGGTAACGACTCTGAAGGCCTTGCTGCACGATCGCATGATGGAAGTCGTGTTCGCGGAACTCGACGCGGCACAAGCGCTATTCAGCGTGGCAGAACCCGCGCCAATGACTCAGGTGGATATCCTGGCAGGCGGTCGAGTTGCGCTTGAAGAAGCAAACGTTTCCTTAGGTCTGGCACTGGCTGAAGATGAAATTGATTACTTGGTGGAGAACTTCATCAAGCTGGGTCGTAACCCGAATGACATTGAGCTGATGATGTTTGCTCAGGCGAACTCTGAGCACTGCCGTCACAAAATTTTCAATGCGGATTGGACTATCGACGGTGTTGATCAGGATAAATCGCTGTTCAAGATGATCAAGAACACCTTCGAAACCACGCCGGATCACGTGCTGTCTGCCTACAAAGACAACGCAGCGGTAATGACCGGTTCGAAAGTCGGCCGTTTCTTCCCGGATCCGGACTCACGTCAATACACCTACCACCACGAAGACGCCCACATTCTGATGAAAGTGGAAACGCACAACCACCCAACGGCGATTTCGCCTTGGCCAGGTGCGTCAACCGGTAGCGGCGGTGAAATTCGTGATGAAGGCGCAACCGGTATCGGTGGTAAGCCAAAAGCGGGTCTGGTGGGCTTTACGGTATCTAACCTGCGCATCCCTGACTTTGTTCAGCCTTGGGAAAGTGATTTTGGTAAACCAAGCCGCATCGTGAGCGCGCTGGATATCATGATTGAAGGTCCTCTGGGCGGCGCGGCATTCAACAACGAATTTGGTCGTCCAAACCTGCTGGGTTACTTCCGTACTTATGAAGAGAAAGTCACCTCGCACGCGGGTGAAGAGATCCGTGGTTACCACAAGCCAATCATGATTGCTGGCGGTATGGGTAACATTCGTGACGAACACGTACAGAAAAAAGAAATCCCGGTTGGCGCGAAACTGATCGTGCTGGGTGGTCCGGCGATGAACATCGGTCTGGGCGGCGGCGCGGCGTCTTCAATGGCGTCGGGTCAGTCGGCAGAAGATTTGGATTTTGCTTCAGTACAACGTGAAAACCCAGAGATGGAACGTCGTTGTCAGGAAGTGATCGACCGCTGCTGGCAGCTGGGCGATGCGAACCCAATCGCGTTTATCCACGATGTGGGCGCGGGCGGTATCTCGAACGCACTGCCAGAGCTGGTTAACGATGGCGATCGTGGCGGTAAATTCCAGCTGCGTGACGTGCCAAACGATGAACCGGGCATGAGCCCGCTGGAAATCTGGTGTAACGAATCGCAAGAGCGTTATGTGTTGGCGGTTGCGCCGGAGCACATGGCGGCATTTGATGCCATCTGTAAGCGTGAGCGCGCACCCTATGCAGTCGTGGGCGTGGCAACGGAAGAGCGTCATCTGACTCTGGAAGACAGCCACTTCGATAACATGCCAATCGACATGCCAATGGACATTCTGCTTGGCAAGCCGCCGAAAATGCACCGTGAAGCGGCCACGCTGAAAGTGACCAGCCCAGCGATTGACCGCAGCGGTATCGAACTCAATGAAGCTGTGGATCGCGTTCTGCGTCTGCCGGCTGTGGCTGAGAAAACCTTCCTGATCACCATTGGTGACCGCACCGTAACGGGTCTGGTCGCTCGTGACCAAATGGTTGGTCCTTGGCAGGTGCCAGTGGCCAACTGCGCGGTAACGGCAGCAAGCTACGACACTTACCACGGTGAAGCGATGTCTATGGGCGAGCGTACTCCTGTCGCTCTGCTTGACTTCGGCGCATCGGCGCGCCTGGCGGTGGGTGAATCTCTGACCAACATCGCGGCAACCGATATCGGCGATATCAAACACATCAAACTGTCAGCGAACTGGATGTCTCCTGCCGGTCACCCGGGTGAAGATGCGGGTCTGTACGAAGCGGTGAAAGCGGTGGGTGAAGAGCTGTGTCCTGCGCTGGGCCTGACCATTCCGGTTGGTAAAGACTCGATGTCGATGAAGACCAAGTGGAACGAGAACGGCGAAAACAAAGAAGTGACCTCGCCGCTGTCGCTTGTCATCACCGCGTTTGCGCGTGTGGAAGATGTGCGTAAGACCATCACACCACAACTGCGTACCGATCTGGGTGAAACGTCTCTGGTGCTGGTGGATCTGGGTAACGGTCAGAATCGTCTGGGCGCGACGGCCTTGGCGCAAGTTTACAAGCAGTTGGGTGACAAGCCGGCTGACGTTGACAATGCCGAGCAACTGAAAGGCTTCTTCGATGCGATGCAAACTCTGGTTCGCAACGACAAGTTGGTGGCTTACCACGATAAAGGCGATGGCGGTCTGTTTGTCACGCTGGCTGAAATGGCGTTCGCGGGTCACTGTGGTGTGAAAGCCAACATTGAAACGCTGGGTGACGATGTACTGGCAGCGCTGTTCAACGAAGAGTTGGGTGCGGTAATTCAGGTCAAGAACGATGAACTGAATGCGGTATTGGCCACGCTGGCGGCTAATGGTCTGGCAGATTGTTCACACGTTATCGGTGAAGTTGACGCATCAGATGCATTTGTGGTGACTTCGGGTGAACAAGTCCTTCTTCAGCGTTCACGTACCGAAATGCGTACCATCTGGGCCGAAACGACACACAAGATGCAAGCAATGCGCGACAACCCAGCGTGTGCCGATCAAGAATTTGCGGCGAAAAAAGACAACTCAGACCCAGGTCTGAACGTGTCACTGAGCTTTGATGTCAACCAAGACGTCGCGGCACCTTACATCGCAAAAGGCGCGAAGCCTAAGATGGCGATTCTGCGTGAGCAGGGCGTGAACTCACACGTTGAAATGGCGGCAGCGTTTGATCGTGCGGGCTTTGACGCAGTCGACATTCACATGAGCGACATTCTGACCGGTCAAGCGGTACTGGATGGGTACCAAGGTCTGGTCGCGTGTGGTGGCTTCTCCTACGGTGACGTGCTGGGCGCGGGTGAAGGTTGGGCGAAATCGGTGCTGTTCAATGTGCAGGCTCGCGAACAGTTCGAGCAGTTCTTCAACCGTCAGGACACGTTCTCGCTAGGTGTGTGTAACGGTTGTCAAATGCTGTCTAACCTGAAAGAGCTGATCCCGGGTGCAGACTTGTGGCCACGTTTCGTGCGCAACGAATCGGAGCGTTTTGAAGCGCGCTTTAGTCTGGTTGAAGTGCAGAAGTCGGATTCTGTGTTCTTCGATGGCATGGCCGGCTCTCGTATGCCGATTGCGGTCTCTCACGGTGAAGGTCGCGTGGAAGTTCGCGATGAAGCTCACCTCAGTGCGATTGAGCAATCAGGCACGGTTGCAGTCCGTTTCGTGGATAACTTCGGTAACCCGACGCAGCAGTACCCGAACAACCCGAACGGTTCGCCAAATGCGATTACCGGTCTGACAACGAAAGACGGCCGCGTCACCATCATGATGCCGCACCCAGAGCGTGTATTCCGCACGGTGGCGAACTCATGGCACCCAGATAACTGGGGTGAAAATGGTGCCTGGATGCGTATGTTCCAGAACGCACGTAAGAACCTGGGTTAATCAACCATCCAACGAAAAAGCGCAGACCTGGGTCTGCGCTTTTTTTTATCTGTTGGTTTTAAAGCGGCAAAAAAACGGCCATTCGGCCGTTGGGTGTGCACTTTATTCCTGTCGATGGGCAGGCCGATTAACGGAACTGGCCAACTTGGGGCAGAAATTCAAAGCCTGCCGTAGCAAGACGCGCTTCGAGCGCTGCACGGTCAATGTCGAAGTAAACCACCAGCTTGTCGAGATCGCCGCCGAAATCGTCACGCAGCTTCATATTCACAATGCTCATCAGCATCACGGGATCCATGGTGGCAAAGTTCGCCAGATTCATGTTCAGTCCTCGAAATCAGAAATCAGTAAGTTGGCCGCCGCAAACGCCGCTTTTTCACGGGTTTCCTTGGGGAGGGAGGTGTCAGCGGCGATGTCATTGAGTGCGCGCACTGCGCAGGAAATCGCCTGCGGCACGTACCCTTGGTCACCACTGCCAATCTGTGCGTAAAGTTCACGCACCAATTCACAACACGCGTAGACTTGCATGGTTTTGTCCTCGAAATAGAATCTGTGTCCAATATACACACACAGCCAGTCGCTGACAAAACTGTGGTTTGCGCTGGCGCAAACTCATGGTGTAACTGGTGAATTATTCTCCGCGCATCTGGTGATTGAGCTCAGCAATCAGTGCATCATCCAGCCGCATCTGTTTGCCAAGCTCACGCAAATACGCTTTTTCCATGAAGTTTTGCTCATCGACAATCAACAAGGAAGCGAGATAGAGCTCCGATGCTTGGGCTGGCGTCTGAGCCAGAAGGGCGATTTCAGTGGGATCGAGCGGCTTTTTCAGTTCTTGTTCGATCAGAGTTTGCACGCTGGCATCGGCTCCGAGTTCATTCACAGCTTGGTTGATGTGTGCCATTTCCTGTTCATCGACATGGCCATCCGCTTTGGCTGCGGCGATCATCGCCTTAAGAATTAACAGCTCATGACGTGGATTGTGCTCATCAAAGGTGGCAGAGGGTGGGGCAGAGGCGGGCTGTTTGGCTTGCCAGTCATTGTAAACCTTATATGCCAGTGCGCCTAAAGCGGCAGCGCCGCCGATTTTCAAAGCACTCTTGCCAAGTTTCTTACTTTTTTTCGACCCCATCAGAATGCCCAGTAAGCCGCCACCGAGCGCGCCGGCACCCAATGTGGCGAGTTGGCTTTTGTCTTTGGTGAGTGACTGTGCCTGCTGAGTGCCTTTCTGCACCAAGTCTGAATTAAGTGCTTGATTGAGTAATGCTTTCAGATCCATAAATCACCTCCTTGAGTGTGTTTACAGTCTAAGAAGCACAACATGAACTGAGGATTAATTGCATAAAAAAAGCTGCCCGAAGGCAGCTTTTCAAACTCAGTTGGCGATTAAGCCATTTGTGCTTTGATGTGTTCAACGATCTGGTCGATGGCAATCGAAGTCTTCTCACCGCTGCGGCGGTTTTTATACTCGAAGTTGCCTTCGTCCATGCTGCGATCGCCAATAACGATCGTGTGTGGCACACCAATCAGTTCCATGTCAGAGAACATTACGCCCGGACGCTCTTTACGGTCATCAAACAGTACGTCGATACCTGCAGCGCTCAACTCCGCGTACAGTTTTTCTGCTGCTTGCTGAACGCGCTCTGATTTGTGCATGTTCATCGGTACGATCGCAACCTGGAACGGTGCAATCGCATCAGGCCAGATGATGCCGTACTGGTCGTTGTTCTGTTCAATGGCAGCGGCCACCACACGAGAAACACCGATACCGTAACAGCCCATTTCCAGAATGACGTTTTTGCCGTCTGGACCCAGAACGCTACAGTTCATTTTCTCTGAGTAGTTGGTGCCCAGTTGGAAGATGTGACCCACTTCGATACCACGTTTTAGCATCAGAGTACCTTTGCCACATGGGCTAGGATCGCCTTCTACCACGTTACGCAGGTCTGCCACTTTACCCAGTTCAACGTCACGACCCCAGTTGATACCGAAGTAGTGCTTGCCGTCGATGTTCGCGCCTGCGCCGAAATCACTCATCACGGCCACAGTGCGGTCAACGATGAATGGCAGTTGCAGGCCAACAGGACCCAGAGAACCAGGGCCTGCGCCGATCAGCGCGCGAATTTCTTCTTCGCCGGCCATTTCCAGTGGCGATGCCACTTCTGGCAGATTTTCTGCTTTGATTTCGTTCAGTTCGTGATCGCCACGGACCAGCAGCGCAACGATAGGCGCGTCGATCTCGTCAGAGGCTTTCACAAACAGAGTTTTAATGGTTTTCTCGATTGGCAGACCGTGTTGCTCCACCAGTTCCGCGATGGTTTTCGCGTTTGGCGTATCAACCAGAGTCATTTCCTGCGTTGGCGCTGCGGCTTCAGCGGCAGGAGCAATCGCTTCTGCTTTTTCGATATTGGCTGCGTAATCTGACTCAGTTGAGAAAACGATCAGGTCTTCACCACTTTCAGCCAGTACGTGAAATTCTTGTGAACCGTTACCACCAATGGCACCGCTGTCTGCCAGCACTGGACGGTAGTCCAGACCCATACGGTCAAACGCTTTGCAGTAAGCGGCGTGCATTGCATCATAAGATTTTTGCAGACCATCTTTGTCGATGTCGAAGCTGTATGCGTCCATCATCGAGAATTCACGTGCACGCATCACACCGAAACGAGGGCGACGTTCATCACGGAACTTAGTTTGAATCTGATACAGGTTCAGCGGCAGCTGCTTGTATGAGCTCACTTCATTGCGCACCAGCGCAGTGATCACTTCTTCAGCAGTCGGGCTAAGAACAAACGGACGAACGTGACGGTCAGTAAAGCGAAGTAGCTCAGGACCCATCTTTTCGCTGCGGCCTGTCTCTTCCCATAGTTCAAACGGCTGAACAACGGGCATCAAAGTTTCGATTGCACCTGCATTATCGATTTCTTGACGAACGATGTTTTCGACTTTACGCAGCACGCGCAGACCAGTAGGTAGCCAGGTGTATAGGCCTGAAGCTAGCTTACGGATCATACCCGCACGTAGCATGAGCTGATGGCTCACAACTTCTGCGTCGTTTGGAGTCTCCTTCAGAGTAGAAAGAAGATATTTACTGGTACGCATTTAGGTATCCGTTTTTCAAAGTTTTAAGGAATCGCCGAGACTTTCCCCTGAGTTCACAACCAATAAGGCGGCATCACAGGCAGGTAAAGTGGCACGTGGCGACTAAAATAAATCAGCCGCTAATAATATCAGCCAATTGCTTTTGTCAAAAGCGTTCTATTGCGGTGACGGTCACTAAGTTGCCGTTGACCATGAATTTGACGTTCAGATCGTACAAATTGACCGCATATTCTTTCATATCCGGCTTGTTTTTCTTATACGCCGGGCGCGGATCCTGTGCCAGCACTTCGCCAATGACTGCCTGTTGCACCTGACCATCTGGCAGGCGCTGTAATGTCTCGAGTGCGGCTGCGGAAAACGTGACTGCAGCTTGCTCGGGTTCCGCTTCTGCGTAGCCTCCCTGAGCATCAGCAATGCTATCGGAATAGGGTATGTAGGGTTTGATATCGATGATTGGCGTGCCATCGACCAGATCGACACTGCCCAGATCGAGATAGATCTGATCGCCTTGTTTACTGACTCCACGTAATTCAACCGCGGACATTCCGATGCCATTCGGACGAAACGTCGAGCGCGATGCCAGAACACCGATGCGCTCATTGCCACCAAGGCGAGGCGGACGAACCGTTGGTTTCCAGCCAGCCTGCAGGTTCTGATCAAACAAAAATAGCAGCCACAAGTGGCTGAACTGCTCGATGCCTCGCACGGCTTCCGGGCAGTTACTTTCTCCCAGTAGTTTGACCCGCGCGGTCGCACTCGGGACTAAGCGTGGCTGACGTGGTACGGCAAACTTTTCTTTATACGGACTTTCGATAACGGCAATCGGTTCGATGGTGTGCATAGCTTCCTACTTAAACTGTCGCCCTGATGCGAACGACGAATCTTTACCCTCATCAGCAATGATGAAATCGGAATGATCAATGCGCCATCCTAACTCTTTGTTTCCGATGAAGACTT
>ERZ1673961.640-NODE-640-length-12628-cov-20.511254_pt1 | contig 12628 bp, 14 predicted proteins | sample MGYA00580189_ERZ1673961 | MGnify/ENA primary metagenome ERZ1673961 (study PRJEB41334, sample SAMN05608105) | rock metagenome | biome: terrestrial subsurface; feature: shale formation; material: shale | place: USA: Pennsylvania ... | reverse complement strand
TTGAACAGCAATATGTCGCTTAGCAAGGTGTCCAGTCTTGCTGGTGCAGATCACTGAGCCTGAAATTATCGATCAAATGTTGGCAATAGAGAAGCTGAGGGAGGAAGGCTTTAAAGGTAAAACTATTCTTTACAGTGAGCTCGAGCGTGATGGTAAAGCTCAAGCTGTACATTCTTTTATAAAACATAATCCTGACACGTTAAGAACAATAGGTGCTGCTCCCACTTCCCAAGTAGATCCTGAGCTGGATATCCCCAAATCAATAAAGATTCTTGAAGAGATTCAGGCTAATCACCCTTACTTAAAGATTCGTGTACATGAAACGATAGATTCAATGAACTTTCTTAGTAATGATCTGAAAAGTTACAGCTCTACACTCGCTGGGGTTGCCCACAATGGTGAAATGCATGTGAATCTACAAAGTGAACATAACGCATATGAGTCAGGACTTCGAAAGACTATTGCACATGAAGCGGTACACTTGGGATTTAAGAAGATGTTCACAAACTCCGAGTATGTGGACCTTATGGAGACTGTTTGGCAAAACATTTCCACTGAAGACAAGGCTACAATAAAACAAAACTATGGGCACCTTGATGAAAACAAGCCTCTAGATAGACGTAGCCTTGCGGAAGAATGGTTAGCTATGAAGGCTGAAAGTATTGATCTAAGAGATATTGATCGTATACAGCCAGTTATTAAGGTTTCATTGGTTAACAAGCTCCAAGGGTTTAGGGATTCTGTTCTCAAGAAATTAGGCAAGGTTACCGAGACCTCTTTAAATGTGGATGAGCTCCTGGTAAACGCGATTAAAAAGGCTGGAGAGTTCAACCAGTTCATTGATGGTAAAGTAATTGATCAAGGTTTGGTCGTTAGAAAAACAGGTTATGTTGAACATGAGCATCAGTCGTTTGACCTGTATCGTGGTTATAAAGCGAATTTAGACGCTGGTAGAAATTTATCTACAGAGGTGCAGATTGCAGCTAAACAAGACTTTATCCATAAGTACTCGAACAATGGGCACATTAAACTCTTAAATATCACTTTCGATAATAATAATGAACCCAAACTTGAAGGTAGTCAGTTAAGCCTACCGTACTCTGCAAACCCCAAGGACCTTCTTGAGATATTAAGGCAGGTTGAGGTAAGTTCGTGGACAGGTAAACCATCTTTGCATTCTAACATAAGTACTGAAATAGAAGCTGTTGACAGGGCTGAAGCAACTCCACCAGCAGTTGTTAAAGCCAAGCTTGGTAATATAGTTAATGAGTTCACTATAGATACATCTGTGAATAATGAAATTCTCAATAAGCTTTCTGGACCAGTAAAAGACAAGTGCAAACAAGTAGACGAAAAAGTTAAACAAGAGGTTGACACTGATATGAATTTAGGAATTGGATTTTAAATTGTATATGCTGTAACCTATTATAAAACAACAGGAGGCTTCCTATGGTTGCTGCAATTGCTCTTCTTCCATTACTTGGTGTTATAGCGGCTATTTTTTGGGGGTTGAATATGTACTACACACTCGTTCCTAACTGGTTAATTCCAGTAGTGTGCGTCGTGGTAGTCGCCTCAATATTCCAAATTAAGGTGACATACAAAGAACTAAATGAATCGGAAATAGATAGTTTTATTGGGCGGTTCTTGTTCTCAATACATCGAACAGTTCGACAGTATATGAGAGCGGCATTTATGCCAGTTGTACCTGATTTTAGTTTTGTAAAACAAACCCTCAATATCATGACGAAACGAAAAGATGATGAATAAGAAATTAATGTTAGCTGTAATGTTGAGCGCCTCCCTTTTCGGTTGTGCTCAAAATGATAGTCTTGATCCAGTATTTGGTTTTACTGGTGAATATGGTGCTGGTGGTACAAGAATCCCTAATAATCCAGCATACTTAGTTGATCCTGGGTTAACTACTGAAACTGAACTATTTAAGATATTCGGTGAGCCCCAACTAACCCAAAGTTTCCCATGGGGTAGAGTAGTTACTTATAGATATTGGGAAAATAAAATTGGGTTGCCGATGTATGAAGAGTATGTTGACTTTGTTTTTAACGATAGAGGTTTCCTTGATAAGGTGGCAACCTATTCTCAAAGGGGCTCTAAGCGGGTTGAAACAAATCAATCCAAAATGATAGAGAGAGAAGAAGAGTGTCCAAGTCACTACACAGTGTGCCAGTCATACGAAAACTTCAGTCATTAGAATCCTCACTTCATGCGTTTGCTCACTCCTTAGAGCAAACGTACTTTAACGTTCAGTTAAACAATCCCTCTGACATCAAACCAATTAAAGCGGTCATTAGAGCTATAACGGCGATCACTTACGATGAATACCAATCAGGACGAGAGTTAAACCAGTTACCTGGAGTGGTCTTCATTCCTGAAGATGTAGTTCCCAAATTACTAGAAGTAAATCATGCCAAAAAGGCATTTTCAGACGCTGTAAAAGAAGCTAAGGCCTCGAGTAAATGCAAAAGCAATACTGCCGCATTGAATTATGTAAGAAAATTATTAACAGAGATAGGCATGCAAAGGGTTCACTTTAAACAATGTGAACGCTTGCTGGTGGTAGAAGAGGCGCTACCTAAAAAAATAGTTTTTTATAACGAATCAAAAGGGTGGGGTAACCAAAAGAAATACTCAAAAGAAGAAGCGCTTGAGTTAGCTAAAGAAATCATTGATAACGGTTCTGATAGCTTTGACATCGTTTCTAAGAAAATTGCAGAGATTTCTGATTCGGAGTTTCTTGTGCACCGGACGCCAAGTCCAACAAGTATTAAAGCGAACATCACTAGATATGTACCAGGAGTGGGAGAGAAAAGTCATTCAAGAGTTGCTTCGTTACCAATATTTGTTGTAACTACCGATATGGATTCAGCGAGAACGGTACTCATTGGTTCTATGGTTTCGATTGAGTCTACCCCAAAGTCTAAAAGACTGGGGTCTAGTAAAGCTCGTAGTAAGTTTGAAGAGCAACCCTATATCTCAACTTTGCGTCTATATCGATATAAGCCCGAATATAGATAGAAAAATTTACAAACCAATCTATAATATATGATATTAAATTGGAGGGTTAGAGATGCACAAGCGTAGAGATAATTTGCAAAAGACGATACTCATTGTTTGGTTTCTGTGTTCTAGCATTGTACTTGGGATTCAGCTATTACCTAGCCCAATTGATAATGCAAGTGCAAGTCAGATAGAGTCAAAAGCCGGAAATCTGGAGCCAGATGACAGCCTGATCAATCTGGATACAATTCTTACCTATATGCCTACCGAAGTACCTCATTCCAGAAATAAACAGTAGCTATAAAATGATTTAATATGGTATTAAATACCATTGACAAACACTTTGCTCAACTATAATATATAACAAAACAGAGCGAGGTAGTTATGGTTACAATAGCTAGCAATAACAGCAATCCTTCACCTAAAAGCGTGGCTCTTGCTGCTGCTTTAGGGCAAATTGAAAAACAATTTGGCAAGGGTGCTGTGCAAAGCCTTGGGGGCGAAGCAACAACTAACAATCTTGACATCGTATCTACAGGCTCACCTAAGCTTGATAAAGCTTTAGGAGTGGGCGGGTTAGCGCGAGGTCGTATTCATGAAATTTTTGGCCCGGAGAGCTCCGGAAAGTCGACATTGGCATTGGAAGTCATTGCTGAAGCACAAAAGAAAGAAAGTATTTGTGCCTTCATTGATGTTGAGCATGCGCTTGATCCTGGATATGCCAAATTAATTGGCGTTAATAGCGAAGAATTGTATGTTTCGCAGCCCAATAGTGCGGAGGAAGCTCTGTCTATTGCAGAAACTCTTGCTCTATCGGGAGCAGTAGACATTATTGTTATCGATAGTGTCGCAGCAATGTGTCCTAAAATGGAGTTAGAAGGAGAGATGGGGGCAGCTAGTATGGGCCTTCATTCGAGGTTAATGTCGCAAGCATGCCGGAAGCTAACAGGTATTCTAAAGAAAACGAATACCATGGCTATTTTCATAAACCAAATTCGTTTTAAAATTGGTGGTTTTGGAAACCCTGAGACAACAACAGGTGGAAATGCTTTAAAGTTCTACGCTACAACGCGAATTGATATTCGCAGAACGGGGAGCTATAAAGTCACCGATTGTACAATGGGTAATGAAACCAGGATTAAGGTTGTCAAAAACAAACTTGCCCCTCCATTTAAACAAGCTGAAACCAAAATATTGTTTGGTAAGGGTTTCGATTACTACGGTGAAGTTCTTGATTTAGGCTTAGATGCTCGAATTATAGACAAACGTGGTACTTGGTACCTTTACAAAAACCTTAAGCTTGGGCAGGGCAGATTGTCAGCGACAGAGGCCTTAGAAAACGACAAAGTCCTTCTTGAAGAGATATTATCTCGGATTAATTAGATTAAGGTATGTTGCGGGAAAACCGCAACATAAAGGCATAATGTTATTTAGTGACTTTCAGAAAAATCTAGACAAATTACCTTTTGATGAATTGCAATCACGGAGAAAGGGGCAGTCTGTACGCTCATTAGCTTATTTTCTTGGCTCAAATGAAGTCGCGATTCAAAAGTACAAAAATAATCCCGACGAACCTGTAAAGGAATCGCATATTCGATGCGTTGATTTTCTTTTGAAAATGCCAAAAGAGCAACAGATCCACATTCTATCTCAGAGTGTAAACAATCCTATCTTAAGCGTTACAGAGTCACAGCGCTGTAAAGTGAAGCATTATGATGCTCTGGAGAGTCGTCTCCTGAAGCTGGGTATGTCGAAGTTAGGGGTGTATTCATTATTGGGTACTCGTAATAGCGTTGTGGATAACGCACGAAAAAAAGGCGCCATGTCAAAAGGCTTGGCAGCGATCGTTGGGTTAACGAGTCGATTTAGTAATGATGAGCTCTTGGAACTAGCTGTCGAATACGAGACATCTGAGCGAAAATTGCCCGCTTTGAAAGAAAAGCTTATGAAAAAGCATTCTAAGTCCTCAACTTAACGACAAAAGTTGAACTGCAAGCTCAAAACGTGAATCTGGATAAGGATAATCTGAGAGCAATCAATAAACTAGCGAAATCGCTGGTTTATTTAGAAAACTAATCTATGTCATTTACGTATAAAAAAAAGGATTTGAAGTGAAAAACTACTTAGCACTCTCGATTTTAGTAGTCCTATCTGGCTGTGGTGGTGGCGGAGAAGGTGGTGGCACCAATAGCAGTAGTGGCGATAAGTCACTTGTACTTACTGTAACAGATCCAACTCAATCACTAGTGGAGAATGGGGCGTCAATAACCGTCCAATTAGAAACAAACTCAAAATCAGATAACTACACTCTTACTGTAAGAGATCCACAGTCGGTTCTCAATCAAATTCCTCTAAGTGAATATGAAAAAAATATTCATTGGTCTGTAAATAAATCGAATTTAATTCTTTCAGCAGATGAATTACTTAAGTCTTCAGGTGATTTGAGCCTCACACTGACACTTGAAGATGGCAGCGAGCAAATATCTACGAACTTTAGCCTTGATATTGTTAACACAAGTCTTAATGAGCGTCTTGAAGTCGCTTCAACGTACATCGATAACAGTGAAGAGATTAAGCAGTTTTCGGAGCTAAAATCACTCCAACATGCTTATGAAAAGGTTTTTTTATTGATGGGTCATGGTCAGCTCCCATTTACACCCGAATTTGATGAGCAGGTATACCTGGACAAACTAAACGACATCAAGTTGGCAGTAAGCAAGGTGCATAATGGTGGTATAGAGACTCTACTTGTTAATCCATTATCAAGTTTTGAATCTGAACTAAACGCAAGCGCTAAACAATACATAGATCATCTGAACAAGATTGCCGCAAAAGAGAATAGCCTGAGTGTACTCCCAGCAGTGGATTTCAATGCCTCTTCGACAGGCTATTCATTCTTTAAAGGCAATGTGAACTACGGTCAGTTTACTGAACTGTCAGTTTTCAAGTTCAACCCTGAATTTCAGTTTGTTGAAAATTTAACTGACCCTACTTACGGCAATTGCAGCATTTAAGGACAAATAGAATGAACAAAATCACCCTATCTCTACTAATTAGCGCTGCAGTTTTTAACGGTTATGCTCATGCGAATATTGCAGAACCTATCTTATTTAAAGGAGTCGATCCTTTAGCGATGTCAGACTCAACTGGTTACCACCAGTCACAGTTAAATACCTATTGGGCAGACCAAGACATACTTAAAGGGGCGAATAGTATTTCTAAGGCCAGAGATACTGCAAAAACCAATAACGTGACACGTGTGGGTGTTATAGATGGAGGCTTTTTAAATACTCCAGAGCTTCCTTTTGTTGATGGATATAGTTTTATCGGAACTGAAGGTTACACAGCAAATTTTGACACACCGATATCTGACCGTGGTGAACACTGCGATATAGGTCATGGCAATATGGTTGCATCACTAATTGGTGCCAACCCTCAAGGGGATGGCGTAAAAGGTGTAGCTGATGTTGAATTGGTTGCAGCTCGAGCACTGAAATGTAGTGAAGCAAAAGTTGAAGACTTAACTGCTGCAATCAAGTGGCTGAGTGGACAAGAGGTTCCTGGTGTACCGCTAATTTCAGAGCCAGTTGATGTTATAAATATGTCGTTAACGTTGCGGAACACAATGTGTGGTGGTGACGTTCAAGACGCGATTCGAGTAGCGCAAGATAAGGGGATTACTTTTGTGGCAGCGCAAGGGAATCGAGGCGTTAATTATGAAACAGGCTTACCAAAAGATTGTCCCGGTGTGATCGGAGTAGGCTCAAACCAATTAGATGGATATAAGTCTGGGTTTTCTAACTTTGATGTTAACGTAGACATTGTTGCTTATGGTGACCGCCTCTCATTGCCGACAATCGTTGATTCGAATAATGATGGAGCTTTGGACTACACCGAAACGGCTGGAACGAGTCTTTCGACACCTCTAGTAACGGGCACAATTGCACTAATGCTCAACGAAAATCCCGATTTAACTCCTACAGAAATCATCACCATTCTTAAACAATCGACAGGCAAACCAATGGTCGGTGAAGCGGGAAGTGGTTTTCTTAATTATTCTTGTGACAATGGATATTGCGGCTATGGTGTTTTGAATGCATATGAGGCAATGCTTCAAATGAGAAAGTTGTCAGAGGAAGGGGTAGCGTTAAAAAGTCCACTAGCTGGTGAGTGTGATGTAGAGTTTTACTTAGATACTCTCGGTGGTTCTATTGATGTTTGTTCAATGGGGGAGTTTAAGTTAAATGATCATGTCACTAGCGATAACACCAAAATAGAAGTTTATAAAGTTTCAAGCCTTGATTCATTAGATGTGGCAGGTGCTGAATTAGTTACAGACACTACAAATGGAAAACTTATGCTTCCAAATGTGGGTAATGAGCTCTTTGCCTACCGTATGTGTGAAAAGAACTTCGTTGATGAGTACCATTGCTTTAGCGATGAATTAACGCCACTAACGGTTTCTAATCTCGAAAAACCTCACCAATGTAATCTCTAGAAACTGAAATATAACTAATTGATAAACCCTGGATATTTTCCGGGGTTTATTATATATGATAGTTGACTGCTTTTTGTTTTGCTGTCACAATATACCATATTAAAACAGCTTTGAGGGGGGCAGAATGAAACCAACGTTAGAACAACAAAACGTCATATACAAACCTGTTAGGCTTGCTGTGATCAAAGCGCTTGCAGGAACTGGTAAAACTACATTATTTAGATTGTTCGCGAATGCATATCCAGAGCTAAGAATGCTCTATATTACTTATAATCGTCCGATCGCAGATGCCGCTAATTTACCTCCCAATTGTCTATCACTCACTGGCCATCAGTTAGCATATCAATTCGTAGGAAAATACTACCGCCACAAGTTTGCAGAAAACCTCAGCATGGGCCTGATTAGAAAGCACCTCAGGTGCGACTGGTCCATCGCAAACGGGACTATGGTTACTTTAGAAAACTATTTTTGTAGTGAAGACCAAGAAATAGAAAAAAAACACGCTCCATACAACCCCAAAAATAAAAAATCATTGGATATTCAAGAGCAGCTAGTTTCTAGTGCCAAGCAAATCTGGAATGAAATGCAGTTATTGGAAAGTCCGGTTCCCATGACGCACGATGGTTACCTAAAAGGTTTCTCTATTGCCCAAGTAGATTTGAGCGAGCATTTTGATGTGCTACTTGTAGATGAGGGGCAAGACCTTAACCCTGCAGTGAGAGCTTTTATGAAAGCTCAAACTAATATGAGAGTCTATGTATGTGGCGATGAGTCGCAACAAATTTATCGTTATCGCGGTGCCGAAGATGCACTGAAAGTTCAAGAAAATAGTGGAGCCGAAGTTTTCTCATTAACCCAGTCATTTCGCTTCAATGAACAGGTTGCTACATATGCCAATGCCTTTCTGAACCAACTTGGTGTTCATGAACGGCTTAAGGGGACCGATAATGGCATTATCGAGTCTGTTTTAACTTCAGAAAACGATTTAGATGAAAATCTCCAGATAGCCTATATCAACCGTACGATCGTATTAACGATTGAAGTCGCGATAGAAGCTGACGAACGTGGCAAGAGCATTTACTGGACTGGAGGTTTTAATAACTATCCATTTAACGAGCTCTTTGATTTACTCTACTTGAAGCTAGAGCAGTACGATAAAATACGCTCACGTGACTTTAAGCGTGATTTTACTACATTCGAAGATTTCGTAGAAGTTGCAAAAAAAACGAAAAACATCGATATGGCTAGAATCCTCAGACTTGTCTCTAAATATGATACTGGTTTGTTTGATATTTATGAGAACTTGAAGCGTTCTAAAGTGGATAAAATTGAGGCTGCTGAAGTTGTCGTAGGAACTTGCCACAGAACGAAAGGCCTAGAGTTTGACCAGGTGGTGCTAGGGGATGATTTTTGTGACCAATTGAAATTAATCGAGCGTACAGAAGACGAAATTCGAGATGAGTTGAATCTAATGTATGTCGCCATTACAAGAGCCAAGTTACGATTCGTAGAATCCCATCCGTTTCACTCTGTACAACGTTGCTCACAAAACATTTTTGAACTGGCAAGAGAGTTTCAAAAGAACAAAAGAAGTAGCTCAGGCCGTTTTAAAAAGAGACGCCAATCATAATTCTATCGAGATGAGTAAATTAGGAGAAGTAAGTAAATGGCACTATTTGACAGAGAAACGAGAGAGTTGATAGAAAAGTTGATCAATCAGGTTGATGTTGATCTTCGAACCGATTTTAGTATAGGTATCATTTCTAGTGAAAATGAATATACATCTGTCCTAACTGCAGAAATTCGTAATAGGATTAATGCTAGGCTACCGTTAAAATCAGCTGCATTTTCACAGAAGTTGAAATCAAATGAAGAGCGAGCATGGGGCGCTGATGCTTGTGTTTTATTGATTGATCATGATAGCAACGTATGGAAACTATGTTTGTTTGAAGCAAAAAGTGATCGGCCAAATTGGGACTATCTGAAACCTAATTCTCAACCACCTATCTCTCACTTTTCATCTCAGATAGCCCGTCAGGTAGTACCTAACAAACAAGGATTTGTTGTATGGGAGCAGTTTTATTCTAGCAAACCAAATGGTACACCTATAGGTGCCAGAAATCCTAAGGGGTCTACCTGTATTCTCCATCATCTTGCATTCAAACATAATGGTACACCTCCTAATCCGAAAGTTTGGACTGATAATGATATTGATACCCTTGCTCGTGAATGGCAAAAGGTTTCCACAATGGGGGGCTTAGTAAATACGGTTTGCAAATGCAAATTGGGCAAACCTTTCGATTTTAGTGAACTAGAAGAATTACTCAGAGAACGTATACCAGTGAGGCATATTTTGTTTTTAGAAGGGGGCCGGGCTGTCACAGAAAAAGATAGCTATCATTCTATTGCAAAACAATATCAGGAAAGGTTCCCAGACTATAATCGCTAAAGAACAATACCAAGGGGTAAATGGGAACAAAGTAACCCAACATGTTTCTTCATTCCCTACTTTATCTACTGTCAAAGTCACACAAATCATCGAATAGGAAACAGCATGTTTCTGCCAATTACACTAGCAAGTATGCTTTCTACACTAGTTATGGGGTACGTAGGAATCAGTTTCTTCTTAAACGATCCAACTCCATTGGAAACAATAAAACAATACTATAGCGCTATGGGCGATAGTGGTGCAGAGATTACTGCAAAATTGATAACCCTTATACCCATAGCATTTGCATTAAACGGTTTATTTTATTGGAGTCTTGTTCTTTTTGGGTGCTATTCTTGGATAAAAGATATACATCAACATAGAAGAGCTTCTGAAATTGCTAGAACTGGGAGCAATCGAAACCAGTTCAAACGTTAAACTTGCCTTTCTTTGTAACAACGCCACGCACTTGGATGCGGCATATCTCCAATGTTGTCATTCACTTCCCCAAAAATACCCCATAAGGCAAGCGTTCAGATCTGGCTCTAGGGCTTGGGTTACAACTTTAAACAACCAAGATTTATCTTTGTCCTCAATGATTGGCTTTAGGGGGGGGGGACGCTTCAATCACAATATGTAGTATGCCGTGGCAGCTGGTAAGACACTAGATATAGTGGTGGTAAAGTATCTCGCAATGAGTGGTAAGTTTTGCCAAAAGTTTACCACTACTCGATGCAACAGGGGAAAACGAGTATGACACTTTAATACCCATCATTAGTTTGATTTAGGCTCGGTAATAGCAATTAGTATGGATCTTTAATTATGTTCATATCGATACTAATAACGGTACGAACAGAGTTACAAGCCTTTAATATAAAGTTTAGTACACAAAAATTAGTAGCTTTTTAAAACCTTGCGAACAAGGTTGGAGGTCAAAAAAAAGCTCCAAGACTAGTAACTCCTCCCTGTCAGTGAGCACACATGAGCTTCATTCGGTAGTCACGCGTTATATAGCAATTTACACCATGTAAAGGTTAATTTTTGAATTAGGTCGCTTATAAATCCTAAATGAGGTCGTTAAGTTGTAAGTGAAAAAAATCAAATAAAAACATACTCATAAGTTGTGATTAACAATATGTGCGTCGTATTTTTTCTTAAATGAATGCCGTATGTATTTTAAATAACGATGGGCTTCGAGTATACTAGGGTCAAGCACTATGTAGGAGGGTGAATCATGACAGCAACTGATCTTATTTATCAAAAGATAAAGCGCTCTCGACGCTATGTGTTCGAACGTAAAGACTTCGACAACTATGCTAGCTATGACCAGGTTGGTCGTGTATTGAAGAAACTTGTGGATAAAGGTGTGCTGATGAAAATCGGGTATGGCTTATACACCAAGTCAACAATCAACAGCTTAACTAATAAACCTATGCCTACGAATCCCGGTGGTACTGACGCAATCATGCGTGAGATCCTAAAAATGCGCGGTGTAGACTTTGAGCTGGATGCTATGTCATTGAAGAGTATCAATGGACAGTCCACTCAAATACCAGCGTCCATCAGGTACAAGTGGGACTCTAAGCATTTCAATCGCAGCCTTAAGGTTGGTAACAGAGTATTGAGCAAGCGACAATGAGTATACCAAAACTAAAAAAACAATTTCTTGAAGTATCTGATGCCCTCGAGTTAGGTAACCCATCGATCACGGAAAAGGACTATTGGGTGGTGTCTCTGCTTGCCATGTTGGAAAGCGTGGAAAGTGAGCACCACCAGCTTGTTTTTTCTGGTGGAACAGCTTTGGCCAAGTCCAATATTAAGATTCTGCGAATGTCTGAAGACGTAGACATAAAATTGATTCCAACTCAGGAATTTCTCGATAAGGGAACTGGTGCGAAGAGAAAAGCTCGCAAAGCGTTAGTCGATCACCTCATAGCGAGGTTAGCGGAGCACACTTATCTGAATTATAGTGATAAAACGGTACGTGATAGTTATCGCTATGTTGAAATCGAAATAGAGTACCCACAACAATACCATCAAGCACCGTGTCTAAGACCTTATATCAAACTGGAATTTATCGAGACAATCGAACTTCAGGGCGTTGAGCCTCGCTCTATTTCATCGCTGGTCGCGCAGAGCTACAATCAACCTGCCGAAGTAAGCACAATGTCGTGTATTTCCATTGACTCGACGTTGGTTGAAAAAGTGCTTTCCATGTTGCGTCGCACCATGTCAGTCAAGCGTGATCCACAGCGTAAGGATGACGAAACATTGGTTCGTCATATCTACGATGTTCACTGTATTAGCGCCGAGCATACGATTGATATGGGCGTATTAAAGCCGATGTTTGATACCGTTTTGGAAGAAGACAGGGCGCGATATGGCAATCAACATCAGGAGTTTGTCGATGATCCGCGCAATGAGTTAAAACTAGGATTAGAAGAGCTAGAATCCAACGAGGAGTTTCGTAAACGTTTTGACGCGTTTGTTGCTCCAATGGTGTACAACACAGAGCCGCATGACTTTGATACCTGTTTTGCCTCATTCAAAGGTATTTCAGAGCAGCTTATTAGCTAACCCTTCCAATGCCTACCCCTGTTTTGGGCTACACTCCCAGTTGTAGGGGGACTGATCCGCCCCAGCAGTTTTGGACACCGAGTTAAGTGAGTACAATCACTAACGAG
>ERZ1673961.639-NODE-639-length-12650-cov-8.603573_pt1 | contig 12650 bp, 9 predicted proteins | sample MGYA00580189_ERZ1673961 | MGnify/ENA primary metagenome ERZ1673961 (study PRJEB41334, sample SAMN05608105) | rock metagenome | biome: terrestrial subsurface; feature: shale formation; material: shale | place: USA: Pennsylvania ... | reverse complement strand
CATTCAGTACTTCAATGGCACCAGCATTATATTGTTCAGTCATAATACGGAATTGTTCTCAAAGTTTATTTGTTACCTGCAAAACACGGTTCAGAATGTGTTTTCTCAGGAAACGAAAAAGCCACCCTGTTAGTATCTTTAAATGTTTGTAAATCTGATACATAACAAAGTAGCCAGAGTCTATGACCCTTAAGATCTTTCAGCAAAATATAGTCGGAAAGCAAACCGCCTATGTCAAGCAACGGTTGGATATATCAGCAAAAACTATGAGCGTATTCCAATCGTTCCTATCCATTACAGTTCTAGAAATTCGATAATCTTTGCAGGATAACGCTCAAAGCCTACAAAACTGTGATCACCGCCTTGTTCTACCGTTTGCTTGGATTGCGCAAACTTATTTACCGCCTGGCGATAGTCCAGAACCTCGTCTTCGGTTTGCTGCAGTAGCCAAAACGCGTCTGGCGATGCGATGCTTTGTACATCAAGAGCTTTCAACTCGTCAATATGGCAAGTCTCAAGTGTATAAGTTTCATTCGTGTAGGGGTTAGTTTGTTCGCCTAAATAGTCGACTAGCAACTCATAAGGTTTGACGGCCGGATTGACCACCACAGCTTTGAATCCAAATTGGCTGTTCAACCAAGTGGACATAAAGCCTCCTAACGAACTGCCTACTAATCCAATTCGGTAATCATTTTGATATTGCTCGACGATGTCCAGTAACAGTTGAGCGGCTAGTTGCGGAAAACACGGCAACTGCGGAATGATCACTTTGATGTCCGGGCGATGCTGCTGACAATACTCTCTCATCAGATTCGCTTTCATTGAGAGTGGTGAGCTATTAAAACCGTGGATGTACAGCAATAATGAAGGTTTCATCATAAAAGTCTCACATAAAAAGAAAGCCCGAACATAATGTTCGGGCAGGATTAGTATCCGTTCGAGGAGAAATCTGGTTGGAACTGACCTTCCGGCAATCGATTAACCTGGGTCGTAATCTCGCCAGTCGCATGCAGCTCTAATTCTCGCCAGCCTGGCGAAGTGGTATCTAATGCAAAGTCATCTGAGTTAGGCTTGAATTGCACACACGTAGAAGGTGTCGCCATGACTCGAATGCCTTGATGTAGCACATTCATATCTTGATGAACATGCCCGCACAGAATCCCTTTTACACCATCAAAACGTTCGACAATCTGCCAGAATGCTTCTGCATCTTTCAGAGTGTGTTGGTCTAGCCACGCGCTACCAACAAGAATTGGGTGGTGATGCAATAATACCAGCGTATAACGCTCAGGGTACTCGGCTAATTTTTCTTCAAGCAATGTCAGCTGCTTATCGCTTAAACGACCGTGCGGAACGCCGACTACTTGAGAATCAAGCAGGATCACTTGCCACTTATCACCAAGCAACACATGCTCCGTCGCTTTGATCTGCTGTGATGGAAGTACACTGCCCATATTGGGTTTGTAGTCATGATTGCCCGGCAGCCAGAAACAATCTTTCTCGAGCGGCGCAATACCTGCGGCGAATCGTTGATACGATCCCGCGCTGTGATCTTGCGAAATATCCCCGGTAGCTAAAATGTAATCAAACCCCACTTCGCGGCGCAAAACCTCATCAACCACAGCAGAAAAGCTGTCGGCCGTTTTTACGCTCAGCAAACTTCCCTCATCTGCCTCAAACAGATGAGTATCCGTGATTTGTAAAAGTTTGATGCTGTCACTAGATGATTGCAAAATGAAAACCTGATTCGTCCACTATATTGTTATTTGTTATTTTCCTTTAGCGACGCGACGAGCAATTGAAGGCAAGTGGTGTTCTACTGATTCCACTTCTTAAACAAAACGTCAGCCATTCACCAAGGAACGTGTTTAGTTGATGCTTTTCATCTCGTTGCATCAATTTGTCGTTGGGATAATCATATTTAGCTTTGATACGAGAGAAGTCTCCGCTTGAGCATACTTCCGCTACTCTCGCATCGTGGTAAAGCCTGACAGACATTGTCGGTAAAGGAAACACTGGTGTTTCATCACTCTGACATATCTCAACAACTGTGGTGTATTTTGTGACTTCATTCACGGTCAATTGATAAACCATATGCGCGGCTTGATAGCAGCGCACGTCACCAACCTCAGCAGAGACAGGCAGCAGGGCATTTAATTTAGCGTAATTGGTCTCATAGGTTCTCATTAGACCCGCTAAATCAACATGATATCGCTGTTTTTCAGCTATCTGCGCCATTACTTACTCTCCACCGTTATGGGGGCTTACCCACTGTGATTTCAACTCAAGATGGTTTAATTGCAACCATTGCACTGCAATAATTGAAGCAGCATTTTCAAGTTTTCCATCTTTCACCCATTGATATGCTTCTTCACGGCTGATGACGTGAACTCGAATATCTTCATCTTCATAGTCTAAACCATGAATGCCTTCCGCTTTAGAAGCATCGACTTCTCCGACAAAAATATCCAACTTTTCTGAGCATCCGCCTGAAGAGGGATAGTAAGACGTCATCGGAATCACTCGCCCCACCTCAAGCCCCGCCTCTTCGTGAGCTTCGCGGCGGATCACATCTTCAACGGACTCATCTCGATCAATCATGCCTGCAACAATTTCAAGCTGCCAAGGATGATCGTGTTCTAATGCACCAACTCGTATCTGTTCAATGATAACAACCTGATCCTTTATTGGATCATAAGGCAACATCGCCGCAGCGTGTCCACGTTCGAACATTTCTCGCTCGACAACATCACTCCAACCACCAGCAAAGAGCCGATGTTTGAAACGGTACTTCACCATTTTAAAGAAGCCCTTGAAGAGGGTCTCTTTCGAGATGATTTCCACATCTTGTGAAGTAAACTCGTCTTGTCGCTTGTCACACTGTTGCATTAAACACCTCTCTGAGTGAATCTTGTAGTGTACTCATTGTTAATCACTTGCTCAAAGGACTTGGCTCAACTTTTTGTATAATAGTTATAATTTATTTTAAGTATTGTACAAATTTTTATTGCACAACTGGATAATTACGTGTAAAAAAATGCAAAGTTTAGAGTAAATATCGTCCAAATTGAGTTAAACTACTGAGAATTAACCAATCTATTGACCGCGGGAATAGAAAATGAAAAAATTGCTTCCACTATTTATCAGTGCAGCGCTAGGTAGCATAAGCGTATCGGCTTATGCGGACTCATTAGCTGACATCTACGACTTAGCAAAACAAAACGATCCACAATTGCTTAGCGTAGCAGCACAGCGTGACCAAGCTTTCGAAGCAATCACCTCAAGCCGTAGTGCCCTTCTACCACAAATCAACTTAACAGCAGGTTACGATGTGATCCGCGGTGATATCGATTACGATTCAGCGGGTAAAACGACTTATGATAAGAATGACCTGACCGCTGGTATCAACTTCACTCAAGAACTTTACAACCGCGCATCTTGGATTACGTTAGACACGGCAGAGAAAACAGCTCGTCAAGCAGACGCCACTTATGCGGCAACACAACAAAGTTTGATCCTTCGAGTGTCGCAAGCTTACTTTGAAGTACTACGTGCTCAGGATAACCTAGTGTTTGTCCGTGCCGAAAAAGCCGCTGTTGGCCGCCAACTTGAGCAAACTAAACAACGTTTTGAAGTGGGCCTTTCTGCTATCACCGACGTACATGATGCACAAGCTCAATACGATGCAGTACTTGCTGATGAAGTATTGGCAGAAAACGATCTGATCAACAGCTACGAATCATTGCGTGAAATCACCGGTCAGGAACACAAAAATCTGAACGTGCTTGATACAGCTCGATTCTCTGCAAGCCGCTCGGATAGTCCTGCTGAAGACCTAATTGAAATTGCAAAAGAGCAAAACCTAAGTTTGCTGTCTTCTCGCATTTCACAGGATATCGCTCGTGACAACATTTCCCTGGCTAGTTCTGGTCACTTACCAACGTTGAGCTTGGACGGTGGTTACAACTATTCTGACCGTGGACAGAGTTCAGCTGACTATGATCTTGACGCATTGAGCGTTGGTATTAACCTATCAGTTCCTCTATACACAGGCGGTAACGTAACTTCCCAAACTAAACAAGCTGAGTACGCTTATGTTGCTGCAAGTGAAGATCTCGAAGCTCAGTACCGTAGCGTAGTGAAAGATGTTCGCGCGCAAAACAACAACATCAACGCATCAATCGGTGCATTGAAAGCTTACGAGCAATCTGTAGTTTCTGCTCGCTCTGCACTAGAGGCGACAGAAGCAGGTTTTGATGTAGGTACTCGTACGATCGTTGACGTACTGGACGCAACTCGCCGTTTATACGATGCAAACCGCAACCTATCTAATGCTCGTTACGACTACATCATCAGTGGTCTGCAACTGCGTCAGGCGGTAGGCACACTGAATGAGCAAGACATCCTAAATATCGATGCGGGTCTGAAAGCTGTAAACTAATCAGTAAACAAGACAAGCAAAACGCCAGTTGCTAAACAACTGGCGTTTTTTATTGCCTGTAAAAAAAGCGGAAGATTAGGTATCGCAGGCAGGTGCAAAAAAGGCCACCCTAGGCAGCCTTCTCATTACGATTTAATTTAGATGTTAAAGGGTTTACCCTTTGCCACCTTTAATCGCATTAATAATTTCACTAGTTGAACAACCATCTTCAAAGTTCAGTACGCGAACTTCACCGCCAGCAGCAATCACCTCTTTACCACCTGCAATCTCTTCTGGTTTGTAGTCTCCGCCTTTCACCAATAAGCTTGGCAGCACTTCTGAGATCAATCGTTGCGGCGTATCTTCACTAAATGGCACCACCCAATCAACTGCACCCAAACCAGCCAATACTGCCATACGACGATCAGTTGGGTTTACCGGACGGCCAGGACCTTTAAGACGCTTAACCGACTCGTCAGTGTTCACGGCTACGATTAGGCGATCGCCCAGTTCAGCAGCATGGTTTAGGTAAGACACATGGCCTGCGTGAAGAATGTCAAAACAGCCATTGGTCATCACAACCTTCTCGCCTTTAGCACGTGCTTTCTTCACCGCTTCGATCAAAGCTTTTTCTGAAATCACACCAAAGTCGGTATCTTTACTACCATGTACCGCTTCAGCCAGTTCAATTTCAGACAAGGTTGATGTTCCTAGTTTACCAACTACAACGCCAGCAGCCGCATTCGCAAGAGCACACGCTTCTTCAAATGATTTACCCGCAGCAACTGAAGCCGCCAGTACAGAAATCACTGTGTCGCCTGCACCCGTTACGTCATACACTTCTTTTGCTTGTGTTGGCAGATGGAACGGTTCCGCACCTCGGCGAATTAACGTCATACCATGTTCACTTCGGGTAACCAGCAGCGCATCAAAGTCAAATTCTTCCACAAGCGCCAGTGCTTTTTCCACCAGCTCCTGATCAGATTTCACTTTGCCAACCACATCTTCGAACTCTTTCATATTTGGCGTCAGAAGTGTCGCACCACGATAGCGTTCAAAGTCGGCACCTTTTGGATCGATGAATACAGGAACGTTGGCAGCGCGCGCTTTCTGAATGTACGCCTGTACATGTTCAAGAGAGCCTTTTGCGTAATCTGACATGATCACGGCTTTGACAGTTGGCAGAGCAGAATCCATGCGCGTAAGCACAGGCTCTGGGTCTGTATTTTCGAACTTGTCTTCGAAGTCCAGACGAATCAACTGCTGACCGCGGCTCATTACACGTAACTTAGTGATCGTTGGGTACTCTGGCAGCGGCACAAAGTCACATTTTACTTTGAGTGAGCTGAGTTTTTCTGTCAGAACTTTTGCAGGTTCATCCATTCCTGTCAGACCAACAATGTGAGCGTGACCACCCAATGACGCGATGTTCATCGCAACGTTTGCAGCACCACCCGGACGCTCTTCATTGTTTTCTACTTTTACAACAGGAACTGGCGCTTCCGGTGAGATACGTCCAGTTGGGCCATACCAGTAACGATCTAGCATGACATCACCGATGATAAGCACACCAGCGTTGTTGTAATCAGGTAGAATTGGTTTCATTATTGGTCTCCAAAAATTAAATCGTGCAGAGTTTACCACAGCGCTTGGCGTGGCTAAATAACTCGCCTTAACTGAACCACTGATTCCATGCCTGTTTCACCCACTCTCTTTCCGCAACAAATTTATTCTCGGCAACATCAGCGTCCAGATTGAGTAAGTTTCTATGGTGTATCTCATTACGCATTGAGGTATAGGCGTTTATCAGCTGCATCGCTTGGTCTTCGTCCATCACCTGTTGTGCAATTAGCGTTTCAAAAATTCGTACGTTATCGCACCAGCGCGTGAGTTTAGGTTTATCATGGCTGTAGTTGAGCACCAGATACTGAGCCAGGAATTCAATGTCGGTGATGCCGCCAACATCTTGTTTAAGCATAAAACGCCCGGCTTTCTTTCCACCGAGATGATCACGCATTTTTTCACGCATCTCGACGACTTCTTTTTTGAGCGTCGCTTGGTCGCGCGATCTACACAGAACATCATGTCGAGTGTTATGGAAAGCGATAGCCAAAGGTTCATCGCCATAGATCATTCGGGCACGAACCAAAGCTTGATGTTCCCATGTCCAGGCTTCCTGATGCTGATATTCGTCAAATGCGTCAGTAGGACTCACCAGTAAACCCGAGGCTCCAGACGGACGTAAGCGAGTGTCCACTTCGTACAGAATCCCTGATGCGGTGCGGGTTGAGAAAATATGGATAATGCGCTGAGCTAAACGAAGATAGAACTGGCGACCATCGATTTCTTTCTTACCATCAGTGTATACGCTGACCGGACAGTCATGCATAAATACGATGTCCAAATCAGAGTTGTACCCCAGCTCCCAGCCGCCAACTTTTCCATAGCCAATAACCGCAAACCCTCGGCCTTCACGGTCTTTAACATGGGTAGGCTCACCGTACTTTTCTGACACCTGCAACCAGGCCTGACTGACAACCGCTTCCACGATGGCTTCTGCAAGATAAGTTAAGTGGTCACTCACTTTCATAACTGGCAAAGCACCAGCAATGTCTGCCGCTGCAATACGCAGAATACAAATTTGCTTGAATTGACGCAGTGCTTCCATCTGCTGTTCCATGTCATCTTCTGGAATTCGCGCCAGAAAATCACGCAGCTCAGTTCGGTAACTGTCTAAAGGAATCGGATTATACAGTTGCTGCGGATCGATAAGCTCATCAAGCAGGATTGGATAACGCGATAACTGCTCAGAAATCATCGGACTTGCCGTACACAGCCTCACGAGTTGCACCAGAGCGGCCGGGTGTTCATCCAATAACTCTAAGTACGTGGTTCGGGTACAGATTTTGTGCAGCAAGTGCAACACTCTAGGTAAACCAAATTGGGCGTCTGGATGCGCGAAAACCGCATCGAAGACTTTAGGCATCAGTCTGTTGAGCACTTCTCGACCGCGTGGACCCAGTGTTTTCTTGGCAATGTCTTGCTTGAAATCGATAATGGTTTTTGCGCAGGAGGAAAAATCTTCCACCTGAATATCTTGTTGCAGGATATGTTCTAGTACATCTTGCTTTTTAGCCATATCCCATAGCTCATGGAAATGGCGCGCAACATTACTGCCTTCATCTTCTTCATCATCGCCAATCAAAGAATCGAATACCTGATGAACCTTGCCCATGTGCAGCTGAGTCTGAGTGATCAACTCATCCCAGGAGTCACATTTCATCGCTGTCGCCAGCTTCATACGCTCAATCTCGCAGTCTGGCAGTGTCTGTGTTTGCTTATCCGCCATGGCTTGCAGTAAGTTCTCTAGTTGGCGCAAATACTTATACGCGGCTTCCAGACTTTGTACGTCTTGTGGGGTAAGCAAGGCAAGTTCTTCAATGCCTCGCAAGGTTTCCAACAAGCCTCGATTACGCAGAGAAGGCTCGCGTCCGCCTCGGATAAGCTGAAATACCTGAGCGATAAATTCAATTTCACGAATACCGCCCGCACCCAGCTTGATGTTGTTATTCAGCCCACGACGACGCACTTCGCTGCTTATCATCGACTTCATACGGCGCAAGGACTGAATCGCACTGAAGTCGATATAACGTCGGAACACAAATGGACGCAACATCTTACGCAGCTCTTGATACTGTGGGTACATTTCGCATCCCATCACACGAGCTTTAACCATTGCATAGCGTTCCCAGTCGCGGCCTTGTTCCTGATAATAATCTTCCAGAGCCGCATAGCTCATCACCAGGGGACCACTTTCACCAAATGGACGTAAACGCATATCAACGCGGTAGCAGAAGCCATCAAAGGTTTGCTGGTCTAAGGCTTTAATAATGCGCTGGCCAAGGCGGGTAAAGAATTGCGCATTGGCAATGCTGCGACGCGCACCCTGAGTTTCACCGTTATCTGGATAGGTAAAAATAAGATCAATATCGGAAGAGAAGTTCAGCTCGCCACCACCAAGCTTACCCATACCAATGACTAGCATCGGTTGAGCTTCACCTTCAGCATTGGTTGGTGTCCCCCACTCTTTGCAACAAGCCTGATATTGCCATTGGTAAGTTTCGAAGATCAGCGCCTCTGCCAGTTGAGAAAGGTGACTCAGTGACTCTTCCAGTGTCCAGGCATGAAGGAAATCTTTCCACGCAATATAAACCATCTCACGATTACGGAACTGACGTAATACACGATGGCCTGACACTTCATCCTGACAATCTGCCAATAACTCCGCGAGTCTTGTACGGTAAGACGCTTGTCGGCTTGGCTCCGCCACCATCTCAGGCAAGTCCTGAGCGAGCTTTTCATCTCGATGAATAGTTTCGGTTATGAACTGGCTCAAGCCAGATACATAGTAAAATTGCTCTGCGATTTCACTTGGCCACAATTGAAAGTAGCCAGCTTGCTGAGCATTTTGAACGGCAGATTCAGCGACAGAAATCAAAGACGAAGGCAGCTGCATTTTTCTTCCTTGTGAAAAGCACGATGAATGAGCTTTAAGTTATACCAGAGTTGCAGCAAATAAAAACGCCCACAAAAGGTTTGTGGGCGTATTATCAAAAGCTATATGCATTAAACACTGAATGACTTGATTTTCTTGTCTAATTCTCCAGCGTTATTTTGCATGGTTTCAGACGTTTCCAGTAACTCGGTCACTACAATCACAGATGCTTCAACCAGCTCTCTTACGTTAGTTAGGTTTTGACTCATTTCCTCTGCGACACTGCTTTGCTGACCAGAAGCCGTGGCGATTTGGAAGTTCATATCATTAATTTGAGTAACTTGAGTCACAATACCGTCTAACTCTGTGCCAGCATTCGAGACCAGTTCATTGCCCTCCGCGGCCTCAACCACGCTTTTCTCCATCAGTTCAACGGCTGATTCTGCGCTGGTTTGCAGGTGAGTAATCATTTCCTGAATCTCAATCGTCGCCTGTTGCGTGCGCTGTGCCAGGTTGCGAACTTCGTCTGCGACTACCGCAAAACCGCGTCCCGCTTCACCCGCTCGTGCGGCTTCAATCGCGGCGTTAAGTGCCAATAGGTTGGTCTGTTCAGAAATGCCCTGAATGGTTCCTACAACACTGCCAATCGCTTCCACGCGTTCTTCCACCTGATTAACAGCCTGAGCAGAAGAGGCAATGTCCTTAGAAAGTTCACTCATCTTAGCGACAGTGCTCTGTAAGAATTGTTGACCAGAAACCGCTTGAGACGACGCCTGTTCGGTGAGAATCGATGCCTGCTGGGCATGTTCTGCCACCGTTTGAACCGTAGAAGACATTTCACTCATGGCGGTCGCAAGCTGGTCTATTTCATTGAACTCTTCCTGAGCCGACTCTTTGGTTTCTGACATGCTTATTGTCATCACTTCAGTCAGCGCAGAGAGCTCATCTGAGGCGTTGATTTGCATTTGGATTACGTCATGCAATTGGCGACGTGTTTTTTCCAGCTCGCGTGCCACGTCTCCGTATTCATCCTTACAATCCATACCAAATGGTACCGATAAGTTTTTGCTCGCCATCAGTTTTATCGCATCATTCAGGTATTGAGTTTGACGTAACATGACACGTGCTGCGGCTAACAACAAAACAACAAAGACAATGATGAGCAGCGCTGTCTGCCAAACAACCTGAGTCAGGTAGGCCTCATAATGCTGCTGAGCAATATCCGTATTCTGCGTCGCAGCCAACAATGAATCGTAAAACGTGTTGGCATCCCAAAGTTGCTTTGCCACAATCAAAATAGTACTGAAGACCATCAACATGACCATCTTTGGTACCAGTCGAATGTCGGATATGACTCTTTCCCACGGCTTAAATGCCAGTTTTTCCATTGTCAGTTCTCCACCGAGTCTTATATAGTTTTTGTCATTCTGTTACGCGAATTAATTCGAGATTTGTATGAAAAACAACGATATCAAAGACAGCACCCGCCCAATGGGACTTTTGTCATTAGTCCTGTCCTCTCTGGCATTATTTGTGACCTCAGGTCTGTTATTTTTTTCGATCGATCGCGAAACCCGTCAAGTATTTATCGGTCTCGACTTCATAATCTGTAGTATTTTTCTCTTACAACTGACCATTGATTTGATCCGCGCCACAAATCGGTGGAACTTCCTTAAACTACACTGGATAGATTTTGTGGCCAGTATCCCAATGATCGAGCCACTACGCTTTGCCAGAGTTTTTCATATTTTGCGCATGGTACTGGTACTGCGCTCTTCTAGATTCATTCTCCACCAACTCAAAGAGAACCGCCGAGAAACAACCGTTGCGTCCATTCTGTTACTAATGGTGATTTTAATAACTCTGGGCTCCAGCACGATGCTGTTCATTGAAGCCAAAGATCCTGCAGCCAATATTCGGACAGGGGCCGACGCTTTGTGGTGGGTGTTTGTCACTATCTCTACCGTAGGATATGGGGACCATTATCCGGTAACCAGTGGTGGCAAATTTCTCGCCGTAGTGATCATTGTTTGTGGTGTGGGGATCTTTGGCATGATCTCAGGTTTGGTCACGTCAATCGTGACGGCTCCAACGAAGAAAGAAGATCATCGAACCAAGCATACAGAGCATATGTTGAACAAACTCGTTGAACAGCAGGAAACGATCCTTAATCGGATAAATGAGCTTGAACTGCGACAACAAGAGCAACAGAGCCAAAAAGAAAAATAGGGCCTGGAGGCCCTAATTGTATTCAATACGCAGTTGATGAGGTGCTATCACTCTCGCCAGTAAGGCTGTGTCTCAACGCTGATGGCTCGGGTTTGATCCATAGCGTGTAGGATAGAGCGCTCTTGACGGTGCAGCCATCGTTCTAGCTGCTCTTTTTCATCGGCTTGCAGCATGTCCACCAGCGGCAACAAATGATTCAGCATCAACAAATCATCGATACCATGAACCAGATCCGCCCATGGAAGACGGAAGCTATTACGCTCGTCGCTGTTATACAGGCTCGCGAATCCGATTCCGGTGTAAAGATTGCGAAGTAAGCGATAACGCTGGTCAACATAATCCTGCGCAGACAAATCACGCTCTGCGGGGAACGCTTCCATCAACTCTGCCCAAGTGCGATCCAGTTGCGTCACAGAAAATGGCAAGATGTTGCTCGCCATTTTTTCTCGTGCTTTTTCATCCAAAAATGGCTGCCAGCCACGAGCAAGGATCCAACGGCTCAGATCAAGCAATAAGCCGGTGTAACGAGCTGAACTTAACAGCTCTAGCACTTCTTCACGGCTTGGGAGTTCTTGCAGTTGCTGGGTTAGCTCCGAAACCAAGAACTTGCGGGCATCAAGCTTACGCAACACGTTACCTTTGTCATCAAGTAACTCTTCAAGGTGAGCATGTTCGTCTAGCCATGTAAGCTCTTCTTCCAGCCATTTTAATTCCTGACGCAGAATCGCACTGGCTCGACGTGGGACAACGCCACCAAATATGGTTAAGGTCTGACGAATAAATCGAAGCGCATTGCTGATTTCGCGAAGTGCTTCGACACAATCACGTTCCGAATAGATTTGCTCATGGTAGTGCCAGTGGGACAACGCGTGCTCTAACGAGTTGATCAGACAATATTCCACGGTGTCTGTACTGCGGCTGTCGACTAACGCCAGCGGTTTTACCTCATCACCCGTGTATCCGGTTGCCAAGCGATAGCCTTTGGCCGCTTTGCTTAAATTCCCGAGACGCATGCCACCTTGCTCGCAAAAGCTACGCGCCAATGTAAACAGAGCATCGGTTTGTCCCGATTTGAGTTCCAGTTCGACTTCGCAAATCGGCTCTTGTCTGTCTTCTCCATCATCACCTTTCGCAATAACCATACCTTGGTCAAAGGCGACTTCAACCTGGCTGCCATCAGGCATACCAATTAGCCACTGCTCGCGAGTGAAATTAGTCGAAAATAACGGAGTGAGTTCGGATTGTAAGGTCTCGACATCTTTACCAGCAGGCCAGATATCAGAAGGATGAAGTGTGAGATCGGGCTCATCGCTCGTGTGCTCAGCATTGTATTCTGGTCTTTGGTGTAAACCAGCGACGACGCGTCCTGCGGTTTTCACTGTTTGAACAAATACATCATCAAAACGGCGAATTCTTAAACCAATGTCATGCTTTCTTAACCATTTATCGGCAGTATCAAAGTAGGTGTTACCCAAGTCACGACAACTATGCTGAAGTACTTTTGTC
>ERZ1673961.638-NODE-638-length-12727-cov-29.504025_pt1 | contig 12727 bp, 13 predicted proteins | sample MGYA00580189_ERZ1673961 | MGnify/ENA primary metagenome ERZ1673961 (study PRJEB41334, sample SAMN05608105) | rock metagenome | biome: terrestrial subsurface; feature: shale formation; material: shale | place: USA: Pennsylvania ... | reverse complement strand
CCTTAATCATGGCACATCGATGCCGATTGTGAGGGGAGTCCATCCCATTTCCCTAAACCTATCTACTTATGGACTCTAATGGGTTGTTATGTGGACTCTGTATTTTCATTCAATTCATTGAATAATAAAGATTAAATCTTATACTTTGGGTTTTATTTGACATACTGTCTCTAGATACAATCCCGAAGCTTTGTTAAAAAAGAGCCTAATCAATAGTATTAGGAACAGCAGATGAGTGAGATAACTAGTTTATTCAAAACAATATTGAGTCTACCGACGGAGCATCTTGCGCTATTACTAGTCGGTTTTTCGTTGGTAGTAGTGTTTTGTGCGTTGCGAATAGTGATAAAAGTATTGGAACCAGCCAAAGCTAAGGAGAGTAACTAATGCTTGAATGGACAAAAATGCCCAGTGTTAGGTTTTTAGATGTTGCGGATTCTCCACTGCATAAAATGAAATGGAGTGGAGACGCCAAGTCAGATTACATTGCTGCCCTTATGTTACTTATAGTTTTGTCTCATCATGCTAGCGACAAAGATAGTTTAGCGAATGGGCGGCTGGGTGATACCCAAATGTCTTACGATAAGCTCACAGAATTGTTGGGCATAAGTAGAACGAAGGTCTCTAATGGTATAAGAGTTCTTGAGAACCTTTCACTCATAAAGGTGAGTACTAATAAGAGACCTAATATCTTCACAATAATAGGTCTTGCCGATGGAGTAAGATGGGGTAAGTTGCCAGCAAAAGGGCTATATGACAAAAAACTTTCAAAGGTAAAAGTTTTTGAGTCATTCAAATTAAGAAGCAAAGTTGAATTAAACGCTCTTAAGATTTATTTAGTCGTTGTTGCATTTAGAGATAGTCAGATTGGGTATACTAAGCTCGGGTATGAAAAAATTACCCAATACGCTGCTGTACAACGAAATGATATTAAACCTGCTTTGTCTTTCTTAATCGCAAATGACTTTTTGCAAATCGATACTGAGGCCACCGACTTAAATCAGTTCAGTACTGCAAATGTATATTGGCTTAGACATATCGAGCCCCATAAACACCGAGGAACTATTGGGCGAAAGGATGTAACTCAAAGCGCGGAAGTTGAGCCCTCGTCATAGTTCACCAAAAACATGATTTTTAACATGATGTCATAGAGATGTTGGACAATGTATTAGGAAATTCAAAATCCCTGAACAGTGAATTTAGCCGTATTTTTGAATATGGACCTGTTGATGACCGTCAGCGTATTACCGCGAGTTGTATTATGCGCTTTGGGGCACTAGGCCAATAGCAGAGACAGAGCCCAGTCCGGCACCTAAATTACGAGATTTCATAGTCGTTCCCCTCTTTTCTCTTCCAGAAACCTGCCATAAATGGTTTCAACTAGGAGTATTTACTTATAGGAATGGGTAATCGATATACCCTTCGGCTCCTCCACCATAGGCCGTTTCGACATCAAGCGGATTGAGAGGCGCACCTCGCTCGAGCCGAGTTACCAGATCAGGGTTGGCAATATAAGGGCGCCCAAATGCAATCAAATCAGCGGTATTACTACGCCGAGCTGAAAGAGCCAGTTTGCGGTCATAGCCATTGTTAACCATGTACAGCCCTTTGAAGCGCTGTCGCAAAACATTCAGATCAAACCCGCCTTCAACCGTTCGCGATCCACCTGTCACACCTTCCACAACGTGAAGATACGCCAGATCAATATTATTCAGTTGGTCAACAAGCGCTGTGAAAACCGGCTCAGGGTTGCTGTCACTAAGGCCGTTGGCGGTACTGAGCGGAGATATCCGCAATCCCGTGCGCCCACCATCACAGATCGCAGCAACAGCTCTGGTAACCTCAAGTGTCAGCCGAATACGATTCTCGACCGCCCCACCATAGGCATCAGTACGCTGATTGGCCCCATCTCGCATAAACTGATCAAGCAGGTAGCCATTTGCAGCGTGAATTTCAACGCCATCAAAACCAGCATCCAGTGCATTGCGGGCGGCTTGCTCATAATCCGCCACAATCTCCGTCAACTCATCTACCCGCAGCGCTCTAGGCGTCTTTACTGGTTTCTTGCCCTCAGCGGTGAATGCGTCAACATTGGGGCGAACTGCAGATGGTGCAACAGGCAACAGGCCACCAAGTTGCAAGTCTGGGTGAGAAACCCTACCAACATGCCATAGCTGAGCGAATATGCGTCCACCTTTATCATGAACAGCCGAAGTTACAGGACGCCAGCTTTCGATCTGTTCAGTGGTCCAAAGGCCAGGAGTGAAGGCGTAACCCACTGCCTGCGGCGAAATGTTCAACCCCTCGCTGATGATCAGTCCTGCCGATGCACGCTGCGTGTAATACTCTTGCATCATCGAAGTAGCAATACCTTCAGGCGAGCGCGCCCGCGTCAGTGGTGCCATAACAATGCGGTTTGTCAGAGCGTAAGGCCCTATTTCAATTGGAGAAAAGAGGTCAGTTTCAGGAACGTTAGTCGTATTGATGTTCGAGTTAAGAGTTTTCACGTGTTTTCTCCTTGGGTTGACGCTGCGTACAACGAGGATCTGCAGCCTGAAAAGCAGCGATCTCTTTATCACCAATGGACAATGGCGCACAGCCGTGATCTTTCTCACAAACGAAATCGTATTTAATGCCAGCAGCATGACAGATCAGGCACTCACGCCCCTCAAAATTTACCGCGTGATCTCCTCGGCTCGTGATCGTGGTGCTCTCTTCAGTCACTGTGAGGGCGAGAAACTCCCAGCCATTACTGTCTGGATATTTCTCACTTGATTGTTTGACCATCGCTTCAAATGGAACGAGTTGCATCACAGTCCCAACAGGATACTCCATATCAGGGACGCGTTCAGAAAAAATATGGATGGCTTCCTTAAGTTTTTCCGGATCAGAATGGAACAAGAAGGTATTACGTACTTTGGGTAAATCATAAATGCAGCCAAACATTTCCGCGGTAACCTGAACGTCATTGTCGGATCGGGTCGAAGCTCCAGCTTGAGTTGGAAAGGCGATGAAAGATGCGACAAACAAGATTATTACTGCAGCCAGTATAGAGCCATAGCCAGAACTTGGATTGATTATTCTCATGCGTTTTCTCCCTGACTGAACGATGTACGAAGTCCCCCTCCTTCTATCCCGACCTATTCGGAATAGAAGGAGGCTTCATAGTGGCGCTGGATCAATTCGGTCGTCGTTTTCCGTTATTTCAGCAACGCCAGAATCTCGTGCGCGGCGGCAGCGGATGAGGCAGGGTTCTGACCGGTGACGAGTTTGCCGTCCCGCAGCACAAAGCTGGCCCAATCGGCGCCTTTCTCATAATTGCCACCATTGGCTTTGAGCATATCCTCGACCAGGAAGGGCACAACGTTGGTCAGGCCAACAGCCTCTTCTTCTGTGTTGGTGAAGCCTGTCACACGTCGCCCTGAGACCAAGGGCTTGCCGTCTGTGCCTTGAGTGTGGCGGAATACGGCGGGGGCGTGGCAGACGGCGCCAACAGGCAAGTCAGCGGCGGCAAAGGCTTCGATCAGGCGTTTGCTGTCAGCATCTTCGGCCAGGTCCCACAACGGGCCATGGCCACCGGGATAGAAGATTGCATCGAACCTGACTTCTGTTATGTCAGACAGTTTCAGCGTAGTCGCAAGATGCTTTTGCGTCTCGGCATCGCCCTTGAAACGATGAGTGTCGTCAGTCTGTGCGTCCGGGCTATCGCTGGACGGGTCAATGGGAGGCTGTCCACCCTTGGGCGTGGCCAGGGTGATGTCGGCCCCAGCGTCCTTGAAGACGTAATAGGGCGCGGCAAATTCCTCCAGCCAGAAGCCTGTTTTTTTACCAGTGTCTCCAAGTTCGTCATGGGACGTGAGTATCATCAGAATTTTCATGTAATTCTCCTATTTTGTGGTGCTAACGCGGATCACGCGCTTGCCAAAGTTATCGCCGTTGAGAAGGCCGATGAAGGCTTCCGGGGCATTTTCCAAGCCACCAATGACCTCTTCGCGATACTTGATTTTTCCACTTTCCACCCAAGCACCCATCTGTTTGGCGAATTCCGGATATAGGTGACCGAAACTGTCAAAGATGATAAATCCTTGAACCTTTACCTTGTTCCGAAGAATCTGCCCCATTAACCAATTCATTCGGTCTGGCCCGCCGGGCAGTTCGGTGGCGTTGTATTGCGAGACCAGTCCACACACCGGCACACGCGCATGCGGGTTCAAAAGCGGGATCACCGCATCCAGAACCTTGCCGCCCACGTTTTCGAAATAGACATCGATGCCGTCCGGACTGGCCTTGGCAAGCTGATCCGCAAAGTCTGGTGCCTTGTGGTCGATGCATGCATCGAAACCCAGCTCGTCAACCGCATAGGCGCATTTTTCCGGCCCGCCTGCGATGCCAACAACACGGCAGCCCAGCAGTTTGCCAATTTGGCCTACGGTTGCGCCGACCGGACCCGTCGCCGCGGCCACCACAATTGTCTCCCCGGGTTTGGGCTCACCGATCTGCGTCAGGCCAGCCCAGGCGGTAAACCCAGGCATGCCTAAGATCCCAAGTGCCCAGGATGGGTGCTCTGGCGAAACGCCAAGATTAGTAACCCCTTCACCATCGGAAAGAGCGTAATCCTGCCAGCCGTTGAAGCTAAGCACCCAGTCGCCCTCCGCGAAGCCATCAAGCTTCGAAGTAACCACTTTGGCAACCGTGCCGCCAACCATGACATCGCCGACCTCAACCGGTGCAGCATAAGAAGGCGCATCACTCATTCTGCCGCGCATATACGGGTCGAGTGACAAGTACTCGGTACGCAAAAGCATCTGATTGTCACCGACAGAAGGAATCGCCTCCTCTTCTAGCCTTAGAGTGTCCAGAGTCGGCTCGCCCGTAGGGCGCTTCGCCAACACGAGCTTGCGGTTTGCGGTGTCTGTTTGTTTCATGTTCGACTCCTCCTACAAAGCAGCTTCAAGAATGCGACGAGCTTCATCGGGGCCAATAGCTTTATGTTCCCCAAGTGAAGTCATCCCGTGTTCCTTTAAAGCGCTAACGATGTGATTGATTCCGTCCGCATCAACGTCGTAGTCGCCTAACCGAGTCTTGATGCCCATCTGTTCGAAGAAACCACGCGTCGCTTCGATCACAGCGTCAATTCGTTCATCGTTAGAGCCTTCGCGAATATTCCAAACATTGCTGGCATACTGAAGAAGCTTCTCGCGCTTAACCTCACGTTGATCATTCAACAATGCAGGCAGAACAACCGCTAAGGTACGAGCGTGATCGGTATCATTCAGTGCAGTAATCTCGTGCCCGATCATATGAGTGGCCCAATCTTGAGGTACACCTGCGCCGATAAGCCCGTTCAAAGCCATTGTCGCGGTCCACATCAAATTGGATCGAATGTCGTAATCTTCGGGAGTCTCAAGCGCCTTGGGGCCAAGCTCGATCAATGTGCGCAGAAGGGTTTCAGCAAAACCGTCCTGAACTGGCGCGGCAACTGGATAGGTCAGATACTGCTCGGTCGTATGAACGAAGGCGTCCACTACACCGTTGGCAATCTGACGCGGTGGCAAGGTATAGGTCACCTCTGGATCTAACACCGAGAACACCGGGTAGCAATGAACGCTGCTAAACGGCAGTTTTGCCTCTTTTTCTGGGTTGGTAATCACCCCGCCAGAGTTCATCTCGGATCCCGTAGCTGGTAGCGTCAACACAGAGCCAAACGGCACCGCTTGGGTAATGACTGATCCACGTGAGGTAAGAATGTCCCAGGCGTCACCGTCATACTTTACCGCCGCCGCAATAAACTTGGTGGCGTCGATGACCGACCCGCCGCCAACGGCAAGCAAGAAAGTAACGGCATTTTCGCGAATCATCTCAACTGCTTTTAGCGTTGTAGCATAGCGTGGGTTAGGTTCAATACCTCCAAACTCCAGGATTGCCCGGCCAGCAAGAGCTTCGCGTACTTGGTCCAGCACACCCGTACGTTCGGCACTGCCACCGCCATATAGAATCAAAACTTTCGCATCAGCGGGAACCTGATCTTTCAGCTCCGCAATACTGCCTTTGCCAAACAAAATTCTGGTAGGGTTGTGAAAGTTGAAATTTTTCATATCAGTTTCCTTCAGTTTCAATATGTAAACGGACATCAATATTCCCGCGGATGGCATTGGAGTAAGGACAAAGTTGATGTGTCGCCTCAACCAGTCGCTGTGCGTCCTCGCGGGCCATTCCTAGCAAGTGAGCAGTGATGTCGAGGTCAAGCCCGTATCCACCACCGGATCGTTGGCCGATACCCACTTCAATCGAAGTTTTGCCCCCTTGGCATTAAGCTTGAGTTGCTTTGCGGTGATCTCCATCGCGCTGTCAAAACAAGCGGCATAACCAAGTGCAAACAATTGTTCAGGGTTTACACCATCTTCATCGCTATCGGGTCGAACCATTTGGACCGAAAAGCTACCGTCGTTCAGGGTTGAAGTTCCTGAGCGTCCGCCCGTTGCCGTTGCCGCAGTTTTGTAGAAAATCTTCATGATCTATCACTCCTTATTAGACCGGTCGACTATTTGATGATAAAAAAATACCTCGGGGGCATCTTTTGGCGCGTCACCATCTAAAATGGCGCGTCAATATCAACCACCGAAATGAGCTTGTGGTTGACAAATTCCCTGATTCCGAGCCCGATCAGTTCTCGACCGTAGCCAGACCGCCCGATACCACCGAAAGGTAAGTCAGCCTTGGCCATGGTCGGGTGATTTACAAAGACCATCCCAGTAGAAATCTGTTTCGCAACATCAGCACCACGCTTTGGGTCGGCAGTAAATACAGACCCGCCAAGCCCGAACGGTGAATCATTGGCAATGCGTATTGCATCTACCTCATCCTTCGCACGAAACAGCATCGAGACTGGGCCGAAGAATTCCCAATATCGAGCCGGGTTATCTTCTGAAAGATTAGTCAGAATGGTCGGTTGTACAAAAGCACCCGAACTGGGAACCTTTGGCCCAACTTCCGTTGCCGTAGCTCCGTAAAAAACTGCTTGGCGTATCTTGTCTTTAATCTCGTTTGCAGCAGCCTCGGAAGACAGGGGCGCTAACGTCGTGGTAGGATCCGCCGGATCACCTGCCCGAAGCTTCGCAACGCCGGCGGTGTAACCTTCAAAAAATTGGTCATATACGTCATCAACGACGATCATGCGCTTAGAAGAGACACAGACTTGACCGCCATTCCAGTGCCGTCCAAAGACCGCCCAATTAATGGTCTTCTCCATTTCCGCATCGGCCAACACCACAAACGCGTCTGCGCCTCCAAGTTCGAGCGTGGATTTCTTCAGTGCTTTGCCTGCCTGTGAGGCAACAATCGAGCCCGCACCTTCCGATCCGGTCAGCGCAACGCCATGGACACGTGGATCGTTAATGATGGTTTCGATTTGAGAACGTGTCGCATAAAGGTTTTTGAACGCCCCTTGGGGCAAACCCGCCTCCAACATTAATTTTTCGAATGCTGCAGCTGCCTGCGGAACATTCGAGGCATGCTTGAGCAACATGGTATTGCCAGCAGACAATTGTGGCGCTGCAATACGAGCCACTTGGTAAAACGGAAAGTTCCACGGCTCAATTGCCAACAAGACCCCCAAAGGCTCTGCGGACAGAACAGCATCACCTTCATCGGGATTGGCTACTGGCAGCTTTTCAGGCGCCAGTAAGGCTTCTGCATTGTTGGCATAATAGTCAAAGATATCCGCTGACAAGGCGATTTCGGCTTTAGCTTCGGAGACAAGCTTGCCCATTTCAACTGTCAACAACTTGGCAAAAAAATCGACGTCACGACGTAATATGGTTGCGGCGGAGTGCATTACACAGGCACGTTCTGCAAACTCAGTTTCCTTCCACAATAAAAATGCCGCATGAGCATTTTCAATAGCTTGATTAACTTCAGTATCGGTCGCGTCCGGGTACGCTTCCAAGAGTTCGCCGGTGTAAGGGTTTCGTGTTTCATAAGCCATAATTAAATCCTTTCGCGTGGGGCGCGTTTGGGTTGTAAATCTCGAGTTTATTCATAACCCGCAAACTACTAGACCGGTCATCTAGATGACCGGGAAAATAAAAACATGAAATCTAATTGCTTATCATGCCAAGTTTCAGCTTAACCTCGAATAGACCAGTCGTCTATAATTTTTTTGAAATAACTATAATCTTTAAGGGTAACAACCCCTCAAAAGGTCGTTAGTCCGCCTCATGAATTCTCTCGGATCAGTATTTCAACATGCCACACCTTTCCACCATAAACTGGACAGGCCCGTGCCGACGTTATCAACATGTCCCGCATATCCAGAACCATGATAAATTTAGTCCGACACCTTCTCAGGTATTCTGGGCGCCGAGGCAGCCTGCGAATCGTAGGTGGGGTAGTCGACATATCCCTTGTCAGTTCCACCGTACATTGTTGTGGGATCAACCTCGTTCCAAGGCAGCCCTTGCCGTATTCGATACGGTAAATCCGGGTTTGCAATAAACGGCTTCCCAAAAGCGAACAAGTCGCCGTATCCAGCATCAAGCATACGAAGCGCTTTCTCCGGAGTGTATCGGCCTGCATAAATCAGAGCGCCACTAAAAGCACCTCGGAGCGCACTGCAGAAGCTGTCAGGCAATTCTGGTGCATTGTCCCAGTCGGCTTCAGCGATAGAAATATAGGCAATACCCATGCGCTCTAACAATTTTGCCGCTTCTAGGTAGGTTTCGTGAGGGTCTGTTTCAACCAATCCCAGATAAACACGTGCCTCTTCCGTGCTCTCGAATAAGGGAGCAAACCTCACTCCCAAGCGCTCAGCCCCCACTTCTTCTGAAATTGCGGCCACAATCTCTTCCAGGAAGCGCAGGCGGTTCCGCAAACTTCCGCCGTATTGATCCGTCCGATGATTAGTATGCTCTGAGATGAACTGGTTAACCAGATAGCCATTCGCGCTGTGGATTTCTACGCCATCAAAGCCGGCTTCCACGGCGTTACGAGCAGCGCGAGCATATAGCTTCACAAGCTCTTGAATTTCCTCGGTTGAAAGTGCGCGGGGCTCATCCGGATCAGCCAGTGCGCCCTCCCCTGGTGCTGTTTCTACGAACACTTTCACACCTTCTGCACGAATGGCTGAGGGTGCTACCGGAGCCTGTCCGTCCGGCTGAAGAGAATTATGAGAAACTCGCCCTACATGCCACAGCTGACAAAAGATTTTGCCGCCTTCACGATGAACAGCACCGGTTACTTTTTTCCAACCCTCAATTTGTGCCGCTGTAAAAATACCCGGCGTCCAAGCGTACCCCTGACCTCTGGGCTCTATCTGCGTGCCTTCTGTGACCATGAAGCCAGCAGAAGCCCGCTGCGCATAGTAGTCAGCCATCAGATCGTTCGGAATATTTCCTGGCTGAGTGCTTCTTGAACGCGTGAGAGGCGGCAGAACAATACGATTTTTCAGTTCAAGCGAACCCAGACGAAAGGGCTCAAAAAGAGGGTTTACATTCATAACGCTATTTCCTTTAAATAAAGTTTTCATACCGGAGCAAACAGTGCTCCATTACATTAAAAGAGCCCCAGACCGGACTCATTCAGGCTGATAATAATATTTTTCTTCTCGGTGTAACTATCCAGCACCATTTTGTGAGCCTCCCGACCAATACTGGATTTTGTTGCTGGCATCTACAATAATCGTCGGAGAGATAAAGCAACTACGGGCCAGACTCGCAACAACCAGTCGCTCCCGCAATAATTATCCTTGCGCCTTCCTGAGTCGCCAGATCGATATAGCCGAGGATCCTTTCCATCTGTTGCTGGCTGAACTGCCTTCCCATTTGAGTGTTAAGGTCCAAGGATCTCCAACTTTTATCTCCTCAAAACGCTCCTTAAGCACACCAATAAATTCGTCAAAGATAGCCCGATGGACAAACAGTCAAGCGCCGGACTCACACACTTTTCCCTAATTGAGGAAAATCGATATGATAATCCCTTCCAAAGCCTTCTCGATATTCGCATCGGGAACACAATGTTGGCCGATTTTCCACCCAGCTCTAGAGTCGCCGGTATTAGCTTTTCAGCCGCGGCTTTAGCTACGCGATATCCAACGGCTGTCGATCCGGTAAATGCCAACTTGTCGACATCGGGGTGATCAAGTAGCGCTTGTCCAGCCTCAGGACCGTCGCCGGTAACAATGTTGACGGTTCCTTGAGGTAATACTTCGTTAAGAATCTCTCCCAAAGTGAGCAAAGTAATCGAGGTCATCTCTGATGGTTTGATAACAACCGTGTTGCCAGCCGCTAGGGCCGGAGCCAACTTCCAGGCCGCCATCAACAGAGGAAAGTTCCACGGAATAATCTGCCCGACGACACCTATAAGCTCACTCAACACCAAACTCAGAGTCTGATTATCAAGTTGCGTTGCCTCGTCGCTATGCGAGCGAACAACACCCGCGAAATAACGAAAATGATCAACGGCCAGCGGGATATCGATTTGGCTGGATTCCCGCAAAGGCTTACCGTTATCCAGAGTTTCTAAGTACGCAAACTCTTGTGCTCGAGCCTCAAGCAAGTCCGCTATCGAGAGCAACGCGCGCTGACGCTCCATCGGAGATGTGCTGCTCCAACGGGGAAAAGCCTCACGAGCAGCCTTTACAGCCAAATCCACGTCTTCGCTACTGGCCATCTGCAAATGTGAGAATGTTTCTCCTGTGGCAGGGCTAACCGTTGGGATCATCCGGCGAGACCGGCTGTCTACCCATTGCCCGCCAATTAGCATTCGATAGCTAGGCTTAATATTCTCTAGCGCTTTCTCTTTAGTGGCACTATGACTCATTCTCTGCTCCTACCTTTGCCGAAACATCGTTTCCAAACACAATCCATAGCGAACTAGCACTCAAAATTGCGCGTGCACCTGGTACCGAGTCATGACAAGGGCAATGTTACGGTGGTAATATCACAAACAGAAACAGTAATTATTTGTTACAAATACAAATATGAATGATATTAGTCTGATCGACCTAAAGCAGCTACGGGTCTTTAAAGCACTCTTAAAAGAGCGAAACGTGACACGTGCCGCCGCCCAGATGGGCCTTACTCAGCAGGCTGTAAGCGCTCAACTGAGCAAGCTAAGGGACACGTTTCAAGATCATCTATTCTTGCGCTCCGCACAGGGCATCATTCCCACGCCACTCGCCGAACAGCTTGAGCCAAGAGTAAATGCAGTGTTCGAGAGTCTTGCGGCATTAGCACCGCCTGACAGGTTCGATCCTGCCGAGGTGCAAACGACCTTTGCGATATCCGCAACGGATTATGCTGTGGCAGTTATATTGCCCAGGTTGATGGCGAAGGTAAGAGCTCAAGCTCCAGGGCTAAAGCTGATTATCAGGGACTTTGAAAGCGATAGACTGTATCCGCTCCTGACCTCTGGAGACCTCGATCTGGCTTTAACCTTTCCGGCGTTCGTCCCCAATAATTGTCAAACGAAATGGTTGTTCTCCGAGCACCACATCTGCGTAACAAGGAGCGACTCTCCATTGCAAAACCGGCAACTCTCCATTGGAGACATTGCCGACTTGCCTCAGATTATCGTCTCCCCGACAAGGGCAAACCTGATCGGTTCAGCGGATGACTGGTTTGCGAGCAAGGGCTACAGCCGAAATATCGTCATGTCGGTACCGAGCTTCTCAGCTGCACCGGCCTGTATCGCCTCAACCGACTGCATAGCCTTCCTGCCCTCACGCATTCTGCCGAATCCGCTGGTTCGTCCGATCCTGCTCGATGACTCGCCACCCTGCTTCGATGTCATTGCCGCATGGCACCCTCGCTCAAGCCGGGACCCGCTGCACAAGTGGATACTGTCACTTCTCCAGCAGGCATTCCCGGCGCAAGAAAGCACTAAACTATAGGAGTGCCCTGCGGCTACCACTCAACAACGATTTTGCCAAAGTGGCTACCACTTTCCTGAAGCCGAAAAGCATCCGCTAAACGATCTAGAGGGAAACTGCAGTCGATCACTGGGCGAAGATTGTTTTGTTTCAACGCTGCAACGTATTCCTGCTGCTGACGACGGCTGCCAACCACCAACCCTTGCAAGCGAGCCTGTTTGGCCATCAACAACGAGGTGGGTACATCGCCACCTCGTCCTGTCAACACGCCAATCAAAGCTACGTGGCCGCCAACGCGAACCGCCTGCAAGGACTGTGCAAGCGTGCCAGGTCCACCGACCTCAACAACGTGGTCAACACCCCGTCCATTCGTCAATTCGAGCACTTCAGTACCCCAATCAGGATTCGTCCGATAGTTAATAACATCGGTTGCCCCAAGAGACCGAGCCCTTTCAAGCTTTTTGTCAGAGGAGGAGGTTACGATGACGCGCGCGCCCATGGCTCTGGCAATCTGTAAGGCTGCAATAGATACCCCCCCGGTGCCGAGCAACAGCACACTATCACCGGCCTTGATTCCCCCCTCAACCACCAAAGCCCGCCATGCTGTCAGGCCAGCTGTGGTGATCGTCGCTGCTTCGGAATGGCCCCAACACGAAGGCGCATGGGTAAAATAGTGTGCTGGCCGCACCACATACTCAGTCGCGTAACCGTCTATTCCATCACCTGGCGTTCTTCGGAAACTGCCCACATCATCAAATGCGCGACCGTCCTGCCATTGAGGGAAAAAACTAGACACAACACTTTCGCGGCTTTGTTGCGTAATTCGATGGAACTAAATCTGGAAGTTACGATCTGATCAGC
>ERZ1673961.637-NODE-637-length-12736-cov-3.643246_pt1 | contig 12736 bp, 13 predicted proteins | sample MGYA00580189_ERZ1673961 | MGnify/ENA primary metagenome ERZ1673961 (study PRJEB41334, sample SAMN05608105) | rock metagenome | biome: terrestrial subsurface; feature: shale formation; material: shale | place: USA: Pennsylvania ... | reverse complement strand
CACTTGTCCAGACGTACGCTCTTGTGCGCCTGCTGCGCCTTTTCACGGGCCAGCTCTTCCTTATGGTGGTGACTCATAGGGCGGCTATCACCTCGCTGAAATCATTGGTGGCATCATACTCTTCGATCCGACGTTCCGGCTGAGTGGAGTCCGGCTGGGTGATCGACAGCAGATGGCCAATGCCATAACGCCGAGCCGACGCCAGCACGGCCAGACTGTCATCCACCAACAGGGTACGCTGGGGGTTGAAAGGTTCGACCTCCTGCAGCGAATGCCAAAATGCCTGCTCTTCCTTGGGGTAACCGAAGTCGTGGGAGCAGATCACCAGATCCACCAGGGTATCGAGGGCGGTCACCTCGATTTTCAGTGACAGGCTGTCACGGTGGGCGTTGGTGGCGATCACCGTGCGCCGACCGCTGGCTCTCAGGGCATGCAGGAACTCACGGGCACCAGGACGAAAACCGATCCGGTCCATGATCTCCCGTTTCAGCTGCGCAATCGGCAGCTGCAGCTGCTCGGTCCAGTAGTCCAGACAGTACCAGCTCAGTGCGCCCTGCTCCTGGCGAATGCGCTGGTGCAGCCACTGACGGGCGGATTCAAGTTCCAGCCCGTGGTGCCGGGCGTAACGTTCGGGCAGCAGCTCGAGCCAGAAGTGGGCATCGAAGTGCAGGTCCAGCAGGGTGCCGTCCATATCCAGCAGAACGGTATCTATGGCTTGCCAATCAAGCATAATCAGGGAACACTCTGACAGCTAATAACAGTTTGCGGATATTCAGTATGACTGCCAAACCCGAGATTTTGAAGTTGACCAAGGTGGCCAGCAGCCGGTTGTTTCATATCGAGGCCATGGATCTGCGCTTCAGCAACGGTACCGAGCGCCGTTATGAACGCCTGAGAACCGGTGGTCATGGTGCCGTGATGATCGTTGCCATCAATGCGCGCGACGAGGTGCTGCTGATCCGTGAGTATGCCGCCGGTCTCGAAGATTACGTGTTGACGCTGCCCAAGGGTCTGATCGACCCCGGCGAGGACATGATGACCGCCGCCAACCGGGAGCTGCAGGAAGAGGTAGGCTTTGCTGCCCGTGAGCTGTCCCATGTACGCCAGCTGACGGCAGCACCGAACTACATGGGCCATCGCCTCGAGGTCATTCTGGCGCGGGATCTTTACCCCAGTGTGCTTGAAGGTGACGAGCCCGAACCACTGGAGGTGGTGCCCTGGCCCATGTCTCGTCTGGCGGAACTGTTCGGCCATGAGGAATTTTCCGAGGGCCGAGCCATCGCTGCCCTCTGCCTGGTCCAGCAACAGCAAATGACTGTCGACTGAGACCTTGTATTTTCGTTATTTGCCTTCACATATTCGGTTGATAGCGCAGGGCCCGTGTACTCGAATACCCTACAAAGTGTGCCATGATAAGCGGCACCGTTGGTGCTATCATCAGGGCACACAAGAGGCCGGGCCTCACAAAAAAACGGTTTTATGCTGAACCTGTCTGACAAAACAAGGGGATTACTATGAGTTTCGAACTGCCTGCACTGCCGTACGCGAAAGATGCACTGGAACCGCACATCTCTGCCGAAACCCTGGAATACCACCACGGCAAACACCACAACACCTACGTTGTGAAGCTGAATGGCCTGGTCCCGGGTACCGAGTTTGAAGGCAAGTCTCTGGAAGATATCATCAAGACTGCACCGGCCGGCGGCATCTTCAACAACGCGGCTCAGGTGTGGAACCACACCTTCTACTGGCACTGCCTGTCTCCGAACGGTGGCGGTGCACCGACCGGCGAAATCGCTGACGCCATCGCGGTCAAATGGGGTTCTTTCGAGAAGTTCCAGGAAGAGTTCAATGACAAGGCGGTGAACAACTTCGGTTCCAGCTGGACCTGGCTGGTGAAGAACGCCGACGGCACTCTGGACATCGTCAACACCAGCAACGCTGCTACGCCGATGACGGCTGGCCAGACCGCTCTGCTGACGGTTGACCTGTGGGAACACGCTTACTACATCGACTACCGCAACGTACGTCCTGACTACCTGATAGGTTTCTGGGCACTGGTCAACTGGGACTTCGTCAACGAAAACTACGCTGGCTAAGTACCATTTAGGCACAGCGGTTTCGTTAATTAAGGCGCCCCGGGGCGCCTTAATTGTTTATACTGGGCGCGAACCCAGAGGTATGGATGCCTGCTCGCGATGCCCAAAACGCCTACATTGATCGCCGTTGTTTTCTGGCTGCTGATGACCCCCTGCGTTGCCACCATCCTGATTCAACAGGATCTGGCCGGCCTCGAACGCCATCAGGAAAGTCTGCTGACGGCCATCGAACGTCAGCTGGACGATCGCATGCAGCAGAGCCGTACCCTGCTGTGGCAGGTCAGCCGTCAGCCTGAACTGGCCAGGGACGAGCTGTTCTCGCCGGCACTGCGCATGGAGCTGGAAAACCTCTGCACCCTCGCACCTGCGGTCAAGCGCATTCAGGTACAGCAAAGGGTTGGCGCTGACGAGGTCCTGGCTTTCGAGCAGCGCATGCGCCTGCGTTATCCCGATTTTCTGCTGCACGGCCTCAGTGCCATGACGCCGCCCATGACCGAGCGCTCGGGTCAGCCCGTGTTCCATCCGCTGGTACTGGTAGTCCCCGACACTGCCGATGTTCACCCCCCGCTGCTGGGCACGGACCTGGGGCTGATCCCCGCATTCAAAGACGCCCTGCTGGCGGCACACAAACAGCACACCATCACCTATTCGCAGATCTACAACCGCAGCCGCGGAGAGCCGCTGCTCAACCTCTTCCTGGCCTCCACGGAGCGGCCGCGACAAATCCTCTCGGCAGTGATCGAATTGCAACAATTGGTCGATGTGCGCACCCTGCCTGCGGGTGCCCGCATCAGTCTGCAGCTGAACGACGATAGCGAGCCGACCTTGCTGGCCGCAACCGAGGGTCAGAGGCAGCTGTTCATGCAGCAGCGCACACGCGACATCACAACCGGCACCCTGCCGCTCAAGCTCACGCTGGACTACCCGGTGCGCTGGCAGGATATCAGTGGCTGGGCCTTGCTGCTGGCGCTGGTGCTCAACACCCTCGGCGCACTGCTGCTGCTCGCCTGGCTGCGACAGCGTCAGGCCACCAACAGCTGCCAGCTGGAAAGCGAACAGGTACACCGGCTACAGCAACACCTGCAGCAGCACTCCGAGCAACTGCAGCAACAGTTGCAGGAGAACCAGCGTCTGACACAGCGGACACTTGATATTCAGGAGCGGGAGAGGCGCCATCTGGCGCAGGAGCTGCATGATGAACTGGGCCAGTGCCTGACCGCTATCCGCACCGATGCCCGCATGCTGTTACAGGAACACCCGGACAGTACCGATCCGGTCAACCATCACGCCGAGAGCATCGATGCCATCGCCGGCCATATCTATGACGTGACCTACGATCTGATGCATGCCCTGCGGCCGACGCTGCTTGACGACCTGGGCCTGGTCGATGCCGTGCGCGAGCTGATCCGCGGACAGCAGCTGGAGCGCCAGGGGATCCGTATGGATCTGCATCTCCAGGGCGCCCTCAACGACATGGAAGAGCGTTACAACATCAATCTGTATCGCATGATTCAGGAAGCACTGACCAATCTGCAGCGTCATGCCCACTGCAGCCGTGCCGGCATCCGCCTGCAACGCTTCGACCCCGATACCGACAGCGACCGGCTGGAGCTTGAAATCCACGACAACGGCGACGGCTTTGATCCCCGGGTCATCAGCCAGAAGGGCCGCTTCGGCGTATTGGGCATGCAGACCCGGGCCTAGGCGCTGGGCGGTACGCTGCAGATCTGCAGTGCACCGGGCCAGGGCACCCGGCTGTTGCTCAGTATCCCTCTGACTGCAGCAGCGGCACCAGATGTGGCCACACCGTCTGCAGCAGTATCGGCTGCGCCGCTGCCGTGGGATGCAGACCATCGGACTGCATCAACTGGGGCTTGAGTGCTACCCCTTCCAGCAGGAAGGGCACCAGCGGCAGCTGATACTCCTGCGCCAGATCAGGGTAGATCGAATAGAACCTTTGCGTATATTGCGGTCCATAATTGGGTGGAATCCGTATTCCGATCAGGATCACCTCGGCACCTGCTGCCTGGCTCAGCTCCACCATCCGGCGCAGGTTTTGCTCCATCACCTGCAACGGCGTACCACGCAGGCCATCGTTGGCACCCAGTTCAAGCAGGACCAGATCGGGACGGTAATCCGCCAGCAGTCGCGGCAGGCGCTGCAGACCGCCGCTGCTGGTTTCACCGCTGATGCTGGCATTGATGACCTTGTCGGCGAGGCGGCGCTGCTTCAGCTCCTGCTCCATCAGGCTGACCCAGCCTTCCTCGGCCGGCAGACCATAGGCTGCCGACAGGCTGTCGCCCAGTACCAGCAGCGTTTTTGCCTGCAGCGGGGACGCCCAGACAACCAGTACCAACAAAATCGAAAACAGGGATCGCATGTCACACCTCAACCGTGAAGAGCCGATTATTGAGGCTCAAGATGTCGCAAAAAGTTTCCGGACACAAGCCGGCACCGTGGATCTGTTTCGCAATCTTGACCTGCGCATCCATCCCGGCGAGAGTCTGGCGATCATTGGCCGCTCCGGTGCCGGCAAGTCGACACTGCTCAGCTTGCTGGCCGGTCTGGATACGCCCAGCAGCGGCCGCATCCTGTTTGCCGGCCAGTCGCTGGATCAGTTGGATGATGCCGCACGCGCCGCTCTGCGCCTGCAGCAGATCAGTTTCATCTTCCAGTCTTTCCACCTGCTGCCGGAACTGAATGCGCTGGACAATGTGCGCCTGCCGCTGGAGATTCAGGGACGCAAGGACGCCGACGCTCAGGCACGTCATTGGCTCGAACAGGTGGGACTGGGTGCGCGCCTCGACCACTACCCGGCGCAGCTGTCCGGCGGTGAGCAGCAGCGCGTTGCCATCGCCCGTGCCTTCGCCACCGAACCCCGGGTGTTGTTTGCCGATGAGCCGACCGGCAACCTGGATGACGACACCGGCCACCAGATCATCGAGCAGCTGTTCCGCCTCAACGCCGAAACCGGCACCACGCTGATTCTGATCACCCACGATGTCGATCTGGCCGCACGCTGCCGGCGCCGCCTGCACCTGCACAACGGCCGTCTGGAAGAGGTGTCATCATGAGTCTGCTCTTGCGCCTCGCCGGTCGCCAGCTGCTGACGCAGCTGCGTACCACCGAATGGCGTGCCCTGCTGCTGGCCAGCTGGATCGCCATCGCTCTGACCACCCTGCTGGCGGTCCTGGGGGATCGCCTGGAGCGTGGCCTGCTGCGTGAAAGCGCCGCCCTGCTCGGTGCCGACCTGGTGCTGAGCAGCAGCCGTCCTCTTCCGCCGGGGCGACTCCAGGCACTGCCGCTGGCGGGCCTGGAACAGACCCCGGTGATCCAGTTTCCCAGCATGGTCGGCCAGGGCGACAACCTGATGCTGGTGTCGGTACGGGTGCTTGAATCCCCCTACCCCCTGCGCGGTGAACTGGTCACCGAACCGCCCGGCAGCGGCATTCCCGCCACCGGTGAGGCCTGGATAGAGCCTCGGGTGATGACCCAGCTGCAGCTGCAGCTGGGCGAAGAGCTGGAGTTCGGCTATCAACCGCTGAAGGTAACGCGGGAGCTGCTCGCATCACCGGATCGCGGCAGCGGCTTTCGCAGTTTCAGCCCGCATATTCTGGTCAATGCCGCCGATCTTGAGGCCAGCGGTGTACTGGCAGCGGGCAGCCGTGCCGACTACCGCATCCTCTTTGCCGGTAGCGCAGAAGCGATCCGCAGTCTGGAACAGTCACTGCGGCCGACGCTGGCCAGCCATGAACGCCTGCATGCTCTGAGCGCCGACCAGCCACTGACCGGCAATGCGCTGGGCAATGCACTGGGCTATCTCAAGCTCAGTGCCCTGATCGCTCTGCTGCTGTCGGCCATGACCATCGTGCTGGCGCTGCGCCGCTTCAGTCTGGGTCAACATACCCGCAGCGCCCTGCTGCTCAATCTGGGGCTGAGGCCCGGCCAGCTGGTGCGTATCTACCTCTACCAGCTGCTGCTGGCCTGGCTGCTCACCGCCATCGCCGGCCTGCTGACCGGTTATCTGCTGCAATGGGCGGTCTACCAGTGGCTGGCCGATTTGCTGCCCCAGGCGCTGCCACAGGCACACTGGCTGCGTTGGCTCAGTGGTGCCGCACTGGGACTGGCCCTGCTGGTGTTGCTGGGTCTGCCGCCGATTCTGCAGCTGGCGCGCATTCCCGTTGCTCACCTGCTGCGCGGTGATGCGCCACCACGAGACCGCACCGCCCTGCTGCTGCAAGGCATCTCACTGTTGTTGCTGGCCGCGACCCTGCTGGCCTTTCTGGAAGCGCCGCTGGCGGCACTGGGATTGCTGTGTTTTCTGCTGCTCGGGGGCGCTCTGTTCGGCTGGCTCGCCCAGTCCGGTTTGCAGCTGCTGGCCAACCCCCTGTCGAGGCACCTGCTGCTCGGTCGTCTGCTCAGCATGCGCCTGCGCCAACAGCGCCGCTGGCATCGACTGCAGGCAGCCGTGGTGGTCATGCTGCTGACCCTGCTCAGCGTGGTCTGGGTCAGTCGCTCGGACCTGATCGAGCAGTGGCAGGCGCAGTTCCCCAGCGATACGCCCAACTATTTCCTGATCAACATCCAGCCCTGGCAGAAAGCCGATGTGGATAATTTTTTCGCCGAGCATCAGCTGGATACCGAGCTCTACCCCATGATTCGTGGCCGCATGACGCTGCTCAATGGCGAACCGATCAAGCCTCAGCTGTCGGCGGAACAGCAGGAACACAACACGCTCAGGCGCGAACTCAACCTGAGCTGGCGTGCCGAACGCCCCGAGCACAACCCGCTGGTAGCCGGTGACTGGTGGCAGCCCGGCGATACCGGTGCCATCTCCATCGAACAGGAAATGGCCGAAGAGCTGGGGCTGAGTCTGGGCGACCGACTGGGCTTTGATGTCGGCGGCATCACTGTTGAGGGTGAAATCCGTAATATTCGCGAAGTGGTCTGGACCTCCTTTCGCCCCAACTTCTACATCATCTTCAACCCGGAGGCGCTGCAGAACGCACCTTCAACCTGGATCACCAGCTTTTACCTGACCGCGGAGCAGCGCTCGCTGAGCCGAGAGCTGCTGCAGCAGTTCCCGTCGCTGACGCTGATCGATATCGACCAGCTGCTCAATCAGCTGGCCGGCTGGCTGCAGCGTCTGGGCGACAGCTCGGCGCTGATCCTGGCGTTGAGCCTTGGCTGTGGGTTGATGCTGCTCGGCGTAACGCTGCTGCAGGCACTGGAACAGCGCCGCTTCGAAAGTGCCCTGCTGCAGACGCTCGGAGTTACGGCGGTGCAGGCACGGCGACTGGATCTGCTGGAGTTCCTGCTGCTGGGGCTGGTCTGCGGCTTGCTGGCCAGTGCCGGGGCCGAGGGGGTGCTGGCGATGCTGCATCAGTGGCTGTTGAAGATTCCGCCAAGGCTGCACCTTGAACTTTGGTTGAGTCTGCCGCTGCTGGCAGCACTGGTGTTCGTGCTGATCGGCGGACTGATTCGCCGCCCGCTGCGGCTGGATCAGTGCTACCGCCTGCTGCGCGCCGGATAACGGCCGGCGCCTCAGCCATTAACCCTACAAGAACAATGCCAATACCTGGCTATAAAAGCGCCAGCGTATTGGCTATAATCGACCACTTTGATATTGATCAACTATTAAACAGTTTTATGTGAGGTTGGCTCATGGCACATCATGACGAGAATTTCCGCGACCCTGCCGGATTTGGCTGGATCATCATCAACATCCTGGCACTGCTGTGGATCACCATGCCGGTGAGCATCGCCCTGACCAAAGTGGTGCAGTGGTAAGCCACTGACCTCAAGGCGGCCGCGATGACCTTTCTCAAGATCGGTGAACTGGCCCGCCAGTCGGGCCTCAGCGTCGAGACACTGCGCTACTACGAACGCCGAGGCCTGATCCCTCCCGCCGACCGCCTGCCCTCCGGTTACCGTGTTTTTCCTGCCTCCATCCTGAAGCGTCTGGCATTTATCCAGCGCAGCAAGGAGCTGGGTTTTACCCTGGATGAAATTCTGGAACTGCTGGCACTGCAGAGCCATCCCGACGAAGAGTCGGCAGCCGTCAAACAGCGGGTAGAGGAACGGATCGAGGAGATTGGCCGCAAGATCGCCGATCTGCAGCGCATCCAACAGGCCTTGCGGGGATTGTCATCCCTGTGTGACGGCAAGGGCCAGACCGGTGATTGCCCGATCCTCGCTTTTCTGGAGCAGCACGAGCCCGTCGCCAAAGGCGCGACCGACTCGCAGGCACGCTGAGCCTGATCAGGCCTGACGCAGAGTCTGCACCCCGTTCGGAGTACCCATCAGAATTACATCAGCGCCACGACGGGCAAAGAGACCATTGGTCACCACGCCGACGATGTTGTTAAGCTGGGCCTCAAGTGCCTTGGGATCCAGAATCTCCAGGTCATGCAGATCCAGAATCACGTTGCCGTTATCGGTCACGACGCCCTCGCGGTAGACCGGCTGGCCGCCCAGTGCCGCCAACTGACGGCCGACGTAGGAGCGCGCCATGGGGATCACTTCCACCGGCAGCGGGAATGCACCGAGCAGATCCACCTGCTTGGACTCGTCCACGATGCAGACAAACTCCCTGGCCACCGCCGCAACGATCTTTTCGCGGGTCAGTGCGCCGCCTCCGCCCTTGATCAGGTTCAGGTGCGAGTCGAATTCATCGGCACCATCGATGTAGAACTCCATCTCGCTGACCGAGTTCAGATCGAACACCTCGATGCCATGACTGCGCAGGCGCTCGGCGGTGGCTTCGGAACTGGCCACGGCACCGGCAAAATCGTTCTTGAGTGCGGCCAGTGCATCGATAAAACAGTTGGCGGTGGAGCCGGTGCCCACGCCAATAATGCTGTCGCGGTTAAGGCGGCCCTTGATATGGTCGACGGCTGCCTGTGCGACCGCCTGTTTCATCTCGTCTTGTGTCATGGTTGTGTCCATCGCTGATTCGAACTGAGCCGCAATTATACGCAACCCGCCGTTGCCCTTGTAGACGCTGGGCGGTGTAGCCGATACCATTTGAGCATACTTTGCTCACCCCAGGCCGGGGCATACCACCGAGCCGGCCGACCGGCCGCTTCCGCCACGGCTCTACCGAGATACAGATATCAGCCCTATGCCACATCGATACATCAAAAAGATTCTCGAAGCGCGGGTCTATGATGCCGCCATCGAAACCCCGCTGGATGAAGCCCGCGGCCTGACCGAGCGCCTGGGTAACCGGGTGCTGCTCAAGCGTGAAGACGAGCAGCCGGTCTATTCCTTCAAACTCCGTGGCGCCTACAACAAGATGGCGCAGCTGACCGAGGAAGAGAAAGCCTGCGGCGTGATTACCGCCTCCGCCGGCAACCATGCTCAGGGTGTGGCCATGGCCGCGCGCCTGCTCGGGGTCAAGGCCACCATCGTCATGCCCAAGACCACGCCGGACGTGAAGGTCAACAACGTCAAGCGGCTCGGTGGCAAGGCAGTGCTGATCGGCGATGCCTTTGACGATGCCCGTCGCCACTCCGAAAAACTGATGGCCGAGAAAGGACTGGTCTACATCCACCCCTATGACGACCCCGAGGTGATTGCAGGCCAGGGCACCATCGGCATGGAGATTCTGCGTCAGGAAAGCGGTCCCATCGATGCTATCTTCGTCCCGGTGGGCGGTGGCGGTTTGATCGCCGGTGTCGCGGCCTATGTCAAATACCTGCGCCCGGAAACCAAAATCATCGCCGTGGAATCCGCCGAATCCGCCTGCCTCGCGCTGGCGATGGAGAAGGGATATCGCGCCGTGCTGGATCAGGTCGGCATCTTTGCCGATGGCGTTGCCGTGGCCCAGATCGGCGAAAACACCTGGGAGATCTGCAAGGATCATGTCGATGAGGTGATCACCGTTTCCACCGACGAGATCTGTGCCGCCATCAAGGACATCTTCGACGACACCCGTTCGGTGACCGAACCGGCCGGTGCTCTGGCGGTGGCCGGTCTGAAAAAATACGTTGCCCGTGAAGGCGTCAGTGGCCAGACACTGATCGCCATCGATTCCGGTGCCAACGTCAATTTTGACCGCCTGCGTCACATCGCCGAGCGCTCGGAACTGGGCGAGCAGCGCGAAGCGATCATCGCCGCCAAAATCCCCGAAAAACCGGGCAGCTTCAAGGCGTTCTGCAAGGTGCTGGGCAAGCGCAACATCACCGAGTTCAACTACCGCTACAGTGATGATGAGCAGGCGATCGTGTTTGCCGGGGTGCAGATTCGCCCCAACAACGACGGCCGCGAAGAGCTGCTGGCGGAGCTGAACGAGCATCTGGACGAGGTGGTCGACCTGACCGATGACGAAACCGCCAAGCTGCATGTGCGCTACATGGTGGGTGGCCATGCGCCGGCCAGCGTCGACAATGAGGTGGTGTACCGCTTCGAGTTTCCGGAACGGCCCGGTGCGCTGATGAAGTTTCTCAGCAAGCTGGGCGGACGCTGGAACATCTCCATGTTCCACTACCGCAATCACGGTGCCGCCTATGGCCGCGTTCTGGTGGGCATGCAGGTACCGGAAGCGGAACATGGTCAGGTGGTGCAGTTCCTCGAAGAGATCGGCTACACCTTCTACGACGAAACCGACAACCCGGCGTACAAGCTGTTCCTGAGCTGAGCAACTCTGGTTTGAACCGGGGCATCCCGCCCCGGTTTAAACCGGCTATCAGCGGTTGCGGCCGGAGTCGCTGGTCGCGGCGAGAATGTGCTCCACTTCATCCTGGGTCAGAATCTGAGCGTCATAATCCAGACCCTGAGCCTCGATCACATCGACGAAGGCCCGCAGGTGGTTTTCCGATCCATCCAGAAGATTGGAATAGACCAGGATCATCGGCCGCTCATCGGTGCCTTCAATCGCCTCGACGATATCTTTCATATCCTTTTCTTCAATCAGACCTCCGACAAAGAGACCGTCTACCAGAGAACGCAGCCCCTTGGCGACCAGCTCATCGTAGAGCGCCTGCAGTTCCGGGTGCGTGAATACACCGATGTCATCATGCAGTACCGGATCCTCTATCTCGTACTTGTCGAGCAGATAATCAACACTACTGGTATGCAACTCTTCCGACTCGGCAATGTTGGCAAATACCTGGGTCTGACTGCCCCACTGTTGATCCAGAGTCAGGTAGACATCCCGCGCCAGCTTTTCCTCTTCACGCATGAACTGAATGGTGCTGACTTCCTCATCACTGAGGACAGGTGCAACCGGTTCGGTCTGCTTGCCGGCGAAGGCAAGACTGCCAAACAGAGTACTGGTCATCAGGGTAACAGCGGCCAAATAACGGGGTTTCATCATGATGCATAAACTCCAAAGACATTAGAACACACTAATTAAACCGAACAGTTAGTGAGCCGGCTGCCTTGAAAGTTCAAATTTTTGTGCGCTTTTTGCACAGTTGTTTACTTTTTTGGGTAATCAACGGCATGGCGATAAAAAACCGGCACAAGGCCGGTTCAGTGTGTAAGGCTGGGAGTGAAGATCAACCCGGTTCCACCGGTGTCTCCGGCGAGCAGTCGAACCCGGGGTCGGTAAACGCTCGCAGGGTAAACACCGCCAGCGACACTATCCCCCAGCTCAGCCCCAGCACCACACCGGCATCGATGATGCCGCGCCAGGGCTGCTCCAGCAGCCGAACCAACAGGACCAGCGCGATGATGCCGCCGGTCAGACAGAAGGTAACGATCTGACGGCGCTTCTGCGCGTGGAAAAATCCCATGCAGAACAGCGGTGCCAGCAGCGCTCGCAGCGGCGTGACGTGTTGCTGCAGATAGCGAATCCGCGCCGCTACCCGGGGCGAAAAGTTCTGCTGAAACCCGCGATAACCCTCGGCAAACCCCATGAACGCCAGGCAGGCAATCAGGGCCAGCCAGTGGTACCAGGCAAAACTGTTCAGCGGCATCTCAAGCGCCATGCTGCCCAGGCGATAGATGGCACTGGCAAACAGCAGGCAGATCCCGGTAAAGCCCCAGAAGGCGGCAAATACTCCGAGCATGTTGACTCTCTGTCGGGTTACACGAAAAGGGGCGCCATTATAGCGCCAACCCCACGCCATAAAAAAACCGCCGCCCGAAGGCAACGGCAGTTGTGGCAGATCAGCGTTTTTTCACTTAGGATCCGTATACTGTCAGCGTCAGTTTTATCCGGTTAATCAATAATTACAGTCAAATGCGGGATGGGATACAGTGCAAAAAGGGCTTTCTATTCAGAACAAGGTAAACCTGTCACTGGTCGCTGTATTCCTGGTCATCCTGATCAGCTCACTGACCACCATCTATCGCAGCGAAACCTCGCTGGTCGATGAGGTGGTTACCCGCAGTACCCTGGATACCGCCAGTTCCTACTTCGACAGCATCAACATGCTGATGCTCAGCGGTGCCATGGCCAACCGCGGCACCCTGCAGCAGAAGATTCTGTCCAACGACGCCATCATTGAGGCCCGGATTATTCGCGGCGAGCAGATCAGTGCGGTCTACGGCCCCGGCACCGACGACTCCCATCCGGTGGATGAGTACGATCAGCGCGCCATGCGCGGTGAGCAGGTGATTGCCGAGATCGATGACGAGCAGGGGCACCGCCTCACCGTTGTTACTCCCATGCCCGCACTGTCCGATTA
>ERZ1673961.636-NODE-636-length-12749-cov-78.330786_pt1 | contig 12749 bp, 8 predicted proteins | sample MGYA00580189_ERZ1673961 | MGnify/ENA primary metagenome ERZ1673961 (study PRJEB41334, sample SAMN05608105) | rock metagenome | biome: terrestrial subsurface; feature: shale formation; material: shale | place: USA: Pennsylvania ... | reverse complement strand
GCTTTGGAATAAAGTTAGCATCAATTTGTTGCACTGGGATGGGCCGATTATTTGCTACAATCTTAACAGCACACTGAAAAGCGTCTTGGAAAATAAGGTTAGCTGCTGTTAAGCGTGACTCTTCTACACGACGATAAGTATTTGTCTGTCGTACTTTTGGACTTTCTTGAAGCGGTGATACCACTTGTTCACCCGTTGATTCATCAAAAGAGAACTTATCACCAAAGGTTTTACTGAAATAGTCGGCATCAAACATAGGAACATCACCATAAACCATACGGTGCCTAAGCGCACCAACAATGGTGGTTAAGTAGTGTTCACCATACCGGTCAGCCATTTGAGCCGTTGTTTGACAAATTACCGTTAGAATACATTTATATTTACGACTTTGAGCCGGGAACTCTCGGAATGGCTGATACAAATAATCGGGCGCTTCATCAATTAAGATATGATGGTAAGGACTTACCTCCGGTGCACGACGGAAGACTGCATTTTGCAAAGATAATAAAACGAACTTACCTAGAACGTTCGAAAGTTTCTGCATTTCTCCTTTTGCGGTGTTACATAGAAGAACGCCACCCTTCTCTAAGAAGACGTCTAAATCAAAATCACTCTTACCAAAGATCACTCGGCGAATTAACGGGTTGTTACCAATATCGTTTAAGATATTACGTAGACCTTGAACAAACTCTGCTTTCGCATCATAATATTCATTTCTACCACGATAAGGGCCATGTGTAACCCTAATAGGCTCTCCTTTTCTCATTCGTGGCAAGAGGTTCATATCAAACCATTCATCTACCTGTTGGATGATTTTCCAGTAGTTATATTCGTCCCGATCCTCAATAAGCTCTATATTTTTAGGAATCGTCGCCTTCAACTTCTCATGCATATCCCGAACCAGTTGCGCATTGTTATACATATCCAGCAGCATATCAAACGTCGCTTCTTTATCAGGGTCATGTGTTTTTAATAAGTATACGTACTGTTTAAGGTGTGAACGTTGACTTTGCTCGAAGAAGAAGTTGCCAGAGTCACCCGCTTCATTCAACCCCTCAACAACTTGCGCCATACTTTCAGCGACGGTTTCCACTGGCCCCTTCATTGGGTTGATACTAGGTGTATCTTTGTCCAACGGATTAATATACATAATGGCTTCCTCAGGTATCCCATGTGCTTTAGCTAACTTGTATGCTTTCTGACATAAATCATTCGATGGCTCAATAACACTAACACCATTGAGATATGTACCTTTAACGTCTTGAGAGTCATAATCATCTCGTTCCTTTAACTTTGGATATCGATTGATGAACCGAGCCATATGGTGAAAGTCTTGATTCAGTATAGGTAAGGCGAGTGCCGCTGTTTTACCCGTACCGATAGAACCAACGATAAGGTTATTCAACGTGCGGTCTTTACCTGGTTGAACGACATATTCTTTCGTTTCACTATTACGTCCTAACTTAATATCTGGTAATCGACTACTATTCTCCAAGTTACTAAAGACTTCTAGCACACGACCTGTCCACTTGAAATTTTCAAACGCTAAATCTAAATCATCTCGGTAAGCTTGATAGGCACTAACACCAATCATAAACATGATAAATGTGATGCCTGCAGGAAACGCTAAAATCAAAAAATAGGCGGTTGTATCTTTAGGCATAATCGCATCCATCATCACACTGTCTTCCACATTCACATAAGTAATGACGTCATAAATGTAAGGAAGCAGCTTATCAATCGTATTTTGAACGAGTAGCCATAAGTACGATACCGTGACAGCTAACCAACTCATTAAAAAATAAAACTTACGAAGACGAATAGATGAAAATAACGTCGTTCGTGTAGAAATGAGAAAGCCTAATAAGGACAAGATATTCACGCCACTAAATACGGCAATCGATAATGTATATGGACTGTCATTCATTGAAAAATCCCAATCAATCTGACTGTACGTCGTCATGACTAATTCATACACATTATAAACACTATAACTGAACCATACTAAAGTGCCGACAAAAAAGATGATAGCGATCACGCGTGGTATGGGGATCGCCACCTTCTTTAATATTGCTTGCATAAAAACCACCCTCTCTTTAATAAAATAAAAAACCCCAGTCGCAGATAGATGTAGACAACTACACCTATTCATAGACTAGGGTTTTCCCTTTGCTGTTGGTTATGCAATTAAGACAAAGTATATCAAACGCTTTTTTAAAACGCAATATCACATAGATGTTGAATGGTCGTTAATCTACTCGATATAAATTGTGAATGCGATATAACTCCCACTCGTAGTCTAACGTATCATACTGATTAATCTTACCACTCGTATGATAGACAGGTACAAAGCTGTCTTCATTCATGTCATCTTCCATATTAGTATGCGCAACATACATGGGTACATGATATTTCCCCTCTGTATCTATCCATGCACCCTCAACAATCGGAAGAGGTTGAACCCTTATTTCTGATTCCTCGCCCATTAAAACGACAATATGGTCTGCATCCACCTCTCCCTTTTCCCAGCGGGATATTAACTTAGATAACGTGTAATACGATTGAACGTCACCAACAAGAAGCGGAATAAGAATAGCTTCCCGTGTTTCCTCTCGTTCTTTATGTTTTAAGGTTATCTGTGTTGCATAACCGAACATGTCTAAATCAAAAGGCTGATTTCTTGTTATAACATACGGGAATGCAATATCATTTCTTTCTAAATAAGATTGGAATACAAAAGGATAATTAAAATCATCTACAAGTGTTGGATCTATGATGCTTTGAATAACCCGTGGTGTAGTACCTTCCATAGATAAAATAGAAAACTCCAGAAAGTCTTCTATCTCATAGTTATGAACCATATCTAATATATTTCGCATACGTTGAATTCGATTGGCGGGATACTCTTTATTAAGTTCTATCGAATTATCTATAATGACAAATACCACGCGATGCTTCACTGGATTTAGAACGCTATCGGTCAAGATACTTTCTTTATAATTGCTGAATTTATCATGTATCCGCGTTAAAGACTCCGTGCCTGTATCAACTTCTATATGTATATACTTACTATCCTTATCTTCCACATAGAGAGTAGCATCAGACTTTACAGTGATATGATTCCCCTTAAACAAATCATAATCAAAAGTGTTTTTAAAAATAAGTTGTTTATGGTGGTAATGAGATTCTTCAAGAAATCGTAAAGTTACTTCAGTTGTACTTAAAGTATGGTCGCACTGTCTATGATTACGCATAGCATTAATAACTCTTTCGTTGTATCTTCTACGATCTGATTCACTAGCTATAACACCTGCATGATAAAGACAAGATACCCCTGTTCTAGTTATACAATGATATTTATCTTTACGGTAATACGAGTCATCTTTCAAAAAATAGCTTTTAATTAAATTTAATTTCTCCATCTTTAACAGTCTATTTTTAAACGCTTGGTAGTTCCTAGATTCAGATAGTGAATAATATCGAAACAATTGATTTTTCATTGCATAACGTGTATTAAATAAAAAATGCAATAATTCTATGTCTAAATATGAAAGCTCCATACTCAAGTTAATAGATGAAATTTTATAAAAATACTCGTCATTTCCTTTCCATTTCTTTTTGATTTTTTGAATATTCATTTTTAAGATTACCACCTTGTCTTGTGTTATTTTTTAGAACATGTAAAGTGGGTGATTCCTAGATTGTACTAGTAGGGATTAGTCGTGGTCATCTTGGCCGTTTCGTTTCCGTTCTAAGTACGGATAAATATAGGTTAAACCATTGTTATAAATGTGTCAAACAGTCTAACCCACACACCCAATTTATAAAACACATGATACATACCCTTGGACACACACCCAATATGCGCAATTTAAAAAAGATTATTTTCAATAATATTGCATGAATATCCTATAAAATATATTTTTCAATATTACATTTTTGTAATATTATAACTGTTATATAATGTTGATTTCGTGGTTTTTCTCCAAGTTTTTTAGATATTAAAAACCGCTCTATTAAATGTTTTTAATATTTAATAGAGCGGCCCTAAATTATATTATTTACTTAAAGTCATCACTTGAATAAGCGTTCATTGATAAAAATGACATATCAATATCATCTTCACTTTCGTTTTTACTGACCTCATTATCTACTTCTTGATATGGCATATGGTTTGAATTGACTTCTCCTTCCACCTGCTGTTTTCTCTGCATATGAATAACGTACTCCCTTAACAAATGCTTTATAAAACCAGCTTGATTGTCAACTCTATTTTCCAAGAAATAGACCACATCCTTATCTTTCTCACGATCTATTTGTAACTCTATACGTTTTTTCTTTTTCATGCTTCATCACTTTCTGTTTTGGCTACAGCTTTACCATATTTAAAATAGCCTTTTGCGTTAGCAAATTCTGCGTTATCTACGAATGAGCTATACTTAATTCGCGCTTCTACTTCTTTTCGATCTATAATATTTTCACTTGAACCACCACCGGTAAATACAACCTGGTCAAGTGACGTAGTGTCTTTTAATGCTCCTGTCAGTTGATTAATGATTTCTCGCGTAAAAGCAACCCGACTTTTAGCTACAACGTCCGTAATATCATAAGACTCATTTTTATTAGGTTTATAATAGAACTTACCATCAATTGGCGCTCTTAGTATTTCTTCTACTTTATATTTCGTTAAACCAGCAATCTTTTTGTCATTACTTACTTTCTCTACAATCTTGTCAAATAGATTATGTGTACCACGTTGACTCTGTATTCTTTGCTTTTTATCTAATTTTAACTTCTTCATGGTATCAATAAGTAATGTGCCACCGCCAATATCGCAAATAGTCACATTATCTTCTTTAAATGATGAATCAGCCAGCTTTCCGTTTTTATCTAGCATTTTATCGTAAATAGTTCCCAGAGGTTGAGGAAGGACATGCACTTTTTTTACTAAGATGCTGTATTTAACATCATCAATAGTTATTTCATGTGCTCCTTCTAAAAACTTGATGATGTCTTTTACGTTTTCTTCGTTAAAATCGCTAGTAGGTACACCTGTAACAATTTCAACACGTAAGACGTCTTTCTGAGCTTCTTTAAAATCTTTTGCTAATTCTCCAAGTGCAAAAGAAGAAAGCAATTGAAACTCTCTTGTCTTATAGCGGTCATTGAAATTCAATGTGTCTAAGAAGTTATCCGTGTCAACTTGACTTACTTCTTTCCCCCAAGCATATTCAAATCCGGGATCAATTTTAACTTCATACTTATGTACAGACATCTTATCTTCAAACGGAACGATGGACTCACCTACATCATCATACATGGTGTAGTAAGAAGGATATACCTTCTCTCCTTTTTCTGAAATCATTTTTGTTTGCTTGTTTCCAATATCTAGTGCAAATAATGTCATAATCGTTGAACACTCCCTGTTTTTTAATTTATACCGTTATTTTACCGTTAAAGATTAAATTAGTCAAGCTTGATTAACGGTATATTACCGTATTATTAACGTTAGTATTATAAAATATCAGTGAGGTTACCGGTTATTTAACGTTATTTTACCGTTAACGAGAAAGAGAACGGTGATTAAGCGCTTATTTTACCGTTAATATAACGTTACTTTTGTCTAAGTGAATTATATTATCTAATAATATTGAGATTAACTATTAATATTATTTAATATTAATAGAGGCAGACCCTAGAAGTCCACCTCTTTTAATATGTTTATACACATTACTCTACATTAATATCATCAGCTAAAAACAGCGTCATATTTGAATCTCCACTAATATTTTTCTTCTCATTATTGATTTTAGCCTCAACATTAGTGATATTTTGATTTATTTCTAATATTTCTTCTTCTAATTTCTCTTTTTGTACAGCCTGCATTTCCTTGTCTTGCGTAGCCTTTTCACTCGTCTTCTCCATTTTTTGTTCTAGATCTGATATTTTACCTTTAACAAGGCCTATCTTTTCGCCCAGCTGTTCTAATTGTTTTGATAGCCCAGTATTGATCTGTTCTGAACGGTTATCCTGCGAAGGTTCTTGTTTGAATATTTTTTTAAAAGAGAATTTACTTGCTTGTTCTTTTGCGAGATTATCTACCTGTTCTGATAGTAACTGCTGATATTTGATGGTTCTAATTTGTTCATCCAGTGCAGCAATCTCTCTGATATAGCTATCTTTAGTTACTTCCATTTGGCTTATTAACTCTTCATAATAAGCTGCTGAATCAACCTCTTTTTGCTCTAGATAATACTTTTCGTGATTTGTTAATTTTAAAGCTTGCTCTAATTGCTTTTTATGAAAAGCTAGCATGTAAAGTTTAGAATAATCATCATTTGTAGCTAAATCTGTATTATCACTTGCCTGGGCATGTCGCGTAAAACCGTCTGACACGTGTGTTGACGCTACTTGACCAAGCATTTCGGCGATGCTTAATGGTTTACGATCGGTTTTATCCATGATGAACAACATCATCTTTACCTTTATAACGCCGATATAATCAAGTACCAATCGGCTCTTTATCTTTTGCATTCCTACATATTCGTCAAGATTATACTTGTTCAAAAGATTACGGATAGTCCAATCTTTATCTTCTAACCCCATAAGTGCTGCCGTTTGTGGAGTTGTATAATATTCTTCTTCGTCTATGGCTTTACGAAAACTCTCATCGAATACCTCGTTTAGCCAGTCATTCTTTTCTATATACCGAAAAAGCGCATCGTGCGAAAGATGCTCACGTAAATTACGAATCAATTCATCTGACATACCGCCATCCACCCCTTATAATCATTAATTATTAACTTTAGAATAAACCAATATAATTGAAAATACAAATAAATACTTATATTATCCGATATTTCTACAAAAATTTTTATTTATATTTATTTTATCGGATAACAAATAATATTTTTATAAATATAATTTAATATAAAATCTATTATATCAACTTTCTATTTAATATTTTATGCAATCTGAAATATCATATTATATAGTTAGATAAATATTAATATATTTTTATAATATCCGATATTCCATGTAATTATTGACAATGATTCGGGAAAGATTTATGCTGTAAATAACGAAACACATAGACGTACTCAAAAACGAAGGAGATGGTACCATGTTTTTGTTACCGGTTAAATGGCGAGAGAAAATTTCACATTATTCAACTCACTTATTCGTTGGGACATTCATGCTAGCCAGCTTTGTCATTATCGTTTTATGGCTCTTAGGATATAAAGCATACTAAAACAAGCCCTGATCTTAGGTGATCGAGGGCTTGTTTTAATTTATGCAGAAATTTTAAATAGATATAGTTAATCAAAATGAAACCCCCTCAACCTAAAAGGAAGAGGGGGTTTCTCGGCATTTGTTTGAATTTCAAGTATCACAACTCAATGACAATCATATGATTTAGACTCTGAATCGTGAAATATTCAATTACAAAATAAGTCTAGCATAAAAATGTGCGAAAATCAACATCATAATTGCACATTCAAAAATTTACTTTACACTCTTTAAAAACTCTGATAAGATTTAAACAAGTCAAATTTTAGAGTCGGCACTAAAAATTGGCTGGTAAAATTTCAAGTGGATCAACTAGATTATTACGTGTTAAATCGCTTTCATTTTTGTTGGCGTTTTTGTATAATGACCATTATATGACTGTTAAAATGTGTTAGTGAATTCGTTCATTAATAGATTTTAATAGTAGACTCTATTTTTATGCCTAAAATTAAATACCCAGTAAAACACATGAAAAAACGCTCTATTAGATAATACACCACCCACCACAGATTTCGTATTAGTTAATAGAACGTTCGATTAGAGAGCCCGGCAAGGCCCTACTCAATTTGTGTATTGAATTGACTTCAATGTACTTATGATTATACCAACTCTCATTGATTATGACAAGTGCTAAAGTTTATTTGAGGCACATTTTTATAAGGTAGTAGGGCCAATCTTAATTAGATAGGTTCCTGCTACCTTTTTATTTGCATTTTAAATGAGGATCGGATAAGCTCCTTAGCTGATAATGCGCACTTCATCCTATATGTATCTGTAGATACCTACTAGTAAGAATGTGGAGGATAGAGCATAACCAACTACAAGTTTATTTTGGGACGTTAATAAAAGCAACTATCAATTTAAATTATAATGAAAGGGGGGAATACGATGATTTTATCTAATAAACGTGGACTAAGCGGACAAGACACAACGAATATTATGATTCCTTTCTCTACTTTCAATGCACTGTGCAATATCGAAGTGAATTTTGATTCTAATGAAACCTACACTATGGTTAAGCACGGAAAAGAACGGCAACGTCACCTTTACCATATTACTAACAGTGACTTACAAACTTTCTTAACGCTACATAAAATATGTTCACCAGTAAAAGGAATTATTCATCATGTTAGAAAACACACTATTTATAAAAAGCTAGATGAGTATTTTGAAAAACCCATCTCCATTGGCGAATTTTATAATAGCATGGACAAATTTGTTCACCTAAACCTTATTAGCATGATATACGACAAAGCCACCAACCTTTATACATACAAAATTAATCACTATCAAAATAAAGATACGAAAAAGCCAGGTTATTTCGGTATTGTATCGGCTGTTGTTTTTACAGAAGCTTTTCATAAGCTAACCATCGGCCAAAAGAAACTATTTGTTTCTCTAGCTATCCAAAATAATAGTAGTAAACCTAGACCCTTTATTCGTAACTTTAAAGAAGCATCCAATGACAAGATTCAATACAATTTAAAATCCTTTTTACATAGACAAGATTCCTACCACATAAAACAAATGATTGAAGAATTACAGACTTCTTCATATAAAGAAACACCGTTTATTAAGTCTGCAAAGTACATAAAGAAAGGGAAACGTTTAGAAAATGTTGAATTGCTGCTTCATGAAGAATGGCTCAAAGACAGAGAGACAAGCAACTTACACGATATGATCACACCTGTTCAATCTTATTCTAAAAAATCCCTTTTCCTACGTAAAGTTTTAAGAGAGCTCGGGTTAAATGAATTAGCAACTATCAACGATGGCTTAGATTTTTTACAACTTCTAAAAATGTTCAGAAGTGAAGGGTACCGAATGATTAGATATATTCTTAATCAAATTAAAGATTTTGTCTCTACACATGGACAATTTCCTGCTCATATCATTAGTTTTGTATCAAAGCGCATGCGTGTGAAAAGAGAAGCTTCTATTTCAGATGTTGCTCAAAAAACCGGCATAGCTAAGTGGATTGCTCCAAGATTAACTGGTGCAGATAAAGCGTATCGTGAAAGTGAATTCTACTCATTCATGAGTCACTATTCTATGACGGAAATTAAAGATGGTTTCAAAAAAGCAAAAGAGCATTTAAAACTACTCTATGGCAAACCCTTTAAGGAGATTGTGACATTCAATCATTATCATTGTCATCACTCAAATCAAACAGATAAGATTAATCAATCGCCATATATCAATGTATTGCGTTCACATGCTTTCAATAATCAATTAGATCCGGATGATTACGCAGCATTTGAATTATATGCTTACAATAAAATAAAGCAAGCAGACAAAACAGAGATAAACAGACTAATGGATACGTTATTAAGCGAATTAGATAACCTGAACTCGGTTGATGTAGTACCTGACACACCCGAAGAATGGTCTTTAGAATACTATCTCCAAAAGTATGGTTGGCTTAAGATGAAAAACCCCCTTATGTTTTAAAAAATATAAGAGTAAGGGGGACTTCTTCATGCATATTTTTATTTAACTACTGCTTATCCTGCAACTAAATATTATCATCAATCAAAACGGTCATGTTCATGATCTTTTTACTTACTTCTAAACCTATAAAAGCATAAAGATAAAGCTGAACAAATGTGTACAATGGGGATAATAGGGATAACTTCATCTATATTGACCTAAATTTCAACAATGATTTTCTCTTATAATTCTTGTGTCTATTTTTTTCTGTTTTTATAGGTTTAGTTGTTGTCAATTTTCCGTATTTATTAGCCATTATCATTCTTAATACACTGATAACAGTGTATTACAGCGTTCTGTAATAGGTTTTATCTTTTAGAAGTTGTCTTTACCATTAAATTAATACCTGCGAATAAACTTTCTATGTCAAATGCTTTAGAAAATAACGGATATTATATATAATGAAATAAAGGAATCAGTCTAAAGGGGGGAGTATCATGCCATTTGGATTCACAAAATTTTTAGAGGACCATAATAACAGTATAGAGACAATCACGACATATAATTCTACCGTAAATGATTTCTTCTCTGTTTTAGATTATTTGCTTCCATCTGAATTAGAAGTATTTGAAATACAAGCAAGACATATCAAAATGTATTTAGATTATATTGAAAAATCACGTGGAACAAGCATAAGTACAATCAATCGGAATATCACCATTTTAAAAAAGTTCTTCGATTACCTTTGGGAAAGCAATCAAATATCTATTGATCCAATGTCTAAAATACGACGGAAAAAAGAGTCTAAATATAAAGAGAGTAAACTCGACTATCAATTATTAATAAACTTAAAGACAGATATACTCAACAATTCGAATATTGATCTATTATCCAAAGTTATTTACATCTTTGCATTAAGAGGGTTTACCCAATCTGAAATGAGAGTAAAAAAAGACGATATATATTTTCTAGACGATAAGGTGATTATTAATGTCTTATCTGAAACCCAATACCAGTCTGAAATAAGAACCATTATGTTTGATGGGGAAGATGCAGAGATTATTTATCAGCTATATTTAAACGCTTCTTTCAAAGCAACTCCGTACTTGCTGACACGTCGATTACAAAATAAAGATGTAGAAATTCACGAGTACGCCGAGAAAAAGAAAATTAAAGATAAAATTAAAGAATTAAAAGAGCATGTATCTGCACTAGAACATTTTAATTTAATTGAATCTAGAAAGGCTTATATTATTCACCTATATAAAGAATTAAGCTTCTCTATTAATCAAATAGGATATCTAATGTGTAGACGCCCAAAATCTATCATTCAATTAATCAATAAGCATGATCCATTTGGTTATTATCCTGTGAAAAAAAAACGTTAACAATTAATATTGGCTATGTTATGATTGTTTTTAGAAAACATAATATTAATGAATGAGATAAGCTCAATTCCTGTAAAAAAACGAACCAACTGTTCGTTCATTTTTTAATGGGAATTGAGCTTTTTTAGTTTATGAAGATAGGAAGGAGGCAAGAGTACGATGGGATTAGAAAAGACATTACTTCCAATAATTAATGCGGCTATGATTGGCAGAGGTGAATGGTTGATAAAAGAAGGAAAGCATTACATAGAATTCCCCCTTGCACCTGTACAACGGGAATTTTTCAAGAAATATATTTATATAAACGGATTAACTTCTTGTGTAACTTATATTAAAAACAAAAACTTAATGCGTATTACTGTAACGGAAGACTTAAAAAATCTTTATCCCCTTTGGTATAAAGACCACATGAAAGTCCCTAATATTCAATGTATGGATCCTTATGCTATTCTTTTAGCAGTATTACTTTTTTCTGAAAGACGTCACCACTCATTAGACGTCAAAGCTAATATTGAAAGAAAATACTTACCAAACATAGCTTATTACATGGAACACCATATGGATATTCCAGTGGAGCCACATGTGTCATCAGTCCGCATTTATGATATTACGACATTATTTTTATTTGCAACCAAGCATTTATCAATTTATGAATTAAATCTATTCTTATCTTACTTAGAAAAGAGCGAGAGAGAAAATCTAGTTTTTCATTTTCAAAGTTACAAAGAAAAAATCCAAAGTGGAGGCGTTAAAAAATGAATGAGATTAGTATGATGCAAGATCACGCACTTATACAATTAGCTGAAGAGATGAAGCAACAATCAAGCTACAATGAACAAACGGAAATTTTGCAAATAGCTTTTGAAGCTGCCATTAAACCTTTATTAGAGATAACAGAAGAAGATGCTTCGTACTTTGATGAATTATTACGATCCATCATGGAAGAACAACAAGTTTACGGCTACACGCTATTTTTAAACTTTAAAAAAGAAGTGCCAGAGATATTAGATGATTTAAAGGACTATGAATATCTTTCAACATTAAGAATGTTAAGTACCGAGGTACTTCAAGAATTGATGGCCGAGAGTGATTTAGATTGGTTTACTGAACATTCATTGCAAGTTGGTTCGGATTTACCGATTAAAGACCATACGTGTTCAAAGCACTATGATAAAATGGTGCGCGCTTTTACGATACAAGGATTCTACTTAGCAATGATCCATACACTTAAAGAAAATAATCAACCTCTAATATCGGTTGAAAAACAAGGGATAATTGGTGGCGATGTTGATAGCCCGTTTTATGATTTCACTGCGTTACATTATTTACAGACGATTAAATTATCATCGGATATAGAGTACTATGAGATATATCGATGGAATGGATTAGACGTCAATGGTGCCATCAAACAAGTAGGAGAATTAATTTATTTTGCTGATATGAATCAACTCAATATTTATCTAAATACGGATTTACCTGAAGTGGAAGCAAATATTTTCATTAACCTTACTCACCAGCTTATGCAAAATAATGATTCAGATATTAATATTATCGTACAAAGAACAATAGGGGACACAATGGAAATTTCTTGAACTACCCCCACTTAACGCTCTTACGAGCTGTTTGAAGTGGGGGATTCCT
>ERZ1673961.635-NODE-635-length-12774-cov-34.293105_pt1 | contig 12774 bp, 12 predicted proteins | sample MGYA00580189_ERZ1673961 | MGnify/ENA primary metagenome ERZ1673961 (study PRJEB41334, sample SAMN05608105) | rock metagenome | biome: terrestrial subsurface; feature: shale formation; material: shale | place: USA: Pennsylvania ... | reverse complement strand
CACACAAACGCGAAGCCAACATGGTTTTCCCGGTACCTGGCGGGCCAAGGAAAAGGAATCTTAGATATAATAGACCCACGTTATTTTTAGGAGTACATAAGTTAGTTTTTTAGTAATGACAAAAGCATACAGTTACATTCGTTTCAGTACTAAAGGGCAAATAGAAGGTCGTAGCTTGCAGAGACAGTTAGAAACTGCTCGGAAGTACGCAGAGGAAAACGGGCTAGAATTACAGAGCCTTTCTTTTCAAGACTTAGGTGTTAGTGGGTTTAAAGGACGTAATAGTGAACAAGGGGCTCTTTCCCAGTTTATAGAAGCGGTTAAAGAAGGGACTATTCCTGAAGGAAGTTGGTTACTCCTAGAAAGCTTTGACCGTATGAGCCGTCAACCAGTCGAAAAGTCCATGCGTCTTCTCATGGAGCTTGTCGAGCTTGGTATCACCGTCGTAACTCTCATGGATAAACAGGTATATAGAAGAGGTCAGCTTGATATGACAAAGTTGATTATCTCGCTTGTAATCATGAGCAGAGCACATGAGGAATCGGCTGCGAAAAGTAAACGCCTAGCTGATGTATGGCATGCAAAGCAAGCAGTTGCTCATCTAAAGCCACTGGGAACTCACCTACCTGCATGGCTCGAATACAACGAAGACAAAACTAAAATACAGATTAACTATGAGAAAGCAGTGGTTGTTCGTTATATCTTTGAGCTTTCAGCAAATGGGTATGGACGGTCTGCTTTAATAAGAAAGCTAAATTCGCAGGGGATTGCTCCTATAGGCTCAAGAGCTAAACGCTGGCACCTCTCTTATGTGACTAAGCTCCTCAATAATACCGCTGTTCTAGGCGAATACATCCCACATGTTACAGACAAGCTTGGTCAAAGAGTTCCTACAGGGGAGGTCATAGAAAACTACTATCCTCCTATTATAGAAAAAGACTTATGGCTCAGAGCTAAGGCAGCGGCTCAAAGTAGAAAAATTAGAGGGACTGGAGCAATTCGTAGAGGTCACACACGCAATATTCTATCAGGGATGGTTTCCTGTGAATGTGGTTCTTCGATGCAATTTGTTAATAAGGGCTCTTCAGACAAAGGGGGTTATTACCTTGTTTGTAGTACAGCGAGACACGGTGCTGGATGTCAGTATATAGGTCATCGTTATTATTCTGTTCAGTGGGTTGTTCTAATAGCTCTTCAAAAGCTTCTCCATACATTTGCAAACAAAACAGATAACCACGAAAAAGAAATGCAGCTAGAGGGTGAGCTTGTTGAGCTAGACAGAAAACTTAACAACCTTATCAATGATTTAGAAGAAAATGGGTCTAGTAAGTACATTAGCGCTGCGATACGTAAAACTGAGCAGCGTATGGATATAGTTAAGAATGAGCTGTTGATGCTTCAAAGTTCTAAGGCAGTAGAAAATGATGAGGTTGATTTACAAGAGATAACGCTACGCCTTAATGAAAACTTCGAACGCCTGCGTTTACACCAATACCTGAAGAGACATATTACCAACATTGTGGTCTACAAAAATAAAGAACGTTTGGAGATAAAGCTAAAGACTGGAGAAGATATCATCTTAACTTTTATCCCATCAGAGAACTTGTGGCAGAGTAATACTGGCGTCTCTTTCAGAGTTACTTTTGATACTCGTTGGGGATAAGTAGCAGAGCAGTTATCAATTAACATTGCGTTGAACAGCCTGTCAGTTGCTACTCATTACCAACACAGGCTGATCCAACTGTATCTATAACCCTAAACGGTTTAGCTTCAACAACTCTTACATCTCATTGACCAAGTTTATCTAATACTTCAATATGTGTTTACCTGACTATGCCCTTTAGTCCATAAAACACTGAATGGGTGTAGCTTGGGTAATTACACTTGTTTCGTATAAGGTCTGATATGGCACGTTCTAGTTGGCTTGTAGCTATTGTATTTTATATCTGTACGATGATTGCTTATCATCGATTTGAAGATTCTAAATACGCACTTGACATTTTAGGTAATATTCCAACATTTTTAGCCTCACTCGCAGCAGTAATTGGCGGTCTCGTTGCTCTAAAAACTTATACAGACAGTAAACGCAAAGAGCCTTCTAAAGCCGCATTTGACGCGTATCAAGAATGTTTAAAAAGTTTGATTGAGGTTCTAACTAGTAAGGAAGACAAAACGTACAAGCTTTACTATACAAAGGTTTGTTATGATACTTTAAGAAAAGTAGAGCCTTTGATCACTCAGCAAGAGCACAAAAGTTTAATTGCCGTAACTAATAACATATTGAAACATCATCTTGATATGCTCCTTAAGAGCTACTGTATTGCTGATTACTTCTGCTGTCACAAACAATATGAGAAATCATTTCCAAACACTGTTACTGGTTCAGCAAATGCATTGTACGATTATTGGAAAGAACATGTTCGAGGACACAGTCAGACTTACAAAGATTCTCAAGGAGAAATAGACTCTTTTGGTGCGTATCCGTTTGGGATTGATAAAGACTTCTTAATCAAAGCACTGGCTCTATATGCAAATGACCGTCTAGAGTTAAATAAAGTAACCGAAAGGATAGAAGAAAATCTTCAACTTATAGAAACAAACACTCGCCATGAGCTGATAGATTTTGCTGATGGATTTCCTATGTTGACTGCATACTTGCTTTTAAAAACACACACGCAGTCATATAAAACAGAAAATGAGCTAGCACTTGGTTTAACATGTTCATATGATGAGAAGTACTGGCTTTGTTACCACCTATCCTCAAGCTGTTCCTTTTTGATAAAAAGACCTAACTTAGAACTAACTGAGCGTTACCAGATTAGTTTACCTAAAGATAAGTGTTTGATTTAAAATAACAAACACACATAAAAAACCCTCAAGTGACCACCTAGAGCTCTTAGCGGTCACAAGTGACCACCCTAGCGTTTTCGCAAAGATTTACACTAGCTTGCGGCTACCGCTAAGACCTCTTTTGTTTTTTCTGCTGTTATTCCTAGGTTTTCGCTATGAGTCGTTAGAATTTCTCGTATCCATCACCTTCACCGTACTTTAGGATGACCTCGTTTTCATCCCAACTACGCTTTACGACAATTCCTAATGCTCTTTTATCTAAAGTATTTAATGCCTTTCTAAAGGCCATAGGGTTTCTTTGGATTAACTCTTTGAGGGTATTTTCTTGATAAATGATTTCTTTTTGCTCTAGCTCTTCTTCAGATAAATCAGCATCAAATTTCTCACCTTTATAGGCTTTTGATAATCTACTGATAATTGGGAACCCGTCCTTATCGAAATCGTCAGGTGCTACCTCAAATCTCTTTAATAGCTTTTTTCTAAGCTTTTCTGCTGCCTTTTGATAATCACCCAACCACTCTTTCACATTAGGTAAACCAACCTCGACACAGGCATTCTGAGCGTTCACAATGTGTAATCCTTGGGTTTCACTGCAATCAAATAACTTAGCGGTTTTTCGCTTTGAAAGTATCTTTAGGTTCTCACCTTGCATCAAAGAGTGCTTAAACTTGTTTTGCCACATTTCAGACTGATCTAAGGCTGTACCGTGTTCCAAGTTCTTGGTAAGAGAATCCAAGTAGGCTTCAGCTTCTGTATAGCCTCGGTAGACCTTCACTGGTACTAAAATATTGTTGCTTGGGTTATCTTTAAGGAACTGGTGGCATGCTTCTGTGCGATGAAAACCGCTCACTACATACAACTCTCCGTAAATGTCATAGGCTTCTATTGGTTCCTTAATGCCATTACCGTTTTCTAGACTGGTAAGAATATTCCTGAGTTGTCTTTGCCTACTATTTTCTGAAGCTGCTCTATCTGCTCTTTTAGCTATCAACTGTGTTTGTCTGCTTTGAAACCTTTCATCGAGAACAAGCTGTCTAGGGTCAATTTGCTCTAAAGTGCACTGTTTCATCATCGTTTACTACTGGTGTAACTCTATCTGTGGTTGGTTAGTATGATTGAACCTCACAAACACTCTACCACCTGATAATCATGGGTAGGCGGGGAGGGGTTGGACGATATGGTTTTTCCTTCGATTGCACCGCCTAGTTACGTACACACAAAGTGTGTTTTATTTTTGGCTGAAATTGTGAGTGGGAAATAACCAAATAACGGTAAAAAAAATTAATTGAATTTTTTATGTGTGCTTGTTGTTTCATTTTTTAATAGCAAAGCAATCTCAGAGAGGTCTAAAGCTTCTTAGCTTCTGCTGTTAGCCTCTTAACTGTCGAAATAGAAACATTAAGCTTTTCTGCTGTTTTCGAAATAGAAAGTCCTTGAGAGCGCATTTCAGCTACTCTTTGAGGTGTAGCCTTAACGGGGCGTCCTATCGTTTTTCCTTGGGATCTAGCTCTAGCCTGCCCTTCAATTGTTCTTTCTCTGATTCGGTCTCGCTCAAATTCAGCAAAAGCCGTGAACATTCTCAACATAAGCTTACCTTCAGAAGTCGTTAGGTCTTTTGTAGGTAAGTCTAGGCTATGAACATTAACACCTTTCTCACACAGAAGTTTTATTGTCTGCTGCACATCAATGTTGTCACGCCCTAAACGGTCAAGCTTCAAGACAACTAATGTGTCTCCTTTCATTAGCTTATGCTCTACCATCGTCTTAAAGCCTTTACGCTCCATTGCGCATACGGCTCCTGAAACAGTCTCTTCCACTACAAATGCTTCATCGACTTCATAGCCTCTGTCTTTAAAAGCTTGCACTTGGTTTTCTGTGGTCTGTTCAGTTTTGGATACACGGCAGTAGAAGTACGTTCTGCAACTCACCTTGCCTTACTCCTAAAGATTCAAAAGTAGGGGTATTTTATAGGCTAAGCTTAAATCAATCAACACCCTACTTTTAAAACAACCCAGATTGAGTTCATCTTAGGTGGTCTAAAAACGAATGTTTTTGAGCCTATGTGCTCTTGTGGACTTATGGTTCTCTCGTGTGAAAAGTCTTCATATCGATGCTCAGCTTGTACTTTGAGTTTAGCCGTATGTATCGTGTATAACTAATGACCACAAGGTTATCTACTGGGTATCCTGTTTTCTCCAGTTGATTTAAAAACCAGCGCATAACATTAGGTACGTCCGCACCTCTCCAGTCACCGTTTGCTGGCATTGAACTTTTCTTGTTGTATTCAGCGTCAAATTCTACATCTGCGTGGAGTGCCAGAGGCTCGTCATAGTTCAACTTCCATCTCCGCTCTTCATCAAAGCAGTCAGGATATCGCTTTGTTAGATAGTCTAGAGTGATAGGTTGGCGTAGATCTTTGACTTGTATATCAACTAGTTTCATTACCATGATTAACTCTCCGTAGTAACAAGAACTCATTAAGATTAGTGTTCAATATTGAAGAATTTATTAATAGGTCTTTTAGGTTCCAAAAGTAGTAAGTTGTGGTTTCCAGCGGCAGCAATCTCCAGAGCGCGCTTACCTTGTTGTTGGCCAATAATATCTTGTAAGTCTCGACCATGTTTTTCGACTATTTTGCGCTTAGGCGTTTGAAAAAGATTCAGTCGATGTTGGCCACAAAGCTCAGCACATACTTCCAGTAGAGATTGAGCCGATTTATGTTGTTCTTTCCCCACTAGCGCCGCCTGATCGCCATTCACATGTGGGACCACTAAATGACGTTGAATCTTACTGGCTTCCAGCGCAGCAGGCAGCACACCTTTTACAGGTCTCAGACCACCAGATAGCGCTAACTCGCCAACAAATTCGTAGTTTTTAAGCTTATCTGTCGCGATTTGCTCCGAAGCGGCCAAAATCCCCAATGCAATAGGAAGATCAAAACGCCCTCCCTCCTTGGGTAGATCTGCCGGAGCCAAGTTCACGGTGATAAACTTGAGCTTTAACGGGAAAGATTTATACTCGTTGTTTCAAGGCTTAAGGTTAATATCTATGCAAAAAATAATATATCCCTATGTTCGATTTTCGAGCGAAAAGCAATCGGCTGGTCATTCTCATGAAAGACAGATCGAGAAGATAAAAGAGTATGCCTCTGTAAACGGCTATGAGGTCAATGATACGCTAAATTTAAGGGACTTAGGGGTAAGTGCTTTCAAAGGAAAAAATGCTGAAAAAGGAGCTTTAGCGGCTTTTTTAAAGATGATCGAGGAAGGAACAATTCCAACCGATGGTTCTTCCTATCTGTGTATAGAACAATTTGACCGTTTATCACGCCAAACCGTAGATGAAGCATATTCTCTATTTCGTAAGATATTAATCTCCAACGTAAACATTATTACCTTAATGGATGAGAAGGTTTATAAGAAGAAAAGTTTAAATGAAATGGTTTCTATCATTTCTTCACTGTTATTGATGGAACAAGCGAATGTTGAAAGTGAAAAAAAATCAAAGCGAGTTTCAGCAGTATTTAAAAAGAAGTTAGAAAAATTAAGAAGTGGAGAAAAAGTCCAATTTGCTTATATGCTGCCAGGTTGGATTGATAACATCGGCACAAAGGAGAATCCGAACTTTATCATTAATGACCAAGTAAAAACGGTAAGAATGATAATTGATATGTATCTCAACGGCGAAACAATGGGTCATATCGCACGTATTTTAAACGAGAAACAGATTCCGCAATTCGCCAGAAAAAAGACAAAAAATAAAATAAGCTCTTGGAATAGCGGAAAAATATCTCATTTATTAGTTAATAGATGCTTAATTGGAGAATTAAAAATAAAAAAAACGAATGAGATTATTAAAGATTATTACCCCTCAGTTATTTCAAAGGATGAGTGGGATATCATCCAATCAACAAAAAGAACTAATGCAAATATAAAAATTGCAGGAAGAAGAAGCATAAATATCTTTCAAGGTCGTTTATTTTGTGCAGATTGTGGAAATAAATACTATTTTGAAACAGATGATAAAACAGGGAAAAACGGAAAAAAATATATATACCATATGCTTAAATGTAGTGGTAGACGTTTCCATTCCTGTGATTCAAAAAGTATCAAATATGATGATTTAACCAGTGGTAATTTATTCTTTTTTGAAAAGATTCAAGACCAAGAATCAAAAGAATATTATGATAAAATTAAATTAGAAATATCTAACTATGAAAAACAAATAGAAGAATTAAAAAAAGAGCAAGATGAAATAAATTTATTACTTGATAATAAAACAATAAACTTTACAGCGCACGCAATTGCAAACTCAAAAATACTAGATCAAATAGAAGCATTAGAAAAAGATATTGCATTAGACAAACAGCATATAGCTTTTACAATGAATACTAATATGATAGATAAATTTGATAAGAATGATCCTGTTAGCGTTGCCAAAGCAAAAAAATTTATAAAAGATAATTATGCAGGTATTTTAATATCAAGTAAGTATGGAACAATAATTAGTTTAATGAAAAGCGGACAATTTATCATTAACCCTATACCTAATCGATTTGATGATAGTATCCCCAAAGCGTCTTTACAGCTTTTTGAGATAAAAGAACAAATACAGAACCAAGATAAGAAAGGTTTACTTGATGGAAAACTAAAAGAACTGTTAAACGCATTTAATTTTTTAGACAGGTTTGAATAGGTTTTCTATAATTTAAATTTTCGCTGCGCTCAAATTTTGACAATCAGCTAATAAGCGTAGCGATTAAAATGACTCTTTATTATTCTTTTCTTTCTTAATATATTGTCTTCATTAATTATTATAGTCTTCATTAATTAGGGTGACACTTTGGGGTATATGTTAAAGACACTTTGGGTTATATGCCAAAGACACTTGGGGTAATTAGAAAAAGACAGTTCGGGGTATTGACTTTAAATTATAATATGTATTAATAAGATTATAAAAATAAAAAAGCCCTCATATAAATGAGAGCAATTTTATTAAAACTTCCGGCAAGAAGAATATATGGTTTTATTTATACAACACTTTTATAAAAAGTCAATATCAATATTATTTTATTCTTTGTGAAGTTAACAAACAAATAAGGAATAAATAATATGAACAATAACCAATTTTTAGCATTACCTAACGAGATTATGAATAGAGATAACCCCTTACATTATGAATTATTTAACTTTAATAATAACATCGATTTTAAAGTATTTTTAATGGTCTTATCAATTTCAACAATGATGTATAAAGATAATGGCTTAAAAAAGCAATCATTTAGTATAAATGGACTTTTAAGCAGAAATAGTTATCTTCCAAGATCTAAATTAAATTTCGAAAAATTAGAATCTATTATTAATGAGTTTGGTGAATCACCTTTTTTCAAAAAAATATGTGTAACAAAGTCATTAATTAACCCAAAAACAGAAAACGGTTCAAAAAATGAAGAAGATATAATTAAACATACATTAACAAATTCATTAAAAAAAGTTGTTGAATTAGAATTGTCCGATGAATACATAAAAACGCTTAATAATAAAAAATCAGGTTTTAATAAAGTTAGATTAGATGAATTAAAAGCTTGTAGAGATGTAAAAGCGACTAAGCTAAAGGTTATAACATTAATGAAGCCAACTGGATATTTACATTTAAACTATTTATTAAAGGTTTTATCTATTAAAAATAATTTAAACAGAAGTGATAAAATCAGACAAATTAGAAGAGCATTTAATGGCATAAAATTAGAGTTTGAATATAAACATCCAAAAAATCAAAATGACGAAATAAAACCAGAGCATTTTAGATTTTATTACGACTCAAAACAAAAAACAGAAAACGATTTAAAAAATGAAGAACTAAATAATATATTATTCTAAAAGAGATGTATAAACATCTCTTATTATCTTTTAAGCTTGTTAAAGTTTTTGTTTTTTACAGGATCGGAAATATCATTATTACCAATATTTACAGACTTCAAAACCTGAGTTATTCTTAAATTATTTGGTAAATTTTCAATATTATCTATTGCTTTGTTTTCTGTTTTTTCTGCTATTTCCTTTATTTTCTCTTTTTCGTCATCATTACCATAATTAAATAAATCAAAAGAATCCGATAAAATGCCTTTTAATTTAAAATCTAATTTTGTATCAAAATAATTTTTAACAGAAATAACATAGTCAAACATTTTTATTTTAAATCTATCAATTAAACTAAGATCTTTATTCATTGATTTTTTAAATTGAAGTTCTTTATTAACAACTTCCAATTCATTATTTTTTTGAGACAGATTCTTATTAATTAAAATCTTTTGTTGTTCAAACTTTTTATTTTCATCTTCAATTTGTTTTTTTATTTTGAACTCATCATCTTCAAGATTTTCAATATTGGTAGTTAATTGATCAATTTCATTATTTAACTTTTCAACTTCTTTTTTATTTTTAATAGCCCCTTTCTTTATTTCTTCCCCTTTAATTTTCAAGTTTTTTGCACTGTTATATATTTTCTTTCTTTGTTCTTTGGTTTCGTTTTTTTGAATTAAAAACTTTTCAGCCTCTTCTTGAAAATATGTGTATAAATTATGACTTCTTTTTGATTTAGGAAGATCAGCTTCTGCTTTTATTTTTTCTCTTAGTTGCTTTTCTTCTTCCGTTTTTTCTTTAATGCCAAGTCTAAAATTATAATCATATTTTTCTAATATTGAATTAGCATGTTTATAAAACTCTTCTTGAATTGCCTCACCAGATAATTCTCTTAAAATCTCACCTACCTTACTCCATTTTTGACCATCATATTTAAAATCTTTACCTTGTTTTTGGGCAAAATCTAAACCTAATTTAAAAGTATAATCAGGTAAATCAAAACGATTTGTTTTACTGTTTAAACCAGATCTTAAAAGGTGAATATGGTCATCTGTTGGTTTGCCTTTTCTGGTTCTTTCGTCTTTGTGTAGAACTCCACAAATGATACCGTAATCACTGAAATGCTTCTCTTCCCAAGTCTGCATAATCTCAATCATGTGATTGTCTTGAATGGCTTTGTCGTTATGTCTAGGCAACTTAAAAAGCACATCTTCAGCAAAAATTGACTTGACGTTTGCCGCTTCATTTCGGCTTTTGTTTTTTCCCATTTCTGCGAGATTTAAAAGCTTTTCAAAGTTCTTTCTTTTTGCAGATAGTGAAGATATTTTTACCTCTTTTGGTGGATTAGAATAAAAATCATAAGCCTCTTTTATTAAGTCATTATCAAAATTGGTGTAATTTTTTTCTTTTTCATTTTTAAAACTAATTGCTTGTTCTTTTAATTTTGAAAACTTTAATTCTTCATCTGTTAATTTATCAATGTTAATTTTTGATAAATAGGTAATTGATTTAATAATTGCCTCACGTTCCTTTGTTGAAAGTAAGTCTTTATTATTTTCATCAGAAATATCTTTCAACTTTTCAAAAACTTCTTGGGAAGTTTTGAAAATGTTCTCTGTGTGAATTTCTACATTTGTTTTAGTTTCATCTTTTGGTTTACTAAACCAATTTTCATTTTTCTCGGTAAAAGAAAAATCAGAATTGATTAGTAAGTTATTTTTAGATTCTTCTGGAAAGAAATCTTTTTTGTATTGTTCTGTTTCAGGTTTGTAATTACGGAAGTAATGATTTAGTAAGTTTCTTAATTTATTTTTTTCAAGGCATTTTAATCTTTTACCTTTAAATAATGCTGTCGATATTTGCATACGCTTTTCCTTATTTTTGATTAAACTTTTTAAAAGTTTACCCGACTAGTTAATGAGACACTTTTACAGCTTGCTGAAAATGGCTTATTACCTATAAAGGGTTTTTTATTACAAGCCAATTTTACAAATTGACTCATATTATTAAATTACCATTAATTTTAGTATTTTCAAGATGGTGATTTTTTAATGAAATCAATCGATGTTGAAATGGTTAAATAAAGTTTTCATTTAACCATAAATCTATAGAGGTGTTTTTTGAAAGATATGGATAGGATGGTTAACTTTTTATAACATTTTAAAAAAGATATCATAATGGTGTTTTTATGATTAAATAAAATACTCTGGGAATATATTTTCTGCATTTATTACGTTTTTTAATCTAGTAAACGTGCAAATTGGATATTTGATATAAATGGTAGGGTTATCTTGAATATCAAACTTCACTACTTCTTTTTATTTAAAATCAAGAATTAACGTTTTAGAAATCATTTTGTAATTATTCATTTTATATGAATCCATTTAGTTCTATAACAATGCTAAACCAATCGCATAATTTCTACTCGATGCTATAGTTCATCTAACGTCACTTTGATTGTTGGAGAGTTTTCTCTTTCTACAAATAATTTGCGATCTTCTTCATCTTCTTCTAGCTCAATCTGTTCATCAAGATAATCCATAAACGCCTTACCATCTATGCAATCGCCATTAACACAATCTTTATCTCCATCTTCAAAACATTGGCGGATGTAGTCGATTTTTTCTTGATCGGCTTTATTACTCATTGAGGCAAACCTTTAACGTTGATACAAGAGCGTGTTCGATTAACTACTCCTATCGATATAATGCACCAACCACTATTCGTTTAACTGCGATTGAATATCCAGAAATATCATACGGATTTACATTTTTTAATTCAAATAGATGGCCGTATTGGTACAACTTAACATTGGTTGACTCTAGATCTTTCATCTTGAACGTCTCGAATACCACAACATCACCCAAATCTTTCAGGGTTTCTTTCGTGAGTATTGGAGTACTTCCTAAACCAAATGTAGCCCCTTTAATAACACTAAGTGAATTCCTATACGAACAATAAATCTCGGTTTTTTCTCCATATTTAGAAGAGCTACTAAAGAACAAACAAGCATCACTATTAATAGCAACGTCTTTTACTCGACTTTTAATAGAACTATCTGTGAAGTGATAACCGACAAAACCGCCAGCAATAGATATAACAACAAGAGAGACCAATAGAATTTTTCTCACTTTCAATTCCTTATATTGAATAATTATTAGGATCTTAACATAGTTTGCAAAACCCACATTGTTCGTAGCTAATTAGTCATTCTGCTGAAATTTTCGAAAACGGATTTTTCATCAGTAGAAAAGTCCTCGAACTCTCCTATTTTTAAGTGATTACAACCATTTTTGGTTAATACCAAGGCTATAATCTCCCCTCCAATATATACTTTCTCACCATGTGGTTTTTCTGCTTCGTTCTTTCTCTGTTCAACCATCATATCAGGAATGATATCTAGCAGATTACCTTCTAGCACAGTGCAAGCTGGCTTTACCCCTGTGCCAAATTGCAATGGCTCGGACTGAAAGTTGTTTATTGAGCGATAAGCAAATGAGACAACCTCACCACTTTCTTCACTGAAACCAAATTGATAGACAGTAGTGGTACTATCATCAGTAAGAGAATACTCTTTCTTATAAGTATCCCAAAGCTCCCTAAGCCCTTTTGGTGTGTGAAAGTCTAAATTACAAATTCCACGCACTACCATGCGTGTAGAAGCATGCAACAACCATTGACTTGAAAATCCCCCCGCCCCTGTACCTGCTATGATTGTCCTTAAATGTGGGATATAACCCGCTTTTGTGCAGAAACAAAACGGAGAACCATCAGGGGAAACAGCAAGCGTATCTGTAGCTACAACAACGGCATCAGGTTGGGTATAGAAGATCAATGATGACATACTAGTTCCTTTACTATGTCTTTGATTATCAAATTTCATTATATTGCGCTATTGGGAAAGTTATCTCAATAGGTATTAAAAAAAGATCAAAATTTTTAGCTAAATCCCACTCTTTATATAGCTATCTTTTAAAAGAATCTTTTCCCTTTAATACTAAAGTTAATAGTGATCCGCTTAGCAGGAAATTGAAAGTTAGAATTAATGATCGCGCTACGAACG
>ERZ1673961.633-NODE-633-length-12795-cov-79.912559_pt1 | contig 12795 bp, 14 predicted proteins | sample MGYA00580189_ERZ1673961 | MGnify/ENA primary metagenome ERZ1673961 (study PRJEB41334, sample SAMN05608105) | rock metagenome | biome: terrestrial subsurface; feature: shale formation; material: shale | place: USA: Pennsylvania ... | reverse complement strand
CCATCGCGCCTGCGCCGAGCTGCGGTGCACCGGATACCAGCCCGGTGGCAATGCCCGGCCCGAAGATCCCCAACGCCAGCAGCGTGAGCGAGGCCAGCATGATGACCACCGCATGGTCAATGGACGGCTCGGCCGGATGCACCTGGAACTCGGCAAACAGGCCCGAGCCGATGCCGACGATGACCGCCAGCACCAGCACCTTGATGCCCGAAGACACCACGTTGCCCAACACTTTCTCGGCGAGGAAGCCGGTCTTATTCCAAAGCGCGAACGGCACCAGTACGAAGCCCGCCAGCGTGGTCAGCTTGAACTCGATCAGCGTGATGAAAAGCTGGATCGCCAGCACGAAGAAACACAGGATCACCACCGCCCAGGCCAGGAACATGACCACGATGGGCGTCATGTTCACGAACACTTCGGGGAAACCCGCCATGTCGCTGATCTGCTCAAGGATCGGCGCTGCCGCGTCGATGCCGGTCTTGGCCAGGCGTCCCGGTTGCAGGAATTCGCCCATGCTCATCGTCGAGCCGCTGGCCGTCAGGCCCAGGCCCGCGAACGAGCGGAAGACAATGCTGGCCAGCCAGTTGAAGTTGTTGATGATGTAGGCGAAGGCGCCGACGTACAGCACCTTGCGCAGCAGCTTGGCGATCACGTCCTCGCCCTGGCCGGTGGCGTGGCTCATCGCCCAGTACAGCCCGGCAATCGTCATGTCGATGACGATCAGCGTGGCCGTGAGGAACGCGACTTCGCCCTGCAGCAGCCCAAAGCCCGAGTCGATGTAGCGCGAAAAGGTAGCGAGGAAGCGGTCAATGACCGTCACGTCATTCATGGCGGCAATCCGTCAGTTGCCGTAGAAATCCACGCGCTGCGGCGTGTAGGGCGTGCCATCACCCAGGAAGCGGCGCGTCACTTCACGGCCACGTTCGACAGCCGCCGCCTGGCGTGCCAGTTCCAGCGCGGCGGCGCGTTCCTGCGTGATCTGGAGTTGCTGTGCCTGGATGGACTGCTTGGCCTGCAAGGCCAGAAGCTGATTGGTCGCCTGCATGGCTTGCAGCGCGCCGGTGGCGGACTGACTCTGGCTGACCAGGTCGGACAGCACGCTTTCGTCTTGCGCCAGGTTCTGCGACACCTGCGCCTGCATCCGCATCGCGGTGTGCAGGCCGTTCAGCGTGTTCTTCCAGCGCTCCTGCGCGTCGCGCAGCATCTGGTCGCCGCTGACGGTCGCGGCGTACTGCTCCGGGTACAGCCGGGCGAAGGTGGCATCCATGCTCTGCACGTCGTAGGCCAGGCCGCGAGCCTCCGCGATCAGGCGTTCGGTCGTGGCGAGCGTCGAGCGCAGGCGATTGACGATGTTGAAGTCCAGGTTCGCCAGATTGCGCGCCTGGTTCATCAACATCTGGGCTTCGTTCTGAAGCTGGTTGATCTGGTTGTTGATCTGCTCCAGCGTGCGCACGGCGGTCAGCGTGTTCTGCACGAAGTTGGATGGGTCGAACACCGTCAGCGCGGACGCAGGTTGAACGGACAACAGCGATACCGAGAGCACGGCGGCGAGCGAGACGGACAGCAGACGGGGCTTGGTCTTCATGGTGAAACCTCCAGCGGTTGAGAAGTGAGGAAGGAAGCCGCCGCCGGTGCGGACGGCAACAGGTCGGCAGCCCAATCGAGGCCGCGATGGCGCAGCCAGGCACCGGCAAAGCCCGGTGTGCCTGCGTCCAGCAGCACGCGATCCATGTCGCGTTGGTCTTGCGGGGTGGAAGCCCCGGCAAAGGCCAGCGTGGCCGGCCTCAGGTCGAGGTCGAACAGGCGATTGCCCAGGCGCGATTGGTAGTAGTAGTCGCGCTTGGGCTGCGCGATCGCCACGATCTCGATCTGGCGCGCGTTCAGCCCGAAGCCTTCGTAGATCGTGCGGATCTGCGGCTCGGTGGCCTGCGGGTTGGGCAGAAAAATCCGGCTGGCGCAGCTTTCGATCACCGCCGGGGCAATGCTCGAATCCTTGATGTCGGCCAGCGACTGCGTGGCGAAGATGACACTGACGTTCTTCTTGCGCAGCGTCTTGAGCCACTGGCGGATGCGGGCGGCGAACACCGGGTCATCGAGGAACAACCAGGCTTCATCGAGGATCAGCAGCGTGGGCGCGCCGTCGAAGCGTTCATCGAAGCGGGCGAACAGGTAGCCCAGCACGGCCAGCACCGCCGCCTTGCTGTGCATCAGTTCTTCCATCTCGAAGCCCTGCACGCTGCCGGAACCCAGTCGGTCGGCATCGGCGTCCAGCAGCTTGCCGTGTGCACCGCCCAGCACATAGGGTGCAAGCGCCTGGCGCAGCGCATTCGATTGCAACAGCACCGACAGGCCCGTCAGCGTGCGCTGCTCTACCGGCGCACCGGCGAGGCTGCCCAGGGCCGACCAGATCGCGGCCTTCTCGTCCGGGCCGATGGCCACGCCTTCGTGCAGCAGACGGCCTTCCACCCATTCGGCGGCCCAGGTGCGGTAGCCCTCCTGGTCGATGCGGGCCAATGGCTGGAACGCAATCGCCCCGTCATTGCCCAGGTCGTAATGCTCGCCGCCTAGCCCGAGGATGGTGGCGCGCATGGAGCGGCCCATATCGAAGGCGAAGATGCGCGAGCCGGGATAGCGGCGAAACTGCATCGCCAGCGTGGCGAGCAACACCGACTTGCCCATGCCGGTTGGCCCGGCGACCAGCGTGTGGCCCACGTCGCCGATGTGCGTCACCAGCCGGAACGGCGTTGCGCCATCGGTGCGGGTGACGATCAGCGGCGGGCCATCCAGATGCGCGTTCCTCTCCGGGCCGGCCCACACGGCGGACAGCGGCATCATGTGCGCCAGGTTCAGCGTCGAGACGATGGGCTGACGCACGTTGGCATAGGCATTGCCGGGAATGGACGACAGCCAGGCATCCACCGCATTCAAGGTTTCAGGGATGGTCACGAAGCCCCGGCCCTGAATGACGCGCTCCACCATGCGCAGCTTCTCGTCGGCCACGGCAGCATCGGCATCCATGACGGTGACGGTGGCCGTCAGGTAGCCGAAGGCAACTTGATCGCTTCCCAGCTCCTGCAAGGCGGCATCCGCATCGGCCGCCTTGTTGTTGGCGTCGGTATCGACCAGCGGGCTTTCCTGCTGGAAGATCGTTTCACGCAACAGAGCGACGACGTTCTTGCGCTTGGCGAACCACTGGCGGCGCAGGCGGCCGAGTTCTTTTTCTGCCTCGGCTTTGTCGAGGCAGAGGAACCGGGTACTCCAGCGATAGGCAAAGCCCAGGCGGTTGAGGTCGTCCAGCAGGCCCGGCCAGGTCGAGGTCGGAAAGCCTCGCACCGACACCACGCGCAGGTGCTGCTCGCCCAGCATGGGTGCGAGGCCGCCGACCAGGGCGGAGTCGGCTAGCAGCGCGTCGATATGGAACGGCACGTCGGGCACGCCGACGCGGTAGCGCCGCGTCGAGATGGTCGCGTGCAGGTAGGTCAGCGTCTGCGCGTCATCGAGCCAGTCAATTTCCGGCATCACGCCGTCGAGCAGGTCAAAGACGCGATCCGTTTCCGCGACGAAGGCTTGCAGCCGCTCGCGCCAGTCCACGCCATTCGTCGGCGTGTTCTCGTAGAGCATCTTGGCGGCTCGGGCGCGGGATTCCTCTGCCGGCAGATAAGTCAGCGTGAGGTGATAGGCGCTCTCGTAGTGATGGCCGGATTCCTCGAAAGCGGCACGGCGTTCTTCTTCCACCAGCCAGGACAACGGCTCGGGGAAGTCGGAACGTGGATAGCCCGCTGCCGGGCGGCGCTCGGCTTCGATGAACAAGGCCCAGCCCGATCCCAGGCGGCGCAGTGCGTTGTTGAGCCGCGCTGACGTGGCGATCAGTTCGCCTTGCGTGGCGCTGTCCAGATCCGGCCCACGAAAGCGTGCCGTGCGCTGGAATGAGCCATCCTTGTTGAGCACCACGCCCGGCGCGATCAGCCCAGCCCAGGGCAACCAGTCGGCCAGCAGCGCGGGCCGCTGGCGGTATTCGGCAAGGTTCAGCATGTCGGCTTCTCCCTATGCGTCCAGCAGCGGCATGTGCTTGATGTGCCGGGCGAAGACCTGCATGAACTGCGGATCGACACGCGCGCCCCATACGGCCAGCGAATGGCCGACGATCCAGAGCACCACGCCGGGAATCCACAGTTGCAGGCCCAGCCCCACGGCGGCGGCCAGCGTGCCGTTCGTAATGGCGACCATGCGCGGCGCACCGCCAAGCAGGATTGGCTCGGTCAGCGAGCGACGCAGCGGCACCTCGAAGCCGGGAAGATCGTTGGCCGTGCTCATACGACGGCCCCGCCGGAGAACGAGAAAAACGACAGGAAGAACGAGGATGCGGCGAAGGCGATGGACAGACCGAAGACGATCTGGATCAGTTTGCGAAAGCCTCCCGACGTGTCGCCGAAGGCGAGCGCGAGGCCCGTGGCGATGATGATGATGACCGCGACGATGCGTGCGACCGGCCCCTGAATCGACTCCAAGATCGACTGCAACGGCCCCTCCCACGGCATCGAGGAACCGGCGGCCTGCGCCGTACCCGCCAGGAACAGCAGCAGTGCGGCCAGCAGCAGCCCCTGCCCCGCAGGGCGGGCGAGGCTGCGCAGCCGCATAAGACTGGACAGGCGGGGAAGCGGATTTACGGAAAAGCGGAAAGCATGGGCGTGTGTCATGGCAGTTCTCCAGGTTGGTCAAGGGACGGGGAAAGCGCAGCGGCGTCGGCTGCGAGCGGAAGCGGGATCAATTCGGGAAACGGCGTTTCCAGCGCGTCCGCCAGGCGATAGCCGGTGCCGTCGAAGCCGACGACACGGGCGATGGTTTCGACGTGGCGCTTGCGGCCACGTCCGGCGATGTGGATGACGACGTTGACCGCCTCGGCGATCAGCGCCCGTGGCGGATTCACTGCGACTTCGAGGATCAACTGTTCGAGGCGCAGCAAAGCGCCCAGCGCGGAACCGGCGTGGATGGTTGCGATGCCGCCTGGGTGGCCTGTTCCCCACACTTTGATGAGGTCGAGGGCTTCGCCGCCGCGTACTTCGCCGACGACGACGCGATCCGGGCGCAGGCGCATCGTGGCGCGCACCAGTTCCTGCATCGACACCACGCCCGCACGGGTGCGCAGCGGCACATGGTCACGGGCTGCGCATTGCAGCTCGATGGTGTCTTCGAGCACCAGCACGCGGTCGCCGGTGGCGGCGATCTCGGCCAGCAAGGCGTTGGCGAGGGTGGTCTTGCCAGTACTGGTGCCGCCGGCGATCAGTACGTTCTGGCGCTCGCGCACGGCGCGGCGCAGGAAGTCCGCCTGGCCGGCGGTCAGGATGCCGTCGGCCACATACTGATCCAGGCCGATGATGTTCACGGCGCGCTTGCGCAGCGCGAAGGCCGGGCCGGGCGCGGCTGGCGGCAAGATGCCCTCGAAGCGTTCGCCCGTCTCCGGCAGCTCGGCGGTTAGCAGCGGCTGGCCACGATGCACTTCCGCGCCGACGTGCGCAGCCACCAGGCGGATGATGCGTTCGCCATCGGCCTCGGGCAGTTCGACGCCCAGCGGTGCACGGCCAGAGGACAGCCGATCCACCCACAATGTCCGGTCGGGGTTGAGCATCACTTCCACCACGTCCGGGTCTTCGAGCGCGGCGGCAATCAGCGGCCCCATTGCCGTGCGCAGCATCTGGATTCGTCGATCCAGTGAGGTTGCGGCGGATGAACGAGGTTGAGGCGGGATCTGCGGAACGGCGCTCATGAGGCCCGCTCCCGTGCTTCGGCCAACGCCGCCGCGTCATCCATTCGCATCGGGTCGGGATGCAGTTCCTCCACCACGTCGCGCACCAGACTGCGCCCGCGCAGCAGATGGCGGCCGAGCTGTTCGACGAACTGCTCGAAGCGTGCCTTGCCCTGGACGCGAGCCGCTTCTTGATGGGCCTCGGAAACCGGCGTGCTGACGGTGAGGAAGTAGCGGATGAACAGCGCCAGCGTTTCGATCTGGATGTTCTGGTCGCGCTCCATGCGCTCGGCCTGCCGCGACAGGCGATCGAGCCGCTTGGCGATGGCCGCCTCGCGCTGGTCGCCGGCATCGGGCGACAGCCACGATGCAAGCGCTGCCGCGACGATGGATGACTTGGAGACGCCTTTCTTGGCGGCCAGTTCTTCGAGGCGCCTGGCGTGCTCGTGCTGGATGAACAGATTGAGGCGGTATTGGCTCATAGGTCGATTCCGTCGTTGGGGTCGAGGGAAGCCAGCCGGGCCGTGCGCTGCATGGCCGGGTCGAGCTGGCCGGGAAGCGGCAGCGGCAGGTCGTCGTCGTCATCGAGCAGCGCCAGGTCGTTGCCGGCGGGCTGCGGTTCGGCGCTGTATTCGCTGACTTCGGATAGCTCCGGCTGGCGGTGCGGGCCGCCGTCATCAGCGGTGCCTGCGCCATCGCTGGGCAGGCCCGCAGCCGGGGCCGTTGGCACGGCTGGGATCGCCAGACCGCTCCAGTCGTCGGGCCGGGCCGGTGGCGCGTCGGCGTACTGCCCGGCCGCGAGCGCGGGCGGCGGCAATACGCGGCTCTTGAAATTCGCGTCGGCGTAGTAGCGCAGCTTCTTCGCCTTGATCGGTGCCACGCTGGATACCATGACCACGGCCTCGTCGGTCGGAAGCTGCATGACTTCGCCGGGCGTCAGCAGCGGGCGGGCCGTCTCCTGTCGCGACACCATCAGATGCCCGAGCCACGGCGCGAGCCGGTGGCCGGCATAGTTGCGTTGTGCGCGCAGTTCGGTGGCGGTGCCGAGCGTTTCGGAAATGCGGCGGGCCGTGCGTTCGTCGTTGGTGGCGAACGTCACACGCACATGGCAGTTATCGAGAATGGAATGATTCGCCCCATACGCCTTGTCGATCTGGTTGAGCGACTGCGCGATCAGGAAGCTGCGGATGCCGTAGCCGGCCATGAAGGCCAGGGTCGTCTCGAAGAAGTCGAGCCGGCCCAGTGCCGGGAACTCGTCGAGCATCAGCAGCAGCTTGTGGCGGCGCTCGATGCCATCGCTGCCATCAAGCGATTCGGTAAGCCGCCGCCCGATTTGGTTGAGGATCAAGCGAATAAGCGGCTTGGTGCGGCTGATGTCCGAAGGCGGCACCACTAGGTACAGCGACACCGGATGCGCGGAAGCGATCAGATCGGCGACGCGCCAGTCGCAGCGCGACGTGACTTCGGCCACGGTGGGGTCGCGGTACAGGCCGAGGAACGACATGGCGGTGCTCAGCACGCCGGAACGCTCGTTGTCTGACTTGTTGAGCACTTCGCGGGCGGCGGACGCGACAACCGGGTGTGGTGCATCACCCAGGTGCTTCGTCGTCATCATCCGGTGCAAGGTCAGCTCGAATGGGCTGGCCGGATCAGACAGAAAATTGGCGACGCCGCGCAGCGTCTTGTCCCCGCCGGCATAGAGCACATGCAGGATGGCGCCGACCAGCAGCGCATGCGAAGTTTTTTCCCAGTGGTTACGCTTCTCAAGCGCACCTTCGGGATCAACCAGAATGTCCGCGATGTTCTGTACGTCGCGGACTTCGTGCGCGCCGCGCCGTACTTCCAGCAGCGGGTTGTACGCGGCCGACTTCGCATCCGTGGGGTTGAAAAGCAAGCAATGCGAGAAGCGCGAGCGCCAGCCGGCGGTGATTTGCCAGTTCTCGCCCTTGATGTCGTGGATGACAGCGGACGCGGGCCAACTCAACAAGGTGGGCACCACCAGGCCCACGCCTTTGCCCGAGCGCGTGGGCGCGAAGGTTAGGACGTGTTCCGGGCCTTCGTGGCGCAGGTACTCGTTGCCATGCCGGCCGAGGAATACGCCAGCAGGATGCGTCAGTCCGGCCTTGCAAATGTCGGTGGCATCAGCCCAGCGCGCGGAGCCATAAGTTGTGACCAGCCTTGCTTGCCGCGAGCGCCATACCGACATCCCGATGGCAACCACCACGGCTAGCAGGCCGCTGCCACCGGCAATTGCCCCGCCGATGTCGAAGACACGCGGCGCATAGGCGTCGAAGAAGAACCACCACTCGAATAGCCGCCAGGGGTGATAGACCGGCGTGCCAAAGAAGTCGAACCAGGGCGAACCTAGGCGTAGCTGATAGTCCAGGGCAGCGGCTGTCCATTGCGTTGCACTCCATACGCCGGCGATCACGATGCCGAAAACGGCGGCGATCTGTCCGAACAGCACGCCTTGACTTTGCATTGACTGACTCCTGACTTCCTGGCCGATTCCTCGTTCAAACACGACACATGGAAGTGCCGCATAACGTGAGAATCGGTGCCGGGTCAGTGCTGGTCAAAGACCGTTATCGGGAGAACGGTCGATCAAAAAGCAAGATTTCGTGCAGGGGCGCAGGTAGAAAGAACGCCGCAAGCGCAGGCGCATTGCGGCGTGTCAGGCGAGAAAGAGGAGAATGATTGGCGGGATGCCAACGATCAGAACTTGGGCTGGTTCTCCGGCGGTGTGTAGGGCACTTTGCCGTCACCATAGAACCGCTTGCGCGTGGCCTCGGCAACTCGGTTGCATAGCTCGTCGCCCAATCGAGCGCGTTCCAGCTTGCATTGCTGGCGCAGCTCTTTCAGGCGCTCGGGGTTGGATGCCAATGCCTCCACAGTTGGCAGGTCTGCCTTTTGCGGCACTTCGGACTGGCCGCAGCCGGTCAATACCACGGCCAGCAAGAACGGAATGGCTTTCTTCATGGCTCGGGCTTCTCTAAAGAGTCAGGATGGACGGCCCGATATGGGCCGGTTGGCTTCGGGTGATTCGATGGCTTGGACCCGTTCAATGAAATGAGCCAACGTCTCCGAGGGGACACCATCAAGACGCAGTAGGTAGGTCGTGAGTACCGGCGAGCGTCCTGCCAGGGGTCGCGCTACGACACCCGGCTCCCGACTTGTCGCGATATGCGCGGCACCTGTCAGCCCCAGCGCAAAACCTGCAGATACCAGCGCCATCATCAGATCGGAGGAAGCGACCCGCTCGGCAATCAGCGGCTCCATATCCACCCGCCGCAGCACGCGCTCAACTTGTCGCGCATCGCCTTCGCATACCGTTGGATCGCACAGCACCAACGGATAACGCAGCAACTCTTCCAGCGGAATGCGCTTGTGCGCCAGTAGAGGATGGCGTGCCGGAACAGCCACCATAAGCGGGTCGCTCCATACCGGTTCGGCAATGAGTCCATCACCGACCTCATCGGATCGGGCGAAGCCCACGTCGTACAGGTCGTCATGCAGCCCCTTTATCTGCTGCGATAGCGGAACCTCGAACAGCCGGATTTCGACCTCGGGCTCTTCCTGCCGGCACAGCGCCAGCAGAGCAGGCAACCTAGATGGTGTGATGCCGTCCGACAAGGCAATGCGCAATTGGCCATGAAATCCATTAGCGGCCGCCTTTACACTGTCGCGCGCCTGCTGCAAGGCGGCGAAGACACGCCGGACATGTTCCAAGAATAGTTTGCCCGCGAGGGTCAGTCGTGTGCTGCGTGTGGTGCGGGCGAACAGCGTCACGCCCAGCTCCTCTTCTAACTCCTTGATCGCTCGCGATAGCGGAGACTGTTCGATATGCAGCCGCTCAGCAGCTCGGGCGAAGTGGAGTTCTTCGGCCACGGCCAGAAAGCAGCGCAAGTGACGAAGTTCCATGCGTCCCCTTCCTCACTGGGTGGCTGGCAAATCCTTGCCGTGATAACTGAGTTCCGCGTTGGCACAGATCGACGTCTCGCGGTGCATTCTTCTTGTGAGCACTCACCGGCACAGCCGGTCGGTTGCGCCCCATTCTTTAAGGCTTTCGAGAAGCCAGGAGCTTGCGAAGTGCGCCCAGAATGCCAACGCCAAGAGTCAAGCTGCTGCCAAGATTCTCGATGCGGTGGCCGGCTGCGGTGGCCAGTTGCACGATGCCTTGCGTATCGGCCGTGACTATTTCAAGCGCGGCGGCCTCCATCTCGGCAAGTGCCTCCAGTTCAGGGGAATGTGGCTCATGCAAGGTGTAACCCAGCAAAATGAGCGCCGCCACCAAGTAAAGGGTAGCGATTGCCAGTGTTGCCCCGAGATCGCCGAGAGGAGCTTTGATGGCCAGGAACAGTGCATAAGTCGCCAGCCCGGAGGTAACGATGAACGCCGCGACAGCCAGAGCGGCGGTGACGCTGCGCCGCATGAGTTGTCGAAGCAGGACTTGGCGGCGCAGAAATGCGATGCGGCCATAAAGTTTTGCAGAGTTGAGAGTCGACATAGGAGACCTTTCAAGGAAAGCACAAATCGGTTATCGAGCCTGGTAACCGATGACGATGCCCGCAGCCAGGCCGATGCTAAGCGCGGCCAGCGCCGTCAAGCGCGGGTGCCTATTCAGATCGTCCGCAAACTCATCAAGGGTTTCGTTTACAGCTTTCAAGAAAGCGTCAGCATCGTGCAATTGAGAACGTGCTTCGCCGACGCCGGTCGCTTCTTCGATGGGCGGCGGGGCTTCATCATCCGGCTTCGGCCGTTGGCGAGCTTGCTCGGCGATCTGTACGCCAAGGGCTTTGATTTCATTTGCCAGATTCATCGCCTTTCCTCTTCAATAGAATTTTCCGGCTGTCACCTTCCCATGCATCTGCACATGCGCCAGAGACGAGAATGCGCAGGACATGTCTGCGTCTCCGGCATTAGGGAGATTACTTTTTAGCCTCGTCGATGGACTGGCGGATAGACGCATAGGTCTCAGAGAAAAGCCGCTGGGCTTCCCCATAGCTCTTTTTCGTGGTCTCCCATACCTCGGCCGAGGCTTTTGAGACCCGGGCCTTGGTCTCCTCCACGTCTGCATTCAGTGCAGCAATACGCCCTTCAATGGCTGCGCGCTGATCTGCCGCGAGCTTGGCCGCGTCGGCACGCAATCCAGCAAGCGCTTTCTGCTGCGCATTCAGTTCCGCCTCCAGTACGGCACGCTGTGTAGCGGTGCTGGCCTTGCTTTCTTCAAGATACTTGTCTCGGGCGGCCTGGAAGGTGGCCCAATCGTTGTCGAGTGCCTGACGTGCTTCGGCGATCTGGGCATCGCTCCAGTCCTTTGCGTTGACTGCGGCATCTTGAGCCCGGCGGCGATAGGCATCCCGCTGCTTGCGCAGGTCCGCCAACGCCGCATCGGCCTTGGTACGCGCCTCGTCCCGGAGCCTGCTGGCGTCTTTTTCCAGGGCAGTAATGTTGGCATCAAGCTGGGCCAGCCGATCCTGCGACCACGCCAGTGCTTGATGAACCTTTGAGGGCTCCTTCTGCGTGGCGGCTGAAGCGGCCTGTGCTTCTGCATTTTGTGCCAGTGCGGGAGGGGCCGACAGCAGCGCTGCCTGAGTAAGCAGCGCCAAGGCGACCGTGGAAAAGCGAAGTTTCATGGTGATTTCTCCTGATGAGCCAAAACAAAAGCAATGCGGCGCCTAGGTTCAGAGAACCTTGGAAAAGGCATCCTTGATCTTCTGGACCGTGACGTCGTGAGCTGCCTTGGCATTGGTGAACCCCTGCTTGACGGCACGCCAGGATTCATCGCCGGCGTCCTTGACCTCGCCGATGCGCGCCTGGAACTTCTCGGCCTCAGTGGAAAGGTGATCGAACGCGGCATCGAGTTCGCCGCGGGCCTTCTCGACGGCATCGGCCGCTTGGTCACGCAACTCCTTCAGGGAGTTTTGCCACGCTTGCCGCTGTGCGCGCGCACGGACGACGACGATGCTGCGCACGGTTTTCACTTGGTCGCCGGTCGTGGCGACAAATTGCTGGAGGGCGGACTCGACCTCGACCCATTCGGCTTCGAGCTTGTCCTGAATCTCGCCCGCTTCCTGCTTCGCGGTATCCGCCTGGGCGCGCAGATCATCGTAGTACTGCTGCAGCTTCGCGCGGGATGCCGCGAGGCGTGCGCGAGCTGTATCGGCTTGCTTGCGGGCATCCTCCTTGATACTGGCGGCCGATTTCTCGACCTCGGAGAGAATGGCATCGGTCTCATCGAGACGCTGCTTCGCCCATGCGATGGTCTGGTGTACGTAGGATTGGAGAGTCATAGTGCATTTCCTTTCAGTTGAGAGGGATTGATGGAGTCAAGTGGGGCCTGTTTTTCGGTTCGCGCTGTCATCAGCCGGCCGAACAGCAAGAAAGCCGCTTCGGCAGAGATCGCGGACCATGTCCGTGATCTGCCTGACGGCTTCGTTCTGAATGCTTTGCCAGTCCATGCCACGGAGCATCACGCCGCGCAGAAACCTGAAACTGAAAATTGCCGTCAGAATTGCGATAACGCGCATCCGCAGCGCCTCGTCATCGGAAGATCGGCCGCTAAACTGGCTGGCGGCATGCACTAGACGCTCCTGCAGCGGAGCGATTGCGCGTCCGTAAATCAGGGCGAAGGCGTCGTCGTTGTCGTAAGCGCAGCGGGCCACGAATGCCGTCCAGGCATGCGGCTCGGCCTCCTCCAGAATGACGTGGAGCAGTTGGATCAGTGCGCGTTCGAAGCGAACGGAAAGCTCGACGTCCGACGTATCGTCAAGCAAGGCTGCGGCTTCCGCGAAGCGATTGGCCGCATATTCGGCGATCATGTCCGCTGCGGCCAGATAGAGTTCCTTCTTGCTGCCAAAATGGTAGGGAATGGCCGACAGCGTGGTTTTAGCCGCTTGGGCCAGGGCGCGTGTGGTTGCCCCCTCGTAGCCAACGGCTGCGACAACGTCAACCGTCGCTTCGATCAACTGCGATCGAGTCTTGGCACTGCGCGCCTCGTGGCCGCTGGTTGTTTCGGCATGATTTGGCATACATCCTCCGACTGTTCCGAT
>ERZ1673961.632-NODE-632-length-12804-cov-6.254451_pt1 | contig 12804 bp, 9 predicted proteins | sample MGYA00580189_ERZ1673961 | MGnify/ENA primary metagenome ERZ1673961 (study PRJEB41334, sample SAMN05608105) | rock metagenome | biome: terrestrial subsurface; feature: shale formation; material: shale | place: USA: Pennsylvania ... | reverse complement strand
CTGGAAAATCTTGCTAAATAAACGTACTGAATAATTTTTTCGAAATACGAGTCAACGACATCGCATGGCGAGAAATATAGCACGCGAGTACAATTAGTCTTATACCCAAATTATGGTCTTATCTTCACCACTCGGAGATAAGATCACGTTCCACCTAAATACATACATCCGCGGCTAACAACGTTTTCATCCACAAAAATCGAGAACTTGGTGTGTTAAAAAGCGAACCTTATGTTGTAATGTGCCTGTGCCCCATTCTCATTTATCCCTAGATTTTTGGCTAGCTACATGTGACGGTTATTGACCTACTTATTTTAATAGCTAATAGCCCGATATCCAACCGTTCTCAATGGAAGAAGTGAGTAAAGCTCTGGAAGCGTGCCACCAGTTGCAACACCGCAACATTGTGACGCTGCTCGTCTATACGGGGATTCGTAGTGGTGAACTGTGCGCATTGGCTTGGGAAGATGTCGACTTCGAGAACAACACCATCCATATCCGTCGTTCAACCTACGATCGCCGCGGGTTAAAAACGACCAAGACAGACAAAGAGCGGTTTGTCGACTTAATGCCACCAACCGTTGAAGCGTTAAAGTCTCAGAGGCATTTAACATACCTCTACCCTACCAAAGAGTACGCGGTGGAGTTACCTGGAAAAAGTTTTCGCCATGAAAAGCTCCGGTTTGTATTCAATCCGAAAGCGGTTCGAGAGCAACAGCAGAGCGATTATGACTACTACGGCAAACGCGCATTAGGTCGGATGTGGGCAGCGCTATGCATAAAAGCCGGTATTCCACATCGCAACCAATACCAACTACGGCACACCTATGCGAGTTGGGCTATCACACACGCAAACGTCAACGTAAGTTATCTTGCGCAGCAAATGGGCCACTCCGATATTACGATGGTGGCCAAGGTTTACGGAAAATGGTTGAAGGAGTCTAACAAGAAAGAGTCCGATCGGGTATGGAGAGAGCTGCAAAAGGCTTATTGAGGTTTGTTTGTGAGATTGATTGAAAATCTATTTAGCTGAAGGAATCAACAAGTCTTCCGACAAGTAATCAACTAAGTCGTCCATATCAGCTTCACTCATAATCCAACGTGGCATGGTGGAGTTCATTTCTTCACCAGATGGGTCTATACCACTTGTGATGGCCTGTTTTAGACTGTCCCGTGTGTATGCCATATGATCGTTATGGCCATCGTGGTGTTCTCCAAACAGGCTATCACTAGTAAGAGACGGAGCCACCAGCCAGAATGAAGGATACATCCTTCTGCCTCCTTCACGTTGTAAACCATGACAGTCGGCGCAAGACACCTGATGCATTCGAGCATGCATATTACCGCCTTGGTAAATAACCTGGCGCCCATCTTTGTCTCTGCCAGTAAAATAGATCTGCTCACCATTCGTTGGGTAGATAAGTGACTTGTCACTAACGTAATACATCGGACCAAATGTCATGTCGCACCCAGCTATGAGCAGAACAGCAAGTAAAAGCCCAATTCGAGTTTGTGGTATTCGCATTTGATGTTCTCCTTTGCTCGACGCAATGCTGAACTGAACACCACCGCTTCAAGTTAACTCTTACTGCAATAATAGGCGCAAATCTGAACGTTCAGCGTGTTGTGAGTCAATTGTCGACATTAAGGAAACGTATTGGCCACGTTTGAACAGTCCCCATAGGCCCAACGCGGTTCATTGCGGTGTAAATGAATAACATGATCGGTAATTAACCGAGAGTTAATCTGCGCGTTCTCAAATTAAGGCTTATACTTAACTAGCTCCGCCGATTTGAGTTATTTTTTTGTTATAAAACAAGTTTCCTTTCACAGTAATTCTCGATCCTTTTCGTTTAACTTCTGCGACAGACATCTTGATTCACTATGAAATAGCTCTAGTTTTCAGAGCCTTACCCTATAGGATTAGTCGAGGTATGTATGTCTGACAGAGTAACTGGATCAGTAAAATGGTTCAACGAAACTAAAGGCTTTGGTTTTATCACCAAAGATAGTGACGGTAAGGATATTTTTGTCCATTTCCGTTCAATTTCCTCTGATGGGTTTAAGACCCTGTTGGAAGGTCAAAAAGTAAGTTTTGAAGTTGAACCTGGTGAGAAAGGCCCGCAAGCAACCAATGTGACTCTCATCTAAGTACGGTTGAAGGCTTAGCAAACTCAAGCTTTGCCTTCATTTTTTTAGAGTCTAGTTATTGTTTGATGGCAAAAATCCATTCCAACGTCTTCCTTCTTTTAGAATTTCAACTCTGATCCTTTCAGGTTATAGATTTTCAGCTGATTAAAGCTATTTGGATATGGGAAATATGAAAATGTCCCAGAAAACATATCTATGACAACGAGGTTCCCTTTTTAAAAGGTCAACCATCATTGAAAGGAAGTTAATCATGATACCTACCAACGAAAAATCATGGCGTGCAACATACCAAAGCTCGATGAATATAAAAGGAACCGAATATAAATACTGGTCTCTAAAAAAACTGGCCCAAGACTATCAAGCCAACCTGTCAAAGACCCCTTTTACTAAACGCATACTTATTGAAAATATCGTTCGACAAGCTTCTGATTTTGAAGAAGCATCTCGAATTATCGAAGCATTGTTTCTTACAAAATCGACTTTCGCTGCGGAGAGTAACGGGAATTCATCTGAGTTTAATTTCTATCCCAGCAGAGTCTTGATGCAAGACTACACGGGTATTCCAGCCTTGGTTGATCTGGCTGCTATCAGAGATGCGATTGCACAAGCTGGCGGGGACCCAAGCCATGTGACACCGATGTGTAAGGTTGATCTTGTCATAGACCACTCGTTGATTGTCGATCAGTCAGGTTCAGAATCCGCGATACATACGAATCGTGAACATGAAATGGCTCGAAACAAAGAGCGGTATACATTCTTGAAATGGGCACAAAAGAACTTCCGGAACTTGACCGTTATCCCCCCCGGTAAGGGCATATGCCATCAGGTTAATCTGGAATATCTAGCACAAGTTGTTCGTGAAGACGAAAATGGTGTGTTATTCCCAGATACTGTTATCGGAACCGATAGCCACACGACTATGGTAAATGGATTAGGAGTATTGGGCTGGGGCGTCGGCGGAATAGAAGCCGAAGCCGTAATGCTAGGCCAACCACTCAATATAACGATTCCAAAAGTAGTCGGAGTGAGGCTTGATGGGCAACTGCGTCCAGGTGTTACTGCAACGGATCTGGTCTTATCTATCACTGAAAAGCTAAGATCCCATGGTGTGGTGGGTAAGTTTGTCGAGTACTATGGTTACGGTTTAGCAGCTTTGTCTGTGGCGGACAGGGCTACGATTGCTAACATGGCTCCAGAGTACGGCGCCACATGCGGTTTTTTCCCTATCGATGAAAACACGCTTGCCTATCTGACCCTTACTAACCGATCTTCTTCACTTGTTGACAAAGTTCGAGCTTATGCTGAAGAGCAAAGCCTATGGTGGGATACAAAAGAAACGTCACCGGAGTATGATGAAAATATTGTGGTGGATTTATCTACCATTGTGACCTCAGTTGCTGGACCCAAAAGGCCACAAGATCGACTTAACATCAGTGCAATTAAGAAAGCGACCCTTGAACAATGCTCTATTGAAGGTGTTCCCTCCTCAAGCCACGGAGCAATTCATTCAGAGTCATCCACGCACCTGAATCATGGCGATGTCGTAATTGCCGCCATCACTTCATGTACGAACACTTCAAACCCAGCTGTTATGTTAACGGCAGGATTGGTTGCGAAGGCAGCTGTGGAAAAAGGGTTGTCCGTTCCTGATCATGTAAAAACGTCTCTCGCACCAGGGTCATTGGCGGTAGCCAGATATCTCAATGATACTGGGCTGCAACATTACTTAGACTTGTTGGGATTTCATCGTGTTGGATACGGATGTACCACATGTATTGGGAATTCAGGTCCACTAAAGAGCAATCTAGAAGAAGTGATTTCGGAAAATAGCTTGAACGTATCCGCTGTGTTATCAGGTAACCGAAATTTCGAGGGGCGAATCCATCCATCAGTCAGCTTAAACTGGCTTGCCTCTCCACCATTGGTTGTCGCTTTTGCTTTAGCGGGTACAACCTATATTGACCTAGAAAATGAACCCATTGCCATCAATAGTAAAAATGAGCCTGTCTATCTGCGGGAACTTTGGCCGAGTCAGCTCATGCTGGAGGAAATGCTGAGTCAAGTTCATGAGAGCCACTTTAGATTGAGTTACAGTGACATTGCTGAAGGGGATGAAGAGTGGGAACAATTATCGATGAAAGATAGTCCCTGTTATCCTTGGGAGCCAACCTCTACCTACATACAACGTCCACCATTTTTGGAACTTCCACCACCTACATTTCCTATTGAGTCAGCACGTGTATTAGCTATTTTGGGAGATTCGATAACAACAGACCATATTTCTCCGGCGGGGCTTATCTCAGTAAATAGTCCCGCAGGACAATATTTGCTGTCAGAAAATGTTGCCCCAGAAGAGTTCAATAGCTACGGTGCGCGCAGAGGGAACCACAACGTCATGGTTCGTGGGACTTTTTCAAACATACGACTGGAAAACAAAATAGCATCGCCGACTAAAGGTGGCGTCACAAGATGTTTCGGTGATACCAAACTGGATGGATGTAACATGTCGACCACGGAGAATACGCCTCCAGTCATTCCTATTTTTGAAGCGAGCAGAAACGCCATTGAACTTCAGGTCCCATTAGTCATATTTGCCGGCAAAGACTATGGCTCTGGTTCAAGTCGAGATTGGGCTGCTAAAGGATGCCTCTTATTGAATGTAAAAGCAGTAATCGCTGAATCATTTGAACGAATTCATCGCAGCAACTTAGTTGGTATGGGAATATTGCCGCTCCAACTTAAAAGACCAGGTGAACTGGACGCACTCACTCTGGAAGGTAATGAAACAGTGTTTATTGCCCCTAATGAGCCGATGAAGCCCTTGCTGGAATTAGACATCATTGTCGTAACGGCTCAAGGCACAGAACATTCCGTACCTGTTGTTGCACGTATCGACAATCCAAAAGAGTTAGAGTATTTCAACTCAGGGGGTATTCTCCAGTATGTTCTGAGAGAATGGGAAATGGCGCCTAAATAAGCAACTACTTAATCTGCTTTTCTAAATCCAATATTAGTTGGTCAGCAATCTGCTCCGCCGACTCAGATAAAATGTCTATGCTATTCGTGGCAAAGACAGCGCTGACCAGCACACCGGATTTGAACGGAAATTTAGCGATTTGGTAAGATATCTTCAGCCTAAGATCATGATCGGTAAGTTGAATACTGGCAGGCACTTTCTGCTCCTTACCGTAAAATTTTTGTTTTCCTTTCTGGATTTCATTGATCAGTTCCAGTCTAATTTCATCAGTTATGTACATCATGTGTATTTGACCTATAAATCGAAGATGAAAAAGCCTTGTGAGTCAGGTATTTTCATCTTCGCCATCACAATCGGTAGTCAAAGACTACCACCTAGATAAAAGTTCTTTCTGATATCTTTAAATCAGCACTCCGCCTAAATCCAATTCTGGAAATTTATCAATGACCATTTCCAACAATACATCACCGCTTTCAGTAAACGGTTCTCCGACAGGACGTTGAAATTTCTCTGTATACTGAGAAATTGTTTCTTCTATCGTATGCGCGTCCATGCCTTCGCCATTAAGAGTTATCCCAATAACAGGAGAGCCGGAGAACAGTTCAATGAGTGCAATTTCAGCCCCCAGATCGGGAATCATAAACTGTTCAAATCCCGTGAGGTGTTTTCGTGAAGGGGCATGCTGAAGAATTACTGCATTTGGCTGAGCGCCTTTAATAATCGCTGCGCTAATACTTGTAGATGGGTGGCTCAGTGAACCTTGACCTTCAATAATAATGACATCCGGCCTGTCCTGTTCATAAGCCTTAACAATCTGGGCCTCAAGTTCGCCGACACAATATTCAAAAGGTATAGCATCCAGCACAGCGCCGTATCGCGTCCCCTGAATTAATCCAATTTGACCAGTAGCAATCAACACAACATTCAGCCCATATTTGTCGAGCATTTTAGCCAAAGCTTGTGCTGTCGTTCTTTTCCCAATTTGGAAATCCGTACCCATAACAACAATTCTTGGACACTGCACATTGGCAATTTGATTGGAAAAAACGTGAAGGAGCTTCTTAGGTTTTGGCTTTCTCACGTCGATGATCTTGACATGGCTTTTCTTCGCAGCTTTGATAAATTCCGGGTCTTCAGTTAAAAACTCATGCAACCCCACAATAACGTTCATACCGAGTCGCATCGCTTTGAGTATCAGTTGTCTCTCTATCAAAGATAGGCGTTTGCAGTCAGGTTCTAATCCAAAAATAAAATACTCTGGAATCCAATCAGCAATAGCAATTGCCTGTGTGAGACTTGAACATATTGGTATTCCGTTTTCATTGCCGTGCAAGCAAGAGCCACTGTCTCGGCCAGCCTTGGTACTATCAATGACAGCCATAATCTTGAAGCGATTTGACTCACGCACTAGGTCATTGGCGATCTCTCCTGCTCTCTCCCCAAAGAAACCCTCGCTGTAAACTATAGCGGTCTCTTTATGTTGTTGAAGTAGGTTAGCTTTTGGAAACATTTCTTTATGAGGTAAAGAATAAAAGCTCGATGATTTGCCCAAATTAGAGCTAATTTTTTTGATATTCGGCGACATAATTTAACCTAACTTTTGGTTAGGCTTAGAAGGGGCACAATGGGAAGGCTAGTAATTTCTAGTTTCGACAAGATGTCTCCACTAAGCGGTTTAGTTACACTTTTAACAGTAACATACAACAGCTAAAGAAGAGAGCTAATTGTTCACTTTTTGTACAAACAAGTACCTAGACAAATAAGATCAGGGCAATGGAGCTATTCTATCTGTTCAACACCAGTCCGATTACGTTCACCTCAGATTTACTTGTATCTCAATAAATCAAAAGGAAAAAGCATACATATTCTTTGGGGGCGTTTTTGGTGCTTTCGATAGTAGGATTTTTTCTTTTTGGGGCTTTTTTTGGGGCGAAATTGGGGCTTTTTTTCCACTTTACTGTTTATACTTACAGTGTTTTAGAAAACAAAAAGCGCCCCTCTCGGAGCGCTTTCTATTTTATTCCCAATCAAGGATAACTTTACCGGAAGCCCCGCTGCGCATAGCGTCGAAGCCTTTTTGGAAGTCGTCAACTTTGAAATGGTGAGTGATAATTGGCGTCAGATCCAAGCCAGATTGAATCAGGCTGGCCATCTTGTACCAAGTCTCAAACATTTCGCGGCCGTAGATGCCTTTGATCACCAAGCCTTTGAAGATCACTTGGTTCCAGTCGATCGCCATGTCTGATGGTGGAATACCCAACAGGGCGATGCGGCCACCGTGGTTCATGGTTTTTAGCATGGAGCTGAACGCGCTTGGTACACCAGACATTTCCAGACCAACGTCGAAACCTTCGGTCATGCCCAGTTCAGCCATCACGTCTTCCAGCTTTTGCTCAGCGACGTTCACTGCGCGGGTTACGCCCATTTTACGCGCCAGATCCAAACGGTATTCGTTCACATCGGTGATCACCACGTGACGTGCGCCGACGTGTTTCGCTACCGCTGCCGCCATAATGCCAATTGGGCCTGCGCCAGTGATCAGCACGTCTTCACCCACCAGGTCAAACGACAGAGCAGTGTGTACTGCGTTGCCGAACGGGTCGAAGATGGATGCAAGATCGTCTGAGATGCCTTCTGGGATCTTGAATGCGTTGAATGCTGGAATCACCAAGTATTCGGCAAATGCGCCAGTGCGGTTTACGCCTACACCGATGGTGTTGCGGCACAGGTGAGTACGACCGCCACGACAGTTACGGCAGTGGCCACACGTGATGTGACCTTCGCCAGAAACGCGGTCGCCGATGTTAAAGCCGCGAACTTCCTGACCAATCGCAACCACTTCACCCACGTATTCGTGGCCGACAACCATAGGTACTGGAATGGTTTTTTGTGACCAGTCGTCCCAGTTGTAGATGTGTACGTCTGTACCGCAGATCGCGGTTTTCTTAATCTTGATCAGCAGATCGTTGTGGCCCATTTCTGGTTTATCCACTTCGGTCATCCAGATGCCTTGTTCAGGCTTTAGCTTAGATAGCGCTTTGATTTTCATACTATTCACCCAATATTGCCCCGCTCAGTGCGAGGCAAAAATTCCCTATTCTTCGTTATCACTAATGGCCGTGAAAACTTAGATGATGCCCATGTCTTTACCGACTTCGATAAAGGCATCAATCGCTTTATCCAGTTGCTCGCGCGAGTGCGCTGCAGACATCTGAGTACGGATACGAGCCTGACCTTTTGGTACCACAGGGAACGAGAAGCCAATCACGTAGATGCCTTTCGCCAGTGCGCGCTCAGCAAATTCCGCTGCGACTTTCGCATCACCCAGCATGATTGGGATGATGGCGTGGTCAGCACCCGCCATCGTAAAGCCTGCATTCGTCATGCGCGCGCGGAAGTGCGCCGCGTTGTCCCATAAGTGTTTACGCAGGTCGCCGCTTTCTTGCAGCAAATCCAGAACGCGAATCGATGCAGACACAATCGCCGGAGCCACTGAGTTCGAGAACAGGTATGGACGAGAACGCTGACGCAGCCAGTCGATCACTTCTTTCTTACCAGAAGTGTAACCGCCTGAAGCGCCGCCCATGGCTTTGCCCAGCGTACCGGTAATGATGTCGATGCGGTCAACCACGTTGTGGTATTCGTGCGTACCACGACCGTTTTCGCCCATGAAACCAACCGCGTGAGAGTCGTCAACCATCACCAGCGCGTTGTATTTGTCTGCCAGGTCACAGATAGCCGGCAGGTTTGCCACCACGCCATCCATTGAGAACACGCCGTCAGTGACGATCAACTTGTGACGCGCGCCTGCGGCATCAGCGGCAATCAGCTGTTCTTCCAGCTCTTGCATGTTGTTGTTGCTGTAACGGAAACGCATCGCTTTACACAGGCGAACACCGTCGATGATCGACGCATGGTTCAGCGCGTCAGAAATGATGGCGTCTTCTTTGTCCAACAGAGTTTCGAACAGGCCAGCATTGGCATCGAAACATGAGGTGTAAAGAATGGTGTCTTCTTTACCCAGGAATTCAGACAGCTTCTGCTCCAGTGTTTTGTGCGTGTCTTGTGTACCACAAATAAAACGCACTGACGCCATACCAAAACCGTGAGAGTCCATGCCCTCTTTCGCCGCTTCAATCAGCGATGGGTGGTTAGCCAGGCCCAGATAGTTGTTGGCACAGAAGTTCAGGACTTCTTCGCCAGACGCGATGTGCACCGCCGCTTGCTGCTGAGAGGTGATCACTCGTTCGGCTTTATAAAGACCCTCAGCTTTCACTTCCTCAAGCTGATCGCGAATCTGTTGGTAAAAAGCAGAAGACATTGCATTTTCCTTCTTGTTTTTTCTTTGCCTTGCGGCATGTAGGGTCAGTGAACGGATCCTTAAGGTTGATCCATTTACACTGTAAAAATTCAACTCTTCTAAGTGTAATCGAAGCTCAGAAAAGGGATTATCCCGCTTTGTGGAAAAGCATTGGTGATTTGAAATCACAAATAAGATTTATTATTCCTCTATCGCAGAAAAAAGGGACGAAAAAAGCGCCTATCAAAGGCGCTTTGGTTTGATATTGAAACGATTTAGAAGAAGCCGAGTGGATTCACATCGTAGCTCACCAACAGGTTTTTGGTGTTCTGGTAGTGATCCAGCATCATCTTGTGTGTTTCACGGCCGATACCGGATTTCTTATAGCCACCGAACGCCGCATGCGCCGGATAAGCGTGGTAACAGTTGATCCATACGCGGCCTGCTTCGATGTTGCGTCCCATGCGATACGCGAGGTTGGTATCGCGTGTCCACACCCCGGCGCCCAAACCATATTCAGTATCGTTGGCAATAGCCAGCGCTTCCGCTTCATCTTTAAAGGTGGTGATCGCAATCACCGGACCAAAGATCTCTTCCTGGAACACGCGCATTTTGTTGTGACCGGCCAGCATAGTTGGCTGAATGTAGTAACCCTGGCTGATGTCGCCTTGTTGCTGCGCAACTTCACCGCCACACAAGACTTGCGCCCCTTCCTGACGGCCAATTTCGAGGTAGCTCAGGATCTTATCAAACTGCTCTTGTGATGCCTGCGCGCCCACTTGAGTATCGCTGTCTAACGGGTTCCCTTGTTTGATGGTTTTCGCACGCTCCACCAGCTTAGCGATGAACTTGTCGTAAATCGATTCGTGGATCAGCACGCGCGACGGACAAGTACACACTTCGCCCTGGTTGAAGAAGGCCAGCAATGTGCCTTCCAGACATTTTTCCAGATAGGCATCTTCGTGATCGAACACATCGGCGAAGTAGATATTCGGTGATTTACCGCCCAGCTCCACAGTGGATGGAATTAAGCTCTCAGCGGCGCATTTCAGAATGTGGTGTCCGACATCGGTTGAACCCGTGAACGCCAGTTTGGCGATTCGATTACTGGTCGCCAGCGACTGCCCCGCTTCCGCGCCATAACCGTTGACCACGTTCACCACGCCCGATGGCAGCAGGTCACCAATGGTTTCCATCAGCACCAGAATTGACGTCGGCGTTTGTTCTGCTGGTTTGAGCACCACACAACAACCAGCTGCAATCGCAGGCGCGAGTTTCCACGCGGCCATCAGCATCGGGAAGTTCCATGGAATGATCTGTCCGACCACACCAATCGGTTCCGGGAAATGATAAGCGGCAGTGTTGGCATCAATTTCTGCCGCGCTGCCTTCCTGAGCGCGAATACAGCCTGCAAAATAACGAAAGTGATCGACCACTAAGGGCAAGTCTGCCGCGAGCGTCTCACGAATTGGTTTGCCATTTTCCCACGTTTCAACAAAAGCCAATTTCTCGAGATTCGCTTCCACGCGGTCGGCGATTTTCAGCAGAATATTGGCGCGCTCCGCCACGCTGGTTTTGCCCCACTGTGCCCGTACTTCATGTGCTGCATCCAACGCCAGATTGATATCTTCAGCGCCCGAACGTGCTACCTGACAGTACACCTGGCCATTCACCGGCGAAATGTTGTCAAAATATTCTCCGTTTACTGGTTTCACCCACTGGCCACCAATGTAGTTATCGTAATGGCTTTTGAAATTGAAAATCGCGTTGTTGGTTCCTGGTTGCGCATAAATCATCGTTCGATCCTTCTCACTTTCTCATTCACGTTAGTTTGTTGTTCGGGTGTCGCGTTTTCCTTTTAATTCCGTCCCTTAGAAGACCGTTTAAAACAGACAAGCGGCGCACCTTCTGAAGTACGTAACGCAAATCACAAGCCAGAGTGCGAATTCTTGTTGTTAATGAAATGTAAAACTATGATTAACAAAATGATTAAAAGATCAGTGCTTCAACGGAATGGATGTTCGGGAGCTGCCCCCGATGTTCCAGTGTCCCAAAATGACACACTGCCACTGTGACAACATGGAACAGTTATGCAAATTCAATCAGTTAATCAAGATTGGCTCACCACTTCCTGGCATCGCAGCCAAGAAGCCGGGCTGACACAGCGAACCCGGCCGGAGCATATTCGTCTACCGAACTATGAGCTGAAAGAACGTAAATGGCGCGCCACATCGCTGCTTTCTGCTGTCGAAAAATACGCGCTACCGCTGTTCAATCAAATGTGTGGTCACAGTGACAGTCGTTTGATTCTGACCGATAGCGAAGGCGTGATCCTCGCCACTTGGGGTCAGCAACATTTTAGCGAGAGACTGACGGAAATCGCGCTGGAATCCGGTGCCTGCTGGCAGGAAAAGCTCAAAGACACGAACGCAATTGGTACTGCGATTGTCGAAGCGCGACCCGTGACCATCATCGGCAATCAGCACTATATTCGCCACCACCATTTCATCAGTTGTTCCGCTTGTCCGCTGTTTAATCATCAAGGCGAACTGCTCGGCATTCTCGATATCACCAGTGAGCAACAGCAGCACGATCTCTCTACTCAAGTACTGGTGCAAAACATGGTGCAGTTGGTGGAAAACCATCTGCTGTGTGATATTCCGCAAGGCTCGACTCGTATTGATCTCGCCTACGACCGTTCGCTGCTCAACAGTGGCTGGCAAGGCATCGTGATTGCCGATGAAGGCGGAAAAGTGCTGGCACACAACCACATTGCCGCGCAGCTATTAGCGCAAAATTCGGTGGTGGGCCACTCGATTGAGGAACTGTTTGATACCCGCGTGGCGGGTTTTGTGTTTGAAAAGCATGAACTCAAAGCCAAACCGCGCGCAACACGGGCCTACTCCGCTTCCTGTGACTTGCATTTTGGTGATACTCATATCGAGCAGGCGTGGCAACAAGCCAATAAACTGATCGACAAAGACATTACTCTGTTGATCCTCGGTGAGACCGGGGTCGGCAAAGGAGAATTTGTTAAAGCGCTGCACAAACGCAGTTCGCGCCACAGCAAGGCGCTGGTCAGCGTCAACTGCGGCGCGCTACCCAAAGACTTAATTGAATCGGAACTGTTTGGTTATGTCGCGGGCGCCTTTACCGGCGCCAACAGCAAAGGCTATCAGGGTAAGATTCGCCAAGCCGATCAGGGCATTCTGTTTCTGGATGAAATTGCCGACATGCCGTTGGAGGCGCAATCGCGTCTGCTGCATGTGTTGCAAGACAAGCTGGTCGTCCCGGTTGGATCCAACCAGAGCTATAACGTCGACATTCAGATCATCGCCGCCACCCACAAAGATCTCGAACAGGCGGTGGCTGAGGG
>ERZ1673961.630-NODE-630-length-12847-cov-4.374844_pt1 | contig 12847 bp, 16 predicted proteins | sample MGYA00580189_ERZ1673961 | MGnify/ENA primary metagenome ERZ1673961 (study PRJEB41334, sample SAMN05608105) | rock metagenome | biome: terrestrial subsurface; feature: shale formation; material: shale | place: USA: Pennsylvania ... | reverse complement strand
CCGCACGTAGTTGCTGTAATCCACGTCGGATTCGGTCAGGCTGCGACGCAGCGCACTGCGCTCATCCATCAGCTTGCCCTCACCGGTAGACCCCATTGTTGTGCTGTAGACGTCCTGCATGGTCTGATCGGGCTGAGGCAGCATTGAGTCTTTGGAGCTACAGCCTGCGAGTACCCCGAAGACAAGCAATGTTGCGGTCAGCTTCAGTGAGTTCTGCATGGTCGGGTTCCTCTTAATCCAGTGCTCGATAAGCTGAGTTCTGCTGGTTCTGGTACTCGATGTATTCCTCATGCTGTACCTTCCGCCCAGAGCCATTGATCGGATAGTCGATGGCGATTTGCTTTTCCAGATGCACATGCACAGGCGTTCCTGGCTCAACATAAATGGCATCGAAACTCTGTGACTGACGTTGATCCAACCACTGAGTCACTTCATCTGCACCACCGGATATGGCCTGGTTTTCAGCCGCTTTCATGGCATCGCCCGTCAGACTTTGGCGTTCAGTGCCTTCTGCGTTGACGGTTGTGGTGTATTCAGAGCTGGCCACGGCATCGGCATAGGCACTGATGGCCCCCATACCAATGCGTGTCGCCAGATAGCTTGGCGCGTTGGTGATCCGTTTGCCCGTCACACAGGGGATACCGTATTCGTCGGAGAACCAACCGATCATGCTCCTGCTATTGCCGTTTGAGCCTTTGTCCTGCGGGGGATAGGTCGAGATGGAACCGTCCTTAAAGGTAAAGGTCATGCTGTGGATCTCGCCGCTAACACACGAAAGGGTCCAATCCCCCTTCGCAATACCGCTCATCGTGATGCCCTGAACATCAGGAATGTGAATACCGTTGGAGGACAGGTTTTCGGGGCCCACGATGATTTTGAACGGGTAGGGGTCAGGAATCTGACCATCAACCGGAATGCGTCCCAGCAGAGCTGTCATGCTGGTCGAACCCATGAGTGTCGCGTTGGCCGGCATGGTGTAGGCCTTAACCGACTGGGGCTGTTTTTTCGGATCGTCCTTCTGGCCGGTACGGACTTCCTCGCCACGTGGCATAAAACTTAAATCCGGGGCCTCAAAGTCCGGCATGGTGATCGTGCCACGTTTGGGATCCACGTGCGCATCCAGCGGGTTTTTCCAGATCAGCTGAGGCTCGCCGGTAGCACTGTCATACCCCAGTCCATCAGGTATATTCGCGGCACCGATGTCATACCCTGCTGCATTGGTGGCACTGCCCTGCTCCTGGGGACTGCGTTCCAGATCGGCAAGGCGCTGCTCCAGCTTACCCAGCAGTGTTTCCGAACGTTTACGCTGGTGTTCGACTTGTTGAGCCTGCTCGTCCACCTGGCCCTTCGCATCCTGGATTTCACGTTCCACACGCTGCGAGATGTTCTCTTCCATGTTCAGCAAACGGCTGGTTTGCTGACGCAGGGTTTCGTTTTCACCCGCAATGCGCGCGTTCTCCGAACGCAGCGACTTGATTTGCTGAGTCAGGGTGCGCATGGTTTCCTCGGGTGAGTCAAAATCCACGCCGTACTCTTTCTCAAGCTCTTCATTGCTCATCGGGTTATCAGCCAACCCGTTATGTGCCGCTGGCGGTGCCTGCTCTATCGGCTGTAGCTCACCCCCACTGCCACTTTTCACTTTGGCAAAAATGATCATGATGCCTACGCCAACAAGCACAACGGCCATGATTTTGACCAGGAGATTGCTCTTCATAACACTCATTGGGTGTTACCTCCCTTAGCGTCTTCGGCCTGCACTGCATAGAAGGTCCAGGGCACCAGTGTGTCGGCCAGTGGGCGGTTATTCACCAGGTACAGAATGGTGCGGTCCCCTGCAGTGCCACGGCGGCTCAACTGATGATGCTGGTAGGTGGCATGACTGAACGGCAGGTTGATATCCAGATAGTTCAGGGTGACCGACTCATTGGTGGTATTACGTACCAGTAAGGCCACTATGTAGAGGTCATTCGCACGATAGGCCAGTACCGGCTTCACACGGGTTTGGGCTCGGTTGATCCCTTTGAACGCCCGCACCTCCTTGTTCAGCACGACATTCAAGTTGGCTTCCGATATGCCGGGTATGTCGTTATGCAACCGCGTAGGGGCATACAGCTTCTGGGCGGCATAACGGGTCAGGGTGATCGGTGTAATCGGAGGACCTTTCTTGGCCACCTGCTCTTCTTTGGCCTTCACTTCTTGCTCGATCGAGTTTTCGTTCTCCAAATAGACGCGCATGTCTTCCAGTGGCTGTGCATTGGCCGGCGCATCGGTGGCGATCAGGTCCAGCAACACGACTTTGCCATCCGTAATGCGCTTAATGACGATGCGTTCTCGCTCAAAAGGCTTACCAGGACGAACGAGGACGGCTCCTTGGGCGGACTGGACCCGGAATAACTGTTCCACTTCTTGCTTGCGGGTTACGCCGACTTTGACGTGATCACCAAACTGGATTTTGCGTTCTTCACCGGCATGCAGCTGCACAATCACAGGCTTGTTGTTGTAGTGGACGATTTCAGTAGCGACCGCAGTAAGATGCATGCAGGAGGCCGCGATCAAGGTGAATAGTTTGAGTCTCATGACAGATTGTCCTCCTGGCGTGCGGCCAACCGATCTTTTGCCTGCTGCTCAAGGCGCACCGGCTCTTCATAGAACCCATCCAACGCCAGTCCCCAGGGGTTACACTCGGCATCGGTATCCCAACGCACAATCCGGATCGGATACCGCACGAAAATGTCCTTCACGGTTTCACCGCGATAGGTTTCTTTGATGGACACGTCGTAATAAGCCACCCAGGACTCACCTGACTCGACCCACACACGTTTGGGCTCATAGGGGCGGTCAAACATTTCCTGCAGCGCTCGTGTGCGTGCCAGCTCAGCTCGCCGGCCTTTCTGGTCCAGATCACGCTTCAGCTCGGCCTGAAATCGAGGGGTGATGTAGCACGCCAGACGTGAAATGTTGGCGGAATAGTCTTTCTCACCGGCCACCGGCCAGTTGTTGAGCTGCTGCCAGATATACAGGCCAAAGCCGTACACGTTGTACGGGTGACGCTCTTCAATGCCACGGCTTGAACCAGTCCGCAGATCAGGAGGGATATCGACCTTGATGCGCTTGGGCGCTTGTGACCAGCCGTACATGGCATAGGCAATCACACCCACCAGTACCACAATCACAAAACGGAGCGACCAGAGGTGTGCGTCTCGGGCATCGAGAGCCCGCTTTACCCTGCTCATGGATATGAGTCCTCTTCTTCAGTAGCGACCTTGATACGCTCAACGGGCGAGGAGCGACGGATATCCCAGCTTGCCGACTCGTCGATGAAGCCAAAGCGGGCAAGCCCCTTGCGCTGGAGTTGTCGTTTGAAAAACACGATGTGTAGACCGTCTGGCTGTTTTCGCTTGATCCGAGTGAGCTGCTTGCCAGCCAGGATAAGTGTTCCGATCGTGAGGCCTGACCCAATTGCGACACCGAAAATGGCAAACCCAAATGGCATCAGGATCAGCACAGATACCGGTATCCAAATCATCAGGGAGGTGATGACAATGAACACCACTTCGCTATCGGTCATGCCGCGAAACACCACAGGGTCTGCAATCAAGCGGTCAGGTATGTAGTTAATCTCGCCATTTTTCATGCCTTCCAGATCCGCCATGAAAAAACTCTCTTTGAATGTCTGAAATAATTGGATCAAGGTGGGGGTGTATCGAATCGACATGGGTGCCCGGGTTAAGTGGCCCCCATGTCATCATGGCGATGTAGGCCTAGGGCGTACCACCGTCAAAAATAATGCTGGCGGCTTCAGTCAGCAGATACACCACGAATACCAAGAGGAGCACACCAAAGGCACCGTGGGAGCCCAGGTCGCCCCAAGTGCGTTTACCGGTACCGATTTCCTTGTAAACGCCGATGCAGTTGTTGGCGACGACCAGGAACGCAATGGTGCCAACGATCAGGCCAACGACGATGCCAATATCAAAGGCGTAACCTTTCAGAAGCTCGATGTAGTTACCGTCAGACGGTGCATTGGTGGGATCAGCGGTTGTGGGGAGTGCCGCTTCAGCACGCGCTGCCAACAGAAACGGCGCAGCCGCGATGAAGGCATTGGTCTTGGACCAGAGTTGTTTCATTGAGTCATTCTCCTAATTGACTAAAAGGTAAAGCACCACCGACAAAGCAAAGACGGCGCGGAACCACAGAAAAATCATCTGGGAGCTTTTGATCTGTTCGTTGCCATAGTCCTGATAGGCTTGAAGGCAGACCCACGCGACCCAAATGAACATCAACGTGGCGCCGATGGACTGAGCCGCGAAGAGCACGCTATCCGCTGTCAGGAAACCATTGGCCCCAGTATTGAAGTCGGTTTTCCAGCTCATTGATTTTTCTCCGTGTACTCACCGCCAAGGGCATCGACACGGGATGGCATAACAGGATTAATGGGCTGAGACAGGTGCGTATTGATGCCCGAACGAATAACTTCCAAATCGCGCATCAACACGTCGTAATCGAATTTCACCCGGGCATCGTTTTCAGACAGCTTTTGGGCGTCACTGACTAACCGCTCAAGCGCGGTCAGCTCTGATGCAATCTGAGCGAGCGCTGCCCGCTCGCTCCACACATCGGCATGTACAGGCGCAATCGTTAAGCACGCTAAAGCCAGTACAGTCGCCCCGTATCTGAAAGATGATTTCATGTTCGGCTCCTTGGTTTTGGGGGACTTTAACCAAGATCCAGCCGAAAAAAGGCGTGAATTAGGTCATCGGTAATGTCCTAATTCATGGCTAAAAGTCCGGCTTTTAGATAAGCAATTTGGCTTACAGGTACTTTTTGAATTTGCTCGCTGTGATGAAAATTGCAAAAGCAAACATGGCGGCAAATGGGGTAATTAAATAGTTGGGATGCACGCTAACCGGCATCGCTAAATAGATGATCCAGGCGGTGATGATCAGGGGTGCGGAAAAGCCCTTTGCTATATGGTAAACAAAGGACGATTCATACCCACCCGTGAAGCGGCGCAAATCCCTTTTCATCAGACCATCAGCAAAGCCAACCAGACCAAATAAAAAGAAGACCGGCAGTGACAGCGTGAGTATCGTCACGCGCACCATGAACGTCATCAGCGTATACGCCATGGCAATCAGATAATCGTAAATGGCGGCCTGAATATCCTTGAAGAACACCACCATGTCATGATCCCCCGGCTTCACCACATGGGATGCGTGAATCCAATCCATAACCCCTGATCGAAAGAAGGCTACATCAATGGCCTCCTGCACATACTCGTTCGCTTTTGCAGAAGCGTATGTGTCCGAGGCACCACTTTTGGCAGCGCTGTTCAGATAAGTCAGTTCCTGCTGGAACATTTCCTGGGCATGGCTGTAACCGGTGTAATCGTCCGCGAACCACCACGCCATCCCAACCCATTCCATGATGATCGACATGAAAGCTGAAAATAACAGCACCCCGAAGATCCGCCCCATCAGGCCAAAGAGCTTCGGTATCAACCCTCGGCGCTCAGAAGGATGGTGCCCAGTATTCGATTGTGCGCTCCCAGATGCACTACTCATGCATTCACCCACCATTGCTCGCCAGTTGAATAGGTTCGCTGCATCTGGTCTGTCATCTGCCGCAGCGTTTCCGGAATGGAGACGTGATCATCTTCAGGCAGCGGGATGCGGATCTTGTACAACTCGCCCCCGTTCACCAGCATGAAGGCCTGCCCTTTTGGCAATGACATCAGCGCACTGGGGTCCAGCATGGGCGCTGCATTGACCGAGATACGGTCCTGAGTTGAACTGGTGAAATCGGATTCAGAATCCACGTTGGAAGAGTCAGTAGCACCGGATACCTGCATGACCGTAGTGGTTTCCACTTCAGGAAGCTGGTCGGTCATCAGTTCGGCGGTGTAACGATCTCGAACGCGCAACATAATCAGGTTGTTAAAGTTGCCTTCAATCGCCTGAGCCTTGGCCTTGTCACCATAAGCTGCTTCCAAGTCGGCACGTGCCTGGGTGTAACCTGTAAGGATTACACCTGAGCCAGCGGCCTTATTGACCATCGGCAGGAACTCGGGACCAATCAGCTCATTCAGCTCATCCGCGTGAAGATAGATTTTTGGTAGTTTGCCTTCTTCGGCATCGACCATGCCCGCTTCGTACCCGTGCTTGTAGATGGTGCCTGCTGTGCTCACCAGATCAGAAAACATGCTGTTGCCAACAACACTGGCAATCTCCAGGTCCTGCAGGGCATCCAGGCCGATATAAATCACGCCTTTTTTCCGGATGATCTGGGTCCAATCAAATATTGCACGGTCATCATCAGCATCGGCATAGTCCGGTGCCAACAGCTTGCCTATTTTGCCCGTGGTGACCTTTTCCAGCAGTGGAATAAGTGAGGCCACCAGTTTGCTGTAGAACTCCTTGTCGTACCGCAACGCCCCCAGCAGACCTTGCATAACACCATCGTTGAACTCCATACCTTCAACATATCGGCGAAGTGCTTCCGTGCGAGGTGACTGGTACTTGGCAATGCGAGGATTCTTCTTGTACTGGATCGCGGCTTCTTCTTCGAACAAGTTCACATCCGCTTGCCAGGAAAGATCCGCATTGCGCGGTAACCAATATTCAGCGAATCGCCTGAAAAGAGGCTCGATATCCGTCACATAATGCAGGATGTTGTTGTAATCAGGCTTGTCACCGATCGCGACCAATGCCCGCGCAACAACGTTGATGAACCGCCAGCTAAATTCCTTAAACGCCGCAGAGTTCCCCTCGCCCGCCAGCTGGTTCGATACCCGGGTCGCAATTTCCGTAATGCGCGAAAAGTTGGCAATCGCATTGTAACGCGCTGACATCTCCGGGAATCCCAGGTGGAAACAGTAAAACTCATCCTCCCGACCGGCTTGCTTGGCCGCTGTGTACATTCGGGTCAACAATGCCGCATCGGACTTCGGGTCAAAAAGAATAACAGGGCCATCGTTTCGATGGATATCCTGCAGCAGCAAGATCTCGGCCAACCGGGATTTACCCTGTCGCGTGGTGCCCAGTACCAAGGTGTTGCCAGGCCGATCAGAGCCGGCAATGAATACGTCCTTCTCGTCCTCGATGCCAACCGCATGCAGCACACGGTTACCACCAATCGGTGGCAAGGGCCGAACGGGGTTCAGCGGTGAGTCCCATCTCGTCAATTTTGTCAGCCAATGGTCGCCGTGCTTACGCTCGAAGTCACGTGCCCAAACATAGAGGCCTCTGTCTTCAATATAGTGACGAACGGCCGGATTCATAGTGTCTTTCAATCGCTGTGTATGCCGTTGCCCCCACCTGAATCCACGACCGAAAAAGAGCGAGTCCTGATATTTGGGCACTTGTTCGGCCGATAGCCCGTAGTACGGCAACCGCCGCAGGCGCAGACGATAGAGCACCACCCCAAACGCCTGTTTAAACCTTATCAGCGCAAGCAACAGCAGTAGACCTGAAGAAAAATAGGCCACCGACTCTGTCATCATGAACCAACTGGGCATCGTGATAATGATGCTGGAGGCCCCCAAAGCCACCAGGCCAGACCAGACCTCAACCGCAGGCCTGAGTTTGGCTTCGATCAAGCTCATCGCACCACCCCCGAGCGATCAATGAAGACCGGGTAATGCCTCAGGTTAATGGCCTTGGCCAATTGGTCGCCCGACATGGGTGTCAGCGCAAGGCGTCTGCCGGTGAGCTCAAGCAGCCGTTCCATCTGCTGCGGTGTATCAACGTTCACGACCAGGCCAACCGCACGTTTTTCCTCAAGCACGTCCACGTTGGATTGAAGCCAGTTCGCGCTTACCCGGTCATAGCCCACAATAAACAGGCCCCACACTCAGGTTTCGGCTGATCACCGGATAAAGGGATTCAGACAGTAGTCCTCGACTCAGAGCGTTTGCGCTGGCTCTTTCTACGGACTGACCTAATTGAGGCTTGTGCGCATCGCCTTCGTTAATGACATCAGCCAAGGGTATGCCCCCCCGATCCGCAATCACCACAGGAGGCTGCTGCGCATACACGGACGCTGCAAGCATCACACCGGCCAGCGTTGCTATAGGTCGAACCATATCTTGAATACTCTCTTTGAGTAGGCATCAGCGATTACACGATCGGACTTCCGTCTGGCAGGCCTGTGGTAGCACCCAACTGCCAATTCCCAGGTGTTACATTCGGAACGGGCATACTGCTCTCGGAGGTGTTTTGCTGCGGCCGTGAGGTTGATGTAGGGATCAAATGCTGACCAGAGGTTGTAATCGAACCGTTCGCCATGCCAATACCAGTTCACCTGCGCAATACCGACATCGAAGTTCTTGGTCCCCTGTTCCACCAAGGTGGATGCAAAGCTGTAGGCTTCCTCACGTGTCGCAAAAAAGTGCGGATGTCCCTGTAGGTTGATCGTCCATGGCCATGCCTTTGAGCCTTGCTGTGTAGGTGACCGGGATTCGGCCAGCACGATGGCATAAAAGATCTGTGCGGGGACGCCTTGCTCAGCCGCTACCCGTTCCACCATAGGCGGTACAGACGCACACACGGTAGCTGTCTCCAGCAGGCACAACAGGCCAACAACCAGCTTCCATAGTTGCTTCCTGAATTCCATAAAGGATTACCAGCGCTTGAAGGTCCGCTTCACGTCACCCGATTTGCGGTTCAATACGCGCACTTCAGGCAATTCTGAACGCACAATGTCGTAGCGCGAGAACTCACCACGATCGAAGTTCAAGGTGACTTTGCGTGACTTCACGACCTCCGGATCGATACTCAAGGCTTGCGCCCAAGCACCAATTTCCTCGGCTGATGTGCCGGCCGGGAAATATACATTCAGACGGGTTCTGTCACCTTCACCGGTGGAGGCCAACACCTCCCCAAACAGTTGGCCGCAGTCATCTAGGCAATCAGGCTCTACAAACAGCATCACGTCATGGGTACGACGACTTTGCTCAGCATTCCATTCTTGAACCCATTTTTCATTGTTGACCACCGGACGCCCACCCAGGACCTGCTGGCTGGCGGCCATACGCTCCACTTCAAAGGCCAACTCCAGCTCCGCACGCTTCGCTTCCATCTTCATCCAAATTTCTGCGTAGCGACGGCGTTCAGCTGGGTCCGTTTCCATCACACCAAGGGCTGTGATCGGGTCCAGACCAGGCGACCATATACCCCGTGGACCAGCCATAATGCGCTTGTACTTAACCCAGTCTTTTTCAGTCAGCATCCACTGCTTTGCCAGTGACTTTTCGTCTTCACTCAGGCGATCCAGGGCCTCTTTAACACGACTATCCGAGAATGTTGACGGCGCGGCTGTTGAGTCGGCGGCTTCAACGCGACTGCTATCCGCAACTACAACTGGCGATGATAGTGTTACGCTCATGGCTAACCAGAGAAGCGCTCTACGCATGATTATTTCTCCTGTTCTTGGATAGTGGTGCTGGAGCTGTCGGAGGCGGTGGCGGGTCGTGCAGAAAGGTCACTGGTGTAGTAACCGGTGTCTTGATCAAGGAAGTAATGGTTGGGCTTGTAAACGGGCCCCTCTTCCACTATCGGTTTAGGAGTTCCAATAGCGACCGGCTCGGGGGCAGTGCTACTTTCCTTGGAGGACTCGTTGATAATCAAAGCGCCGAACAACACGATGATCAGGTACTCCATACGTTACCCCTTGATTCTGACATTGATGGTCTTGCCACCCCGAACAAACGTGGCGGTCTCAGCCTTGGCGTTTGCACCTTCATATCTCCAGCCTTTCACAACCCCACCCTTTGCAACGGACACAAATTCATCAGTGACGGGATCATGGAGCACGACACTGGAGTCATATCCCCACTGATCGACTGACACGACCGTATTACCTTCTAACGTGTCGAAAACCCTTGGTTGTGGCTTAGGCGCTCGAACGACGCGCTTGGGTTCCGGTGAGGAATTACGACTGGCTGATGATTGCTGCAGCGACTGTGTGACGGACTCAAGGTCTGAGACCCGCTGCAGAAGTGCCTGCATGGTTTCCTCTGATTCCACTTTGGAATTCGAAAGCGAAGATTTGAACTGATCCACATCGCGCTTAATCAATGCCAGCTCTTCAGCCAACCGGTCAGTATCGAGCTGCCGAATCCGAATGGTGTTTTGGCCAGCCGTTTCACGAAGCTGGCTGATCGAGACTTCCGATTCAGATTGGCGGTTACCCAATGCAGCAATGTTGTCATCGACATCAGTGAGCGCAACGTTGGTATCAGCACGCAACTGACCCGTTTGATTAAGGGCATACACCACACCTGCAGCGATACCCATCGATAGCACCAAAGCGACGGACGCGACTAACCCTGCAACAGTGAAGCCGCTACGTGGTTGTGCCGTGGATGCCTGAGGCAAAGACTCTCGATCAGGCTGTTTCGTGTCCTTAACCTCCAGCGTAGCATCAAGCGCGTCATCAATTGGCTCAACCAGGACAGGGTCTGGCATGCTTGAGTTTTGTGCCCCTTTTCCCCGATCGGCCTCTTCTGCATTGGCGGCCTGTTCAAATGGATCTACGTCTGTGTTCTGGGTACTCATGCTTACCCTCCTACCAGGTCGCGTGACGCCACATAGGTGACTTTGCGGTTAATCGGATCGACCACCAACTCAAACGCATCACCTGCCAACGTCTGTAACGCTTTATCCAGGGTAATAGGGCCAAGCTGACGGTGTATTTGGGGCAAAGGATGGTTCAGTAACACCTTGGCCTCATGAGTACGAACAGATGCATCTGCCAAGCGATAGCCAGAGCGCAATAACAGGAACTGCACCGCTTGCTCGACCGTACCCACGGAGTTCGGAATCCGGGTATTCACGATGATTTTCAAAGGGTTTCGCTGGGACAGATAAGGCTCATTGACGGTTCTCGAGTAACGACCGGTCTCAATGTAATCCTGGGGGATAATCGGATCTGGAGTGGTAACTGGGTTCTGCTCTGGTGCTGAACCGGCAACACTGGTGCCAGAAGCTGTGAGCAATACCGCTCCGATCAAAGATTTCAGCTGCATCGGATTTTCCTCGTAGGTACACGCGTCGAACTACGCGGCAACCTTATCCAAAATCCGAACCTGAATATGGAGTAATTAGGTCATCGAAAGTGACCCAATTGTTGAAAATGGTTCGCCCCCGCGAGCGGGGGCTTAACCAGGTGGCCAGCACAGCCAAATGCTCTAGGAGACCCGTTAGCAGCTCCTATCGAGAACTATGAGCGATTCTCTGAATACGGCTTTTTTCATCCGTGACCCTCACCGGAATCCGGCAAGGATAGGCTGGGCTTCGCCCAACAAAGGAACGTGCCTATTCTCAGTTTTTCAATCGGCTTTCACCATCCAGGGCACGGGCTAGATGCGGTTTTGGAATCGGAACGATCATGTTGCCTTTCGCTCTCACAGCTTGAGACGAACAGACATCCGTGGGTCAAGGTGCTGTAAAAAGACACTCATTGAATGCCTGTTTACGGCACCTCGAAGTGAGCGATGGGCTCGAACAGGTAGTGAAGTGCAGAGAGTTGTCGCGGTGTTCAGTAAGGGGCGAATGCAGATCGCCTATAGAGGTCTTGGCTTCTCGGCCTCTACTCCGAGCCGTGATCAAACGATCAACAAGCAATGGCACTACTATAAATTTCACACCTATGAATTTCAACTCAGCGCATTCACGACGTTGGGCATCTGCTTGGGCGAAAGCCGCTTCCCTTCAGGAAGCTTTGAGAGACGGCAATGCTCAAGGTAGGTAATCCATTCGATCTTCAGATTCGCATTCAGCAGCTGAACCTCCCGATCCAGGCAAAAGACCTGATCCCGTTCAAATGCCTGCACCGATTCCAGTAGCTCAATCACCGCTTCATCATCCAAAGATGTGAACCGCCGTTTTGATCCATCCAGTGAGACTCGCCAACTCAATGCACTGTAAGCTTCGAAGCTGCGGCGAACCAATGACAGCCGATCAAGCTTGAACCCTTGGTACTCGTCGAGAAGATCACGGGCTCTTTCCTCAAGCTCCTTCAGGCTCACCATGAATCGTCCTCGTACTACGTCAGAGGCCGATCCCATAATATTATTAAAGGATAAGGTATATATATTATATAGGGATTCGTCATCTCCAGATGGATTGGGGTTTCTCAGCTTGGTTTCCTTTTTCACAGCTCTTATTCCACATTCACTTGTCCTTGTAAGCCAATGTTTTTAAAACGAATAAATAGGGCAATCTTCTCTTGACCACCCCATAAAATAACGCATTGACCAAGAATATTTGTCTATCTTCAGGATTCAGACAAGGTCGCCATTTGACCACCGGTTTTGCGTCCATTTGACCACAGGCCACCGGTCCTTTTGACCACCACTAGCCCTGGGCTGCAGCAGTCATTTTTGCAACTTCCGCCTCAATCTCGTCATCCGTCACCGGCGCTTCTGCCTGCGAAACCTTCTGTCGCTTTTTGGGTAGCTCTGGGGCAAATTTACTGCGCAAGCTACCGTCCAAATACTCTTGTTCGATTTCCCCGAACGCGGCCTTAGCTTTCTGCGCCGGCTGGGTATTCCCCGCCACATCATCACGGGTAACACCAAAATAGCGCCACTTTGACACATGCGACATCATCGCCCTGAAAATGGACTCAACACTCTTCACGAGTAAAACCTTCTCACGTGCATCAATACGGCCACGATGTTGTGCCTCAAGGATCAGTCGGGCCGTGTCATCAGCCAACGCCAGGACTTCCAGAACCCTGAATCCAAGGCGGCTATGATCAACAATTTCACGTTCCACTGGGCTTTTGGTTACGGCGCTTGGAAAGCTGATTCGGGAATGCCCCTGTTCAACGACAGCTTCAAGTT
>ERZ1673961.629-NODE-629-length-12864-cov-5.401593_pt1 | contig 12864 bp, 5 predicted proteins | sample MGYA00580189_ERZ1673961 | MGnify/ENA primary metagenome ERZ1673961 (study PRJEB41334, sample SAMN05608105) | rock metagenome | biome: terrestrial subsurface; feature: shale formation; material: shale | place: USA: Pennsylvania ... | reverse complement strand
CCACGTAGTCCACCATTTTCGGGAATTTATCGACACAATCGACGCTCAGCGTACGGCCAGCCAGACGCGCTTCGATTTGGCGCTCTGCCAGTTCAGGTAAGTCGATTGGGCCTTCGTTGGTCCAGGCAATGTTGTGCAGCAGACCAAAAATGCCATCGAGAACGGTGCCGTGAGGCTGAACCAGACGGTTTGAGATCAGTTGCAGTTTCAAAAAGCCTTCTGCCACGCTTTGTGGTTTGTCATCTGACGCCAGAATTACCAACACCAAAGGCTGGGCCGAAGCGGCTGCTTTTTCCGCAAACGCTGCGCTTGCCGCCTGATCGTTGGCCGCAAATACTTTGGCCAGCTCGGCACTTTGCGCTGCGGTGATTTCCAACGCTTGGTTGCCTTCGCTGTAGCCAGCTACTGCAGCCAAATCAGCAACCAGCTGATCGCTTGGGTTCAGAATCGGAGTCGGGAAGAATACTTCAATGATTTTTCCGTCGCGGTTTTTGGTTGCAGTACCAAAGCCCAGTGCAAAGTTCGCCATATTGGTCTCCATTAAACGTTAAGCTTTAAAATTATTTCCTGATAGCGGCGAGTTGAGCGTCGTCGCTACCGCATAATGCGTTGAAATCATCATAGAGAGACTCTTTCGGAGAAGAAAGGGTAAAAAAAGGATCCGTCCGTAGAACGATACTTTTTGTCTTTTGGGAGACATATCTCTTTAGATGGAAGTGGGGGCAAACATACCCCAGAGCTGACCTGTCTGAACGACAGAGATAAAAAAACCGCTGCCTGAGCAGCGGCTTAGCGTCTAGTTAAGCTGCGTCATCAACCGCGTCTTCGGTTTTTACAGCTTTAGGCTTTTTTGGGGTCGGTTTACGTTTTGCGCCCAGAGCGTAAAGAATCTCTTCTTTGTTCTGTGCCAGGAACATTGCCAGCTCTTCCTGTTTCGCTTCGTCTTCGATCAGTTCACTTTTACCCAGTAGCTCGAACAGCTCATCTGCTGTGTCCAGCATTTTGTCATAAGCGTCAGCTTCGGCTTTCGAGGTAAAAGTCATTTTCTCTTCTCCGTTGCGTTCCACCACGTACTTAACGATGACAGCCATGGTTCATCCTCTACATTATTTTGCTAAAAAATTACTGGCTGTTTATACAGTTTTTAAACTCAAAAGTCCAGCCAGCGACGTCAAACTGAGAGCTGCCGCATCATGCTGGCCAGTCATGGCAGAATTCGATGAAACGCTTGAGCAGCGGGCTCTGATATTTCTCTTTATGCACCAGAACCCAAAAGCGACGCTTCATGTCGAGTGGCACATTCAGCACGTGCACGCGCCCGTCACGAATCGCGGTTTGCGCCGCAAGACGCGACAGACAGCCAAAGCCCAGCCCGGCGGAAACACTGTTGATCAGCGCTTCAGTGGTGTTGAGCTCAAACGCTTCGTGCCACTGCTCAATGCGCGGCGCCATCACGCGCAGGAAAAACTCCCGTGAGCCGGAACCGGCTTCGCGCAGCACCCATTCACTGTGCTCAAAGTCGCTGAGCACAATTTTGTCTTTGCTCGCCAGCGAATGCGTCGGCGCGCACACGATGCACATTTCGTCCTGACTGAATTGAGTCGACATCAATTGCGGGTGCAGGGTTTTACCTTCAATCAACGCAATATCAAGCTCGTAGTCGACCAGTTTCTGACAGATCAGCGCTGAGTTAGAAATAAACAGGCTTTGCGACTGATGCTGAAACTGGGCGCGAAAGGCGCTGAGCAAATAGGGCGCGACTTGATTGCCGATGGTGTCACTGGCGCCGATGCGCAGTTGGCCGGAAAGGGTTTGGTTATCTTCAAACAGGTGATCGAGATCTTTGGCGCGGCTGAGCAGTTCATCGGCCAACGGCAAGAGCTTTTGCCCTTCCTGATTGAGGATCAACCGGTTGTTGACCCGATCAAACAGCGCGTGCCCGAGCTGTTTCTCCAATTCCGAGAGCGCCATGCTGACCGCCGCCTTGGAGAGGAACAGCACCTCGGCCGCCGCCGTTAGAGTTTTGTGTTGCGTGATGGTGGTGAACACGCGCAACTGTTTGAGGGAAATATTGGATGCCATTTTCGTTAAGTTAGATTGAACGTCTGTTAGGAATAATTAGATATATTCAAACGTAGTGCAAGCGTATTATGCCCCCATTCCCGAATACGACGCGGTTGATGGCCGGTTTCGTCGTATTGTTGAAGTAACCGAGTGATGAGGTGGTTATGATTCGAACTGCGAAAAACAAAGTGATGGGCGCGCCAACTCCGATGGCGGGTTTGGCGCTCGGTATCGCCAGTTTGGGCTGGTGCTGGGAAAATGCCGCCGATTTGCATGGCGTCGGTCAATGGACTGGTGCGGCGCTGGCCAGCGTGCTGCTGCTGATCCTGACCGTTAAGTTTCTGTGCCACGGTCATCTATTGCGCCAAGATTTGGCCCATCCGGTGGTCGGTAGCGTGGTGCCCACTTATGCGATGGCGACCATGGTTGTCAGCCATTCCGTCGGCCAGTTTTTCCCCGTTGCAGGCGATGCATTGTGGCTGATGGCCGTGGTGTTGCATGTGATTTTTCTGGCGAGTTTTGTGTACCACCGCGCCAAAGCGTTCGAACTGCACCACATGGTGCCAAGCTGGTTTGTGCCGCCGGTGGGCATTATCGTCGCAGACGTCGCGTTTTCCGGCAACCCAGCGCTGGCTCCGATTGCTCATGGCGCGCTGCTGTTTGGCATGCTGGCTTACGCGGTGATGTTGCCGGTAATGATTTATCGCTTTATGTTCACCCAAGAAGTGCCGGATGTGGCTAAACCCACCATGGCAATTCTGGCCGCGCCAGCCAGCCTGTCGATGGCCGGTTATCTGACCGTAACCGCCACGCCATCGCCAGTGGTGATTGCGCTGCTGTTTGGGATTGCGGTGCTGATGACAGCGATCATCTACTTGGCGTTCACCCGCTTGCTGCGCCTGCCATTTAGCCCGGGCTACGCGGCGTTCACCTTCCCGATGGTGATTGGCGCCACTGCGCTGTTCAAAATGGCGCACTGGATGGACAGCATCGGCATGGCGGCACAATATGTTCATCAAGTTCACGCGTTGGCGATGGTGGAACTGCTGGTCGCCACCGTGGTGGTCAGTTACGTGGCGCTGCGTTATGTGATGTATTATCAGCCAGCGCCTCGAATTATGAGCAATGCGTAACCCTTTGCGCATCGAAAACCGCAAAATTGTCATTCCTCAAATGCACTTATGCTAATCTCAGTGGCTATGAAAGCTAGAGCAGCATGAGTGCATTGTGTTTACCGTTTACCACTCCAACAAAGTTGATACGCTGAAGATTCTGCTGGTGCATCTGATTAAAAACGATCCACTGGCCAATCCGTTTGAGAAAGAGCAGATTCTGGTACAAAGCCCGGGGATGTCGCAGTGGCTGAAAATGGCGCTGGCGCAGGAGCTCGGTGTCGCGGCCAATCTGGATTTTCCGCTGCCGGCAACCTTCATCTGGGAGATGTTCACTCAGGTGTTGCCGAATGTGCCCAAACGCAGTGCCTTCAACAAAGAAGCGATGACCTGGAAACTGATGGAACTGCTGCCATCGCAGCTGGATCTGGATGTATTCGCGCCGCTGCGCCGCTATCTGCAAGACGATGCCGACCAGTCGAAGCTCTATCAACTGGCAGAAAAAATCGCCGATATTTTCGATGGTTACTTGGTGTATCGCCCCGACTGGATCGCCAGTTGGGAAGCGGGGGAAAGCGTGGCTGAAATCGATGGGGAGCACCCGTGGCAGCCGGTGTTGTGGAAAGCGCTCTACGATTACACGCTGGCGCAAGGCCAATCGCATTATCACCGTGCCAATCTCTACCAAAGCTTTATCGACGCCTTAGCGCACATCGACCTGACACACGATGAGGCGCTGCGCGCTGCGCTGCCAAAACGCCTGTTTATCTTTGGCATCTCGTCGCTACCCCCCCGTTATATGGACGCCCTTAAAGCGCTTGGCGAACACATTGACGTGCATCTGATGTTTACCAACCCATGTCAGCATTACTGGGGCGATATTCGCGACCATAAATATCTGGCGCGGGTGGAAAGTCAGCGCCGCAAACAATTGGTTCTCCATCCCAATGCGGAGGCACAAACCTTCACGGTGGAGGGGGAAGTCTCGCCACTGAAAGGCGAGCTGGACGATTACGCGGGCGATGAGCTGCACACCGCGCAAGCCGTCGGTAACAGCTTGTTGGCCTCGATGGGCAAACTCGGACGCGACAATCTCTATTTGCTGGCGCAAAGCGATAACGAAGAGCATGAACTGTTTATTGATGTGCCGCGGGATTCGCTGCTGCATCAGTTGCAGGCCGACATTCTGCATCTGGAAGAGCATCAAGACGACACGCGGCTGGACAGCAGCGCGCACAAACCAGCACTGCCTCACGGCGATCGCTCACTGACGCTGCATGCTTGCCACAGCCCAATGCGGGAAGTGGAAGTGCTGCACGACGAATTGCTGGCGATGTTTGACCGCGATCCAGAACTCAAACCGCGCGACATCATTGTGATGGTGGCCGACATCAACGCCTACAGCCCTTATATTCAGGCGGTGTTTGGTAACGCGCCGGGAGAACGTTTCATTCCGTATTCGATTTCCGACCGCACCGCCGATCAGGAAAGTCCGATTCTCAATGCGTTTATGCAGTTGGTCGCGTTGCCACAATCACGCTGTCTGGCGTCGGAATTATTGGAACTTCTGGAAACGCCAGCGATGATGGCGCGCTTTGCGCTTGATGCGAGCGAATTTGACACCGCCAAACGCTGGGTTGAAGAGTCGGGCATTCGCTGGGGGCTCAACGACGCGACCGCGCAAGAGTTTGAGCTGCCGCAGACCCATCAGAACACCTGGCAGTTCGGCATAGCCCGCATGTTGCTGGGCTATGCGATGCCGTCATCGGTTGGTTTGTTTGAAGCGGGCGGTCACGCCATGGCACCGTACAACGAAGTGCAGGGCATGAGCGCGGAACTCGCCGGTAAACTGGCGCATTTCATCGACATCATCAGCGATTACCGTCAGCGACTGTCACAAACGCAGCCCATTGAGGCGTGGCGAGAGCTGCTGTCGTCGCTGCTTGATGACTGTTTCAGCGTCGATCTAGACGGCGAGATGGCGCTCAAATCGATTCGCGACACGCTCGCGGCGCTCAAAGAGCAGCTCGCTGACGCTGGATTCGACGACGCGATATCGCCCGCCATCATGGGGCAGTACCTGCATGACAAGCTGTCTGGAACGCGTGTCAGTCAGCGTTTTCTCGCCGGTCAGGTCAACTTCTGTACCCTGATGCCGATGCGTTCGATTCCGTTTAACGTCGTCTGTCTGCTTGGGATGAACGATGGGGTTTACCCGCGTTCCATGCCGCCGGAAGGGTTTGATTTAATGAGCGGCCGTACGCGTCCGGGCGATCGCTCGCGCCGCGATGACGACCGTTATCTGTTCCTCGAAGCGATGCTTTCCGCGCAGCACACCCTGTACATCAGTTACGTGGGCCGCTCGATTCAGGACAACACCGAGCGCGTGCCGTCAGTGCTGGTGACCGAATTGCTGGAATATTGCCAGCAGAACTATTGCTTGGTGGGCGATGAAGCGCTGCCGAGTGATGACTCCGGCGCGCGCCTGATTAAGCAGTTGCAGTTCACTCACGCCATGGTGCCCTTCAGCCCGCAAGCGTTTTTGTCCGATGTCGGCAGCTATGCCAAAGAGTGGCTGCCTGCCGCACTGCGCCAAGGCACCGCGAGTGGCACGTTCCATCGCGCGTTGGATGATTATCTGCTCGATGCGGTTTACCCGCTGGAATTGGATCTGGTCGAGCTGCAACGTTTTTGGCGCTTGCCGGTGCAATATTTCTTCAATCGCCGCCTGAAAGTGGTGTTTGAGCCGCCTTTGCCGGTGATGGAAGACGATGAGCCGTTCGCACTCGGTGGCCTTGCCAGCTATCAGCTGCGTGACGCGCTGTTGGACGGCTTGCTCAATGCTCCCTCGGCGCAGGCGCGTGATGAGGTGTTGGCGCAGTTCAACAAGCAGCAGCGCGCGCAAGGCAAACTGCCGGTCGGCGCGTTTGGTGAGCTGGAATTTGAAACCAACCGCGTGCAAGCCGAAGAGCTGGTCGAAAAAATCCAGTTTCTCTGTCAGGCGCCGCTCGATGATCTCGATGTGAACCTGACCCTCACGGCGCTCGGCCAGTCACGCCCGGTGCATTTAAGTGGCTGGCTGACGCGGCGTTATCAATCGGGGCTGGTGCGTTATCGCAGCGGTGCGATTCGATCGGAAGATATTCTGGCGGCGTGGATTGATCATCTGGCGGCCGCAGCATCAGGTGCCAACCTGACCACGCATGAGATTGGCTACGATCGCAAAGAAGGCGTGGTGCATCAGGTGCTGCCGCCACTCAGTAGTCATTCAAGTGAAAGCGCGGCTCTGGCAATGGCGCAACTGAACGAATTGGCGCGACTCTATTACCAAGGCATGACTGCGCCGCTGGCCTATTTCCCGAAAACAGCGTTGGCCGGTGTTGAAGCGGGATTCAGCCGCGGGCAATGGGTCGACGATGAAGAAAAATCGCTCAAGAAGATGGCCGAGACATTCAATGACGGTTTCATGACCAGCGGTGAAGGCAACAACCATTACATCGCGCGTTTGTGGCCGCAATGGACGGACGAACTGGCGCATCAGGTGCGTGTGTTGGCGAGTTTGGTCTTGCAGGCACCGCGTTTACAGTTGCGCGATTACGCTGACCACATCTCAATCGAGAAGGCCAGTCAGGAATGAAGGTTAGAATCGAATATCGGGAAGAGAGTAGAGTGGCCGCCAGAAAATCATTATTGGTGTAGGGCGTTCGCTGTACGGCCACAGGTCAGAGGGACCATGATTCGGTAGATGGCAAGCGGGGCTTGCTTCAATGGGGTGCAGTGTAATGATCCAATATGGTGCGCGCTGTGAGTCCGATCCCATAACCTTCTGCCTGGGCAAGTTTTTGCACAGATTCATAGAATTATTTAATTCGGATCACATAAATTTTCGAATAATGACCCAAAGGCAACTGGAAATATGAGTGTCACTGCCAACATAACTGCGACGCCACTGGAAACCATGACGTTTCCGCTGCACGGCGCGCGTCTGATTGAAGCGTCGGCGGGTACCGGTAAAACCTTTACCATCGCCGGATTGTATCTGCGTTTGCTGCTCGGCCATGGGAGTAAACACACCCGTCATGCCAGCGCATTGACGGTCGATCAGATTCTGGTGGTGACCTTTACCGAAGCGGCGACCGCTGAGTTGCGAGACCGAATTCGCGCCCGTATTCACGATGCGCGTCTGGCGTTCAGCCGCGGGAAAAGTAATGATCCGGTGATTCAGCCGCTGCTGGCGGAATTTACCGATCACCAACTGGCGACACGGCTCTTACTCAATGCGGAGCGCCAAATGGATGAAGCGGCGGTCTACACCATTCACGGCTTTTGTCAGCGTATGCTGACGCAAAACGCGTTTGAGTCCGGCAGCCGTTTCAACAACGAATTTGTCACCGATGAAAGCCATTTGAAAGCGCAAGTGGTGGCCGATTACTGGCGCCGTCAGTTTTATCCGTTGCCGCTTAATCTGGCGGCGGAAGTGCGCCGCTTGTGGGCATCGCCTGCGGCGCTGCTGGAAAAAATCGGCGGCTATCTGACCGGCGCGCCGCTGTCGCTGACGACGCCGGTGATGGAGGGCGACCTCGCGGCGCTGCATCAGCACAACCTGACTCGCATTGATGCTATGAAAGCTGCGTGGCTGGCGGCGGCCGATGACATTCACGATTGCATCGCCAATTCCGGCATTAACAAGCGCAGCTACACCAAGAAATCATTGCCGGAGTGGATCGCCTCGGTGTCGGACTGGGCGGCGCAGCCAACCCATGGTTACGAGGTATCGGACAAGCTGGAGCGTTTTGCTCAGGATGTGCTGGTGGAGAAAACGCCATCGGGCGATGCGCCGCGTCATGCTGTGTTTGAGGCCGTGCAGGCGTTTTTGGCGGAGCCAGTCAGCTTGGAAGCGCCGCTGCTGGCGCACGCGATCACTCACTGTCGCACGCTGCTGGCGAAAGCCAAAGCCAGTAAGCAGTGGCTGTCGTTCGATGACCTGCTGACTCAGTTGTCCGCATCGCTGGATGGTGACGATGAAGGCACGCTGGCGGCGCGTATTCGCACGCTCTATCCGGTGGCGATGATCGACGAATTCCAGGACACCGACCCGCTGCAATACAGTATTTTCAGCCGCATTTATTTGCCACATCCGCAGTGCGGTTTGTTTATGATCGGCGACCCGAAACAGGCGATTTACGGTTTTCGCGGCGCAGACATTTTTACCTACATCAAGGCGCGCAATCAGGTGAGCGCGCACTACACGCTCGGCACCAACTGGCGCTCCAGCGCCGACATGGTGGCGGCGGTGAATCAGATCTTTACCCTGCCGGACAGCCCGTTTATTTACGACAACGACATTCCGTTTTTGCCGGTCAGCGCCAGCCCGAAAGCGGCTGGCCGTGCTTGGCTGTTGAACGGTGAGGTGCAGCCTGCACTGACCTACTGGGCGATGGCGGCTGACGCGCCAGTGACCAAAGGCGCGTATCTCGACACCATGGCGGCGGCAACCGCAAGCCAGATTCAAACCATTTTGACAGCGGCGCAGCAAGGGCAGGCGCAGTTTACTCACGGCGGAGCTATTCAAGCCTGCGACAGCATTCAAGCGGGTGACATCGCAGTGCTGGTGCGCACCGGGAATGAAGGGCGCTTGATCAAAGACGCGCTGGCTCAGCAAGGCATTGCCAGCGTGTATCTCTCGAACCGCGACAGCGTGTTTACCAGCGCGATTGCGCCGGATATGCAGCGCCTGCTGCAAGCGGTTCTGACCCCGGATAACGATCGCGCCATGCGCGCGGCGCTCGCTTCCCCGTTGTTTGCGCTCAATGCGCAGCAGTTGGATGCACTCAATAACGATGAAAATGAGTGGGAAAATGCGCTGAACGAATTCAAACAGTATCGTCAGTTGTGGCTCGATCGCGGCGTGCTGCCGATGCTGCGCGCGGTATTGAGCTTGCGCCATATTGCCGAGCGCTGGCTGGAAGAACCTGACGGCGAACGCCAACTGACGGATTTCATGCACCTGAGTGAATTGCTGCAACAGGCGACACAGGAGATCGACAGCGATCATGGCCTGCTGCGCTGGTTGGCGCAGTCGATCGCTGATGCCGAACAAGGGCTGGGCGGCAGCGATGAGGCGATTCAACGCCTCGAATCTGAGCGCAATCTGGTGCAGATCGTCACTATCCACAAATCCAAAGGTCTGGAGTACGAACTGGTGTTTTTACCCTTTGTACTCAGCTATCGCGAAGCGAGCGAAGGCAAGTATTACGATGCCAGCAGCGGTAAGACCTTGCTGGACATCAGCGGTCAGGAAGCCTCGATTCAACAAGCGGACAAAGAGCGTCTGGCGGAAGATCTGCGCCTGATTTATGTGGCCCTGACCCGCGCCGTGTACGGCTGCTTTATTGGTGTGGCGCCGCTGCGTAACGGCCGTTCCAGTAAAGAGCCGACCGGCGTGCATTACAGCGCGCTGGGCTATTTGTTGCAAAATGCCCAGCAAGGCGGCTTGGCGCTGTTCGCGGAATCACTGCATCAACAGACGGCGCTGGCGTGTGTCGCGGTGACAGAGCCGCCTGCAGTGCCTGAGTCGGTGTTTGTGCCGTTGGATGAGCCGTTGCCGCCGCTGAGCGCGCGTTCGCTGAGCCACGAGATTGATCGCCTGTGGCGCATCACCAGTTATTCCGGCTTGGTCAAACAGGGCAGTCATCAGCATGATGCCAGTTTTGAAATCGGCGGCTTTGATGTTGACTCGGCCGATGAGCACGATGAGGCGGCATTGGCTGAACCCGAGCGCTCGATTTTCACCTTCCCGCGCGGCGCGCAGCCCGGCACATTTCTGCACAGCCTGTTTGAAGAAGTGGAGTTCACGCAACCGGCTGGCGATGAACACAACACGCGCATCATTACCGACTTGATGGAACGCGAGCAGATCGATACCGACTGGCTGCCAGTGCTGCAATCGCTGGTGGATACCGTATTGAGCACGCCGCTTAACGGCAAAGACTTGTGCCTCAACCAAAAAGCGCCGCATCAGCGCCTGACCGAGATGGAGTTTTTATTGCCCATCGAAGTACTCAGTGCGCCCGCCCTGAACCGTGTGGTGCAGCGCCATGACCCGCTGTCAGCTAAAGCGGGCGATCTCGGCTTCTACACCGTGCAGGGTATGCTGAAAGGATTTATCGACTTGGTGTTTGAACATCAGGGCAAATATTACGTGCTGGACTGGAAATCCAACCATCTGGGTGATGAAGTCGCAGCGTATCAGGGCGCGCGGTTAGCGCAGGCGATGGCTGAGCACCGCTACGATTTGCAGTATCAGCTCTATGCGCTGGCGCTGCACCGTTTTCTGCGAAGCCGTTTGGCGGGCTATGACTATCAGCAGCACTTTGGCGGCGTTTATTACCTGTTTTTACGCGGTATGGATGGCACGTCGCAACACGGAATTTTCAACGCCAAGCCGAGTCAGGCAATGTTGGAAGAGCTGGATTATCTGATTCAAGGTAAAGAGATGACTTCGCGCACCACGTCCGCCGGACAGATGGAGTTGGATTTATGATGGATGTCCGTTTGGATTTTGCGCAGGTGAGCGCGCAGTTAAAGCAACTGGCGGCGCAGGGCGCACTGCGCCAGCTCGATTACCAGTTTGCTCATTTCCTCGCTCAACAAACCGACGCGGGGACGCTGAGCGATCACGAGCGCGCGGCGTTGATGTTAGCCGCTGCGGCGGTCAGTGCCGAACTGGGGCGCGGTCATATCTGTTTGCCGCTGGTCGATGAGCAGGGCAACCGGGTTGAACTGGCGAGTAAGGTGGGGGTGTATGGCGAGGCTGCCCTGCCGCTAAATCAGCTGTGGTTGTCTGTGGATTGGGCGGTACTGGTAGCGCGCACGCCGCTGATTGGCGCACGCGGTGAAGCGGTGCCGTTGATGTTTGATGGTCAGCGCTTGTACCTGCATCGTTATTGGCATTATGAAGTGACCTTGGCGGCGCGTTTGCAGAGCTTTGGGACACCCATGATCTTAAAGCCTATGGCAGTCCAAAACCTTCGCCAGCGACTCGATACGTTGTTTGCCCGCGACTATCGTTTTTTACAGCAAGCCTTGCAGCGCAAGGGGGCGGCGTTGGCATTGAATCAGGTGGCGCGTCAACGTTTGGTGTGCGACTTACTTGATGTGGTCGACGAGTCCGGGCTCGATTGGGAAGCGATTGATGGCGTGTTGCAACAGGCCAAACGCAGCGAGGATTTCGCGCCGCTGGATACCTTGGTGCCCCAAGCGCACTGTCTGAACTGGCAGAAAGTGGCGGCCGCGATTGCCCTGACGCGCCGTTTTGCGGTGATTTCCGGCGGTCCCGGTACGGGCAAAACGACCACCGTGACCAAATTGCTGGCGGCGCTGATCAGTCAGGCGCAACAAGCGCAGCACACGCCGACCATCAAACTGGTGGCACCGACGGGTAAAGCGGCCGCGCGGCTGACCGAATCGATCGGTAAAGCGGTGGCAAGCTTAGCCGTAGAGCCTGAGCTCAAAGCGCTGATCCCCACCGAATCGAGCACCATTCACCGCTTGTTGGGGGCGATTCCCGACAGCGCAGAGTTTCGTCATCATGCAGGTAATCGCCTGCACCTTGATGTGCTGGTGGTCGATGAGGCGTCGATGGTCGATTTGCCCATGATGGTCAAATTGGTCGATGCGCTGCCGGACAGTGCGCGGCTGATTTTACTCGGCGATAAAGATCAGCTGGCGTCGGTGGAAGCGGGCGCCGTGCTGGGCGATATCTGCTCGTTTCTTTACCAAGGTTACAGCAAAGAGCAGAGCCGTTTGTTGTCTGAGCTGACCGGCTTTCAGTCTGCGGCGCTCAGCCCGCGTCACGCCGAGCATCGCATTGCCGATAGCTTGTGCATGCTGCAAAAGAGTTACCGGTTTGATGCGCGCTCCGGCATTGGTCAGTTGGCGAAAGCCATCAACAGCGGTCAGGCCTTGTGGGTGGATAAAGTATGGCAGGAAGCATTTAGCGACATCCAACACTTTGCGCTCAGCAGCGAGCACTACAACCAGATGTTGCAATCTCTGGTGGGCGCCTATTCGCCGTATCTGGCATTGATGGCAACGCCGCTTACGCCGTCGCAAAATATGGCTGAGAAAGCGCGCGATGCGTTGCAGGCCTTTGGCCGCGCGCGTTTATTGTGCGCGGTGCGAGAAGGCGATTTTGGTGTCAGCGGACTCAACTATCGCATTGAGCGGGCGCTGGCTGCGCGCAAGAAAATTAAAGTACAGGATGAAATCTGGTATGCCGGACGCCCGGTGATGGTAACGCGCAACGATCATGGTCTTGGCCTGTACAACGGTGATATCGGGATTTGTCTGCGCGATGAGCAAGATGATCAGCAGCGCCTGAAAGTTTACTTTGAACTGCCCGATGGCAGCGTCAAAGCGGTGTTGCCCAGCCGAGTGCCGCAACACGAAACCGCCTATGCGATGACGATTCACAAATCGCAGGGCAGTGAATTTGAGTTCACCGTGATGATTCTACCGCCGGAATTCAGCCCGATTTTAACCCGTGAGCTGATTTACACCGGCATCACTCGCGCCAAGAAACAGCTCGCGCTGTATTGCGATATGGGAGTGCTCAAACGCGGCATTAAACTTAAAACGCAACGCGCAAGTGGATTGGTGGAGCGTTTGATGGATATGGGCGACGACG
>ERZ1673961.627-NODE-627-length-12902-cov-30.787343_pt1 | contig 12902 bp, 8 predicted proteins | sample MGYA00580189_ERZ1673961 | MGnify/ENA primary metagenome ERZ1673961 (study PRJEB41334, sample SAMN05608105) | rock metagenome | biome: terrestrial subsurface; feature: shale formation; material: shale | place: USA: Pennsylvania ... | reverse complement strand
CGGTTTTCGGACGCGGGTTCAACTCCCGCCAGCTCCACCAAACGTTTGGAAAGGGCGGTAACTCTCTGAGTTATCGCCCTTTTTGTATTCGCCACTTCAATATTAGGCTGTTTGTACTACATTTTGGTACTAAAACATGCGCTATTTATCTATTTCAAAATCTGGCATTTGGCAGTTTCGCTATCAAATCCCATCTGAGCATCGACACTTATTTGACGGGCTTCGTGAAGTTAAACGATCGCTAAAAACATCATGCAAAGATAAAGCTACGCTTTTAGCATTAGAACTAGAGATACAGGTTCGTCGCACCATCATATCCCCGACTGCAACCACAGCACCAAAGCAAGTCAGACCCATTCATAACGAAAAAAAGCACCCACCAGTAAAACAGAAAAAGCTTAAGGTGTTATGCCCAGAAAAGATGCTAGAGCGCTTTTGTCTCTATAAGGCTCAGCATATTTCTCCTAAGGCCGTTGGAATGCTGAAAGCTAAGTGCAAAACCGTTCTTGATTTAGTTGGAAAATCCCATCTCCCTTTAATTCGCAGACGCGATGCAGAAGACGCAGTGCAGCTATTGCGACATTACCCCGTAAACATGAAGAAACACCCCCAGTTCAAAGGCCTAACAGCCAAGGAGGCGGTTAAACTCAATAATAGCCTTAATATGCCTACACTCAGTGAAGAGTCGGTAAAAGATTATTGTCAGAAAACGTCAGGATTCTTTGAGTGGTGCCATTTGAACGAATTTACTGATATCAACCCATTCAAAGCAATTCGCTTCCGAAAGCAACGTAAAGATAGTGAAGCCAAAAACGCATATGCAAAAACAGACTTACAGAAAATTTTTAGTACAGAAATTCATGCGAAGGGAGACTTCAGGCATCCCTACTACTACTGGCTCCCTCTCTTAGCTTATTTTACAGGTGCTCGGCAGAATGAACTGTGTCAACTCTACAAAGCGGACATTTATCAACAGAGTGGTATTTGGGTGATCCGAATTGATGACCGATATGAGGGACAGAAACTAAAAAATGTAACGAGTCGTCGCATTATCCCAATTCACCGACAATTAATAGAACTTGGATTCATTAAATACCTACACTCAATCAAACATGAGCGTGTGTTTCCTGAACTGAAAAATTCACGAGATGGTTTTGGTAGCACCGCCTCTAAGTGGTATGGACGCTTTAAAACCAAACTTGGTTTTGGCAAAGGACATGACTTTCATTCTTTCCGTCATACGGTAGCGACACAACTTAAACAAAAGCAAATTTCCCATATTGTGGCTGGTGCGATACTAGGTCACACCTTGAATAACATTACCTACGACCGATACGGGAAGGATCTAAACATTGAGCAAGTGATGACTGTCGTAAACCTGATTGATCCCCTCCCTTTAGATAAGGTGAAAAACTATTCAACTGAGTGACCCTAGCGACCTCTTAAACAATTATGTGGCTTTAATTTTGGGCGTGATTTCACGCCCAAAAAAAACAAACTCATTCGCTCATTCTTTCAGCAACCAGCTCAAGAAAACCAAATAAACAATTTAAAAACAACAATTTAAAAAACAAGTTGCAGTTAAATATGGATACATGTATGTGATTAATAGGTTGCTAGTTTTTTTTCTTTACGGCCGTGAAAGACCTTCTTAGATTGATTGGAAAGCAATTGATAATTAGGAACTATTATGAATTTATCCTCTTCTGTGGCACAAAGCTTACGCTCTAATTTCAGCGATAACGTAAATCTCGAAGCTATCCTCAGTCTTAAAATGCCAGTGCAACGAAGCCATAAGAAACTAGAACCACTAACAGGTGTCAAACTACTAGATGCTTATACTGATTCACGCATCAAACTCGGCAAATCTAAGCTAAAAAACATCCAGCAGGATCATGAACTTCTTACGAGAGTATTGCACCTCATCGGCTTTGATGACTTAAACGAGCTTGATCGTTCAGGAGCTGAAAACGTTCGAGACGCCTTGAGCCACTATCCCACAAACGCAAAGAAACACTCTGAGTTTTCGGGACTAACAGGGTACGACGTAATCTTCAAAAATGCAGCCCTGCCAAAGCCTAAACCATGCCTTTCCCTTACAACCGTCAAAGGGATAATCGAAAAGTTCTCTACTTTTCTTAACTGGTGCAAAGCTCATGGATACGTTAAGGACAATGTATTCTATCGACTTCCAAAAAAGAGTGAAAAAGGTGGAAAGAAACGCCTATGCTTTTCCGACCACCACCTTGCTGCCATTTTCAACATGACAGACTACAAATCTCATCGCTACCTTCATTCTTATTACTACTGGGTACCACTATTGTTACGTTACACAGGGGCAAGGCTAAATGAAATCTGCCAACTAATCTTTGATGATGTAACTCAAGTTGATGGTGTTTACTGTCTTAAGATTAGGGAGAACTTCCAAGGGCAGAGTGTCAAAAATAGTTCATCTATCAGGCTGATCCCTATTCATAATGAATTGATTGCAAAAGGTTTCTTAGCATTCGTAAATTCAAAGAGCAAAGGTCGCCTCTTCCCAGAGCTACCACTTATTAAAGGGTACTACTCACACAATGCTTCGAAGTGGTTTCAACGCCGTAGGGATTCATTGGGTTTAGGTAAAGGGTTAGATGCACACTCTTTTCGACACACGTTCATCAATAAGTTGAAACAGTTAGGTGTTTCTAAAGAGATTATAGAGTGCATTGTTGGCCATAAACATAATTCTGAGTCGTTTGATACCTACAGTGAGCAATACCGTCCTAGCATTCTGGCTCCTGTGGTAAATATGATAGATACGAGCCATACCGCATATATTCGCCCATATAATTTAGCGTGATATCTATTTAAACAGCACCACCACAACTAAAAAATATTTTATTAACCCATATATTTTGGGTGAACGGCTTCGCTCACCCAAAATTTACTGAAAGTTTATTTAATGAAAAAAAACACATTGGAAACACTCATTGAACTCGCTATCAATGAGGACTTAGATAATATTAAACAGAACGCTGCTGAGAGCGTTTTTATCTTTGACCGTTTAGTTCTCAAAGGACAGTCAAGTACTCTTTTTGCACCACCGAATGCTGGCAAAACCTTATTAATCATCAACCAACTAAAACAAGCTCATGCAGCAGGTCTTACTAACGATCTATCGGTCTTTTATATAAATGCTGATGACACTCAAAATGGAGTTATTGAAAAAACTGAAATTTTGGAAAGTATTGGGGTTCACGTGCTTGTTCCCGGATATAACGGCTTCGAATCACATTCTCTGTTAGCCATCTTAGACGGATTATCTGATGATGATGCAGCAAAGGATGTTGTGATCATTGTGGATACTCTTAAGAAGTTCGCTGACACAATGGACAAAAAACATATGCGTAGATTTGGTATCACTGTCAGAGATTTTGTTATGAGGGGGGGAACCTTTATCGGTTTAGGTCATACCAACAAAAATCGAGATGGCGACAACAAACTTGTCTATTCTGGGACATCAGATCTTGTCGAAGACGTAGATTGTATCTACATGATGGACATTAAATATGACAATACTGACGAAAATGGAACCCAAACAAAACACATTCAACTGATAAACCAAAAACTCCGTGGTAATAATGCCCTTGAGCTGACATTCGCATACCAAAAAGCAGAAAGTTTGAAATATGTTGATATGATAAATTCTGTTCGCAATATCGATGAAAATACGCATACAAAGGCAAAATCTTTACAAGATGAAGTGTTTAAATATAATGATTATCTTGATAAGTACCCTGATGCCGTTTCATTAATAAAGTCTGTTTTAGATGGCAATAAGATGGATAAAACGGAATTAAGAGATTTTCTTTTAAAAAACACAAAATATGGCCGTGACAAGTGCGCTGAAATAATTGACCGTGTATCCGGTAAACTCATCAACTTTGAGGTTAGCGGAAAAACAGGACGAAAGAAAATATATTACCTTATCAACAACGCTTAACTGGTATCAGTTGATTCCGTTTTTTACGTTTATTTAATTAACTGAAAGAACGGAATATCCTAAAGCATGAGCCAGCCATAAACTGGCTCATCCAATTCACTCAAAAAACTTTAAGCTGATTCAACCAGCCCCTTCACCACAAAAACCACTTCCTTACCCTTTATACCCACTCAACATATCGAAGATAACCCGCGCAAATTGTTTGGTTTTGTTCGGGTCAGACAACAACTGCATCATTTGTTCTTGGTGCGCCTCGTTGCTATTCAAAATCGCATCATCAATCGCACGTGGGAAGTCGCCCAGCATGGCTTGCTCACGCGTGTTATTGGCGATTTGACTCATAACTGTTTCGTTCTCTGTGAGCTTGTCACGCACCGTAAAGGCATAATTGATCATGTCTTTGTCGGTTAGGTTGTCGGTAACAAACACCTCGTTCAATCGCTCAATTATGTGAGAGAGGAACTCTTCTTTCTTATCCTTTGGCTTGGCTGTACCCACGTCGTTGCTTGGGTGCAACTTGTACTCAGGGGAGTTCTCTTGAAGCTGAATGTCCTGTTGACGGATCTTCGACAAACGATAGTGGCTCATCACCACATTACCAAGATCAAGCTCATCCTCTTCAATCACCTTTTCGCGCAACATTGGACGCAGGTGGCGTGCATACAGGCTCAGTTTCTCTAGCTCTTTATCGTCGTAATCGACAATCTGCGACATAAACTCATAAAAGCGTACAAAGCTGCCTAAGTCTTTTTTGAAGATCTCTAGGCGGTCTTTCTCCTGCTTGCACTCTTTGAAGGTGTTTTCTGCATTAGCGATTAACACTGCATCGCCTGTGTTCTTGGTGCGTTCAAACACGTTTTTAGCGTGAATGTATGCTTCTACCGAAGAAGTATAACGCTTGCGCCAACGGTCTATCGCTGGCTTGCAGATATTACTGATAGCCGCATTAGATTTGTTCTTAGTAAAGAAGGCATCAACGAATTGATCTACCTCCGACCATAAGAAAATACCGCTAGCACGCAGTTTCTCTGATAGGTCGAAAATCTTGTCAGGGTCAGTGACATCCTCAAGCTCTGCCACTTGATAATAAGGCTGGAAAGCATCAAGAATATCTTGCGGGTCGTTGTAGAAATCGAGCACGAAAGTGCCACATTCTGCTTTCCCCGGATAGATACGGTTGAGGCGAGAAAGCGTCTGTACACACTCAACGCCAGCCAGCTTTTTATCTACATACATTGCACAGAGTTTCGGTTGGTCAAAGCCTGTCTGGAACTTGTTGGCAACCAACATCACTTGATAGTCATCGGTGTTGAAGGCTTTGCGCATCTCACGACCTTTAAGATCAGGGTTCATGTTGTGCTCAGTAAATTTCTGATCCATAAACGCCGTGCTGTCTGGGTCGGCGGCATTAAATTCCACTTCTCCAGAGAACGCGACCATCGCACGAATCCCCGCATAACTATTTTCTGCCACGTATTTATCAAAAGCCAGTTTGTAGCGCACAGCCTCTTTACGAGAGCTAGTGACCACCATAGCCTTAGCTTGACCCCCCAATAAGCCCATCACGTTCTTTTTGAAGTGCTCAACAATCACTTTCACTTTCTGCGAAATGTTGTGGTCATGCAAACGCACCCAGTTATTGAGTTTCAGCTTGGCTTTTCCTGCATCTACTTCTTTATCTTCCGCTTCCAGCTTTTGCTTGAGCTGATAAATCACCTTGTAGTTGGTGTAGTTCTTTAACACATCAAGAATAAAGCCCTCTTCAATCGCCTGACGCATTGAATAGATGTGGTAAGCCACTGGCAAATTGCGTTTAGATGCTGGCTGCTCTGGGTCAGGTCTGCGACCAAACAACTCCAGAGTCTTTGGCTTTGGTGTGGCGGTAAAGGCGTAATAACTCAGGTTGGCACTGCCTCGACGCGCTGCAACGGTGGCATCAAGAATATCCTCAGAGGAAAGTTCAGTGTCATCATCGGCTTCATCCGTCATCAACACTTCTTTGAGCTGGCGAGCGGTTGCACCTGTTTGTGACGAGTGCGCTTCATCGGCAATGATGGCGTAACGACGCTCTTTCAGTGACGTTGAGTTCTCAATCGCCTTTAACACATGCGGGAAGGTTTGAATGGTCACGATGATGATAGGCTGAGAGGTTTCCAGTGCCGTTGCCAGCTTCTCTGATTTCGAGCCATCGCCCTCTTTGCGGTTGATGCGTCCTACTACGCCATCGGCATGTTCAAACTGATAGATGGTATCTTGAAGCTGATCATCCAGTACGGTACGGTCAGTCACCACAATCACCGAATCAAACTGCTTGTTGCCGTTAGCATCATGCAAGGTCGAGAGTTGGTGCGCTGTCCATGCAATCGAGTTCGATTTACCCGAACCTGCGCTGTGTTGGATCAGGTATTTATTACCTGCGCCCTCTTCAATCGCTGCATTAACCAGCTTGGTGACTACATCCCATTGATGATAACGAGGGAATATCAGGGTTTCTTTCTTAGTTTTACGCCCCTCCCAATCTTCCTTTTCTTCGATTTGAAGATGGATAAAGCGCCCGATGATGTTGAGCAGGTTGTCTGGGGTTAATACTTCATTCCACAGGTAATCGGTCGCGTAGCGGTTTTCATCTTCAGGGATGTCATTGCCCTTGCCGCCATCATGCGTGCCTTTGTTAAACGGCAGGAAGAATGTCTCGTCACCCGCCAGCTTGGTTGCCATGTGAACTTCATACTGGCTTACTGCAAAATGCACTAACGCACCGCGTTTAAAGCTCAATAGCGGCTCTGGCTTTTTGGTGGCAGGGTCTTTGGGTAAACGGGTCAGTTTGTATTGCGCAATCGCGTTTTCTACCGCTTGTTTGAATTCAGATTTCAGCTCAAGGGTAGAGACGGGCAAGCCGTTAACGAACAACACCAAGTCAATGCGCCACTTCTTAGCCTTTTTACCCGTTTCTAGTTCTTGTTCTTTTGTGGCATACGGGCTATAGACCAACTCAGGCACAATACGGCAGATGTTGTGCTGATAACGCGCCAAAGTTTCTGGGTTGAGGTTATGCTCTGGCTTGAACTGACACAATTCAAAACGAGCATTACGGATTTTCAAACCATGACGTAACACGCCCAAGGTGCCAAAGGTGCGTGAAGCTCGGTCGGTGGCGTTCTCATCGGCTTTCTTAAGCTGTGTGACCAAGGCATCAAGGAAGTGACGCTCTGAGTCAGTAGGGAAGACTTTGCAAAACTTCTCCCACTCTTTCGGCTGCGTCTGTTTGATAAAGCTCAGCACATCCGCTTCATACAATGCCGATTCGCGGTTGTAGCCCTCGCCAGTGCCTTGTACCCAGCCATTAGCCACCATCTGGCTAATGATGTCGTCCTGAAATACCCGTTCTTGTGTAGTGTCTTTCATAACCTTGTTCTTCTAATTTTTGTTAGCCAACCAAAGCGAAAAAGCCACTCTGCTTTCTTAAGCGAGAGTGGCAATATACTTAAGCGGTTTGTTCCATAGCTTGATATTCAGATATTGGTGCTTGCCAGCTGCGCACATCTATTTTGCCAGTGACTGCGGCAGAGATTAGAGCTGTTCGGCGTTCAGCTAGCAATGTAATCGCATTACTACATTGGTTCTCTAGCTTGTCAAAATGTAAGTTTGATATCTCTATATAAGAAACGATATCTAGCTGCTCTTTGTATGATGGCATCGCAAACATAAAATTGAGCATATCTGCGACATTTAAACTAGCCTGATTAGCCGTACCATGAGCATGCAAATCAAGATGGTCTCTATACATACCTGTTTGAATCAAATAAAATAGGAAGTTTTGACTTAAGAGATTGTTTCTAGGTGTAAAAATCACAGTATTTTGGTTCAAAAGGCTACCAGCGAGATGATTAGGCACCATACCTATTTGACCAACTGCACTATTTTTTACTTCTGGAGCACTACCGACTGTACTTAGCACTATATCGCCAGCATTCAGAACTGCATTGGGAAAGTCATTCACAAAATTAGTTGGCAAAAATATATTAGGCTCTCTTATTGTCTTTTGCTTAATGTCGCTGGCTTTGACAACTTTTATTCCTGAATCACAAAAGTCTGCTGATTTGAATGCAACCCCTTTCCGAGTTGAAATATATAGCTTTAATGGCGATATAACCCAATGCTCAGGCACTTCCCCTAACCACTCCACACCAAAATCTTTCATTGGTGCTTGAGGATTCAAGCCTTTAGTCACCGCATGGCTGATCACCGCTTGGCGCTTTTCTTTCAGCAGCTTAATCAGTTGCTGCTGCTTTTCGATCAAAGTGTCGATTTTGGCAGTTTCGTGATCGAGGAATTCAAAGATTTTGTTTTGCTCATCTTTGCTAGGAAGTAGCAACTCAATTGTTTTGAACTCATCTGGATCCAAGTCCCATTGGTTGACTCGTATCCCTTTAGAACGGCTCATGTATTGAGTGATATAAATAGGGTTACGCAATAGGTAATGAACATATCGCGGATGAGCTAATTCGAATAACTTTTCACGTGGCTCATAAACAAAATACGCTGGGCTTACAATTCCCTCGTATTCAGAGACTGCAATAGATCCCTGCCATGCTTTCATTTTATTCATGACCAAGTCATTTGGTTGAACAAGTTGATATGGTGTTAAATCATCTGATTCTTTGTTGTTGTTATCATCACGACTAGATTTTGGGATAACGCCATAATCCCGATACACAGATAGCAACTCTTTTTCACTATGCCCAGTTCTCTTGGTTCGAGAATATAAACGTCCCACAGGTATGGTTACCCATTCATTGGGAATATCACCCATCCATTCAATTCCAGAATCTTTATACTCTGGATATGCCTGATATCTTTTTGTTTCGCTCAAGGCTGTCATTACGAATGCACCTCTTGCAGTAGCTTCATAATATCTGCACTCACCGCATCCAAATCGGCATCAATCGCTTCCAGTGCACGCGGTGGTTGGTAAACATAAAAATGACGGTTGAACGGGATTTCATAGCCCACTACACCAATCTCATTGTCTTTGTCATCGCGTTTGTCTGCGTTAATCCACGCATCAGCTACGTGTGGCTGCACTTCGCGTTTGAAGTAACTTTCAATCAGGATTGATGCGCTTACACTCGGGTCAAGTGGCACGTTTTCGTTATCACGCAGGTCGCCATCTTGTTGGAACTCAACAACTTTGCCTTTATAGTCAAAAGCACCGTAAAGTGGTTGTGCAGCTTCTTTCAGCACTTTTTTGATCACAGGTTCTGCGTCTTTGTTCTTCCAAGTGATCGCATCAATAAACTGTTTCTTCTGCTTGGCGTCGAACTTGATGCCAGTGGTTTTGAATGCACCTTTGAGGGTCAGCTCAAACTGATTAAAGTCGTCTGATTGTTGCGCCTTACCGCCAAGGTTATCGCCAACCGCAACTTGCAGAACTTTGGCATTATCCATCAACGTTTTTTGGCCTAGCCACAGTTTGCTATCCAGTACATCCTTGATTTGCTTTTCTTTCAGCTCTGGGAAGTCTGCTTTGATCAGCGCACGCACTTCAGCTTCCACTTCAATCAGTGTGCCATAAGTGTCTTCTGTCCATTCAGTGCCAAACTGCTCAAAGACAGCCTGCATCACGGCATTAAACGGCTTAGGCGCAAAACGCAGTGACTCCACCGCTTCATCAGTGATTTGCGCAGATAGACGCAGTGGACGCTCTATGGTTAGTCGGCGGTAGCCAAACTGATAAGTATCAAATATCTTGCTGGCAAAGTGTTTTTGGTTGTCCGTCACACCATCTTTGGTCAAGGTGTCGATTTCTTCAAAGTCACCAAAGTTCTTCGTGATGGTGCGAATTTCTTCATCAGTTAAATAGTGACGCTTAGAGCCTAATGACTTACGCATTTTCGTACTTAAGTTAGCGCCATTAATCAATTGCACTTTGCCCTTACGTGCTGGGTCTTTTTTGTTACTCAGAACCCAAACATAGGTCGCAATGCCTGTGTTGTAGAACATGTCGGTTGGTAGCGCGACAATCGCTTCAAGTAGATCTGCCTCAAGGATGTAGCGGCGTATTTCACTCTCACCACTACCCGCACCACCAGTAAATAGTGGTGAACCATTAAGGATGATGCCGATACGACCGCCATCGATCACTTGGTTGTCAACATTCTTCTTATCACGCATCTTGCTGATAAGGTGCATTAGGAACAGTAACGAACCATCAGAGACTCGCGGCAAGCCTGCACCAAAGCGCCCATCAAAGCCTTTTTGCTGGTGCTCGTCTTTGATTTCACCTTCAATCTTTTTCCAATCCACACCAAACGGCGGGTTAGACAGCATGTAGTCAAACTGATCTGCTGGCAGTTGGTCATTAGACAGGGTGTTACCCAGTTTGATGCGGCTAACGTCTTGCCCTTTGATCAGCATATCCGCCTTACAGATAGCGTAGGACTCTGGGTTTAGCTCCTGACCAAACGCACGCATTACCGCTTTCGGGTTGAGTTCGTGTACGTATTCCATACCAGAAGAAAGGAAGCCGCCTGTACCCGCTGTTGGGTCATAGATGGTGCGGATGATGCCATCTTTGGTTAGGGCTTCGTCATCTTCCATAAACACCAAAGAGGTGGTCAGGCGCACGATGTCACGCGGGGTAAAATGCTCACCAGCGGTCTCGTTTGAGCCTTCCGCAAAACGGCGGATCAACTCTTCAAACACCAAGCCCATATCGTGGTTAGAAATGCTGTTTGGGCTAAGGTCGGTGGTGGCAAACTTCTTCACCACTTTGTAAAGCAGGTTGGCATCTTCCAGCAAACCAACAAATTCATCGAACTTGAAGTGCTCAAAGATTTCACGTGCATCTTTGGAGAATGACTGTATGTATTTCTCAAGGTTCGCCTTGATGTTACTTTGCCCCATCTTGCCAAGGTTCATTGGCGAGGTATTGAAGAATGACAAACCATCTGGCTGAGTTGGTGATTGAGTCGCACGTAGCAAGAACTTTTCCTGCGCTTCTTCTGGCAGGTTCATCGCTTTGATGCGCTCATGTTCAGTAACCACGGCATCTTTGCTTGGTTCAAGCACACACTCAAGTCGACGAAGCAGGGTAAACGGCAGGATCACACGGCCATATTGAGATTGTTTGAAGTCACCGCGAAGCAGGTCAGCTACCGACCAGATAAAGGCAGCGGTTTGGGAGAAGTTGTTGTTAGTCATTGTAAACAGCACAATTGAGAAAATTGCGCTGATTATACCCTACGGCTCATATGGTGACAGCGACATCTAACAAAAAAGCGCCCTTTCGGACGCTTGAATCAAATAACCAAATATAAATTGCTACTGAATCCAATCAGCTTTTATACGGAGGTGTTGCATCTAATATTTGTTTAGCGAGCAATTCCAGTATATCAGTGACTTTGGTCTCTCTCGCTTTCAATAGTACCTTTACGTTATCGATCGTAGCTGCCAAGTTCTCACCTGTGGCAACATCCTCTAATCTATAGGCATCATTAGCATGTTCTGTCACTTTTTTAACCCATGCTCGTCTGTATAGGTTTTTCACTGAATCACCCTTGGTAACAAAACCAGCGTTCATCGCTCCTTCAAGCACTAAGCTCTCAAGATCTGTGGTTTCAAGATCTTCTAAATCATGCAGAAGTTCAATTAAATCCGAAGCAGTAATTTCTTTTTCCATAGCGTTTATTTAAAGAGTAATAACTATTTTTTCTTTATTCAAACGATGGCATTTTTTGAAATAGGGGGGTAGTCAAGAAGGGTCTCCCTTCTGCCAGTGACAATGCGAAGCGGTTGTCCTATCTGGAACCATATACGAATAATCATGATAACAGTCCAGTAGTTTGCATCATTGAAAATGAATTTGTAAGCTTAAAGCAAACGACTGACATGCTAAAAAATTGGACTGTAATTACCCAACCCGTTCGCTACGCAAGTGATGGAATCATGATGCGCGAACGATACCTGTTAAACCTAAAACATGCCAACCACAAACATACCGAACATATCGTTTCTATTTTCGGAAATGCAGAAACCTCGAACCGAATAGCGATCGCAGGCGAGAGCTTTCGACTGCATCAAAAAATATATAATCGGCGTGGTGGTCGCCCTTTATCCAGCTACGCTGTTGAGTATTGCCTCACTCTTCCAAAAAGCTATCGCCCTACTAAACAACAATGGCAATCCATTATCAAAGATTGCAGTCTAGCTCTAGCGAAATTGTGCAAGCTCAGCAAATCAGAGTTCGAACAATATCGTCAACAAATCCGCGCTGTGTTGCACCAACAAGAACAACGCGGAACAAAAGGCAGTGGTGATCATGTTCACCTAATTATTGGAAAAGTAGTTGGCACACGAACCCTAAATGAACTTCAACAGAAAAAGGCGACCAAGCTGATTAAACAGGCTTTCAATCACTCAGTGTTAAAGCATGTAGGCATTGATCATAGAAGCTATGAAGCGATTGAAATAGAGAAAGGCAGAAGGCTCTCAACTTGGCAACATCAGTATGAAAAAGCTACTGAAGCCCATGAAATTGAAAAACTCATCAAGCAGATGCAAACGCAGTTTGATAAGTGGTTAAACGCAAAAAAAGAGCTAAATAAGCGACAAATTCGACGTCAACAAAACAGACTATTAAAAAGCTATGAGCAATTAAAGCAACACTCACTCAGTGCGTCGCAGGTGGAAAGGATTAACGCCGTCAAAAGTCAGATTAAGTGATCAGCGCATCATAGATATCGGTTCAGCTCCCAAACAGGGAGCTGAACTGGCGTCCTTAACTTAGGATAATAGGCTTCCATATTGATACTGGCTTCATATGGTACTAAGATAAGGTACTAAAGGGTTATTTTCAAAAACCACAAACACCCTAACCTATTGAAGTAACTGTTTTTTAAGGCAGTTGAAGGTGAGT
>ERZ1673961.624-NODE-624-length-13001-cov-25.816314_pt1 | contig 13001 bp, 13 predicted proteins | sample MGYA00580189_ERZ1673961 | MGnify/ENA primary metagenome ERZ1673961 (study PRJEB41334, sample SAMN05608105) | rock metagenome | biome: terrestrial subsurface; feature: shale formation; material: shale | place: USA: Pennsylvania ... | reverse complement strand
CAGTATTCACGAGGGTGTAAGGCTGTTTTTCTCTTTTTTAACTGCAAAACTCAGGATATTAAGTAAAAATGAAGCTAGACATGCTAAATTTTGACACATCAAAGAATCTGTCCGTTTTTTTAAAAGCGTTTTCACTATATACTGTAAGTGTACCAAGAAAATATCAAACGGAGGTTATTATGGATAAAATATTTGTCAGTCCAAGTCGATACATTCAAGGGAAAGATTTAGTCAGTCACGCAGGTCAGTACATGGAGCATTTCGGACAGAAGGTGCTTGTCTTAGCCGATGAATTTGTACAAAAAATCGCAGCCAACCAACTCATTGACAATTTAAACGAAAGCTTTGACATCACAAAAGTGACGTTTAACGGTGAATGTTCCACCAAGGAAATTAACCGAGTCAGCGAACTGGCCCAGGATCATGGTGTTGACTTTGTCTTAGGGATGGGCGCAGGGAAGGCGTTGGATACAGCTAAAGCTGTAGCGGACCGCAACAATGTGCCGATTGTCGTATTTCCAACACTTGCCTCAACCGATGCGCCAACGTCCGGCCTATCAGTTGTGTACACAGAAGCCGGCGAATTTGAACAGTATTTGTTTTACAAGAAAAATCCTGATTTAGTCTTAATGGATACCGCTATTGTGGCACAAGCACCCGCTCGTATGATGGCCTCCGGTATTTCAGATGCACTGGCAACGCTAGTTGAAGCGCGCGCAGTGAAACAGAAAAACGGCAACACGATGAGTGGCGGAAAAGCGACGATTGCCGGTTTTGCGATCGCCGAAAAGTGTGAAGAGGTTCTGTTTGATTACGCCCTGCTAGCCTATGAAGCCAATAAAGAGAAAATCGTGACTCCTGCATTGGAAGCGGTTGTAGAAGCCAACACCTTATTATCAGGCCTCGGTTTCGAGGATTCCGGCCTGGCTGCGGCTCACGCGATTCATAATGGGTTCACAGCCGTTGAAGGAGATATTCACCACTTGTCTCATGGAGAAAAAGTGGCTTACGGAACACTCACACAGCTGGTGCTTGAGAACAAGACGATTGATGAGATTAACCGCTATTTGGAGCTGTATATCCAACTAGACCTTCCTGTGACTTTAGAACAGATGCACCTTGAAGACAAGTCTTTTGACGAATTGCTGGAGATTGGTAAGTCGGCTACAAAAGAAGGCGAGACAATGAGCAATATGCCTTTTGATGTAACACCAGAAGATGTGGCACAGGCTCTGAGAGCCGTGGATGCCTTTGCGCGTTTATATATGAGCAAGAAATGAGTAGCAGGATAATGAAAAACACAATTAAATAAAGAACCCCCAACTTAATAGACAGCCATAAAGACGTTTAAAAAATTCAGTATCTAATCGGTAAAAGAGAATTTCAAATTTAAAGGAGATATAAAAATGAAAAAAATCATCAACACACCCGATACGTTAATGATGGAAATGTGCAATGGTATCGTCATGGCACATCCTGAACTTGAGCTTATAAAAAAATATAAAATAATTAAGAAAAAAGACATAAATACGGATAAAGTTACCTTGATAAGCGGGGGTGGCAGTGGACACGAACCTGCCCATGCTGGTTTTGTTGGAAAAGGAATGTTGGACGTCGCGGTTTGTGGAGAAGTCTTTGCCTCTCCTTCTCAAATACAAGTTTACCAGGCTTTAAAAGCATCCGGAGGAAATAAGGGTACGTTGTTGATTATAAAGAACTATTCCGGAGATGTCATGAACTTTAAAAATGCAGCCCATTTAGCTGAAGAAGATGGCATGCAAGTCGATTACGTAAAAGTAGAAGATGATATTGCCGTTGAAGACAGCTTGTACACTGTTGGAAGAAGAGGGGTTGCGGGAACTGTACTGGTCCACAAAGTAGCTGGAGCAGCAGCAGAAGAGGGTAAAGATTTGCCAGAAGTTAAGAGACTGGCTCAAAAAGCCGCAGATAACGTAAGGAGTATAGGAATGGCACTCACTTCATGTACTGTTCCTGCAAAAGGCTCTCCAACCTTTAAATTAGCTGATGATGAAATGGAATACGGAGTAGGTATTCATGGCGAACCGGGAATTAGAAAAGAAAAAGTAATGCCAGCTAGTCAATTAGCTGAAAGAATGGTAGCAGACCTGTTAAAAGATTTAAATGTTGAAAAAGGTTCATCGGAAGAATTAGTGGTGCTGGTTAATGGTTTTGGGGCAACCCCTTTACAAGAACTGTATTTATTTAACCATGAAGTGGCTAAGCAAATTGATGCCAGCGGACTGAAAATTAACCGGACCTTTGTTGGCAACTATATGACCAGTATCGATATGGCAGGCGTATCCTTGTCGATTATGAAACTTGACGATGAACTGAAAAAACTAGTTTCTTTAGAAAGTGATACACCGGCATTTAAAGTTTCTGGAGAAGTCAATCAAGTTGAATTTGTAGACGTGCTGGAAGAAGAAGCAGACAGACCCGTTTCTTTTGAAGTTGAAACAAGTGAATCAAGTGCAAAACTATCTGATGATGAACTAACGTTAGATAACATGATTTATTTAGTGGATAAGATGAGTGAAATTATTATCGAAAATGAAGCGCCGTTTTGTGAGCTGGACGCACATGCTGGAGATGGGGATTTCGGAATGAGCATCTCTAAAGGGTTTAAACAGGTCAAGAGGGAATGGCACTATATATTAGAAAAATCAGCTGATATTGGTGAGTTTTTAGAAGAGTGTTCTCTAATTATCATGGAAAACTGTGGAGGAGCATCCGGGCCTATTTGGGGATCAGCTTTCAGATCAGCAGGAAAGCAGGTAGAAGGGAAAACTGTACTGACTGTTTCTGAATTTGCTGAAATGATGGCTGCTGCTGTTAAAGGGATACAGGACACTGGAGAGCGATCCTTCGGAAAAGGTGCAGATATTGGCGATAAAACACTCATTGATGCATTGATTCCTTGCCAAAAAGCATTAGCTGAAAGTGCACAAAACAATGAGACGTTCAAAGAAGCGTTTAAGAGTGGAGCAGCCGCAGCTGTTGAAGGCGCCGAAAAAACTAAAGACACCGTGGCTCATATGGGTCGAGCGGGTACAGTTGGCGAACGAAGCATTGGCCATCCAGATGCTGGGGCATATGCTTTAGGCGTTATCTTCACCGAACTGTCTGAATCCGTTAAATAAGTTAAATATGAGGGTATGCCGCTTAAAAAGGCTATGAGAGTAAGGGCTGAGTTCAAAGTGAGAAGGGTGCAGGTAACTCAGCCCATAATGAGGAGGCGTTAAATTGGAGACAACTTTAACACAACAGCTGCTAGGAGAATATCTAGGAACCTTGATCTTAATCCTTCTTGGGGATGGGGCAGTGGCAGCAAGTGTTTTAAAAAAGACAAAATCTTACGACACTGGCTGGCTGATGATTACTATAGGATGGGGACTGGCAGTGGCTATTGCTGTATATGCAGTTGGCTGGTTATCGCCGGCTCATATCAATCCTGCAGTGACAGTTGGTATGGCCGTTGCTGGAGAAATCGGATGGGGGTCAGTTATTCCTTACATCATCGCACAAGTTGCTGGAGGGTTTACAGGAGCCATCTTAGTTTGGATTCATTACAAGATGCACTTTGATGCCACGTCTGATCAAGGTGCTATATTAGCCGTCTTCTCAACAGGCCCGGCTATTAAAGGTGAAAAATGGAATATACTATCCGAAATTATTGCAACAATTGTACTGGTTTTCTCTTTACTGGCATTTACGCAAGGTGAGTTTACAGAAGGATTGAATCCTTTAATTGTGGGCCTGCTTATTGTGGCTATTGGTATCTCTCTCGGGGGAACAACCGGCTATGCTATTAATCCAGCTCGAGATTTCGGGCCGAGATTAGCCCATCAAGCCTTGCCGATAAAAAACAAAGGAAGTTCAGAATGGCATTATGCATGGATTCCTATTGTGGGGCCACTTGTCGGTGGCGCACTGGGTGCTCTGCTTTACCTGGCAATCTCTTTATAAAAAAAGACTATCAACGGATTAATTAATGTGGACCCTTTGTCAAGGACATTTAAAAAAAGACTCTCATGAAACGAGGCCGCTGAAAAAGTGACTAAAAATTTAAATTTGAAAATTCGGAAAATTCTTTCTCCCACTTTCGTAGGTGAAACCATTGATAATAAGCATAGTTCCCACCACTTTATCAGCTAAAATTAACTCTTTTTTGGGAATGAGTTTTTATAGGATTTTCATTTTCGGGAAAATCGGACTTTTTCAGTGGCCTCCCTAAAGAGGGGACTTTTTTTAGTGTCCATTCTTTAGGGTCCATTTTAGATAGATCTCAGGCAGTAATTTTTGACACATGGGGCAATCTGTCCGTTTTATTTAGAACGTTCTCATTATATTATTAGTTTGTGAACAATATCACTAACACTATACAAAGGAGAGAATTAGAATGTTTGATTATTTTTTACCGACAACAAACTATTTTGGAAGAGGTTCAGTTAAGGTCGTAGGAGAAAAAGCAAAGTTGTTAGGTGGAACTAAAGTATTAGTAGTAACCGATGGATTTTTAAGCCAACTTTCAGGAGGGCCTGTCGAGCATGTGCTTGAGTTACTGAAAGCAGAAGGAATCGAATCAGTTATATACGATAAAGTAGAGCCGAATCCTAAAGATACAAATGTTTCTGATGGATTGAAAATCTATCAGGAAGAAAAGTGTGACATGATTATCACGGTTGGAGGAGGCAGTCCTCATGATTGTGGGAAAGGTATTGGGATTGCAGCGACACATGAAGGTGACTTGTATGATTACGCCGGAATTGACACGCTGGAAAATCCATTGCCTCCAATTATTGCAGTGAATACAACAGCTGGAACAGCAAGTGAGATCACTCGTCATGCTGTTATTACAAATACAAAACTTAAAATTAAGTATGTTATTGTGAGCTGGAGAAACACTCCGCTTGTCTCAATTAATGACCCACTGCTTATGCTAGGTAAACCAGCAGCATTAACAGCTGCAACAGGTATGGATGCCTTGACTCATGCTGTTGAATCATATATTACTCTAGGGGCTAATCCGGTTACAGATGCTGCAGCAATCCAGGCAATGAAACTTATCTCAAATAATTTGCGTCAAGTTGTTGCCAACGGACAGAATATTGAAGCCAGAGAGAATATGGCTCATGCATCGTTATTAGCTGGAATGGCATTCAACAATTCGGGTCTAGGGTATGTTCACGCTATGGCTCACCAACTCGGGGGTCTTTATGATATGCCTCACGGTGTTGCTAATGCAGTACTGCTACCGCATGTTGCGAGATACAATCTTATTTCCAACCCTAAGAAGTTTGCAGATATGGCAGGTTTCCTGGGAGAAAATATTGAAGGCTTATCCGTAATGGAAGCAGCAGATAAGACAATTGAAGCACTAAGAAGATTATCCTCAGATGTGGGCATTCCTTCAGGTCTAAAAGAGCTGGGTGTGAAAGAAGAAGACTTTGAATATATGGCAGAAATGGCATTGAAAGATGGAAATGCAGGAACAAATCCAATTTCTGGAACAAAAGAAGACATTATTAAAATCTTTAAAGAAGCAATGTAAATACAATAAACGACTCGACCACTTTTTTTAAGGTGGTCGAATCGTTTTAACAAAATGGTACACATATAAGAGCACGAAACATAGCTAAAGGAGGATCAGACGGTGGGGCTCAGTGAAACAATTAATGATTCTGGGCATTCAATAGGAAGAACCTATACATTGACTCGTACAGCTTTATTTACAGCACTGGTGACACTGGGTAGACTGGGCTTCGCTTTTCTACCTAATGTACAGCCGATGACGGTACTGATCGTCTGTATCACCTTATATTATGGCTGGAAGACAGGATTAGCAGTTTCGGTTTTGTCTGTACTGTTGAGTAATATTTATCTTGGGATGGGCCCATGGACTTTAGCTCAGATTATTGCATTTTCTGTGTTAGTGGGCTTGACCAATTTGTTAAGGAATAGGCCCCATCAAATGCCTTTAGCAGTATTGCAGCTATTTACAGGTGTGCTGGGCATGCTGTACGGATTAATTATTTCAGTGGTTCAGGCTCCCTTTTTAGGTTGGAATATACTAGTGCCGTATTATTTGTCTGGCTTGTTTTTCGACATTATGCACGCAGGAGGAAATATCGTATTTTTAGCGATTTTATATCCTCTGACAATGAATTTATTTTGCCGTATGGAAGCCAAAAGAACCTTTATATCAAGCAGGGGTAAAAAAGGAGAAAAAAATGAATAAGAAAACAAATATTATTATATCAGGATTGCTGGCTGCTCTAGCAGTTGTTGTCCTTATTTGGTTTGTCAACGCAAACGATGGGAGTTTGCTGCCGACGGGAAATTCAAAAGAAATTTCAGTGATTATTCGTAATCAAAGCGAAGAAATGGTGGATGACGTAATAGAAACAGACGAGAACAATAATTTACTTGATATTATGATTGAACATTATGACATGGAGATCACCGAAGAAGGTTTTGTTGAAACAATTGAAGGAGTGGAACAAGACGCAGCAAACAATTTATTTTGGGTATATGAAGTAAATGAAGAAATGGTGCCTGTAGGAGCTGAAGAATTTATACCTGAAGATGGTGACAGTATAGTTTGGGAATTAACAGAGTTTTAAGAAGAATTTGGTGAAAACTAACTTGTGAATTAATGAGCATATGACTAATTTTATCACAAAAGTATTATCCGTAAAGCAGCGGCGAAAGACTTGATTGGATGAGCTGTTTACAAGGAGGAAATAATATGAAATCCAAAAGATTTGAAGCACTAAGCAAACGAGCAGTCAATAAAGACGGGTTTATTGGAGAGTGGGCAGATGAAGGGCTGATAGCAATGGACAGTCCCAATGATCCCAAACCGAGTATAAAAGTTGAAAATAACAGTGTGGTGGAACTGGATGGCAAAAAAAGAGAAGATTTTGATATGATTGATCAATTTATTGCTGACTATGCCATTCAGTTAGACAAGGCTGAAGAAGTTATGAATATGGACTCCACTGAACTGGCAAAAAAGCTGGTCGATATTAATGTTGACCGTCAGTCCATTGTTGAACTGACAACAGCTATGACACCAGCAAAAATTGTAGAAGTCGTCGGTACGATGAATGTTGTCGAAATGATGATGGCACTTCAGAAAATGCGTGCACGGAAAACACCATCCAACCAGTGTCATGTTACTAACCTAAAAGATAACATAGTGCAGATTGCAGCGGATGCAGCAGAAGCTGCCATTCGTGGCTTTGACGAGATGGAAACAACAGTAGGTATTGCTAGATATGCGCCTTTTAATGCACTAGGCATACTCGTTGGTGCTCAAGTGGGAAGAGGAGGAGTACTGACACAGTGCGCTGTTGAGGAAGCAACGGAGTTGGAATTAGGCATGAGAGGCTTTACCAGTTATGCTGAAACGGTATCAGTATATGGAACGGAAGCTGTATTTACTGATGGAGATGATACCCCCTGGTCTAAAGCATTTTTAGCCTCCGCTTATGCATCCAGAGGTTTGAAAATACGGTTCACATCAGGTACCGGCTCTGAAGCATTAATGGGATATACAGAAGGGAAATCGATGTTGTACCTTGAAACAAGATGTATTTATATTACAAAGGGTGCAGGGGTTCAAGGCCTTCAAAATGGCTCAGTAAGCTGTATTGGAATGACTGGGGCTGTTCCTTCAGGTATTAGAGCTGTACTAGCTGAGAATTTAATTGCCATGATGCTAGATATCGAATGTGCTTCGGCCAATGATCAGACCTTTTCTCATTCAGATATTCGAAGAACAGCTAGAACATTGATGCAAATGCTGCCGGGAACCGATTTTATTTTCTCAGGATATAGTGCAGTCCCCAACTACGATAATATGTTTGCCGGATCTAATTTTGATGCAGAGGATTTTGATGACTACAATATTTTACAAAGAGACTTGATGGTGGATGGCGGCTTAAGACCAGTGACTGAAGAAGAAACGGTTGCAGTAAGAAATAAAGCAGCGCGGGCCATTCAGGCTGTGTTTTCTGAGTTGGATCTGCCTCCAATTACTGATGAAGAGGTGGAAGCAGCAACGTACGCGCATGGAAGCAAAGATATGCCGGACCGTAATGTTGTAGAAGATTTGAAAGCAGCTGAAGAGATGATGAGTAAGGGACTGACTGGAATTGATGTTGTTCAGGCACTGAGTCGGGGGGGCTTTGATGATGTTGCCGAAAACTTGCTCAATATGCTTAAACAAAGAATATCAGGAGATTACTTGCATACTTCAGCTATCATTGACAAAGACTTTAAAGTAATAAGTGCGGTCAATGATATAAACGACTACAAAGGACCGGGAACAGGATACCGAATAAGTGAAGAAAGATGGAATCAGATAAAGAACATTCCTAATGCAGTTAAACCGGAAGACATTGACTGATAACAGCTGAAAGTGGAGGGAAAGCTTATGATTAAGTTGAGTGAGAAAGGCAAGGCAGTAAAAGGCACACGAGAAGATGAAGTAGTTATTGGTCTGGGACCTGCATTCTTGAAGCATCAAACTAAAAGTATTGTCGATGTTCCTCATGACGAGATTTTAGTGGAAATGATGGCAGGGATAGAAGAAGAGGGCTTGCATCCGCGTGTTGTTCGTGTAACGAAAACATCAGATGTGTCCTTCATATCACTTGAAGCAGCTAAGCTTAGTGGTTCAGGTATCGGCATCGGCATTCAGTCAAAAGGGACAACGGTTATTCACCAGCAGGATTTACAGCCGTTGAATAATCTGGAGATTTTTTCGCAGGCGCCTTTGCTGAACCTCGAAACCTATAGAATGATTGGAAAAAATGCTGCAAAATATGCAAAAAAAGAATCACCTAATCCTGTTCCAACTAAAAATGATCAAATGGCTAGACCGAAATTTCAAGCCAAGGCAGCACTGCTGCATATTAAAGAAACAAAGCATGTTGTTGAAGGAGAAAAATCTACAGAACTGGACGTTACGTTTTAAGAATAGGAGTGACAAAATGGTCAATAGAAAGTTAAGTGCAGAAAAAGATTATCCTTTGTCAGAAAAAAGACCGGATTTGCTGAAAGCACCTACAGGAAAAACATTAAATGACATTACTTTGGAAAAGGTAATGAATGGTCAAGTGAAGCCAGAAGATGTCAGAATTTCACCAGAAACACTGGAACTTCAGGCACAGATTTCTGATGCGGATGACCGAAAAGCTATTTCCCGAAATTTTAGAAGAGCTGCCGAACTTATTGCAATTCCGGATGACAGGCTGCTGGAAATATATAATGCCTTAAGACCTTTTCGTTCAACGAGCGAAGAGTTAATTGCTATAGCAGAAGAGCTTGAAGAAAAGTATGATGCAGTGATTAATGGCGCATTTATCAGAGAAGCTGCAGAGGTATACAAAAAGAGGAATAAATTGAAAACAGAAGAATAGTGTGAGTGAATGTAGGAGGAAGTAAATGGAAATCATCGCAGGGATAGATATAGGGAATGCAACCACTGAAGTGGCGCTCGCTCAAATTGAAGATTCCGGGACTCTTACCTTTCTGGCCAGTGGAATTGTTTCGACAACAGGCATCAAAGGGACAAAGGAAAACATTAAAGGTGTTCATAAATCACTGGATAAAGCACTGGAGAAAGCCGGGATAGATAAAACGAGTCTGGACTTAATTAGAGTGAACGAAGCGGCGCCCGTTATCGGTGATGTTGCCATGGAAACCATTACTGAAACGATAATAACCGAATCTACAATGATTGGCCATAATCCTTCTACTCCGGGAGGAAATGGCATAGGTGTGGGCGAAACACAAGTGATAGAAGAGCTGCCTCATTTATCTGGAGATCAGCCGATCATTGTTGTTGTCGGTAAGGATACCAATTTTCTGGCTGCATCAAAGCACATTAACGATGCTGTCGAACGCGGCATTAAGGTAGTGGGCGCCATCCTGCAAAACGATGATGGTGTCCTGATCAACAATAGGCTGAACAATAATATTCCAATTATTGATGAAGTAGAATTAATTGAAAAAGTGCCGTTGAAAATGAAGGCAGCAATTGAGGTGGCTCCTCCTGGTGGTGTCGTTGAGTCCTTATCAAATCCTTATGGTATAGCAACAGTATTTAATTTAACTTCTGAAGAAACAAAGCAAATTGTTCCTGTATCAAGAGCACTGATTGGTAACCGCTCTGCAGTGGTGATAAAGACACCAGAAGGCGATGTCAAAGAAAAGAAAATTCCAGCCGGCCAAATTATTTTCAAAGGTGATCGAGGCGAAAAAGCAGTTGATGTTGAAGCAGGTGCTGAAGATATCATGAAAGCTGCAGCCTATCATCAAGTTATTGACGATATAAAAGGTGAAGCAGGTACAAACGCAGGAGGCATGCTCGAACGTGTCAGGCAGGTTATGTCAGAGTTGACCAGACAGTCCCTTGACAGCATAAGAATACAAGATTTGCTGGCAGTAGATACCTTAATTCCACAAAAAGTTACAGGTGGAATAGCAAAGGAATTTTCTCTAGAAAATGCTGTAGGCATTGCGGCAATGGTAAAAGCGGACAAACTGCAGATGGAAAAAATCGCAGACCAGTTAATTGACGACACAGAGGTTAAGGTTGAAGTAGGTGGAGTGGAAGCTGATATGGCTATTGGAGGAGCGCTGACGACACCAGGGACAGATAAACCACTGGCTATTTTAGATATGGGAGCAGGTTCAACGGATGCATCGATAATTAATCAGAATCATATGATTAACTCAACTCATTTAGCTGGTGCAGGGAATATGGTAACGATGCTGATTAATTCAGAAATGGGACTGGAGAGCTTTGATTTAGCAGAAGATATCAAAAAATACCCTTTGGCCAAAGTTGAAAGTTTATTTCATCTTAGACACGAAGATGGTACCGTTGAGTTTTTTGAAAAGCCTGTTGATCCTAAATTATTTGCGCGAACAATCATTATAAAAGAGGGTGAAATGATTCCACTTCAAATCAATCTCTCTCTTGAGAAAATAAAAACAATCCGAAGAGAAGCAAAGAAGAAAGTGTTCGTAACTAATTCTATACGCGCTTTGAAATCAGTGTCTCCAACCGGAAATATCAGGACAATTGACTTTGTTGTCTTAGTAGGCGGTTCATCTCTTGATTTTGAAATTCCACAACTCGTCACAGATGCTCTAGCCGAATATGGAGTAGTGGCAGGCAGGGGGAATATTCGAGGGATTGAAGGCCCAAGAAATGCAGTCGCAACCGGATTAATATTAGACTACGCGAAAAATAGGTGAGTGGATGGAGAGTAAGATAAATAGAATCAGTATCTATATTTACAGCGCTTTATCAACAGATGATTTAAGAAAAATCAACAACATACTCTGGGGGATTGAAGAGGAAGGCATTCCCTATAGTATAAAAAAAGAAACACACTCTGAGGCAGTTAAATTAGGTTTTTTGGCCTCTCAGCATTCAAGTCTAGGGATAGGCATTGGCATTGGCTCCAATCAGACGGTAGCTATCCATCATAGTAAATTAAAAGAAAGAGAGCCCCTTTTAACAGGACAGCTCGCTGACAAGCCGGAAGCATTGAGACTGCTGGGAGGGAATGCTGCCCGACTGGTAAAAAAAAGTGTGCTTAAATTATGATTTACAGGAGGGAAAAAGATGGGGTCTATTTATACTAAAACCGGTGATAAAGGCAAAACAGCCTTGCTTGGTGGGAGTAGAGTATCGAAAAACGATATAAAAGTGGAGTGTTATGGTACGTTTGACGAGGTTAATGCAGCCCTAGGAGTTGTACGTGCCTTAACAAAAAATGAGGACATTAAAAACACAATATATACAGCTCAAAACAAACTGTATTTAATATTAGCTGAACTTGCCAGCGACGACAAGGGGAAGCAGATGCTGTCAGAAAAGTTAACAAAAGAAGATATTAAAACGGTCGAAAACACAATTGACAGCTATGCCGAAAATCTTGAGCCGCTTAGACAGTTTGTTGTTCCCGGGGACAATGAAGTATCTTCATTTATCCATGTTGCAAGAACAGTAGTTAGAAGGGCTGAAAGAGTATTGGTTGCACTTAAGGACGTAGAAGATGTTAGAAGTGAAATCTTACACTACACTAACAGGTTATCGGATTTATTATTTACGCTGGCAAGAGTGGAAAGCAATCAGTAACTTTTTATTGGAAAACAAAAAACAAAGTGTCACAGTTAAAAATAAAGGAAATGAGGAAATTAAATGGATGTCAAATTAAATACGGTCAAGCAAGTATCGTTAGAATCAGTTAAACGGATGGCTCAGGCAGCAGAAGCAAAGGCGGAAGAAATAAAGGTTCCTATTGTTTTTGCAGCAGTAGATACCGGGGGGAATTTGATGCTGTTACACAGAATGGAAGAAGCTTTTTTTACCAGTGTTGAGATTGCTATAAATAAAGCCTTCACTTCCGTGGCACTAAAAGCCAGTACAGATACTATAGCGCCACTTGTTCAGCCTGGAGAAAGTCTTTATGGCCTGGAATTATCAAATAACTGTAAAATTGTACCGTTTGGTGGGGGCTTTCCCATTGTTGTCGACGGCGATATTGTAGGGGCAGTCGGAGTCAGCGGAGGCAGTGTTGAAGAAGATATGGCTATTGCGCGTGCAGCACTAAATATGTAATCAAATATGGTACACTAAGAGAGTACATACTGCTGCAAATTATCTTAAAGTGAAAAGATTGTGAATAAAAGCAGCTCGAACTACAAATAGTATTTTTGTAGCGGGTTGCTTTTTTGTTTAATAGAAATCAGCTTGTTACATCTCTTAAAGGAGTCGGTGAAAACTGTGAAAGATAAATACTTCGATTTACTGAAAGAAAAATACAATACAGTAGAATCCATTTATACAGAACTGATGAATCTGGAAGCCATTCAGAACTTGCCTAAAGGAACAGAATTATTTGGTTCTTTGTCAAATGGTGTTGGTGAGAAGTTTTAACCAATAATTTCAAGCT
>ERZ1673961.623-NODE-623-length-13003-cov-27.033133_pt1 | contig 13003 bp, 10 predicted proteins | sample MGYA00580189_ERZ1673961 | MGnify/ENA primary metagenome ERZ1673961 (study PRJEB41334, sample SAMN05608105) | rock metagenome | biome: terrestrial subsurface; feature: shale formation; material: shale | place: USA: Pennsylvania ... | reverse complement strand
AGGTGGGTCATTTTTATTCAAAAAAGTGGGTCAAATTTCAATCAAAATTTTCAAAAGTATAATTATATATATGTTGATTTAAGAAGAGCTACTAATTTAAAATCTCTTGCAAATCAAATTATAGAAAAAGCTTATACATTCGCAGGTATTGATAATTTTTTTAATCAAGCTAAAAAATCTATTACAGGACTATTAAAATCTATTCAAAAAATCAAAATTGATGATATTGGAGAGATTACATTACAGTTTATTGAAAATGATGATTTTGATGAGGTAGACTATTTTTTACACTCTATAGAAACGGTAGAAAAAATTGCTGCAAAAAAGAATATAAAAATTAAGTTTGTATTTGATGAGTTCCAGGATATACTTAGAATTGCAGATAGTTTTATTCTTGAGCAATTAAGATCAGTAATGCAGCAACATGAAAATGTAACATATATCTTTTTAGGAAGTATAGAAACTATAATGACTAAAATATTTGAAGATAAAACCTCATCATTTTTTCATTTTGCAAGAGTAATGCCTTTAGCTGGTTTGGATATTGAAGAACTATACTTATTTACAAAAAATGTTTTTGATGATTTAGATGTTAAATATGATGAAAGCTTATATAATCTTTTATGCTATTTGCAAGGACATCCAGATTATTCCTCACAAGTACTTCAATCACTATATTTTAGAATTAAGATAGAAAATATTAAAAATATTAACAATGAATTATGTATTGATGTTTTAATAAATACAATTATTGAAAACAGAGCATATCTTGATGAACTTATAATAAAAGCAAAACAAAAGAAACATCATTATGAGGCTTTATTTTCAATTGCTAATAATAAAGATATAGAATTGAGTTCTAAGACTCTATATAATGTACATAGTTCACTAGAAGAAATGGGATTAATAAAAAAGATTAATAGAGGAACTTATATAATAAATGATATATTTTTAAATATCCTTTTGCAGCAAAAGGATGATGAACAAATTTATATAGGACCAAATCAATTATTAATCAAAAAGTAAATAAAGACCTACAATAAAAAAATTAAATAATGCAGAACTATTGCAAAAGATTAGAGTATTTTGTAACTAAAGATACATTATCTTAACTTATGTTCTGTATTTATCTCAGCTAATGAATTTTTAATTTGAATAATATTATCTAATATCTTTTTAATTTCAAAAATACTATCAAAATTTGATAAATTATCATGTATATATGAAAATAACTCTATTTCTTCATTAATTTGGCTTGATATATAATCATATGATTTAAATTGTTGAATACTCATATTTTTTAAAATATATTCATAGGGAGTTAACTTTTTATAAAATAAGCTATTTTTCTTTAAAGTAGATATAAAATCTTTTGGTTCAAATAAATCTAATATTTTTAAGTATAATTCTTTATATTCAATTTTTAAAGGAATTATATGTAATAAAATTTGTAAATATGTTTTATTATTCTTAATAATTAATTCTTTTATATATTTTTTTAAATAATCACTACTTAATTTTGTATCTATGAAAAAGTAATTTATATCAGGTTTAAACTCTTTTGTTGATCCATCTTCATTATTTATAATCAAAGAAAAATTTTTATAATAATCTTCAATAATTATATTAATAAATGTTTTATAATCTTCATAATCATTTATATAATTTTTTAATAATTTAGACTCTATGATATTGTTTTCTGAAGTATATACACTGAAATTTATTTTAAATGATTTAATAAATATTCTAGCTATTATATCTTCTAACTTATAATCTAAAATATTAAATATGATTTGTAAATCATGTTCTTCAATCTCTATATATTCAAATTTTCTATTTTTATTATTCTCAATTAAATCAATGTGTACTAATTTATATAACTTATTTTTTATATATTCTAAAGGGATATTTTTTTTATGTAAATCTTTTAACATAAAAGTTAAATACATTATTGAAGGTATTTTATATTTTATTACCAAATTTAATAGTTCATTTATATAGTAATTATATTTTCTCAGTAAAGTAGAATCTTTTATGGTTCTATGAAAAAATGAAAAAGATTCATTTATAAACCAAAATATATCTTCTTTTTCTTTTTCCTTGAAAATTTTAAATAATTTATCATATAAAAGTAGATTATCTGTATTTAATGCAAGTTCTACATAGTTTTTTAATTTTTTTATACTTGTTGTTTCATCAAAACTATCTAAATCAAGAATAAATATTTTTTTTAATACTAAAAAATTGTAAACAATATCTTTTATAGCTGATGTTTTAATCTTTATAATTAAATCCTTATCTAATGCTTTAAATAGATGAGGTTCTTTTTTATACCAATTTTCTAGTAATGTATTTAATTTATATGAATTAATGTAATTTTCGTATATATTTAATGAATTTATAAAGCATATAAATTTTTCTGGTGTTGTATATTCTTTTATAAAAGAATCATATAGAACTTTTTCTTTACTAATAATCTTATGATGTCTAGTATTAGAATATTTATTAGTCATTAACTCTTTGATATCTTTTTGAGGATTAAAATCTTTTTTAAATTCGTTTAAATCATAAACAATGAAAGATTTGTTATTAAGTAGTTGATTATATACAAAAATTTCATCTCTTGGTATTTTTATAAATAAATTAAATGCACTATCTTTATTTTTTCTATAAGCTATTATTTTAAGTAATTCCTCATCTAATTTTGATAAAAACTTATAGTCATTTACTGATATTATTTGTTTATTTAGGTTTTGTATTATCTCTTCAATTATACTTTGGTAAAATAATTCATTCTTTTTTTCATATACATAATTTGGATGATTACCAATATAAGAAATTATATTTAATGCACTACATTTTAAATTAATACATGATGTATTTAACATTTTAAATAAAATTGATTTTGCTTTATTTAATATTTTATTTATATTCTCTTTTGAAGTATCAATATCAATCATCTTATTATCTATAAGATTTAATACAGTACCTTCTAATATATTATTTAATACAGTTTCTAATATATTTAATTTTGATATATTTATTGGATTTTCAAATATCCATTTTTCCATTTCGTTAAATGCTTCAATAATTACATTATTATTTTTATCATAAAAAGGGAATATTATCATTTTGAAAATGCCATATAAACTATGATTTGAATAATAAGGTTTAGGAAAAGATAAAATTTTTTTTGAAACTGCAAAATTAATTATTTGCTTCATTTTTAATCTTCCTAAATCTTTCTCATTCTTTAGCTCATTTATAAAAACATTGACTATAGGAACTATACTTCCTAAATTTATATAATCATCAGATTCATTAAAATCTACATCTTTAACTTGTGGAATATGAGCATCAATTCCTTTTAATTTTATATGCTTATTCTCTTTTGGAGTTAACTTATTTGATATGATATTTAAATAGTAAAATGCTTCAAAAGGTACATATTTTGCGATTTTATATAAGGTCTTTAAATTTGAACTTCTATAATCTTTATTCTCAATCCAGTCATTTATTATATGTTTAAATAATTCTAATCCATTATTATTTTCATATGATAAAGAATAAGTTAAATTAGTAATAATTGATTCAAATCTTGTTTGAATATATTCATTAACTATTTGTTTATATGCATATTCATTATTTCTTATAAAATCATGTAGAAACAAATCACCTAGTATATCTGGATTGAATCTTACTTTGTTATTCAATTCTCTTAATATACCAGATTTTATAAGATAATTAATTTTATCATTATACTTGACATCTAGTATATCTTTTGTGCAAGGACTAAGTAATGCTACTCTAAAAAGTAATTCTTCAATTTCTTTTTTACTCATATTAAAATTACTCAAAATATTTTCTGCATCTTTTATAAGTTTTTTTGAGGCATCTTTAATATTGTCAAATTTATCTAATATTGCTTGAGTAATTAAATATGGATTAGAATTAAAATAAGTATTAAGATATTCAATATAATCTAATGAAGTATTAGGCTTAATCTTAAGAATAAGCTCTTTAATATCTTTTTCATTCCATTTTATTGATATAGTTTTAGACTTTAGTTCATTAAACTTTAATATCTTTTCTTCTACTAAGTAATGTGATGCTGATCTATAAGATATAATCATTTTTGAATTATTACAAATAAGAGTTGAAAAAATACTCTCAATACTTGAATCTAAAAATCTATCTATATCATCATAGATAAATAGATACCTCTTTGTTAAATCTAGGTTTTTTAAATCAGATTCAACATTAGTCTGTTTTGTAAATAATACAGGTATATATGTACTCTCTAAATTAGAAAGATATCTTAATAAATGAGATTTCCCATTACCCCCAACTGCTGAAATTTCCAAGATATTATCATCTGATGATAAAAAATCATAAAAGTCCTTTTTATATGAAAAAAATTTATTGGTAGTAGATTCAATCAATTGAGTTTCAAATTTATTAAAATGTCCATTAATATCAAAAGTATATGCTTTACTATCTAATCTTTGTTTTAATACATCATATATAGCTTTTCTTTTATTAATATCACTTTGTGCAACTTTATAAATATCATCAATTCCTAAAAGGTCAGATATTAATAAACCTTTATTTTCTATATTTTTCATTTGTTTCTCTGAAAATTCTGGTTTATCAGCTATGTAGCATATTTTTAAAGGAAATGAAGCAATAATTTTATCTTTTAGACTTTCTTTCTTTTTTATAGTATAGTATACTTTTTTAGTGTCTTTTGTTGAGGTTACTTGAATTAAGAGTTTATTTGTATAATCTATCAAATCTATTGCTGGATAATTTTCATGTATAGAATCATTTGCATTTTCTAGTTTAAAGCCATATGCTGCATTTAAAAGATGCATAAATAGATCTTCACCAACAGTATTAATATCAAATAACCCTAAACTTGTATTTTGATTGACTTTAAGCTTTATAAATAATAACTTTTCTTTTATATATTCTAACTCATTCAAATAATCCAACATTAATAACCTATTATTTTTTTCTATATTATACAATAGGTGAACCTACTCCGTCTTTAAAGGGCAAAGCTTCCTATTTAGTTGTTATATAAATAATTTAAATATTTTAAAATTTAGCCTAGTAAGAACATACGATCAACATTATAAAACATAAATGAAAGAGATAAAGAATATAATCCACCAACAAAATCAATCAACCTCATCTTTTTCTATATTTTTTAACAATTTATTTAGAATAATTTAAGTTATTTAGAATAAAATAGATATTAAAAAATCAATAAAGGATATTCCATGCACGATGACTATAAGATTGATAATGATGAATTTCATGAAATCATAAAAAAACAAAATGCAGAAGAAGCAGCACATTATGTTCAAAATGGCTATTCAAGAGAAGAGGCGGTAAGTAAAGTTAAGGAACTTAATATTCAAAGAGATGACCCAGATAATTGTGTTGAAACTGATGATGATGTAATAGAATTCCTGGATTCTAGTTTAAATTATCCTAAAATAAATAAAAATGCTCAGAATAAAGCAATAGCAGAAGAATTAGAAGATGAGTTTGATTAGTACCAAAGGCTATAAATAAAACTAAAATAAAAATTGTAGAGTAATAAAGATGATAATATCTATTTACTCTATACTACTAATTAAATAGTTATTTAAAATAAAAATAAAGCACAAGAAACCAAAATAAATTAAATCAATACATTATAAAGGTTACAAGATAAAGTGCCATACTATTTAAATGAATATTTATTTAATATATAAATTAAAAGTTTAACCAATCCTGAATGCACTTTCCACAGCATAGGAAACTATAGAAAACTGTAAAAAAACAATTCCAGCAAAAAAAACATCATCATAATATGAAATATCCTTTTTATCATGAGGGCATATTAAAAAGAATCTATAATAAAAGATTAAAATTGATAAGTAGAAGTATATTTTAGGAAGATTAATACTAATATTTATATTTAGATAATCTTCTAATCCATTTCCTTCAATGAAAACAAATGTAACAAAACAAAACAACATTGCATAATAACTAATTGTCATAAAAAACCTTTAATGATAATTATATAATATTAACATAATATTAACTAAATACCAATAAATAAAAGTTAATAAGAAGAAAGCTATACAAGAAAATAGGAAGAAAATAAAGTAAGGGAACTTAATATATAGAATAAAGCTCAAATAAGCCACTAGAAGTTAAAAATATAAGAAATTAATACAAAGGGTAGGGTAGAGTAAAAAAGAGCTTTATTTTCAAAGTAAGCTCTTTTTTCTTATTTCACTATAGAGTTTCTAAAAGAATTGTTTTTGAAAGATGATTAACTAAATCAAAATTATCATCTTTTGATATATTAATATTATAAATATCTTTATAAGAATAATTATAAGAGTAATCTTTTTTACTAAAAAATTTATTTTCATTTACTGCAGCTTGTATAGATGAAAACCTCTTTTTATTTATTGAACTTAAATCTCCTTTCCAAAAATGATAATAATACTCTACTAAGATATCTAGGAAATTGAAGTTATTATTTAATATCTCTTCTTCTATGTTTATATACTCAAATGTTTTATAATAATCCCAACTACCCATACAAAGTGAATATTTTGATTTCTCAAAGGTTTTTTTTATTGAATATATCAATGTTTCTTCATTTATCTCTTTTCTATCATAAAACTCTTTGAACTGCTTATATCTACCTATTAATAAAATTAACATTACTTCTGCTGTATGTGCTATTAACTCCTCTATGCTTAAATAATACTCTCTTCTTGTATGTATTCTATGATTAAAATATGATAGCAACAAAGAATAAATCTTTTTTCTTGTACTTACATTACTGTTTATGTTATTCAAATCAATATGATGTGCCTTTTCATGTATATAAGTTTCATGTTTATATCTAAAATCTAATCCAATATTCTTTGAAAATGAAAAATATATACCTTTTGCATTATAATTACCTAACTTTCTAAGCTTTATAGCACTTTTACAAGATACAGGAAAATAGTATTTATTTGATAATTTAAGAAGCTCTATTAATTTATTAATATTTATTTTACTATCTTTTTTTAATGCATCTTTATCTATTTCAATATAATCATGATACTTATGAGTCTTTAGTATCTCTTTTAATTCATTACTAATTTTTGTATTTTCCTCAGTGCTTCTTTCAAACTCTTCAACATTACTATTTATTTTTAAAACCTCATCTCTAAAATCATAAACCAAACTATCTTTTAAAACTGTATGGAAATTTGCTCTATCTCTCTTTTTGAAAAAACTATTATAATCAATCTTAGTATTATTACTTTCCATATTATCAATCGTATATAATTTAGTATAAATTGCCTCTACTGCTTCATATATAAAATATTCTGCTTTTTCATAGTTTTTATATATTTTGATTTTATCATTGTCATCTAAGATTGTATTAATTAAATATTTCATTCCATTACTTGTTATATTATTAATAGCATTTAGAACATCTTCTAATAAAGGCTCTTTACTATCTTTTAGTATCTCTTTAAATTTGAATTGTGACTTATTAGGAAGATTTAAAATAGTTATCCATTCATTTATATTTTTACTTAGAAAAAGAGTGTTCTCTTCTTTTTTAACATCTTTTAATATATTTATATAGTTCAAATATCTATCTTTAACAATCTCTGTTTTTTTAGATATCTCATTTGCAAGGTTTGATTCAATTATAGAGGGATGTTTTTGATTATATCTCTTTTTCTCTTCATTCATATTCTTATATGCATATGTAAATAGAAAATCTTTTGAAATACACATAAATTTAAACATATCTTTTTTAGTATAGGTTTCAATTAAATATTTTTTTACATAGTATGAAATCTCAAAATCTGGAAACCAATCATTTTTATATGTATAACTATTTTTTCTTTGATTAAAACTATTTGGAGCTATAATCTCAAATTTTATAATATCTTCTATTTCACAATAAAAAACTAATGATTCTTTACTAATTATCTTTTCATCTGCTAGATTTGAAGAAATATAATTATTTGAAAATACTCTTTCATCTTCTTTTACAAAAAAATTAATTGCTTCATATACTTCTGTTTCTAAACTCTTTTTTAAAATACTATTTAATTTTTTAGATAACAGCATGTTTATAGTGTGTCTAACAGAATGCAATCTTGTTTTATACAAATTATCTTTTGTTATCTCATCTAAGAAATAATCATCTTTTACTATATTGTCAAATTCTTCTAATAAATCAATATCTTTATTAACATTTTTTAGATAGTTTCTTATAACTGATAATTGATAATTTACATTATTTAAATATTTGATATAGTTAGGAATAACACTTTCATTGATGATTATATTTTTCTCTTCATCATAGCTTATCTTTACTCCACATAGCATAGGTTCTGTAACAAGAAATTCTTTTAACTCTTTAAATAAGATAATAATACTTTCAATAATTGTTGAGGTGCTTTTATTAACATCTTTAAAAAGATCTTTTATAATAAAAGCATAATTCTCATAATTTGTATTTTGGTAGTTTAATAAATTGCTATTTTCTAACAATTTAACATTTTCTTCTAGGTCAATTAAATAAGTAAGAACTTCTATATGAGTTTTATTATATTTTTTTTCTAGCTCTTCTTTTGTATATGAGTCTTTTAACTTTTTTTTATCTATTAATTTTGTTGTTATCATAAAGTAAGCCTTTTATTTCATTAGGGTATTGAGAATACCACTTTATACTTTTTTGTAAAAATAAACTATTCTCATGATTATCATAAATCAAAATCCCAATTGATGAAAGTTTATAACTACTTTTAATTACTTTTACACATTCAACATACATTGTTTTATGTATAGCAATATATACACCACTTGCATTTCTTTTATAGTTCAACAATGTTTCAAAAAGATTATTTAGTTTGTCTTCTTTCTTTTTTATTAATACTGAAATTACATGATTATTGTTTATTCCAAATAAATCGTATTTATTATTATGAAGTTCAAAATTACTTTTTATTGTTATGTTTTCATAAGACTCTTGAAGATAATTGATTATACTTTTTTTTATCCTATCATTTTTCATTCAAAACCTTTTTAATTAATTGTTAATATTATATAAGATAAATAATCATATTTTGATTAATATATCATAGTTTAATTATATTTATTATGTTAATATTATAAAAATTACAAGGAGTACTATGAAAAAGAAAATTTTACTTATATTGTTAACATTTAATACAATATATGCAGCAGGGTGTCCAAGTTTAAATAAGACAACAGATAACAATGAAGAGAGAATAGGTATGCAACTTTCTTTGCAACAAGTTAATGGAGCTTTTGAAGTTGTAAATGATATTTTGAAGAAATACAACAATACTCAAGATACTGCAAAATATTTTAAAAAATCAAATGTTCAAATTTTATTGAAAACTAAATTTTTTAGTAAAATGTATGGATTAAAAATAAAAAATCCAAAAAGCTACAAAATGATTATTGAGAATATTAATTTTAAAAATAAAAATTGGTGCATTGTAGAGTAAGAGATTAGGGTAAGATACTTACTCTAATCTTATTTTACAAACTCAAATATAATTATCTTATATTCATAAATCATTAAACATAAAAATAAAAACAAATATATATACTCTTTGAAACCACCAATTGCACATCTCATAAAATAAGGAAACGGAGTAAAGAATTTCCCATTAATAACAAATGGAAAGAAATAATCTTTAATACCACCTTTATATTTTTTTGAACCACTTAACATATCTCCTACTTGATGTAATAATATACCAAACATAAAACTTACTAGAAAAGTTAACATCTCTTCTGAAAACTTGTTTGAAAAAATAAATATCAATGCTAAAGGAAATAAGAAAAATATAAATTGATGAGTAATACCTCTATGACCAAAAATCTTTTTTATAATAAAAGGAAGAAATGGAATAAATCTATTTACATATCTACCTATTGAAGACTTTGGCTCATCTATATCAGGAAATTGAGAACCAAGAGATACACCACCTATAAAATAGAGTAAATTAATCTCATGAACTAAACTATTATTGAATAGTAATGGTAGTGAACAAACAGAAACAGTTGATACTAAATGTGTTTTACTTAACATAATTAAATACTTCCTTTTTTTTATTTAATCTTTTTTGAACTTTAATAAAATTTCTTTTTAACTTTTTTTGATATTTTTTATTTAGAGAGGGTGTTCTTGAATGATAATCAGCAACAGTACTCCAATCCCATTCTTTTACATGAAGATATTTATTCGTTAATACTTCACAAGCTTTTTCGTAAGATTGTTCTTCATCAAAATATAAACTAAAATTTTTTAGAGGCTTTGTATTGTAATTCAATTGAAAAAAACCTAAGTCTAAATTTTTTATTCCATTTGAAATTAAATCTTTTAGAATATTTGTACAGTTTACTTTATCAAAACAATTAATTACATATTTGTTGTCTTTATATACTTTTACTGTTTTACATTTTTTATTTTTACAATTTTTTATAAACTTAATATATCTTAGATTCTTATATTCATACTTTTCTAATATTTTATAAAACTTCTTAATATCTTTTTTATTGTTTGTTCTAATAATGTATGGATTTTCATTTTCATTTTCTGTTAATCTTATAGTTTCTAAAATTGAATGTGGAATATCACATTTATTATTGAAAATATTTCCATTTAAATTTACTATTGATATTAAGAATGAGAAAAATATTTTTTTATACAAAATAAAAAATCCTTTTTTTGAATATGTTAATATTAAGTTAATATTATATAGAATGTAACCTATAAAAAACATTTAAAGGAAATAATAAAATGACAACTACTCTAAAGAAAGATTTAGAAAAACTTTTAGAAGAAAAAAGAAAAAATGAAGAGGAGTTAAATAAAGAAACTTCTCTATTGGAAAAAGAAGTTAAGGAATTAAATGAAAAAAAGAATTCTGATAAAAAAGAAATAGACAAAAAATATTCTAAAAAATTACAACTACTTAAAAGTAAAAAAGATCCTTCAATCAAAAGAACAAAAAATACTATTAAAAAAATTCAAGATGATATTACAAGCTTAATAGGTAAGGTTGCAATATCTTTTGCTAATGGAGAAATTACTAAAGAGGATTACGATGAAATGATTGAAAACTTTAGAGAAAAGTAATTCTCTAAAGTATAAAAATATTAATTTTAAATAGTTTTAATTTCTTCTCTCATAGATTTTAACTTATCTACACATTTACTTAATTTTTCCTATTTTCCATTTTTTTAGCATTTTCCTAATTGTTTACTTTGTTAAGAAGCCTATTTATTTACTTTCTTTTATATTATAGACTAGGGGTAACAAATAAAATAGCACTTTTTCAAAAAAACAGTCGTACAAAATAGGGGTAACTAATAAAATAAAAAAATTTCAGTATTTATACTCATAATACTATAGGGGTAACAAATATCATAAATCAGAAATGTTATATAGACACAAATATTATACTTTTGTAAAAAAAAATTAAAACCATTAAGACTTATTTTGTTAATATTATGTTAATATAATATTAAATGATATTAAAGGCTTATGATGTTTTATGATATAGAAATTCTCAACACAATATCTTTTCATTTGAAAAAACTATTTAAAGATAATTATCATGAGAAAGAATTAAATGAAAAGTATTTAAAAAAAATCAAATTATTTTTATCTGATGATTTTGATAAAAGAGTTGTTACTGAAAATATTATTAAGAATCTTATTAAAAATAATTTTGTTGATATGGATGAACAAATAAGTCTTGCATTGATATTTTTATCTGATGATTTTAAAATATTTTCTGAACAATTTTTAATTACAAATAAAGAATTTAAAAGAATATTTCTTGAAGCAAAAGAAGAATTAGTTACAGAATACTATAGCTCTCCTGAGATGAAAAAAACTTTAAATGAAGTTATTTCTGAATTACCATTGATATTAGCAAGAATTTATAATATTTCTATTGGAATGTTTATAAAAGGAGATGGTACAGAATTAACATTAAAAGAGTTTTCTGAGATAAGTAAAGAAGATTACAACACGAATCTTCTTCTGTTAGATAATGCAAGAAGATTAATAAATAAAAAAATGGAAAGAAGGTTAAAAAATGCTGGAAAATAATACTCTAAGTATAATCGGAAGTTTAATAATAATATTAATTTTATTGTTTCTGTTAGTTAAAACTTTACGAGCAGAGAAAAAAATAAAAACAGAAAATAAAAACAACTATACAAAAGATACTAATAAAAATACTTATTCAAAAACTGATGATCCAATAATAAAAATGATAGAAAAATTAGAAGCGAATTTTCCTGATAAAGACTCAGTTGATAATGAAGAAAATATAATTTCTGATTTTGAAGCAGATATTGTTAATAATGAATTTAAAAAATCTCATAATATTGAAGGTACTGTTTTAATTGATGATAAAACAATTGAAGAGATTGGCAATAGAATTGATAGAAAATTATCTTCATCAATTTTACCTTTAATAAAAAGAGTTGATCAAGATGGATGTATTTTATTAGATTTACTTGCAGTAAAACTTATGACAGCAGATAATGTTCCTATTGTAACTCCATCTGGAGCAATTAGAGTAATGAACTTTATTGAAATTGAAGAAGATATTGAAATATCAATTCAAAATAATAAACCTTTATTTTTAATAGATAAAAATAAAAAAATTCACAAACTTGAAAAAGATGAAATTAAAAAATTAATAACAACAGAAGAACATTTGCAAATTAGTGAGAAGATGGTAGAAAGTTCTGAAAAGATTAAATTATTAACTACTGAAGTTGTTAATTTTCAGAATGAAATATCTAGCAAAGAAGATGTAATTAAAGAAAAAGAAAAAGAAATAATAAAACTTAAAGAAGATAACAAAAAATTGCAAATTCAACTTGATTTTGTAAATCAATTAGGACTTACAAAAAAAGATTT
>ERZ1673961.619-NODE-619-length-13044-cov-39.080838_pt1 | contig 13044 bp, 12 predicted proteins | sample MGYA00580189_ERZ1673961 | MGnify/ENA primary metagenome ERZ1673961 (study PRJEB41334, sample SAMN05608105) | rock metagenome | biome: terrestrial subsurface; feature: shale formation; material: shale | place: USA: Pennsylvania ... | reverse complement strand
TTTTCCATACTTTTGGTCATGCGTGCAGAGTCACGACTGACGCCATTGGTAACACTAATTTGCCCCAAAATGGGTTGATAATGAGTAAACAATCTTTACCAGATGCTTTACAACTCATTAGAATTACTTAGTCATGGTGTTATCTACTTCGGATTGTAGAGAGAGTGTGGGTAGGGATATAAATAAGTTTTAGGGAGGTTAATCGTAACCTCCCGTGCAAAAATTACCTAACAGTCGTTATCCGAGCAAGTAAAGTCATCTTTAGACACGCTGATTTTCCCACTAAGTTGATTTGTACCATTAAAGTCATAATCTAACGTTTCTGCTGAAGAGCCAAAATTGCCATCATCATTAATATTGTGAGCGTCGAAGTCCACTTTAATCGAAGGATAATTACTAATATCTATTTTAAGGTAGTGATCTAAGTCACCCTCACTTGAATATGAAATACGCAACTTTTCTAAAAATGGCGAATATTCAAAATACTTACCTGAATCATTTGAGGTTAACATTATGACACTGTTGCTAGTCGTGATTTCTAAGCCTGCTTCATTACCATCAAAGTCATCGAGTGCATCAGGATCATAGCTTTGACTACATGTGTCTGTACTTGCTGTAATGTTACATTTAGCTAAAATATCTTTAATCAGTAAACTGGTTGCCTCTAAAATGTCCTCTGCGGCATTTCTAGCTTCGAAACTAGATAATTCTGTGGAAAGAGCTTTCTCTACATCATCTGAACCGCAACCTACCAATACACCTGAAACTGCCGCTGCGAGAATTAATTTTTTCATATTATTTATACCTTTGTCAATTAGTTGGACTTAAGAAAACAACCTATTAAAATAAGATTAATATGCCGGATTTAAGTCAATGTTTACCAAGTCTTAATAACCTTTAGAAGAATAACTTGATAGTGTCAAACTATTTGAAAATTAAATAATAAATGCTTGTGATATTTTCCTGATAAAAATACCTCTTCCAGTCTAGAGTAATGATTTAATCGCGACTAAACTGGGCGTTAACTTAACTAATTTTCATAATGGTTCATGAGTACGTTTTTAGCTTTTGTTTTCCGGTTGATCTTGTTATTATCAATCCTGTTCATGTCGTAAAAGAGATACCTACTCTGAGGGCTGCAAGATTATCGATTAATTACAGGTTAGGTCTCTTTTCTTTACTTCGACTTTGTTTGCTTCCATATAGTAAATATTGGTGTCTTCCTTAAAGTGTTCACACAGTTCCTCATTCGAGAACTTAGCGGCACGCTCCGTGCTAGCATTAGCGGCTTTTTCTTTTAGCGCGGAGCACCCTGTAAGACTAACAAATAAGATTGAAAACATAATTGTAAACAGGCTTTTGTTCATTATTAATTTCCTATTGGAGTTTAGTTAACAGTATTCTTAAATGACACACAGTAGAACGACATTTAGTATGGTGTTAGAAGTTGTAGCCAAGTCCAAATGACAAGCTACCTGATGTTGCATCGAATGAGTCTGCATCATCAAAGTCAATGGTGCTCTTGCCAACCAAAAAGCCAGCGTTGACAGATAAACGTTCGTCGATAGCATAATCAGCACGCATACCTGCTACGAAACCGTCGAGCTCATAACTGTCGTAATCTAACTTCCCGTTTCCGAGTTGGTAACCGATCACAGGGGTGACTTTGAACGTGTCTTGGAAGAACTTAAAATCATAACCTATAGTAGCTTTGAACGTACGAAGGTCACCGTCACCAGTATCATCCCATTGATCAGATTCGACATCACCTTGCATTGAGATGAAAGTCTCTGCGCCGATTACGAAGTTTGTGTCACCTAGGCTTGCATCACCATGAACTACAACGCCAGATGTAGAAACACTAACATCTCCAGTATTAGGCTGATCATAAGAGAAGCCTTCTCCAGCCAGTCCGATGCTAAGTTCACCTGCGTAAGCTCCACCAAGGCTCATTGCGCTGAGAGCAGCACCAATCACTAAATGTTTTTTCATTATCATTACCTTTAATAACTCATAATTATTTTTAGCAGGTTCTCCCCAGCCACAATCAAAAATCATTTTTAAACAAGCGGATTGATCACCTTCAATGGAGTGAATGCTAAATAGGTATCTCGATAATGTATCTTTATTAAAATTAATAATATTAAAACCAAATAAAAACAGATAGTTAAGTTAAGTCGTTTTTATTGATAAATGGAGTACGTTGTTGTTGAAATCTTGCGACAAAAACACTACTGGAGCCTGTACAATGCGATTGTGGTTCACACACACTTTTGATTGATGAAGATGTGGTGCCTCAGTGGAAGCAAGCCAAACGTGGTAGAACACAACATTTAAATAATCTTGCTATTACGGCAGCCCTCATGGTCAAGCGTATCTTCTCTTGACTCTTGATGGCGTTGCAAAGCTGGAACGACTCGATGTTATCGATTGATCTAATTTAGTTAGTGCTTAATGATAGGCTATGGTATAGGTCTGTAGAGGCTATTCGAGTTTCAGCTAAATCACTATATCAAATGGAAGAAAGAAGAGAGAGAAATGGAAGTTAACGATATCAAAGTCAGTTGTGGTGAAGAAGGAGGAAGCTACTTTATTACCGTTGATGAGACCCGGTATAAGTGTTCTTATGCTGAGTCGGTCATATTAAGCCATTTTTTGAACAATAAAGGCAAGTTCTTCTCTAGAGATGAGTTGGCGTCAATTGGATGGCCGGGGAAGCTGGTCTCAAAAAACTCAGTTCCGGTTTCTATCGCTAATCTAAGAAAAATATTTAAGAACCATACCAAAATCGACGTTATATCCAATGAGAAAAACAAAGGCTATGTTGTTCAAGTTGATAAAATTAAATTTATTGACATTAACACTAATCAAGAAAAGTCTACTGACACGATCACGAAAAATAGTTCACCAGAGTTACTGGATGCTTTCAGTGAGTCCAAGATTAATAGAACCAAATTGTTTGTATCTAAAATTGCATTATACCCACTTCTTTTTGTAAACATTGCTCTTCTTCTAATCGTACTCTTCTTCAATCATACCAGATTCGAACCTCCCAAGGTAAATGTAATAAATAACGATGATTATATTGCGGTTTTTACTGGTGATAGCCAAGTATTGGCTCAGCTGGAAAGTGTGAAGAGTAGTCAAGAATCAATGCTTCTTAGATTTCAAGATATAGAAGAAGACCTCAAGTTAGCGAAACATGAAAATAAGAATATTTTGTTTATCAACTCGTCAGGAGATCGGGTAGTAATAGATTGTTTGGTAAATGATCAATTGGTTTCTTTCTCAGGTGACGATATTGAGAAGATTGTTAGCGAGTTGAATGAGAAGGGGTGTAAATTATGAATTATTTAAAATGGCTAAACGTGATTTTTTTTATAGCTACTATCACCTATACCTTATTCCCTTTAGACAAAAAAGCTTCGCCTATTGACGGTTACTTCAAAAGAAGTGAGGTGATTATCACTAAAGGAGAAGATCGAATTGAACTGAATACCAATGCTGATTTTCTTGCGAAAGAAATGAAATACACTTCTATTATTACCATAACGGATGTCGATAAAGAAAATCAATACAGTACGTTTTCTATCGATGGTGAAATGTACTTGAAAAATGGACTTATCGTATCAAAAACAAATCAAGTTGAAGATACCGACCATATTAATAAAAAAGTTGTCTTCACAGCATCCACGTCTCCTATTGTCAGCCAGATTCAAAAGTCATTTTTGGGTATTGATGTCTACAAACCGCGTCGGTATCAATATATACTAATCGATAACTTCTTCTGCTATTACGATATAGAGAAGCTCATTGCGCGTTGTATGGAGTAGAGTATTATTTATGCGGCCTAAAGTAATTGATAGGAGCCAGCGTTCCTGTCATTCCTTGATTTAGCTCATTTCGTACTGTACTGATCCGTAGAGGTATATTCGATGATATTTAAACAAAACCCGTCAGCGTTAAAGTTGCACCATCTATACTAAAGCTAAGCGACTTTTCATGCCTTTAATTATCAATCCCTTGCTAATTTAGCAAATGCTCGGCACATTTTTGTCCAAAGGTGTGCCGACGGGGCATGAAACACGAAAATGCCCCATTCCTTTTCAGCGCAGATATAGTTAATATTTTGGAAAAAGGATATTGGCCAAGTTTTAGTAATACGAAATGAGTCCAATGTATACGACCGAATATAGGGTGCCTGAACTGTATTTCGAAAGCGTTCAACAGCTAATCGAGTAAAATAAAAGAAACGGCATAGTGATGTGAATTGGCCGTACGAGTACTCATGTGAGTACTCTCTACCAAAGAAAGCGTAAGGCAATAACGCCTGATAATGTCAAGGATTCCCGTTAGAGTCCTTTTTTTGCTTTATAAATCATAAAAATGTACATACGGTAAAGTCAGGTTGATATAAGTTCAACCTGACATATTTCAAAACAGACTACAGCTGCGTGACAAAAGAACCACTTGGCGTGACTGGCAAGTATTTAGCGTAGAAGTCTAAGTAGGCTTGCTTTGGATCTAAGTCTTTAAACTGTTCTGGGTACATTGCTTTAGCGTAGAACTGCAGCATCGCGCCATCGAGAATAGTACGACAAGCGCCGTGGTAAGCCGCATACATGCGATTGTTCTTAACCGCTGCAATAGATGACCAGCCAATGCGCTGTTTAAATCCGGCTAAACGCTGCTTCGCAAGTGCCTCATCGACCCCTTGCCCCATCACCATTGCATCATCAGAGCTGCCTGATTCATACCCCGTCATGACAATCACATCAGGGTTAGCAACGATAATTTGTTCTGGGTTGAGTTTTCCCCACCATTCAACAAACGGCGCTGAAATATTGTCTCCACCCGTCATGGTAGCAATCGCACCCCACATATTTTTGCCGAAGGTATACCCGACTTCATTCACGCCAGCAGCACCATACTCGGTATAGACTTTTGGTTTTTCTAGGTTGGCAGACTCAAGTCGCTGAGTGATCATTTCTAGGTTTTGTTTGTATTCATTGGCGATTTTTTCTGCACGCTCTTCTTGACCAGTGATCACGCCAATCAGCTGTGTACTTTTCAGGTGGCGCTCCAAAGTTTGTGCGTTGTAATCGACGACAACCACAGAAATTCCCGCATCTTCGATACGTTCGATTTCTGAGCCAAGGCCTTTGTATTGCCAGTCAGCGAGCATCAGGACGTCTGGGTTTAGACTAATGACTTTTTCCGCAGAAAACGTATTGGTATCGACACGACCAATTTCAGGAATTTTGTCAAGAGAAGGGCTGTGTTTAACGTAAAGATCCCAGTTTGCAGAGCGTGCCTGCCATATGTACTTAGACATACCAACCACGTTGTCATACGCGGCTTCTGTACCAATGGCCATATAGTCTTCTGGATAGAAACCGACAACCGCGCGCTTGGCTGGTGCGTCGAAGGTAACTTCTCGACCTAGTACGTCGGTAACGGTGGTGATTTCTGCAAATGCCGAAGCACTGACAGTAAGTGCAGCAAAACTGAGTAGTGTTTTATACATGGTAACTTAGACTCTTTTCTATATGCCAGTGTCCACTGGATCCCTTATCTTGGTTGCCGATAATAAGCTTTTTATTAATCTTTATGCAAACTATTATCATTTTTGTTATTATGCTTTCTCAATTTAGTACTCGGCGCGGTTTGCACTGAACAAGCGGCGATGCAGTAGAAAAAGAAAATCTATCCTTTAGGAAATCAGGTAACGTTAGATGCAATCCGAAGCTGTGTTACAAGCCATTGAAAATCAGAGAAAGTATGAGCGGAAACGCTTTGTTGTACTGAGTGTTTTTTGTCTTATTTTGATCATCTCTTTTGTGCTCGATATCATGACAGGGCCATCAATGTTGGATGCAAGCCGGGTTCTGTATGCGATTTTAGAGTTTATCGGCTTACCGTTTCAGGTTGATGCCTCCACACAAGTCATTGTGACCAACTTGCGTTTGCCGATTGCACTTATGGCGATTGTTGTCGGTGGTTCGCTCGGGGTTGGTGGCGCTGAGATGCAGACGTTGTTAAACAACTCGATGGCAAGTCCTTACACGTTAGGTATGGCTGCGGCTGCGGGTTTTGGTGCTGCAATTACGCTTTATTTCGGTTCATTGGGCTTAGATAGTAATTACGCTGTCCCGCTCGGTGCCTTCATCTGCTGCATGCTTTCTGCGTGTTTTCTTTTCGCGTTGGCCTCAATGCGCCATATCAGCTCAGGTCAGTTAATACTAGCGGGTATTGCATTATTATTTCTTTTTCAGTCGCTATTGTCGTTGGTACAGTTTGTCTCGTCCCCAGAATTAAGTCAGCAAATCCTATTTTGGCTGTTTGGTAGCTTGTCGAAAGCCACGTGGGGGAACTTGTTGATCACCTCCTTGGTTGTGGTGGCTGGTGTTGCTTTGTTACTCAAAGATTCTTGGAAATTAACTGCCCTGCGTTTAGGTGAAGAGCGAGCAAAAAGTGTCGGTGTTAATGTCGCTAAGCTGCGCTTGAAAACACTGTTTATCGTTGCCTTGATGACAGCAACGGTGACCAGTTTTGTTGGCATCATTGGATTTGTTGGTATTGTCGCGCCTAACATTGCCAAAATGTTGGTTGGCGAAGACCAGCGATTCTTTTTACCTCTTTCATTCCTAATCGGCGCGTTTCTTCTTTCGACTGCGTCTGTTCTTTCAAAAGTGATCGTGCCCGGTGCGTTGTTCCCAATCGGAATAGTGACTGCGATTATTGGCGTACCGTTCTTCTTTTGGCTGATTATCGCGAAGCGAGGGTAACGATGCTGACAGCTAAGCAAATTAACATTCAAATTGGATCATTAAGTCTGGCTAAAAATATCGACTTTGAACTCAATCCGGGTCAAGTAACTGCAATTCTAGGGCCAAACGGAACAGGCAAAAGTACGCTGCTTAAAGCGTTGTTTGGTGACATCAAGTTAGAGTCCGGTGAGGTCAATTATGGTGATGAATCGCTAACGCATAATTCGCTCTCACAGTGGCGAAGCCAGTTTGGTTATATGCCACAAGACATCAATTTAGACGTGAATCTAACAGCGATTGAAGTTGTGTTGCTTGGACAGTTAGACGCGCTGAGCTTGAGAGTGGGCAATGACACGCTGCATAGAGCTCTGGGAATATTAGACCAGATTGGACTTTCGCATTTGGCAAACAAAGATGTGAGCAAACTCAGTGGCGGTCAACGGCAAATGATTCTCTTCGCACAGGCGTTAATGCGTGAGCCTAAAATCATGATGTTGGATGAGCCAGTCAGTGCGCTAGATCTTCACTATCAACACGTACTGCTTGAACATTTGGTAAGCCAGACTCGAGAACGAGAGTATGTCACGATCATGGTGTTACACGACCTTAATTTGGCTGCGCAATATGCAGATAACTTGTTGGTACTGAAAAACGGACACCTGGTGGCAAGTGGCCACCCGAAAGCGATCTTAACGTCCGATCTTGTACAGAGCATTTATGACGTTCAGGCTCAAGTGATTAAAGATGAACACGGCGTGCCATTTGTCCGTACTACGCGAGCGTATTAGATCTGGTGAAGTGAAACTGTTGTAAAAAGCCCTCTCATCAACTGAAAATAGAGGGCGGTATACGGTTAAGTGACTAGCTCAAAAGTGCTTAGAACTTTTCTTCGTTTGAGACGGTGACTGTGAAGTCCCAGCGATTATCGAAAAAGCTTCTAACCAGTTCAATATTGGTTAAAATGGGCGTTATTGATCAAATCAGGTAAGGGATATAGTCCTCCTACCTAACTTACCTGTAAGTTTCTAGCAGGTATACCTAGCCCTAAGATTTTGTTCATTGCCGTCTCAGAGAGTGAACGGTCGTGATAGCCAGAGTTACTTTTCCACTGAGCTAGTGTATTGTTTTTTAATTGCCTCAACAGCTTCATTCCTAGGGTGTCAACCGCTTAGTTTTTGGGGCTTGAACAGTTGCAAAATTTGCAACTGTTGAAAAGGTAATCAAAGATGCTGATTTGTTGCTGAATAAGAAACAAACCCCGACTGACACCAATTGTCCAACAGCCTGTTGGACAAATTAGTCAAAATCAAAAATGCCCCAAACAGTGTTACGTCAGTTGTTGAACACTAAAATGGTTTCTATTAGTTTCCCTCAATTTATCTAATAACAACTAATTCCAAGAACAAATTTTTGTCCCAATAGTATCCTTATGTGTCCTTTAAGCCACTTTTGAGCGTCTATCCTATTGCATAAAATGACTCCATTACAGCAAAACACAGCAATACTGGAGCACAATTATGAAAATCACACAAATTCGCAATGCAACACAAGTCATCGATTATGCAGGTAAAACATTCCTTATTGACCCAATGTTAGCGCCAAAAGGCACTTACCCTGGATTTGAAGGAACAGCAAGTTCACACTTACGCAATCCAACAGTTGAATTGCCTCTGCCTCTTGAAAGCATCATCAATGTGGACGCTGTTCTTCTAACTCATACTCACCCAGACCACTGGGATGAAACAGCGGTGAATGCGATACCTAAAGATAAATTGATTTTTGTACAGCACGAAGGTGATGAAACTATTCTTCTATCACAAGGTTTTACCAACGTTAAAATCTTCTCTGAAGAGACTGAATATCACGGTATTTCATTTACACGTACAGTCTGCCAGCATGGCTCTGATGCAGCATTCCAACATGATCAAATGGCTGAAATTTTGGGTGAAGTGACAGGCGTGATTTTTTCCCATGCCGATGAAGAAAAGTTATATGTGGTTGGTGATACGATTTGGATTCCAAGTGTAGAAGAAACCATGAAAAAAGAACAACCAGGTGTCGTTATTCTCAATACAGGTTGGGCGCATGTACTGGGCTTTGGTCCTATTATTATGGGTAAAGAAGATGTACTAAAAACACACCAAGTGCTACCTAAAGCGAAAATCGTTGCGACTCATATGGGGGCGGTTAACCATGTATTGGTGACTACTCAAGAAATGCGCGAATACGCAGCTGCAAATATGATTAGCGATTTTGTGTTTGTTCCAGAAGATGGTGAAACAGTGATAATCTAGTTTTGATGTCATAAAGCAAACCTATGGCCTGCGTTTATGAACCGCACAGAGTAGTGTACTAACATTGCTCTGTGCATTTTACTTTGGAAACGAACTATGTATCTCAATGAAAACCATAAAATTCCTTCCGTTGCTGTTGTTGTTTTCAATCGCTTTAGCCCGTTTCATATTTCTGTCCCTAGCATTGTGTTTGGAAGAGATACCCTTAATGAAGCTTTTTTCGAGCTTAAATTTGTCGCTGGAGAGGAAGGACCGATTTTATCTGATATCGGTATGGAAATTCATACCGAGGCGCAGCTTGATTTCCTAGAGTATTGCGACATCATCGTTGTACCTTATTGGAGAACAATTGACGAGCGCCCTAATGAAAAGTTGCTCAATGCTCTCTGTCGTGCTCATGCCCGAGGCGCATTGGTTGTCGGTTTATGTCTTGGTGGTTATGTTCTCGCTTATGCTGGCTTATTAGCGGGGAAACGAGCTGCGACACATTGGGAATTAGAACAGGATTTTAGTCAACGCTTTCCAGAAGTTTCGCTCGATACGAATGCCTTATATGTTGAAGATAGCGGGGTGATAACCTCAGCAGGTACTGCCGCAGGTATCGATTGCTGTCTGTATGTTTTCCGAAAATACTACAGCAGTACGATTGCGAACCGAGTAGCAAGAAGAATGGTTGTGCCTCCATACAGAGATGGTGGGCAAGCTCAGTTTATCGATCAACCTATACCTGTGACGACATCTGATTCACGTATCAATGCATTAATGGACAATATCAGGCGTGATATCAATCAAAAATATTCACTGGATGAGCTAGCAGATTCAGTGATGATGTCCCGCCGAACTTTTACGAGAAAATTTAATAGAGCTACAGGTATGTCATTTGGAGAATGGCTGACGGCTGAGCGACTAAACTTGGCTCAGGATCTACTTGAATCTACAGATTTGTCTATTGAACAGATTGTTGCAAAAACAGGGTTTAGCTCAGTTCTCATTTTCAGAGATAAATTTAAAGAGCGTTATGAGGTAACCCCTAACCGATGGAGGAAAACGTTCCACCAACAGCCTTAGACAAATATTCAGCGTTCCAACTAAGGTTTGCCATACATTTCCTCATGTCAATTCCGATTATTAGGGAGGTTAGCGTAGCTCATTAATGTCCAACGGCTTGCTGACGGGGTAGATCATCGTAACGCAGAACTGCCCCTTTATGCGTTAGACCTTTTACTCATTCATACTCTATTAATATGAGTTTACCCTAGCAAAAGTTATCCACTTTCTAATACAACATGCTGTTAATCATCACGATATATAACGAAGGAGGAGGGTAAATTCGATCTATCAGTACGCATACTGTTCTGATCCAGTTAAGATGGATATGCATTATACGACATATTAATTTTCAAAGTTAACCTTTCCCCTGTCTTGAGCTGACCCAGTACCAGCTCCTTGGCAATGGAGACTGCTTTTTGACCTGAAGGACTGGTTAAGCTAACCGCTTCTTTGCGAAACTTTCAGTATACGCTGGGTTACGACGTTTAGTCATAAATCACCGCTCAATGAAACTCTAGAGCTAAACTTAGTAAGATGTCTATTAAACGTGGGGTACTCGGTTCAATAACGCTACCTCGATGCTAAAAACTTTTTATATCTAAAAAGAGCACAAAAAAGAGAAAAACCTAGAATTGCTCCTAAAGTATTAAAAAGTACATCATTTAGGTCAGAAGTTCTTCCAGAACCTACTGCAAATTGCATAACCTCTATCAGTGTACTTAATATGCCCGATACTATAATCGACGGAAAGCACCTTATGCCGGCAAGTCTTAGAAGCATTCCACAGGGCAAGAACAATAATGTGTTCAGGCAAGCGTCAATGACGTCTGCACGATTTGTAACATCTAATAACGTAAAGTTAATAGCGCTACCACCACCAGAAGGTGTACCAAATGTTAAGGTAATTAATGCTGTGGTCCATATTAAAAAGAGAAGTAAAGTGATCAGGTTTTTGATTTCTTTAGTATATTCAACCCAAACACAAGAAATAATCAATAGTGTCCATATTAGAGTAATTAGATAGAATAAATTCAAAGCTTTACCTTATTAATTATACAAAATCTATTTTTCTAAGAATGAACTGCTTATAAATACACGAGAACAACTGATTGACATAGATAGCCCTAAATACAATTAAAAATATGCTCTTTGGACGGCAATTTATCGTACCACCACCGATTTAACGGTGGTGGTTAAAAATTGTTACGGGTATTGTTCAAAAATTACTTTGCCGATCTCTGCGATTACCTGATCACGTTCTTTCATCGTAGTGTTACTTTTTCGAACATACATGGTAATAATCAACGGTTCATGATCTTTAGACCAAGCCATTGATATAATTCCTCTTACGCCGTAGTCACTTGCCCCAGAACGGTCTGCGATGGCCCAACCTTGTGGCAGAGAGGCTCTTAACAAGTCGTTTGCCACTTTATTGCCTTTCATCCATTGTTTAAGTTGAAGCTTAGACTCTTCGGATAATACATTCTCTAATAGAAGCTTGTTAAGACTGGATGCCATTGCATTCGTTGTCGTCGTATCTCGAATATCGTATTCGATATTTTTAGTCAACTCGGGCTCGTATCGGTCTGATCTAAGTACATCGTCTCCTATTGAGCGCATAAACTTCGTCAGCCCTTCGGGACCGCCACCCGCAGATATTGTATAGTTAGCTGCAGTATTGTCGCTATATGTTAAAGAAGCTTTACATGCTTTTCGTAATGTTAGTTTTTTACCTACGTAATCTTCTGTTACAGGAGAGTACGTTACAATATCGCTTTTCTTGAGATAGATGGAGTCATCTAATGAGATCTTATTTTTATCGACTTTAGATAAGATATTTGCACATGCTAATGCTTTTATAGTGCTATTAAAATGAAAACGTTTATCACCATTTACAGAATTAATGTTACCTGATTCCGTATCTAAAACAGTTACTCCAATACTCCAACCTTTATCTTCAAAATATTGAACTCTTTGCTCTAAATCTGAAGCATAGGCACCGAATGAGAGCAAAAAACTAATAGAAATAAATAATTTTGAAGATAACGATTTATTTTTAGATACGATATGTTTTTTCATTTCTAACCCTTAAAAATTAATATGGTGGTTGAATTTCTATAAAGTTTGGTGGTTTTATGATCCACTCTGAAATACTTGATTACCAAAGTATTTGTTAACAACTTTTTTGTAGATCACTAAGGATATAATGTTTGTTTATGAGTATAGGAACTTAAAAATACCTATAGGTTTATCAGTTTCTCTTGAATTGAGATAAAAACGGGCTTTCAATTGATTTAATTAGATCTTGCTAATTCCGACCTCCTTGCCTTAATTGGTCTTGCAACGTTATCAGTGATGGTACTGAGAGCAGCTGTTTCACTTTAAGTACGCTAGTTATATTCCTGATTGTTTGTTCAAACTTTATCTACCCTGATACGCTTATTGTTCTAGTCCTGCCTAAAGAATATGGTAAGCCGCTTTCACGCATTCCTGACTTGGTTAGTTTTAATTGGCACGAATCACGATACCCGCATCTTGGCTTGGAATGTAAACCACAGAAGCACCAAATCCAGCGGTCGAGCCTGTACTGCTGACCCATACCTCGTTCGCCGGTGGTGTCGGCGGCGTGTTTATTTGGGTGGGTTTCCCGTCGAATTGCCTTCCACAAGAGCTTTAAGTTTTCAGGGATGAGGGTACATCTCCCACGCTAGTCGCGTTAATGGTAGGCGCAAACAACATAGCTAGAGTTACTGCATTGATGGTTAATATTCTCACACACATTGAAGTGAACCTGTTCATTTATAACTATTACTTATTGGTTTTTATTACGTATCACTCTAAAAACACAACAATCGTAAGGATAGACGTATCAGAGAACGTAACCGTTCACCAGTCCCTCATTGACAGCCTCTGAAATGTGACCAGCAGCA
>ERZ1673961.618-NODE-618-length-13048-cov-7.907335_pt1 | contig 13048 bp, 16 predicted proteins | sample MGYA00580189_ERZ1673961 | MGnify/ENA primary metagenome ERZ1673961 (study PRJEB41334, sample SAMN05608105) | rock metagenome | biome: terrestrial subsurface; feature: shale formation; material: shale | place: USA: Pennsylvania ... | reverse complement strand
GTATATAAGAACAGTATAACTCTTAGTTTAAAGCATGTACAAAACGATTCAACGCTTAGTCGGACACCGTATCTACCGCATAGGGCCTGATGGCCCGTGCGGGTACAACAGCACCGAAGATAAAGTATCGGTGTTGATGGCTAATGGCAACTGGAAGACAATCCCTTTTGGCGGCTTTATGGAAGTGGGCAACGTTGTAGGTGTAAGGCGTCTGAAGATAATGGACGTATCTGCTCTATGTTCCGATGATGACGGGTACAACGTTGTTTATACCATCCCCAGATACCACTACCTTGTGGGAACGTACCTAAACGGGAAGTGTTTCATCTTGCTCTATGATGGAGAAGTGAAACACTACCTAGACAAAAACGCCGACCAAGACACCAAAAATAATGTAGTTTGGTTGTAGATAACTTCTAATTAGCTAAATTGTGATCAACACTATGAAAAACTATTCTCAATCACAGCACCCTATCTACTAACGCTATAATCTAACTCGCTAATATTATTTATATATTGAGATAATCGGCTCAATAGTTTCAAGACAGAAAGCAGACTTATAGCATTAGCCAAATAGGAGTGGTTATGCCAGATTTTGATGAAATAATTATATTTATTCTAATTTTAGGCTTCATCCTATTCCAAATAATTAGCTTTATCGAAAATAAGAAAGCAGAGAGAAAGTTCAAATTAAATAACGAAGAGCTCAGTGTTATTCGGAATGTCGAGTTAGCAAAGTCCATTCCAAATCATATGACTTTAGCACTAGAGGAATTTATCGACGATTACCACCAAAGTGGAAAAATCAAATGGCATGATTTCTCTCCGTTAGTATGTTTTGGGTATAGAGTTGGTAAAACAAACGGTAAGCCAGAAAAAATTAGGCGTGAAATCGTATACTTCACTTGGTACGCAGAAATTCCAGATGTAATCCCTCACCGATATGCTGAAAAATGGGGACGTCCAGGTACTTACAAACGGTTTAAAAAAATACACTCCCACTTAGTTATGTTAGGTAATCAAAGAGCAAATCGAATAGGATTTGAAGTAGCGGTCGACCACTGGCATGCAGATGCTGGTTGGTTTTACAGCAATTTTAGTGGGTTGGCCCGGCGTTACAAAGCATATGGTTTCAGTAAATAGTATTACTAAAAACTATTCAATAAGCTTCTATTTACAATTGATATTTGCTGTACGTTTAGATTAGTCACGAAGCAGCGAGTCTCCCCCCCTTGTAACTCTCAATTATTAGGAATATTAATGGACATAACATACAAGCTACCACATCCTGTCCGAATATGTTCAAGCGAACATATGGAGATGGAGCTCACACAACAAGACAAAATGTTTGATGAGATCTTAGGTGATATTGATTTAGAAAATTATAGCGTTGATTACTTAGCATCACTTGCTTTGTCTAATGCACCCCAATTAAAAGAGTATTATAAAGAGCAAGGCCTCTCTGAACATAATATTGGGATTGCGGTAGGCTCGATTTTAATCCCATATAAATTTCGCCGATTGAAAGGAAATATATTAACAACCTCTAATGAAATCGATGGTATGCTAGAAGAAACAGACATTGGTGACGATATCCCAATAGCCTACCTTCGACCACCATTCAAAAACTGTTATATAGAGTTCACGGAAGATAGAACATCTCCAATCAGTGTTTTCAATATTGAATCAGGTGAACATATCTTGGAAGGGGTCTATATGTCAGAGGTAGAAATCCTTCCGAATACTCCCCAAATGAAACTATATGAAAATAGCGCAAACTTTAAGCGCTTTATTGACTTCAATAAGCCGCTAAGGATTATTGACATGATGTTTACAGGCTCTCCGATAGGAAAAAAGAGCGTTACGGATGATGCCTTAAGAATGCAAGGTTTCTATGTTCAAGATGACAAAACTACAGTTAATGATGAACTCAAATCAATCGTAGCTGACTATGGCAGTGACGATGATTTTGCAAATGACATTAACTATTTAGAGCAAGCGCTATCACATATGGCCAAGGTATTACTTTTCGTAAATTGTAAACAATACCGCGATACGGCATTTAATGAACGTAAAGAGCTTATGAAAAAAGTGTGTTCGTTGAAAAGTCCGTCCAAAATCAAGAAGTACAATAAAAAACTTCGCAGAACTTATGACCGCTTAATAATAAAGCCTGAAGACCATATTGTTTATGAAAAAAGTAATAATAGAGAGCATAGCTCGGGGCATCAGTCAAAAAAAGCACATTGGCGAAAAGGACACTTTAGGATGCAACCTTATGGTGAAGGAGCATCAAAACGTAAAGTTATATACATTGAACCAACAGTTGTCGGCGGTGTATTCGCAGAGAAAAAACCCTACAGCGTCCGAACTAAGTAATCTAATAGTACGCTACTAATAGTCTCTTTCTGTTGGTCGTTGAGTCATTGTTCCCTAATGGCAACATTGCAAAGGAGTGCTTGGTGGTTCAAAGTAGAAGCGGAAAGTGTTTCATCCTACTCTATTCTCTATAATGGAGAGGTGAAACACTACCAAGACACCAAAAATAATGTAGTTTGGTTGTAAACCACCTATCGAACTAGCATTTACTTGTATCGCTCATTTCTAACCACTGAGAATTACATAAGTATATCTTTCGTGATCGCTTCTGCTGCTGAACGCAAATAAACATAATCATTAACACATGCAGCTCCAGCTCCGCTGGTGGCTGTATTGGCTAAATATACTTTCTTATCCGTCTGTACGTCATAGATAACAACGCCAAAGCGGTCAGATCTTGAGAAGCTAGTTATATTCGTCGTTGTCACAGAGCCACCAGCATTAAAGGCATTGATATGACTTATGCTCCCCAAGTCATGTGATTGAGCCTTGCTTGATATATCGTTGATAAACATTACTGAGTCAAAACCACCAGCTCGAATGCGGTCTCCTATCTGTTCCGTTGTGTAATCCTCTAGTGGTGAAAACACTTGATCATAAGACTGACAAGAAATTCCCCTTTGTTTGAGTTCATTGCACATTAAGCTAGAGAACTCCCCCGAGCTGTATACCAACATGCTTTTATATTCATGTTCTGCGCTATAACTCTTCAAGTTGGTATCTACGTTGCCTGTAGTGCACATCAAGTAGTTACTGTTAGCTGTGCACCCTGATAAGACCATGAGCGTAGCAGTAATTGATAAAGTTTTAAGAGTTTTCATTTTGAAGCCTAGCCAGCAATTTATATTTAAGCCGCAAATATACCAACCAATGCATATGAAAACTAACTATTTCCATTAAATCATAGAGATATACGTCATATAGCCAGTACTTTTCATCGTATTAACGTTTCCAGATGTTCATACCTGGATCTAGATCTTGATGGTGTGATACTACAAAAGGAAGGTGGGCTTTCTTACTCAACAGTGGCGAACTTAAGCTTTACCAACTCAAGCTCGCCGCTCAAAATGAAAGGGATCGTGCGGTATGCATTACTTAGAATGGCATTAAGCAAAGTGCTGTAGCGGACATTACAAAATTGGGTTCATTGTAATTAAATCCAGAAACATACCAGCCGTTAATGTTAACTGTAGGATCCCCCAAATCGGCTACAGGCCTCGACTCATGTATAAATACATCTCGATATGTTGGTGATGTATACCCTCCCCCTGTCACGATACTTCCAGTTGGGCATGTGGCAACAACAGAACTATGTGAGTTACCATTCATCACGACCTGTGTATAAGCCCTAAATTGGCGAAATCCAGCAGTTCCGCTATCCACTTCACATACGTAAGAACCATCAGCATTCGTAGAGTGTAAGAACGAACCTGTTGGGCACTCTCTATCCATGTAGCTTGCGTATCGATCTATGCTAATAGATAGCGAATTAACCTGCCCGACCAATGCATTGATTAAAGAATTGTTAGCGTCAATTTGTGATTCCAGACGACCGATTGAGTCAATTTGACTTTCAAGATTAGTAATCAAACTGTTGTTGGAATCAATTTGTGATTGGAGTGACGAGTCCCCTGCTTCCATTGCTAATTTGAGGTTAGTGTTTTCAGTTTCCAATGCATCAATCTGTGCTTGTAGAGTATTTAGGTCTGAAACGGCTAACTGAAGCGCTCCAATAAGAAAACGGAGGTTATTAATTTGTGATTGCAGAGTTGAATCGCCATTCGCCATGTCGAGATAGAGTTGCTGTAGTTCTGTATTAAGCCGCGTTATCTCGCCCTGCAAATCGGTGATGTTACCTGCATTTGATTCGATTAATGCTTGTAAAGCGAGATCTCTAGCTTGTAACAAGACAATAGCGTCTTCCGTTGCTTCCAAAAGCTCTTCCATGGTGGATACTTTACCTACAAGATCATCTATTTGATCTTGTAGAGAAAGTTGAACAGCTTCAATCACTTCAATTTGTTCACCGACGTATACAAAAGGCTTACCTTCCGGCGTGGTACCACCATTGACTTTGGCACTGCTTTTTCCAAAAGTAGGTGAAGCCATAATGCTCAGCGCTAATAAGCTTAACGCACCGATGCCTAATTTATTATTCATACTCTTCTCCTCTGACTTAGTTGTTTGGTTGTTACAGAAATATACGCAGCTAGCTGCTGTACAATAAAACGACTATAGAGACACAGTGTATGCAACGTATGTCATTTTTGAGATGTTTTCAGAGGGTTTGGGATGATAAGCCTCAATAGAAAACTTATACCACTGATAGAAATGCACTTTATGAAATGAAAATGACTGGTCTTACCTATTAATCAAAACATCAATAACCCTATTTTTCTCCAATCGCCCCGACCACCAGCGCTTTACTAATAGTGAAATATTAAAATAAAATCGCCTTAATTAAATTAATGGGGTTATTGATACCCCACTATTATAGAGTGTAATCATATTAACTAATGTGTACTGGGCATCTGATTAAAATATCGATTATTTTTCTAGATTCATTGAAAAGTTTCGTTTGTCTATTTATTAGGTTTAAAATTTTCTGGTTTGACATATCAGCTGCATTAATTAGGGTTAAAATCAATATTTCATCTGCAATTTCTTGTAGTTGAATATGAATAGAAATTAATATTTTTTGGTATGCATCATACTCATTTTTTGTCATGTTTTATCCTTATATTTTTATTTTCGGAGTAAACATTATGCCTAATGATTATTTAAATTTTAAAGAATTATCGAATTAATTGGATTTTCTAAGTGTTATTCAAAGTCTCCAACTTCCCATAACATTTGATATTATTATACAAAACAACCTGTTCAGGTGAACTATAATTAGTCAAAATATGGCAAAACAATCTGTCCTAAACATCGAGAAAAAAATAAGCCAACCCAACTCTAGCTGACCCGAAGATGGATTATTTTAAGTTTGGAAAAGTCGTTTAACTCTGTCTCCAGTCTTGCTAGAGCAGAGCAACGAGGCAGTCTTTAAGTGTCCTTTCAATCATTGAGACTGAGTCACACTAGTAACAAGCCTTTGTAGCTTATTGGACTTAACGTAGTTAAAAAAGTCGAAGATCAGCGGATTGGACTTTCTGTTATTCAAGATTTGAAACTGTATACTCTCTATCGTTTTTCGTTTTATGTTCTGTGTATTTAAGGCATTACTGAGGTTATCTCGAAGCATAGTTTTATCTTTAATAGCTCTAAGGTGTTCGGAATATACATTTCTAAAGTAAGTCAGTAGAGGCATGCTTGGAATTAAGTATGCCATTATGAAATAGTCTAGAGTCACTTTGTTGGATACTCCGAAGAAAAGCAAAGATAAAATAAACAATGTTATAAAAATTACCACATAGACTATATAGGAAGTTCGTAACTCAATATCCCACCCTAAGTTTTCGCTCTGGCACAACAAAACCCCTTTGCGCTCTGGGTGTTGAGATACTGAAGGGGTATACCAGTCATGCAATTTACTAATGTCGTTGGAATTCGAATACTTGCTATACATTTTCTCAATACAAACATTAGACACTTTTTCACCCAAGGAAATTGGATCCCATTTTAGGTTGTAGACGTATCTATCAAACTCTTCCTGAATCGTCGCAGCCTTTTCTTGCAATGCTCTAACATGATTCTTTAACCATAGAACATCTAAAAAAGTAAGCAATAATGCTAATACAGCGATTATATTTGTTAGGTCATACGAATATTGTTTTAAAACAATAGGTTTGAGTGCTAAGTTCAGGAATAGGATTGCAGGTATAGCGAAAAACACGTAAGTACCCATCAGTGTTTTAGCTGAAGAGTATGTCTGTCTTTGTGCAGCCAATAGCTTTATAGCTCTAGGCGCATTTTGTCTTTGATTTATCTGGTTCATTTGCTAGCCATACGTAGGAAAGTTGTCTCCAAATACAATACGCCATAAATTAATCGCACGCTTAGGATCTCCGAATTCATAATTTTCGGCTTCTTGAATCCGTGCAATGTCGTCATTCGCTCGCTTTCGTATTGATACTTGCTGTTCAAATGTTAAAGAGTTGAGATTACCTTGAATCCCTTTGGGATCTTGTACTACAGAAAAAATATTGTTGGAAATATAGCTAAGTACTGCCTTAATGTCCCAGTCGATATAGTTTGTGGCTGAATTTGTTTCATAATAGTCGAGAATCATGTTCTCCAAGAGATATGATCCCATTGTTGCCATAGTTGGTCTCTTGTTCCAATACTTCATTAACCGAACTATTTGTAGAACCTTCTTATCATTCTTTTGGTTTACTGTAGAAGATCGCTCTTTATCTTTCCGAGGGTCTGTTTTTTTCCAATTACCATATCCATCTGGAATTAAGTAATAGCTGTTTCCAGATGCATCTTCTGAAGTCATAAAGCAGGGAACAATATCAAAATTCCATGGGTAACTCGTAGCTTGCAATGTAGCAGCCTCAGAGTTTCTAGAGGAAGAGTTGGAGTATTGGGGGATTTGGCTCAAGGAGTTTGCAATTAGGTTTACGATTCGTATTGAACTCAACTTCGTGGAGTCTTGGCTAGAAGCATAACGTTTGTAAACTAAGTTATCTTCATCGATAGTTATGTAGACTGTGCTACCAAATTCTGAGTAGTACATATCTCCGTACGATGAGAAACAAAACATCTGATCAATATCATCTAATGGTTGCTTCTTGGTATTTCTATGAAATGAGCCAAAACCACGGTGCTGACCACCAAAACGAGGAGGAAAAGTTGCGTTTTTTGCCGCTATTGATTCAAGCTGACCTAATAACCAATCTCTACTAGTCCGTCCTTGTTTTACTTGATTACTATCAAGATCCACGTGAGTTCTAAGAAACTCATTAATAGCCGAAGATAACTGCTTTGCCATATATGCACCTAATTGTTATTAGTGTTGACGCATTATATATCAGCAATAGTAAAGAGGTAAACGTTTCAATCCTTCAACAAAATAATGATTTTAAGCCCGCCCGCATTTTTACGCGATTTATGCCACTCAATAGCAGAGCCTATTACAAAGAAGTGTGCCTTATGAATCGGATAAATTGCTGTAGGACAAACATAAATTAATTGAATGTGCATGAACTTTTATACTAACCAATTAGGAAGCTTTAACTCTCTTATTCGCTTACATTAGCCAACCACCAGCGCCCTATTAACCGTATCTTTCAGTTGCCACTGCCCTTATCACTAGTTAAACAATAGTGCCGAACACTACACCAAGAACAACATGGTTTGGCTATAAGCGCCAACTTGAATATCTAAATTGTGATCAACACTGTCAATAATTAACATACATCATGTATTCTAGTTCTAGAAACCGTAGTCTAAAACACTGATATGAAGTTGGTTTTTAGATCAGAAGCTACTTAAATACTAAAAACCTCCTAGAACTGTCTAGCGAGCGTTAGAGAGTGATTAAATGGAAAGTTGGTTAGATTTTATAAACAGTAATATTCAAAACGAAAGTGACGAAATCATATCTCAACTTTATTCAGAACTGCTTCAGTTCATAGTTGAAGCTGAGTATAGAGGTGGTTGCCATGATTCCTCGGCGGTTTTCCACGTTATTTTGGAAGAGCTTGGTATTGAAAATGTACTTTGCATCGGTGAAGTAAAAACAGGTGAACAATATTTTGACCACTCATGGGTTGAAATTGGTGGAAAAATCTATGATGCCGCTATTTGTATGCCATTAGAAGGCGGGCGTCGGCACCCACCCGTATTTGCATCCATTGATTTAGATAGCAATGCTGAAACGGAGTTGGGCTATGGCATTCCTTCACCTGTAGGCCTAGATGAGCCAGCTAGAACAATAGCGCACATAAATTTAGGTAAATACGCATTACGCGATCCAATCCCAAATCGAATGTGGTTTATGGCGGAGCAGTTTGCTTCAGAGTTAGGATATGAGATGGACGCAGAAGAGTTGCAGCCCAAATACGCTTCAAGACTTCGTGTATTACGGGGAGATTCTCTCTAACCATTGTTGAAAATTGATTAAGCACGCTTGGCATTTTAGCTAAACGAGAATTTGAGTGGTTAAGGTGTATTACATGCCCCACACCTTAACAAGGAGCCAGCATAAATTGGTAAAGTTATGAGTGAAAAAGAGATAGGCATTACAACTGATGGCATCGTTCTAAAAGGTGATATAGTCGACGCTGTGAGTGTTCCGGTTAATACAGTCTGCAAAACGGCGGATAACATATTACAGCTTGTAGATAATATTGTCGGCTTACCGACAGATTTCCTCAACTATCACCTACAGACTTTTCGTGAAACCTATAAAAGTGGGTTTATTAAAATTCCAAAGAAACGCAGAATTGAACCAACGTTAAGACTTGGTTGCAATGTACTTAAGAATGTTGCTTATGCAGCTGAAGAGCCAGAAATTCAAAAGCTATTTGCTCAGTTACTACTATCTGCTTCAGACAAAGAAACCGCTGATGAAGTTCATCCGAGCTACGCTTCTGTTATTAGCGAAATGACTGCACTAGATGCTCAGTTGCTGGAAAGTGAGTTTGGTCGTTCTGATTATCAATCTGAAATTAAAGGCGCACAGAGACAAAAATCCTTTTCATGCTTGATTCGTTTGGGGCTTATTACTTGGGCAGAGCGTAAGTATTCTGAAAATGAGTTGAGTCAGTTTGTTGGACGAAAAAGGTATAGCGTTCTCAGACGAATGGAAGATGTCCCTGAAGTCTTGGTAGATGTAATAAACGATTTGCAAGAATTAAAAAATACAGTGATCCAAGATAAGCGCATATCATCAACGATGTATCGAAAGGAATTGACCCTTACAGAGTATGGTGAAAGTTTTATTAGGACAGTGTGCAAAAACGCATACGAATAAATTAGCCAAAAGTGATTCGGCATACGTGGCATTTTTACAATGCATTGATTTTGGTGATCTAGGTGATACGGTATTGCGGCCTCACTGCATAACAAGGCCTGAAAATAAATAGAGAATGAGATGCATGAAGATGATATTAAAGCTTATTTGGATAAGCTAAGAAAAGAACATATGGAAGATACATTCTTCTTTGAACATAACCTTGGTTCTGAAGTACATTGGTTTTTTATTCAAGGTTTATCAGCACATAAAAGTGGCCTATTTCTACCAGCTTGTTCGAGCTTTATCATTGGTATTGAAGCTTCATTGCGAATTACTCAAGCTCAGATAGAAGCCCCAGCGATAATCAATGAATTAGACCCAAGGAAAACTCTTAGTAATCGTCTGTTGAAAGATGCCAAGAATAACGGTTTGCCTGTAAATTTGTTGGCTTTTCCAGAAGAGAATGACTTCGATGTAAAGTTACAATCTAGCAGGTCAAATCAGATTAACGTTGAAATTGTTCGTGTAAGACATAATTTGTGCCATGGAAACATTTTGGAGCACCGTAATTCTGAAGTTGGTGAAGACGATATGTTTTTTACACCAGAATGTGTGCGTACTCTATCAACAAATTTATACGACATATCAAAAAGGTGGGCGAAAGGACTTGGTGAGTTTCGAGATAAGCAATTTGATTTATAACACATATTAGCTTTCTGCTTGAATGGAAAAAATGTTCCTTTGGCTGCGCTAGCAGCCAACCCTTCTCGAAAAAACACCTCACCCCAGCGCCCCAACCATCAGCGCCCTATTTATCGTCTCCTTCACATGCCAGAGCTGATCGCCGTGTTGGCGTTCCCAGGTGTTCATATCGCGGTGTAGCTCTTGGTGGTGTTCATTACATAACGGGAAGGTAAACATGTCCGAAGCCTTGCTGCCCATCTTCCCTTCTCCATGGCCGATTAGGTGATGGGCGATGCCAGCAGTCTTACCACATACGCGACAGGGTAACTTACGCACGAATGAAAGGTACTTCTCGCTCTCCCATCTAATCGGCTTAGGCTTTCTCAGATACATCGCTGGTGGATCGTCATCGATGACCAGCTTTAGAACTGGTTTAGCTAAACGCTCGAGCTGGTCGCGCTGGCTTTCGACAACATACCTGGCATCAGTGTCGACTCTGCCTTTAACACCGACTCGTTTAGCTGTAGCTTCCCGTTTGAATTGACGATCTACAACGGATTGCGGAAGTAGCTCATAAACGCCATTTCGTACCGCCCACCAGCATAGGTCAACATCGGTAATCGGCTTTTGATAGCCATGTAACTGACGGGACACCGCTTGCAGGCCATGAACGACACTGTTCATTCGAGCTATGTGATAGTAAAGGTTTGGGTCACTATCCCCTTGAAGGTCATGATGCCAGCAGAGCCTTACCGCACCTTCCCCAGTTTTACGTGTTTTTAAATTGTGGTCGCAGTAACCCGAGTCCTTTAACTGACATTCGTTGATAGAATCCACAAACTGATGAGTTGGACCTATTCTGCTTTGTACTTCCTCATGAGAGAAAAATGCCACTAGACTCGAATCAGTTGGCTTTAAGGCCTGTCTCTCTTCTGGCACCAGTTGCTGTGCGGGTGACACCAAACCAATCTTACCGTCCACCAGCAATGACTTTAACGATTGAGTATTCGGCGTTAGTGCGATCACTGCCGCGTTAAGAGTGGGCACAATATCGATATCTACCTTAATCACGTAGTGCCTCCTCAATCATTTGTATCGCTAACCCCTTTTTGATCATATCTCCGGTAAAACGCAAAACAGTCCAACCTCTCAATGCTGCCGTGTTGTATTTCTCACAATCCGCCTCATAGCCCTTAGCTCGATTATGGCGCCCATTACTCCAAGTCCCACCTTCTACTTCGATAGCCAGCAGCTGATCGGGATAGGCAAAATCAAAGCGCCATCTGCGTGTCTCGTGAAATCGATACTCAGACATCGGAACCTCCAACTTCAACGCTCTTATATGCTGCAATAACAACTTCTCTAACTGACTCACGCCGCCACCGCCTTTAGGTGACCTGTTTCAAGAAGCTTTTTACGAAGCCAGATTTCACCCTTTCCGGTAATCAATGCTGTGTGGCTGATCCGAGTTTGAGAGTTAGTCTCGTAAGTGCCCTGCTTCACCGTAAAGTAACCACGTTCAACATAGTCTTGATACGGTAGGTTGTAAGAGTCTCCACGGCTCATAAAGATCTTTAACTCGCGAAGTACACGGAAAATAGTAACAGGCCCTAAACCAACCGTTTTTGCAAACTGACCGAGCTTCACGCCTTTGTCCGCTCCAGCAATCGCATCGGCAAACTCTGCTTTTGGTGCTGCGATAGCTAATGCCTGGTTCTTTTCTTCCAGTTCCTTGGCTTGAGTGGCTGCGAGTAGTAAAGCATCAGCATAGGTTTGCGGAATTTGTGGTTTCGACTGTTTCTCTAATTCGTCTAGCCTTTTGATAATGGCGTGGCGTAACTTGATACTGTAACCAGACACCAAGGTTAAGGTCAGGTCTCGGCTTAAATGGTATTGCGTGTATTCATTCCCATTATGTACAAAAATCGAACTCCCCAAATTTGGGGAGTTCAATTCCTCCCTCATTCTTTCAATATCGCGCTTAACGTGGTCGTGGCGCTTACCTGTCAGTTCTGCAATCTCTCGACTGCTCATTGTCATCTCTGTTTGGGTGCTGATACTTAGCATTCGACTCCCTCCGCTAACCAATATTTACTCGAGAACCCCGTTTGTTCACTGCTCTCATGTCGGACATCCACACCAGAACGGCGAGCAACCTTAACCAACCGAACCAAGTCACAAACGTGAATACCCAATTCGTCACACAGCTCACTCGGAGACCAAAGCCGGCGACGAGATTTCATTACATCAACCAATTCCTTTTTACTTGCCATTACTGGCCCCCTACACTGCCTCTAGGTTCGCAACACGCTCCAGTAACTCTCTGCGCTTAGCCGATAAGTCCGCGATTTTTCGCTTTGAAGGATCCACTTCATGCTGAGGTCGCTTAGCATCAATCAAGTACAACATGCGCTGATTTTCTGAGTTGATAGAGCTCTCTAGCAAAGCGACTTCGCGCTGAATCACGGTCACTTCGTCCTGAGTATCCACTGAGGCTTCACCTTGCTGCGGTGGTAGGTAACGACCTTTGTCTTGCTCTCTGCCAAGCCAGCCTTGAATAAACTTCTCGATACCCTGTTTGGTTTTTCGCTTACGAGGATTGGCATCGCACCAAGCGATCATTTTTTTCAGCTCAGCACGAACATTCACTGCACCAAACAAATCCGAATAGCGGTCGATGTTCGGTTGAGTTACTCCATGAAACTGCCCTTTCCTGTTCAAAGGAATTTCAAACAGTGCTGGTTCGGCTTCGAGCGTTTCGCTTGGAGCAAGATCTTTACTTGATGGTTCTATTGGTGGATCTATTGGTGGTTTATAGCCGGATTCCGACCTACCCCCAGCCGGAATTTGACCTACCCCCTCAGGTTGTTTCGTCTGTTCGAGTTTCGAACGTTCGACTTTTGAACAGACGAAATTCGACTGTTCAAAATCTGTCTGTTCATCTGCTTTCTTCTTCAAAAGCATCACAGGCAACTGGTACTGATTATTCGAACGGACTAAGCGACCTGTGTCCGCCTTTTTGAATTGGTTCTTTTTGAATAACCATCCGGCAGCTTCCAGTTTCTTAAGTGTCGATTT
>ERZ1673961.616-NODE-616-length-13071-cov-5.792256_pt1 | contig 13071 bp, 11 predicted proteins | sample MGYA00580189_ERZ1673961 | MGnify/ENA primary metagenome ERZ1673961 (study PRJEB41334, sample SAMN05608105) | rock metagenome | biome: terrestrial subsurface; feature: shale formation; material: shale | place: USA: Pennsylvania ... | reverse complement strand
TACGGCATGAACTAATACGTTCTGACCCTTTTTTATAAACCGAGCCTCTGGCTCGGTTTTTTATTGCCTACAAACTGCACGCCTTCTGCTGCAAACACACCATGATTTCGTTGAAAACAAGACCCAAGTTGCAAGTTATTGATTGTTCACCTTAAGTCTCATTTACGCTCATTTCCTCCTTTTGTTACAGTGCACAGTGCGATTAATAATTCTTCAATAACAACATCGCCTCTGTTTAACAGCCTGCATTACAAGGAGTGATGCTCATGAATTTTTCCAGTCTGCGTCAGATCAGTATCCGCGCCCGCCTCTACTTGCTGGGTGGTACGATTACATTACTTTTGCTGATCCCATTCACACTGCTCGTGCAGGACTATCAGGATGACCTGATGGATGCCAAGCAGACCAAAACCCGCCATCTGGTTGAAAGCACCACCTCTTTGCTCAACTACTTTTATCAGCAGCAAACCAGTGGCGCACTCACCGAACAACAAGCGCAGCAACAAGCCAAACAGGCCATTGCCAGTGCCCGCTATGGTGCTGATGATTACTTTTGGATCAACGATCTGACTCCAACCATGGTAATGCACCCATTTAAACCGCAGTTGGATGGCAAAGCCTTATCTGGCATTCAAGATCCCAACGGCAAAGCACTGTTTGTCGATATGGCCAATCTCGCCCGTGACCAGGGAGAAGGGTTTGTCTATTACCTGTGGCCGAAGCCGGGTACCGAAGTCGCTGTCGAGAAAGTCTCCTACGTCAAACTGTTCAAACCCTGGGGTTGGGTGGTCGGTTCCGGTGTGTATATTGATGATGTGCAAGCGCTGATCGCGACACGGATGCAGACCGTGCTGCTACAACTGGCGATGGCCATTGCGGTAATGTTTACCCTCGCCTACACCATCGGTCGAAGCATTACGAAACCCTGTCTGGCAACGCTGTATGCGATGGAGGACATTGCTAAGGGCGAAGGTGACCTTACTCGTCAGCTTGATACCAGCGGCAGTGACGAGCTGTCGCGCATCGCACGCGCCTTCAACCAGTTTACCGGCAAAATTCGTCATATCGTTCAAGACATCGCACCAATCACCGAGAGTGTTACCGGCAGCGCTCAGGAGCTGACGCAAGTGGCACAGAGTGCCTCCGGTAAAGCGATGGAGCAGCAGCAGTCGGTGGATACCGTTGCTTCGGCCATGAACCAGCTGCACGCCAGCAATCAGGAAGTGGCAAATGCGGCGCAGGACGCTGCAGTAGCCGCGCAAACTGCCAGTGCCAAGGGCCAGGAAGGCAGTAATGTCATCGCCAAAGCATCTGGCTATATGGGCTCTCTGTCTGAACTGCTGAGTAAAACCGATCGCGACACTCAGGCTCTGGCCAGAGAAACAGAAGAAGTGGGCGCGGTGCTGGAAGTGATTCGTGGCGTCGCCGAACAAACCAACTTATTGGCGCTTAATGCCGCGATTGAAGCCGCCCGCGCCGGTGAACAAGGACGTGGCTTTGCGGTGGTGGCCGATGAAGTACGCACGCTCGCGACCCGCACACAAAGCAGCACCAATGAAATCGAACAGATCATCGCCAGCCTGCAGCAGCGCACTCGCGATGTCAGCGCGTCCATGGAGCAAACACAGCAGCAATCGAAAGCCACGCAAGAGCAAGCGGATTTGGCTCAGCAGGTTCTCAATGCGATTGATCAGCAGGTCAGCACCATTCTGACTCTCAATCAGCACATTGCTGAGGCGAGTAACCAACAGTCGCTTGCCACCGATGAAATCAGCCGCAACCTGACGCAAATTGCCGATCACAGCACTCAATCCGCCGCACAAGCCCAGCAAGTCGCGGCTGCTAGCGAACTATTGATGGAAAACGGCCAGCAGCTGATCCACAGCTTCTCGACGTTTAAGGTGTAAATCGAGGGCTTCGGCCCTCTTGTTAATGCAAGCCCGTTCAGCCAGCCGAGGCTTAATGTTATAGTGTGCGAACGCTCAACAAGCCAACTTATGGCTGTCGTCTACATCAATAAGGAACATTCAGAGTGAAAATCGTTGCTGTCACGGCCTGCCCAACCGGAATCGCTCACACCTACATGGCTGCGGATGTGCTGCGAAAAGAGGCGCACAAACGTAACATCAGCATTCAGGTGGAAACGCAAGGCGCGATGGGAATCGAAAATGCTCTGACAGTCGCGGACATCGTATCTGCCGACATTCGTATGATTGTGTCTGACATCGAAATCGAAGCAAAAGAGCGCTTTCGTGGTTGTAAAACCTTCACCTTCAGCATTGAAGAGGTTCTGATCAACGTTCATCAGGTCATCGACCAGTGCTTATCTGACGTATGATCACATCGCGTATCACTTTCGTACTTGAGCACGATGGCCTAGCAGGATGGCAATTGCAAGAACTCAAGCAGCTAACCGACTATTTTCATTCCCTATTTGTGTTCTACAATGTGACCCGTGGCAAGCAAGCGACACTCAATGAATCACTGCGAATCATGAGTTTGGGAAGCTGTCGACACGACCTCTGTCAGCTCGCCATAGAAGGGCTCGACGCAGAACTCGCTTGCATCGTATTTACTGAATATTTGCGAGAACATGCGACGCTAATCTCCACCTCACATAAACCCAATCATCACGCGAAGCGCCTGTTTACTGAACATTCCGCCTTTCAACTGCCTTTTGTTTACGACTGGCACTATCAACGCTCGCAAAACCTGTCAGACAAACGCTTAGCGCTAACACGTATTGCGGAGCTCGCAAACCCCAATGCCACATCCGGCCTACTGACACAATTACTCGCACGTGAATGCATCTCTTCAACCGCTATGGCCGGTGGCATCGCACTCCCCCATGTCGTCAGTGAACACATCGACCGACCGTGTTTGATTGTGTTCTCGCTGGACGAGGCGCTGGATTGGCAATCGGCACATGAACCCGTTCACTTGGTGTGCTCAATTCTTCTACCCGCCGCGTTGCATCAGGAATGGCTGATTGCCGTCACTCGGCTGACACGCTGGTTCATTGCCGATGCCAGCACACATCTATTACTTTCGGCCCGTCGAGAAGAGACCATACAGAGTATTTTGTTGCACATCATGGCTCACTATCAACCGAGCTAAACCACCACTATTGAACCTGAACTCGGTATTGGGACGGCGTCATGCCAGTACGCTGCTTAAACACACGAAAGAAATAGTTCACATCCTGAAACCCACAACGTGTGGCCACTTCAGCTAACCGAAAGCGATATTTTTTCAGCATAAACTTGGCCCGTTCCATCCTGACCCAAGTAATGTAATCAGCCAGAGTCATATGTCCCTGTTGACGAAACAGACGCGATAAATGATTCGCAGAAATGTTAAAGCGCTGCGCAATGCTATCGCGCGTAATCGCGCGATGAAAATTCTCCTGAATGTAAATGCAGATTCCCTGGTACAAATCTTCACTGCGCTTTTTCGAGGAAAGCGTTGGCTGTTCCAAGATCATCAGTGTGTAATTGAGCAGCGCACGCAGAAGATGTTCGTCCATCGGTGTTTTGCGCGGTTCGCGCGCCAACGCACTCAGACTTTCCAGAATATTATCGATCGCATACCCCGTGCGAGTCTGAATACTGTGCTTTTGTACGTCATAAAATCCGACCTCACCTTTTCGCTTAGCGACGAAACTGAACCCCAATTGGCGACGGCCAAACAACAAGCTCAACACCGAGCAATCCCCCTCCCAATCCGGCTTGTTCCAGCAGTTGGGAGGAATGTACAACGCATCCCCCTCCATGATGTCAACCATCTGTGCGCCATGCTCCCCATCTTCAATTTGATTGCGATAACACCCTTTAAGCACTAACTCTAAACGCGGAAAGTTAACCTGATAGCTGAATGGAGGTGGCGTATGCTTATCTCCCGCAAACCAAATCCGATGACAACTGTCTCGTTCATCCACTAATGCTTCAATAATGTGGGTAAAAACTTGGCTCATTACGCCTCCAAACCACGCACCAATAGTCCAATTCTATTCATTATCTCCATATAGAACCAGATGACACCATAAAGAAATCAGTTAACAACATAAACATAACAACATGTTTTTATTGAATTTTAATATTAAAAACTGACTATAAAAACTAATCCATCAAAAGAGAGCAAGATCACATTTAGGTATAGAGGTTACAATAATCCAGTAAATGCATTGTTTGTACACTACCCCCTGCTTACCTTCACGCTCACAATTAGAGCATTAGAAAACAAGAAACCAAGGGAACGACAATGATCACCGAACTGATTAATGAGCGATTAATTCGGCTCAATCTAATTGCACAGGACAAAGACGGCGTGCTGTCAGAACTGGTTGATGTATTGGATCAGGAAGGCCGCCTTCACGACAAACAACAATTTTTGGCAGACATTTATGCACGTGAAGAATTAGGCAATACCGGCTTTGAAGACGGCGTAGCCATTCCACACGCGAAGAGTCGCGCGGTTAAAGCACCAGCCGTGGTCATCGGTATCAGCCGCAACGGGATCGAATACGGCGCGGAGGATGGGTTGCCATCTAAATTGTTTTTCATGATTGCGTCACCTGACGGCGGCGCGAATCATCATATCGAAGTGTTGGCCGAACTCTCTTCCAAGCTCATCGAAGAGGGCTTTATTGCCCAATTTCTTGCCGCACAAAACGAACACCAAGCACTTGAATTACTGCTGGCCCAATCTGAAGCTCGCACAGAAAGCCTTGGTGAAAACGGCTTTTTGATCGGCGTAACAGGTTGCCCAACGGGAGTTGCGCATACTTATCTGGCGGCGGAAGCACTAGAAAAAGGTGCGGCAGAACTGGGGTATCGCATCAAAGTCGAAACCAATGGCTCAATCGGAGTAAAAAACTCCCCAAGCGCAACAGAGATTGCCGAAGCGGCCGCCATTATGGTTACCAGTGACAAACAAGTGGATATGGCGCGATTTGCCGGTAAACGACTGATTGAAACAGGAGTGAAAGAACCGATCCGTGATGCAAAAGGTCTGATTCAACGTGCATTGCAAGCACCGATCTATCAACCGGATGCACGCACACAAGCGAGTGCCGACGCGAAAGGAAAAGCTTCGCAGACCCGTTCTGATCTATATCGCTACCTGATGAATGGCGTCTCGCATATGATTCCGTTTGTTGTGACGGGCGGTCTATTGATTGCCTTGGCACTGGCGATTGGCGGACAACCGACGGAAGCAGGCATGGCCATTCCCCCAGGCAGCATGTGGAATAAAGTGTTGGATGTCGGTGTGGTCGCGTTCACGCTGATGATTCCAATTCTGGCAGGCTACATTGCATACGCGATTGCTGACCGGCCTGCGCTCACCCCGGGCTTAATTGGCGGCTGGATTGCCAACAACGGGTCATTCTACGGCGCCGATGCAGGTACTGGCTTTATCGGTGCCATCATCGCAGGTTTGTTAGTCGGTTACTTTGTCAAATGGCTCACCAGCATTCACTACCATAAATTCATCCAACCTTTGGTGCCCATCATGATCGCACCGATTGTCGGTTCACTGTTCATTTCGAGCTTGTTTATCTTTGTCATCGGTGCACCGATTGCCAGTTTGATGAATAACATGACAGCACTGCTGACTTCGATGAGTTCAGGTAACTTGGTGTTACTGGGGATTGTGCTTGGTGGGATGGCCGGCTTTGATATGGGCGGCCCCTTCAATAAAGTCGCTTTCTTGTTCTCGGTCGGTATGATAGCCAGCGGTCAAACTCAATTTATGGGCGCCATGGCGTGTGCCATTCCCGTTGCGCCATTGGGCATGGGCCTTGCCACCATTCTTGGCCGCAAACTGAACTTGTTTGAAGCGTCAGAAATTGAAGCGGGTAAAGCAGCGGGCGCCATGGGCTTAGTGGGAATTTCTGAAGGCGCCATTCCATTTGCGGCGCAAGATCCGATGTCTGTGATTCCTGCAAACGTCGTTGGTTCGATGGTGGCAGCAGTAATGGCGTTCTCTTTTGGTATCACTAACAGCGTGGCACATGGTGGACCAGTTGTCGCTCTGCTTGGTGCGATGAACAAACCATTGCTTGCAATTATGTGTATGATTGCTGGTTCAGTTGTCACAGCGCTAGTGTGTGTGACATTGAAAAAGATGCGTCAGGCTAAGTTGCAGCAAGTTGCCGCCTAAAATTAAAATTCACCCTCTTCCGCCCGACTATTCGGGCGGAACTTGACAACAATCATGCTCCTAATCGTTAGGTTCTGTTGTACTCCTGCACCAAGCAGGAGTTTTTTGCTATAAATACGAAGTAATTTTCTCGGGGACCCGGAATGAATACCATCACTACTCCGTTCTTTGTGATGAAGAACAAAATTCAAAACTACGCTTGGGGAAGCTCAGACTCCATCGAACAGCTGTTTGATATTGCTAATCCAAATAAACGCCCCCAAGCTGAAATCTGGATGGGCGCACACCCGAATGGATGTTCGGAAGTAGAGCTGAATGGCTCATCTTTATTGCTGAGTGAACTCATCGCGCAAGATAAATCGCGTTTTCTATCCCACCAAACTGCCGCTCAGTTTGGTGAACTTCCTTATCTGTTCAAGGTATTGGCAGCTGCTCAGGCACTATCGGTTCAGGTACATCCAAGTAAAGAAGAAGCGCAGGCTGGCTATGCTAAAGAAAACGCGGCAGGAATTGATATCAAAGCGGCTAACCGCAATTACAAAGACCCAAACCACAAGCCCGAACTGGTTTATGCGATAACGCCTTATCAGGCAATGAACGGCTTTCGTTCCATCTCGTCCATCATTGATCATTTTGAACCGTTGAAGATCGAGTGTATTCAACCGTTGGTAGAAGAACTACGCAACAACCAGCATGAACAAGGTCTGCAACAATTCTTCACCCTACTGTTGTCGTTGACTGGTGACGCCAAGCGACAAGCCGTCGAAAAGTTGCTCGCGTATGCTCAGTCGCATCAGTCTCAAAGCATATATACGTTGATCCTTGAACTGGCTGAACAATACCCGAATGATATCGGCTTATTCGCCCCATTGATGCTCAACGTTCTCACGCTACAGCCAGGTGAAGCCATGTATCTGGATGCGCGCACACCGCATGCTTACCTGAAAGGCACCGGGCTGGAAATCATGGCAAACTCAGACAATGTATTGAGGGCAGGACTTACACCAAAACACATGGATGTACTGGAATTAGCAAAATGTACTCGTTTTGCCGAAAAGCCAGAGAGTACACTCCTACTTACTCCAATAGAACAAGACGGTGCGCTGCTATATCCTGTTCCCGTCGACGATTTCAAGTTCGCGTTATACACCAAACCAAGCCAGACCTCGGTGACTGTGAGTAGCGCCGAAATCATTTTCCCAATCGATGAGGATGCAACGCTAATCAGTGACGAAGGTATCGAAGTCACCCTCCGCAAAGGGCAATCTGTATTTGTTCCGGCTTATACTTCTCATTATCGGCTAAGTTCTGCTGGCCGCGTTGCACGAGCATACAACTGATCACCGCCACATGCCCACGGCAGTCAATGTAGAAACGAATGAAGGCGGCATCACTTGGCCGCCAGTTCAAATAAGGACGCAAAATGAGAATTGGCTTTGATATCGGCGGTACAAAAACAGAAATCTGCGTACTCAGCCTATCCGGTGACATGATTTGGAACCATCGCGTTGCAACCCCGAAAAGTTATGACGGCTTAGTCACCGCGATTGTTGAACTCATTAACTTTGCCGAGCAACACCATGGTCAAGCCAAAGCCATTGGGCTGGGGTTGCCTGGGGCGATAAGCCCAGTCACCGGCCTCATCAAAAATGCCAATTGCGCGTTTTTAAACGGGCACGATCTGCAGGCAGACCTTACAAAGGAATTGGGTAGAGCGGTGAACTTGGCGAATGATGCCAACTGTTTTGCTTTGTCAGAAGCCATCGATGGTGCGGGTAAAGGTGCCCCAGTTGTGTTTGGCGCCATCCTCGGCACCGGATGTGGCGGTGGCATTGTCATTCACCAGCGGTTGCTGGTTGGTCCCAACGCCGTTTGTGGCGAATGGGGGCACAATCCGTTGCCGGGATACCATGAGCCTCAAGACGGCCCCGCTCGTTCATGTTATTGCGGGCGCCACAATTGCATTGAAAGCTACATTTCAGGCACTGGGTTACAACAAAGCTACCAGTTGAAGACTGGTCACACACTGAGTGCTGAACAGATCATTCAAGCATATGAGCAAGGGCAAACCGCGGCCATCGACTGCTATCATCAACTCATTGATCACATGGCGCGCAGCTTTGCCGCGCTAGTCAATGTCCTTGATCCAGATATCATCGTATTGGGTGGCGGCTTGTCTAATGTTCACCAGTTATACAGAGATTTGCCGGACGCCACAGCCCGTTACGTGTTTTCGGACACTGCGCAGATACGCTTTGCACAAGCGAAATATGGCGACAGCAGCGGCATTCGCGGCGCTGCTTGGCTCGGCCTATAAACTTTCCAGCGCTGCCAGAATGGAGCAATGACTGGCGTCGTCATCTCGATGGCCGCAGCAGGCATCATTGATTTTTTTCAGGGCGCTGCGAATACGCGTCAGCTCAGCAATTTTTTCATCGATTAACGCCAGCTTAGCGGAAGTAATCGATTTGACCTCCGCGCAGCTGTGCTCAGTCGCTTCCAACCGAATCTCAAGCAGTTCCTTAATTTCTTCCAGACTCAGCCCCAGCTCTTTGGCTTTGAGGATAAAACTCACCTGTTTCTGATTCTCTTCATCATACAAACGGTAACCCGAATCGCTGCGACCGGCTGGCGAGATCAGCGCATTTTTCTCGTAAAAACGCAGCGTATCGGTGGAAACTCCGCACCGTTTCGCCAATTCACCTATCTGAAACATAATTGTGCCTATTTACTCTTTGGTTACTTTTTTCGCTTGAAAAACCTGTTTTTAGCTATTATTTTTCCCATGCCAAACGATTGCGCGAGATCTTTTGTAATAAATTGGTTAGAATACGCGCCATCCAAACTCCTGGAGAAAAAGGTCTTTACCAAAACTGGCCAAGTTGTGATGCTATGCCATCACCCATGAACAATTTTGGCAAACATCTTTCGTCATTAACTCCGTGAATTTAAGGAAAATGGAAGCATGAATAACGCTCGTCCAATTCGCCGTGCACTCATCAGCGTATCAGATAAAACTGGCATTGTTGAGTTTGCAAAAGCGCTCTCTGAGCGCGGTGTCGACATCCTGTCTACTGGTGGTACCGCTCGCCTACTTGCCGAGCAAGGCATTGCAGTAACCGAAGTCTCTGACTACACCGGTTTCCCAGAAATGATGGACGGGCGCGTGAAAACGCTGCATCCGAAAGTTCATGGTGGCATTCTTGGCCGTCGTGGTCAGGACGACGAGGTCATGAACACGCACGCCATTAATCCAATCGACATGGTGGTAGTGAACCTTTACCCATTTGCGCAAACCGTGGCCAATCCGAACTGCACCCTGGCAGACGCGGTGGAAAACATCGATATCGGCGGCCCGACCATGGTGCGCTCTGCGGCGAAAAACCACAAAGATGTGACCATCATCGTGAACGCGAGCGATTACGACCGCGTGATCGCCGAAATGGATGCAAACGACCAATCACTGACGCTGGACACACGTTTTGACCTCGCCATTGCTGCGTTTGAACACACCGCGGCTTACGACGGCATGATTGCCAACTACTTCGGCACCATGGTCCCGAGCTATGGCGAGAACAAAGAAGGCGATGAGGAATCAAAATTCCCACGCACCTTCAATCAACAGTTCATCAAGAAACAAGACATGCGTTACGGCGAAAACAGCCACCAAGACGCGGCTTTCTACGTGGAAGCAAACCCAGAAGAAGCGTCGGTGTCTACCGCACGTCAGATTCAGGGTAAAGCTCTGTCTTACAACAACATCGCCGATACCGATGCTGCGCTGGAATGCGTCAAAGAGTTCGCAGAACCAGCCTGTGTGATCGTCAAACACGCCAACCCGTGTGGTGTAGCACTGGGCGGCGACATTCTGGAAGCGTACAACCGCGCCTACCAAACCGACCCAACCTCCGCATTCGGCGGCATTATTGCGTTTAACCGCGAACTGGATGCAGCAACGGCCACGGCCATTGTGGAACGCCAGTTTGTTGAAGTGATCATCGCACCAAGCGTCTCAGCAGAAGCGATTGACGTGGTGGCGGCGAAGAAAAACGTGCGTCTGCTGGAATGTGGCGAATGGCACAGCAAAACCTCTGGTTTTGATGTGAAACGCGTTAACGGCGGCCTGCTGGTTCAAGACCGCGATCAAGGCATGGTGACACTGGGCGACCTGAAAGTGGTTTCTCAACGTCAACCGACCGAAGAAGAGCTGAAAGATGCGCTGTTCTGCTGGAAAGTCGCGAAATACGTCAAATCAAACGCGATTGTGTACGCCAAAGGCGACATGACCATCGGTGTTGGCGCTGGCCAGATGAGCCGCGTCTATTCCGCGAAAATTGCTGGTATTAAAGCTGCCGACGAAGGTCTGGAAGTGGCTGGCAGCGTGATGGCATCCGATGCGTTCTTCCCATTCCGTGATGGTATCGATGCCGCCGCAGAAGCGGGCATTAAATGCGTGATTCAACCAGGCGGTTCAATGCGTGACGATGAAGTGATCGCCGCAGCGGACGAACACGGCATGGCGATGATCTTCACTGGCATGCGTCATTTCCGTCACTAATTCTTCGAGCCGTCACTTGGGAGCCCGTCAGCTTGGCCGAGCTCCCAATGATTAAGAGATCCGAATTTAAAATTAAGGAATTCATTTATGCGAGTTTTAATTATTGGTTCTGGCGGTCGCGAGCACGCGCTGGGCTGGAAAGTCGCGCAAAACCCCGCCATTGAAACCGTATTTATCGCTCCGGGGAACGCGGGTACCGCGCTGGAAGCGAAACTGCAAAACGTCAACATTGCGGTTGAAGATGTCGCAGGCCTAGTTGCCTTTGCACAAGACAACGGGATTGAGCTGACGATCGTTGGCCCTGAAGCGCCGCTCGTGATTGGCGTGGTGGACGCATTCCGCGCCGCTGGCCTGCCAATCTTTGGCCCGACTCAAGCCGCTGCGCAGCTGGAAGGCTCCAAGGCGTTCACCAAAGATTTTCTGGCGCGTCACAACATTCCAACCGCCGCTTATGCCAACTTCACTGAAATTGAGCCTGCACTGGCTTATGTGCGTGAACAAGGTGCACCGATCGTCGTCAAAGCCGACGGTTTGGCCGCAGGCAAAGGCGTGATTGTCGCCATGACGCTGGAAGAAGCGGAAGAAGCCATCAAAGACATGCTGGCGGGCAACGCGTTTGGTGATGCGGGCAGCCGTGTTGTGGTCGAGGAGTTCCTCGATGGCGAAGAAGCCAGCTTCATCGTGATGGTCGATGGCGAAAATGTACTGCCTATGGCCACCAGCCAAGACCACAAACGTGTCGGCGACCAAGACACCGGCCCGAACACCGGTGGTATGGGCGCTTACTCACCAGCACCAGTGGTGACCCAAGCCATCCACGACCGCGTGATGCAGGAAGTGATTTACCCAACCGTGCGAGGCATGGCGGCCGAAGGCAACCCATACACTGGTTTCTTATACGCTGGCCTGATGATCGACAGCACCGGCGCGCCAAAAGTGATTGAATACAACTGCCGCTTTGGTGACCCAGAAACTCAACCGATCATGATGCGCATGCAGTCTGACCTGGTTGAACTGTGTCTGGCGGCGATTGACGGCAAACTGGACCAAGTGGAATCGAAATGGGATCCGCGCGCGTCCATCGGTATCGTACTGGCCGCGGGCGGCTACCCGGGTGATTACGCCAAAGGCGACATCATTTCCGGCCTGCCAACCACTGAAGTGGAAGGTCAGAAAGTGTTCCACGCCGGCACCACCGACAAAGATGGCCACGTCGTCACTAACGGCGGCCGCGTTCTGTGTGCGACTGCACTCGGCAATACCGTTTCAGAAGCGCAGCAACGTGCGTACGAACTGGCGAAACAGATCAGTTGGAATGGCATGTTCCACCGCAACGACATCGGTTACCGCGCGATCGCTCGCGAGCAGGAAAACCAATAACTTCCAAAGTTGATTAGCAGAAAGGCGCCGTTAGGCGCCTTTTTTATGTTCGTAGTGTCCGTTCAAATGAGAACGTGATTATTCGCTGATCAGATTCGGACGACTAATGCAGTCGTGGTTATCATCAGCCAGCATCAGTAACTCTTCGACATACACTTTGTCGTTACGGATTTTGCCCAGAAAGGCGACATAGCTGTCGAGCGATGAGAGACGGTTGACTACAAAATTCGGTAAGGTCTGATTAAATTCAATCCTGCGATATTCTCGCCCGGTACAGGTTTCGAAAACCTCACCATCCCACACACCCTGAATCAATTCCAGACCCTGTGCATCCTGAGATTTGGTCATCTCTGCCAGAGCACTCGCCTGCTGCTGATAGTGCGACAACTGATCCTGATTAAGTGGCAGCACTTTACCGTCGACACGGTATTGCTGATACACCGCCTCACCATCTTTATTGAAGCGCAGCTGCACACGATAAGGGACTAAAGTTTGGTTCTTGGGCTGAACGCCTTCACGCACCACTTCTCGCACTTGGCCTTCATCCCAGCGATAGCTGGATTGATACCAGCCAAAGCGTTCAGACGAAACATAGTCGGCGGCGCTGCTGGGTTGATTCTGACGTTCGGAGTACCAATAGAAACTGGTGGCGTCTCCCATACTCTGACCACCCGTGTAGTCATTAATTTGCTCGAGATTAGCCGTCGGGAGAGAAGATGAGCATCCGGCCAGTAGGCCAAACGCAAAAATAGGAAACAGAAGTTTTTTCATAAAGGGAAAAACGCCGAGATAAATATCTCGGCGTAGTATAGATTACTTCACTGAATCTTTCAGTGCTTTACCAGCGACGAATGCAGGTACGTTAGCTGCTGCAATTTTGATCTCTTCGCCAGTTTTTGGGTTACGACCAGTGCGTGCTGCACGGTGGTTTACTTTGAATGTACCAAAACCAATTAGTTGAACTTGGTCAC
>ERZ1673961.615-NODE-615-length-13081-cov-4.213343_pt1 | contig 13081 bp, 17 predicted proteins | sample MGYA00580189_ERZ1673961 | MGnify/ENA primary metagenome ERZ1673961 (study PRJEB41334, sample SAMN05608105) | rock metagenome | biome: terrestrial subsurface; feature: shale formation; material: shale | place: USA: Pennsylvania ... | reverse complement strand
TCCATTTGAACAAGGAGGGCTGTCTAGTAAATTATTAGTCCTAGTACCCGATAAAGAGTAGAACCATTGTGGTTTACCATTAAATAAAGGATCTGTTGAAAGCACCCCATTATCGGTATATCTATCCTCAATTCCATTATTTTTAGCACAATTTGCATCATCTCTACATAATTGCTTTGTATATACTTTTATTGTATCATTTGGTATCGGAGGAACTGTTAATCTTGATACTCCATAAATTGTAGAATTATTTGCAACTCCACCATTAGAAGTATTAGTTGTCCAGAAATCATATGAACTATTTTTGATATGTGTATAAGTTGTAGAACTTAATATAACTTTAGCACCATTTGGAGCATCAGTCCACTCATCTAAATGATTCAAATTTGTTCCAAAATTAATTGAATTACTTGAAATACTCACATACTCAGCACTATAATTACTATTTGGTGGTAAATTTGCCTTACCACTTTGAATTAAAGTAGATGGAATTTGAACACCTGCTTTTGAATAAAATTTACCATCTTTTCTATAAATCACTCTTCCTCTTGAATCTGTATCTCTAAAGAACAGTTCTCCAGTACTTTTTAAAATTGAAGCTGTATCTCCATTTGAATACATATCTGAAATTGTATCTCTAGGAATTGCATCAATTAAATTGTTTTTTCTTTTACCATCTAAAGCATAATAAAATACATACATATTATTTATTTTTTGACCTGCATAATAATTTGTTCCCACTAATCCATTACAATTAGTTGATGAACAATCATTATTTAGTACATAATATACAGTAGTAGAATTTAATGAAGAAAATACACTTCTACCATTTGTACTAGATGTTAATGATGAAACATAATCTGGACTTTCTGTTACAGTAACTGAATACCAGAAGTCAGCAATAGAATATTTAAAGTATTGATTATTTGTTTTATCAAATACTCTATAAGTTTTAGCATCATTCATGTTTAAAACAACATCATCATAATTATCTGCAACATACCACCATTTATTGTTAATTCTTTGTAATACATACACTTTATCTTTAGTAGAATTAGGTAAAAATGCAAAAGTCCCGTTTGCCCAATTTTGAGTTAATAAATCGTTCATTTCTCCTGCAACAACAAAAGAGTTTGTAGTATCTACCCAGTAACCATTAGTTGAAGTATTATCTTTTTTAACAAAATCTTTTACACCTGCAAAAGTATTTTTAACTCCAGTTGAATAAGCATCTGAAGATGAAACAGTTGAACCACCTGCTTTTGAAAGAAGAGAAGTGGCCATATCTAAGATTGTTCCATCACCATTGAATAAACCACCATCAGAAGATGAACTTGATTTAACCCATTTTTCACCATCGTAAACATATTCAGTTGCTTTTGTTCCATCAGAAACATAAGCTTTATTTCCTGCTACTGCAGGTATTGAGTTTAATTCCTCAACACTTTTAACTACAATATTACTATTGTTACCAGAACCACCATCAGAGTCAAATCCAATTGAACCATATCTTTGCCATTCAAGTTCAACATTGTTATAACCATAAATATCATAACCACCATATCCATTTGGCTTATACCAAGTTTTTGAAGTATCAGTTGGTTCTGTTGGAGAGATAACTACATCACTATTTCCTTCTAACTCTTTTGTTGCTTTTAAAAAAGATGATAAAGTTGCAGAAAAAGGAATAGTCATACTGTAATTAGTTGTATCGACATTGGCCAAAGGATCTAAATTTGAACTATTAACTAAAAATGTAAGAACTTCAGTACTAGGTGCAGCAGTAAATAAATTACCAAAAGTTGCACTTACTGTTGTATTGATAGTTAATGTTAATTGATCTCCATCATAATTTTGCCAAGCAGTAGAGCCTAGATTAACTCCTGAATAATTGTTGATTTCAGTTATTGTTGGAGTTGAATCACCTGTATTATAAACATAAATTTTCAAGTACTCTTGAAGCTCATTAGTTTTTTTTACTAATGAATCAACTTTTTCAGCTCTTGCAAGTTCAACAGCAACACTATAATTTGACTGTTCAATAGCAAAAAGACTCGAAATACTTAAAAATATTCCAAAAACCATTTTAGATAGATTATTTCTAAACATCATTTTTCCTTTAATTTAATTTTTGTTTTAATTCTTCAAGTCTTTCTTGAAGATAATTAGGACCAACATTATTATCATTAGATAAGAAATATTTTTCACTATTAAAAGTATTTCTTAAATAATCCTCTTTAAGTGCACTTATTGTAGAAGTATCAGTTGAATCTACATTTTTTAGCTGTTCTTTGAGTTTTAAATACTCAATCCTATTAACCACTTTCTCAATTTTCACTAAACCTATATAACTCTTATTAGGTTGTCTTTCATATTTACTTACTAATGTTCTTCCTATCTCCTTTAACTTTGATATATCAGTTGATTTATTTATGATTCTTTTTAATTCATCATTACTTTTTAATTCTTTTCTAAATTTATTTCTATTCGCTTTTAAAGAATGATTATCAAAAGATTTATAAGTTACTGTTCCATCTTCATTAACTGATTTTTCATTATAGTACTCAGTATTATTAATAACACTACTCACTTTTTCATTTGCAACATTAATCTTTCCATTATCAATTTCAACAAAATTGTTGTTTTTATCTTTTATATTTTCACAGTCATCTTTAGTTATATAACCAGTATCCTCTAAATCTGTACAAGTTGGGTTTTTAATATTTAAATCTATTACTGTTACCTTAATAGCTTTCTGAAAATTATCTAGTTTTTGTTTGTTTCTTTCAGAGATAGAATTTTCAACTAAAGTACTCATATTAATATTTTTACTAACATCACTTTTAGTTGAAATTCCATTTAAACTATAAACTCCAGAAAGAGAAACTCTTTCATTAGCAGTTCTTACTTCCTCACTCTTTTTAATAGTTGAAGCAATCTCACTATTTTTTGACCAAACAGAATACCCACTACTAATAGCAACTACTGCAATTAAAGAAACTGCTATTACTAAATATGACATTTTATATCCTAAAAAACTTTCTTAATTTGTTTGATAAAATCAGATTCTTCATCTGTTTTAACACCATCAGCTTCAATAATTAATAGAACATTTTGATATAAATCTTTTTTTATTGAACTCTTTTTATCTTGTTTTTTTAATGTTGATAGAACTTCTTGTTTTTTTAGTTCAAAATAGTTCTCATCATGTTTATATTTCTTTAGGTATTCCATATAAATATGATGACAATATGTTTTCAATGATTTAACCATTGATTCATCTTTATTGTTTTTGAATTTAGACCTAATGAACTTTTCTATAAGCATATCACTATCAAGAATCTCAATATCCTTTGCTTCTTTATCTAAAAAAGTAACTATTGAATATAAAGCAATAGTAAGCTTTAAATCTTTATCTAAATATTTGTTTACTTTCAATCCAAGTAAAAAGATTTTTATTTTTTTCTTTAGTTTTTCCATTAATTACCTTTCTAATTTAATGCCTTTATCCAAATATCAACTAAATAATAATTTTCAAAATTTTGATGCAATTTTATTTCACTATTTTTTTTCTCTTTAATGAAAAAAATAAGATTATCTATATTTTTTTCATGAGTAGTTTCGTTGAATTCTTTTACAAGCTTTTTCATTGTTTTTTTATGTATATCAGATAACCATAAATTTTCTTTAAGATTTTTACAAGCTAATGATTCTAAATCTTCATATTTTATAAATTGCATATTTATTCCTTTAATTTTGTTCGACATCTGTAGTTGTTGATTTTTCATTTTCTTCTGAAATAAGGTTAGTTAAGCTATTAACACTTTCTAATGCTACTAACTCTTTTTTTATTTTATTAATAGAGTTATCCAAAACACCATCTTTTAAAATACTATCTACTGATAATTCTTGTGAATTTAAAACACCTGCATCCACAAATTCACCTAAAGTTTCACTTGATAAATCTCTTATTTCTCTTAAGTATTTTGCACCTTCTGGACCATACCATTTCTCTTCAGAAATTTGCAGTTCTTCAATAAAATCTGGTTCGTTTGCATAACCAAAAAAATCAGCTAAGTCATTCATGTCTCCAAGTATTTTTTGTAAATCATTTTGATGTTTTTCTTTCACATTAGGAGTTAAATTTTCTTGTGAAAGCTTTTTTTCTATTGCAGTTTTTTCAATATTAAGCTTTGTGTACTTTTTAATATTTTCGTCAAGCTTTATAAAATCTTTAAGACTTTGTTGCTTATCTTTTAATCCTTGCATTTCTTTTTCTGCTTTGTATGCAGCAAATGCTTCGTATGCTTTAGGCAAATCTTTAAACATTGATGTTAAAAAAGTTGCCATCATTGCTTCATCAACCTTAGAATCTTCTCCTATTTTGATTTGAGCACCATTTCTTTTTAATTCAGCAGTATTATCTTGAGTTTTCTTCATTAAGACTTTTAAACTAAGATCTTTTTTTTCTATTTCTGCTTTGTAAGTATTTGCTAATCCTGCAAGTTTCATATTATAAACCTTTAAAACATTTTAATAATTTTAATAGATTTATAATAAATTATAACTTAATCTTTAATTCTTACCCATCTTTTTATAATTTCTCTATCTGTATTTGAAGTGAACCAATTTAGATGAAGTTTGTAATAAATAAAATAATAAGCAATACCAGAAGCCGATGCACTTGTGCTATTAACATTTGAATAATCAGCAGGAAGAGAACTAAAACAGCCTATAAAATTCTTATCTTTTTTTGTTTTGACATATTTCATTAAATCCCCAACTGGAAAATTCATATATTGTCTAACCATTAAAATAGCACTAATTAAGATGAGTTCCAAACAATAAAGATTATCTTTACAAATATTTTCAATATTTAATGAGATATTTATTTCTGGATTTTTCATATCTTTTTCAAGAAAATGATATATTTTACTATAAAGTAAAGATTCTTTTTTAAGTAGTTTTTTTAATTCATCTTCACTTTTTACCCTTTTTATAAAGGTAAAATTGTATCCGTAAAGTTTTAATAAATGTTCATTTGTTAATTTTCTTGAGTTATCTGATAAAACCTTATAGAAATCATAAATTAATTTTTCATAATAGAATTTCAAATGTTCTTTATCATTTAAAGCTACCATTTCTAAGTCATTGGTAACAAGCTCACTTGATGTTATCTTTCCTTTTGCTTTATGTAAATCTTTGATAGTAAAGCTATTACCTGTTTCATCTTTAAAGGTAATTCCTCTATATGCATATACTTCTCCTAATGTTTGAAAATCATAATCTTCATACATTGTTTCTTGTACTAAACGATCATCATCTTCTATAAAAGATATAGGTATTACTTGCTTTGAAAACCAAGCAAAAAAAGCAGATACAAAAACAAAGAACACTCCCAGATTAACATAAAAGTCTCTTTCATATCCAAAAACTTCAAAATCACTATTAAACATATAAAAGAATAATATTGTCATAAACCCTACTAATGCAACAGTTCCCAATAGAACTCTTTTTGATTTAAAATATGTATCTCTCTTGTTTGTACCAGAAGCATATATTAAAAATAAAATTATTGAAATCGGTATTAACAAGCTTAATAAAAAAGGTTCATCAATAATAAAATATATAACAAAACAGACTAATAAAATTATCCCAATAATTAAGTCACCACTTTTATCTTTATTATTCATTGTTTACCTTTTTAGATGCTTCAAAAATTATGCAATTCAAACCATCAGATGTTTCTAAAATTAAATCTAATTCTTTAAGAGCTGCATTTAAATTCATTTCTTGATCATTTAACATAATGAATTGCCAATAAGACAATTCAAATTTCTTATTAATTTTTATATTTAAAAATGTGTCCTCTTTATTCATCTTCCAATTTCTATTGAAATCTTCAAAAGAAAAAATAACTTCATTATCATTTTTAGTTATCTTTAATTCTATATCGAACCAATCATTCTCTTTGTGTTTATCAGATTTATAAATTATTTCTTTTCCCATATATACATAAGCCTTTTATTTTATTTTAATAAAAATCTTTTCACCATTACTAAATGTTGCTGCATCTTTTGGAAAATAAAAATATGGCTCATTATTATCCTCAAAATAATCAAACCCATATCTCTTATTATCAAGTCCATATCTTTTACTAAAATCATAATAAGCCCTACTTGATGATTCAGCTTTATTAATTCTTTCTTTATACGCATCATGTATTTGTTCTGTTTGTTCAACAACCAAAGTACTTAAATTTACCTGGTAACTATTATGCATATAAATATAAGTAAAAAAAGAAAATATTATTGCACCTAAAACAAATGAACCTGCGTATCCAAAAAAATTAAAGAATTTTTTTACTCTATATAACTTTTGGTCTAATGTATCAACAACATCAGTAAGTTCTTCAATTAACCCTATCTTTTTATTATCTGGAGAATCTAAATTTGAACCTTTTAATCTATTTGAAATATCTTCCATTTGAAAATAGATATCTTCAAATTTACTCAATGTTTGTTCAACCTTATTTAAACTACTCTCTTTAACTGCTTTACCAATTTCTGTATTAACTTTTTTTATTACATCATCTATTTTTATATTTTCAGTTATACTACTAACAGTTTTTTCAATCTTAATAGTATTTTTATTGATAGTCTCTTTATAATTGTTTTGAGCTGCATTTATTTCATCATTTAATCTTTCAAAATCTTCTTCAAGTTGTTTTTTTAATTCATCTAAATCTTTAGCTATATCTCTATTAAGATTAAAGTAATTTTGTGTTTCTTGAATTGTTGCATATAGTTTTTTGTGAACAGTTTCATAATCTTTTATTACTTTTACAACATCATCATTTTTTTTACTTCCTAAAGCAATAAGCTTTTTAACTTCTTTTGTAGTCTCATTGGCCATATGTGATAATTCAATACTAACTGTATAAATATCATTAAATGTTTCAACCATTTTAGCAGCTGCATTATCAGAAGGTGGTTTAGTAAATTCCATTTTTTCTGGTTCTTCCTCTGTTTCCTGCGGAAACTCCTCTTCATCTACTGTAGGTAATTTATCTTCTTCATCTTCATTTAGCTGTTTATCTAAGTCTAATGGACTTGGTAAATCAGCAAATCCATTATTATCTTCTTCTGCATCCAATGCATCTGAAGGAGAAAGATCATCATCAATATCATTAAAATCATCATCAAAGTCATGTTCAGCCATGTTTTACCTTTTATTCTTTTTTTTACTTCTTTTTCTCTTTTTTCTAGTATCTGCAATTTGTAATGTTCTTGTAGATGTATTTTGTGCAGTAATTAATTGTCTAAGAGATTTTTCTGCTATATCTAAAGTTTCTTTATTAAATTTTTTCAATCTCTCATGAGTACGAGATTTGACTTTTTCTTTTTCTTCAGTAGTTTCATCTTTATGTTTGTTAAAAGAGAGTTGTTTGTTCTCTTTTTTAACTGGTTTAGGTGTTGTTAGATTTAATCCAGTTTTAGAAACAGTTGTTAGCAATTTAGTTAAAGCCATCTCAATTGGTGTCATGATACCTCAATTTCATTTGTTATATTTTTATTATCATTAATATCATTTTTTAAAGAAACTGTTGCTTCAAGTACATTCAAAGAATTAATCATTTTTTCAAGTCTATTAATATTAGACAATTCAGAAAGAAATTTACCTTCTTTCCAAAAAGAGCTATGCATTTGTAATTCTTCAATCTTTTGTCTTGTTGAAGCATCCCACTCATATTTAGAAAGAGATAAAGCGGAGTTATAAATAATACCCACTATCTCTTTAGCATCACGAGCTTTGTTTATTTTCTCAATTATTGTTTCCATCTTTTAACTCTTCAAGATTTCTAACAATTGTTTCAAGTGTATTAATTTTTGTTTGATTATTTGGTTCTTTTTTTGCAGCTTCAAGTTCTTTCTTTGCTTGAGCTAAGTCAGTTTTTAAAGTATCTGAATGTTCTGATACTTTTTCGTTAAGTTTTTTTGTGTCAATATTTTCCATAAGAAACTCCAGTAATATTTAAGTTATAAAAATTATAATAAATTTATAATAAAATATATCTTAATTAAAACTAGAGCCTAATTTACCATTTTCCTCTAACCATACTGTTACAGTATATTCTTTATCATTTTTAGAAATTCTTTTTAATGTAACTTCTTCATCATTTAGTATTTTTTTTGCTTGAGCTTTAGTTAAATTTTTTCCAAAAGCATTTTTAAAACAAAATTTATCTCCTAATCTAAATGTTTTATCTGTTTCAACTATCTCATCACTAGGATTTTCAATATTTAAAAAGAAGTCATTATTTAAATCAAGTTTAACTAATTTACCATTAGGAGCTTTTAGAGTTTCTCCATTTAAAATACGATGGAGTTGTTTTATACCAAATTTAGCTTTTAATAGCTTTTGGTTTTTTAATATTTGGAATTTACAACCATATTGTTTGTCATCTTTATATTTATTATCTTCACATTTAAATATTTTTTCTTGTTCAATAATCTTTTTGTTACATAAAGGGCAAATTTCATCAGTAACTGTTCTTTGATTACCTTTTACTTTTTGTCTATTATTTAAAATATAAACTATTGTTTTTTTTATGAAAGCATCTATACCTAAGATTACCTCTTTATATGTTTTATTACCTCTTCTTATCTCTTCAAAATATTCTTCCCATTTAGCTGTAAATGTAACATTTCTTAATTGTGGAGGTAATGCTTTGTATAAAAGCCAACCATTATCAGTTAAAACTATATTTTTTTTACTCTCTTTTAGTAATCCTGCTTTTTTTAAATCATTAATAATACCTTCTCTAGTTCTATCAGTACCAATCCCCTCAATATTTTTAAGAATATTTTTAGCTTTTTTCAATTCTAAAACTTTTATAGGGTCACTCTCTTCATCTATTTGTTGGTTAAGAACTCTTGATACATTCATTAAAGTATTAAGTATGTCTAATTCTTTATATAATTTTGGCACAGTTGTTTCTTTTGGAACAACTTCAATATCTTCAAGTTGGATATCATCGCCCTCTTTAAAATCAACATCAAAATAGGTATTTGTTCTTTGCTCATTGACAAAATCTCTCCAACCTTGATAAATTGGTTTTACACCAGTTGCATCAAATTTATGTTTATTTATTTCAACTTCAAGTTTAACACTTTCATATTTGTCATTGTCCAGGAAATGAACTAAAATTCTTTTTGCTATTAAATCGTACCCCTCTTTTACCTTTGGAATCTTTACCTTTTCCCATTTTTCATAATCTCTTTGTGTAGGTACTTTTTCTGTTAAATGTAAAGGTGGGTGATTTTGTCCTTTAGCTTTTTTATCATCGAATAATGTTGCATCTAAACTAAAGCTTGGATTACATACTGTTTTATCATCTTGAAATACTTGTAAAGCAGTTTCATAAGCAATTTTAACTATTTTCTCTTCATTCTTAGCAAAATATCGCCCATTAGTTCCTTGATAGGTTGTAAATCCTTCATCTCTAAGATATTGAAGAATATTACCTGCATCTTCTAAAGTAATATTATGCTCTTTAACCATTTCGCTTTTAAAGTCATCTCCACTTAAAGGTAAAGGTCGTGAAGTAGAGCCACTAAATTTTTTATCACATCTAGTTACTTTACCTTTAAGATTAACTTCTCTTAATTCACTTACTACTTTATCTTTTTCCAATTCATTAAAGTATTGAGTACTTCTTTGAATTTTAGTTATAAGTTTTCCTGTTTTATCAACATCATCAACTTCTTTCATAAAAAAGTGATTCATTTTGAATTTACCAATTGAATTTATTACATAATAAGTTTTAGGTTTAAAATTTTTAATTTCTAATTCTCTATCACCAATTAATCCAATAATTGTGTTCTTAACTCTTCCTGAATAGAGTTTTTGTCCGTATAAATCAACAAGTAATTTTGTAGGTTTCATTCCTTGAATATAGTCACCATTGGATCTCACTCTTTGAGAATCATAAAGGTTATTATATTTTGGAGAATTGTAAGGAAGTGCATTTTCTAACTCTTCTTTGATAACTTTAGGGTTTTGGAATGCTCCTGTAACCCACATTCTCCTTACATCTGCATTTTTATCTACTCTGCAAAATCTAAAAAGGTAATCTCTTGCAATCCGTTCTCCCTCTGCATCTGCATCAGTACAAATGTAGTATCTATTAAAAGTATGTTTAGTAAATAATTGTTTAGCACTATTAAATAGTTTTCTTTTATCCTCTTTAATAGTTCGTTTCATTTCAAAAAGTAAATTAGGCATTTGATAATCAAAATCTGAATCTAATGAAAATTTCAAACCATAATTTTCATTTATTTCAGATGGACTTAGATCATAACCAAAATGTCCATTGGTCCACTGTATAAAGTAATTACCACTATTTAAAAAAGTCTTTTTAGTCTTTTTTAATTCGTCTCTTAATACAGCCCATTTGGGCTTAAAATCACCCTCAGTTTCACCTAATAAGTAAAGAGCTTCTGCAACTTGACAAGCTGCATCAATTTTTTCTGTTACAATTAATGTTTTCATCATCATCATTGCTTATTTGGTCTTGTAACTTATTTATTTGTAAATATAATAAGGGTAGTTTTTCAATTAGTGCGTTAATTTTTTCTAACTTTTCTTCTTTTTCAAATGTATCTTTAATTTGCGTAAAAAGTCTTAGTAGTCTTTCTGCGTTTACTCCAACTGCGTATGGTGTGTTTTTATTAGCAAGAATATTTGCAACCTTTTCCATATTAGAATTTAAAGTTTCTAATTCCTCAACTATATATTGTTTCATACTATGTCCCCAAACTATTTAATCCGAGTTTTACCCAATATTTAATAACTTTAACATGACCATCATAAACACCTGTTACATTACCAATATTATCTATTGTTGCATTGTTCGTGAAAAATACACTACTTACATTAACACTATAAATAGTGATTAACACAGTTGCAATAACAGAAGTTATGAAAGCACTAAAAAGTCGTTTAAAGATTGTAGATTCTCTCTCATTATTCTCTAATAATATACTAAATATATAACTTACTATTACTAAGATAAGTACAATAAAAAGTAAAGATATACTCCAAAAAACAAAAGTTGAAACAATATCTAATATAAATAATAGATTTTTCGCTAAAGAAAGCATTGTTCCTGTTACTTTAAGATTTGATACGAGTATATCATACCTAGCTTCTAAGAAAAACTTCAATCTACTAGATATATTAATTCCATACCATCCTTCAATTAAAACAACGAATGATACATATACTATAATTCCGCCGACCAACCAAAGCAAGGGTTTAAGAGCTAACCTAAAGAAGTTCTAATGCATAGTATTTTGACATAGCAAATAATCCTATTAAGAATGGAATAACAACAGTTAAATAAGCAGTCATTCCAACTGCTAATGCACCTATTATATCCCCTATTCCTATATCACTATTTATGCTTACATTACCATTAGTGAATAAATCATAATTTTTAAGATCAAAATCGTTACTAATTTGTGGAAATGGCATTAAATCCTCTACTTTTTGAATTATACTTTTAAATTAAAGCATTTAAGAAGTATAATAAAAGTATAATAAAATTTAACTTAATAAAAAAAGTACATAATGTTATTATGACTTAATAACTTAAATTACACTTTTATTGCTAGATTTTAACTGTATAATAATAAATTTTAACTGAATAATTATTATTTTCAATAAAATTATATTTAAAAAGGTAACTTAATGGAAATATATGAACGGATAAACGAACTATTAATAATTAAAAAAATGACAAAAAGAGAGTTTGCTAGAAAATTGATTAATCTCCAACCAATTTCTAATAGAACAGGAGAAGTTATTTCAGAAAGTATTATATATTCGTATTTATCAGGCGATACTGCAATTAAAGCTTACTTGATTCCTTATATTTCAGATGTATTAAATGTTTCAATTGAATGTCTTTTTAAAGATGTAAAAGCAAGTGAATTAGAAGAAAATAATTTACATAGGAATATTATAGAACTTATTCCTTATGCACCAGAACCAATGTTATTAAAAATTAGAAGAGCATTGGATGAGATAAAAAAAATAAATGATGGATTTAGGTTAAATTGATTATTTTGGATAGTAGAAGTGGTTATTATTTAAATTAAATAACTACTTCTACTAATAAGATTATTTTAAATATCTTATTATTTTATGTTACTTTGATAAAAAGTCTTCTAATTCTTCTGCGTATGGTCTAGCTATTTTTTCATAAAGCCATTTAGGACTATTCTCTTTATTCTCCTCATTTTATCTTTGCATAAGTTCTAACATCATTTCTTCATCGTCTTTATCTGATTTATAAAGCCAATGATTAATGCATACTTTATAGGTAGAGTTAGGAAACATACTTAATAGCATTTGTGCATAAATTTCACTTGCTCCAGTTCTACCTCTAACAATATATACCATTTTCTCAACTGTCTTTTTAAGTCTATCTTCAAAAGGTAATGCCCTAAATGCTTCCATTTCTTTTTCTTGTTCTTTTTGGTATTCTTCCCAAGTCATTGATTTTTGTTCGTTCATCTGAAGGTCCTTTTATTTTTCAATCTTATAGTTTATTTTATTATTTCAACAACTCTTGTTTTTTACTTTCATACTCTTCTGAAGAAATTGCACCCTTCTCTTTAAGCTCATACCAATAGTTTAAATCATTATTGGGTGTATTATTAATATTACTATCTAATAATGCTAATTCTGAAGATATATTTTTATAAATAGAGAAATTATGTTTTTTTCTAAATTTTCTAACTCTATACTCCAGAAAGATAATTGGGCAAAAGATTAAAAACAAAATTATACTACTATCAATTGTATTGTTACCAGTTATTGGTGAAGAAGATTTAGGATCTACTAATAAAGCAATTGAAACTATAATAAACAAAAACCCAAAAATTAAAATATAACTGAAAATTCTAGCAGTTATTCCACCTTGATTAATTAAAGAAAACATTTTAAATTCCTTATATCTTTAAATCTATTTATATAACTATATGGTAATTATGCTTAATTATCACTTAATTAA
>ERZ1673961.613-NODE-613-length-13122-cov-49.768654_pt1 | contig 13122 bp, 22 predicted proteins | sample MGYA00580189_ERZ1673961 | MGnify/ENA primary metagenome ERZ1673961 (study PRJEB41334, sample SAMN05608105) | rock metagenome | biome: terrestrial subsurface; feature: shale formation; material: shale | place: USA: Pennsylvania ... | reverse complement strand
TTTCATTTAATTCAACTTTTCCAATAGCACTTAAAGTTCCTGCTTTAAGTATCAAATCTTCTTTTAAATATGCAGTTTTTGTATCACCATCAGAAAGAATAAACCCTTTGGGGATAGTAATATCTACATTTAAAGCCTCTTCTACTTTGAACTTATAAGGTGCAGTTGGTTCTTCTCCCAAATGTCTTTCTTCTCCTGCATAAAATGCAAAAATAAAGTTATCTAAATCATCACCAGAGCTTAAGTGTGGAAGCATTGCTTTAATAAGCTTATTGATTAGTTTTCTAAGAGCTAATTCTTTATATGAAAAAGCTTCAATTTGCATCATATTAGGGTCACTCTCACATGGCTCCCAATCAATGTTTTTTTCTTTCATCAACTCTTTTGTAAGAGTAGTATTCTCTTCAATTATCTTTTCAATAGCAGTCTCTTGTAAAATAGTAGGAGCTGGTAATAATGCTGTTCTTTCTTTTATAGTCATTTAGTAAATCCTCCCATATTTATTTCAACTTCTTTATTTTCAAAAGTAATTGAACATTTAACAACACCAAATGTTGCATCTACACTTAAAATCTTTGTACTTTTAGGAACAAGTCTTTTATCCCAAGGCTTATGATTTTCATCATAAAAACACTCAAAAAGATACTTTTGAAAAAGCATCTTCCACTCTTCATCCATTGTTCTATCCACTAACTCATGTATCTTACTTCCAAAGAAAGGTCTTACTACTCTAGAACCTAAAGGAGTTGTAACAATTCTGTTAAAACTCTCCTCTTCATTTGCAGTAAAATTGTTAGTATTTAAAACTTTTAAACTCATTTTTATCCTACAAATACATTAGATGAACCACTTGCAGGGTGTCCACAAGTAGCAGTATTTCCCTCTTTACATACAGGAATACCATTTATAAAAACATTTTTAGAATTTGCAATCATTACAGGACCTGCATGAACTCCAGAACCATGAGGAGCAACAGGGTCAGCATCTACTGAAACTAAAGAACCATTTGCATAAACAGTCCCATCTTGTTTTACACCTGTAATAACTCCACCTGCACTATCAGTTCCAACTCTACAAATTCCACTCATCTAATCAACCTTAATTTAAATCTATTCTTGAACCATCAATATCTACATCTCCTGCAGCTTCTATTTTTATATTTCCACCTGCTTTTAATGTAATATCTCCGACACAATCAACTTCAAACTTTTTACTTTTTGAGTCATAAACAAATCTTGTTTTATCTTCAAATTCAACTATTGTTGTATGTTCATTTGCACCATGAGGCTCTTTACAAGCTCTATTAAAAATAGATCTAATAATAAATCCACTGTTTGCATTTCCAAATGGACTTATAACTAGAACTTGCTCTCCTACTTTTATAGGAAACCAAACCTTTGCAAAAGAGTTAGCAAAACTAAGAACAGGTAAAAACTTTGTTACTCTTTTATCTTCTCCATCATCATGTACTATCACTTTTGCTAAAGCTTTTCCCTGTGATGATTTTGTAACACTTATAGTTCCAACTTGAACAATGTTTTCAATTCTTCTTAGTAACTCTCTTAAACTCACTTTACTTTCCTAAAACTTTAAATATTTGTTTACAAGTTTTGGGAATAGCTCCTCTATAAAAATAATCGCTCTTGTTCCCATATGTGAAGCTATTCCTATACAACCTGCTGTAAGTAGCTCATTTAAACCTGCACCTTTACAAATCAAGTAAGTTATCACTCCCACAAAACCAGAGATAACCATATCTCCGATAAATTCACTTAGATTAAATCTTTCAATAATTCCATTTTTTCTTTTTCTTATATAAGAAGTTACTCCACCTGCAAGGCTAAGTAAACTTACATAAGCAATAATCCACGTGTACTTACTTAAAAAAGTCCAAATTGTTTCCATTTACTACCTACCAATACACCAAAATAAATATTTCTATTCTTCTTTTTTTCGTGACTTTACTTTTAAGTAAATCTCCTCTGCTTTTTTAGCACCTGCTCCAGCTTTTTCTAAACCATCATGGACTTTTTCACCAAGATTGTATGCTTTCTTGCCCTTTTCATAAACATTAGCAGCAGTTGAGGCAACTGAACATCCACTAAAAACTAATAAAGCTGCTAAACTTAATACAAAAACTAATAAGCTTTTCATCTAAACTCTCCTTTATAAGTTATATTCATTTTTTTATTTCTCTTTTTATTTACCCAATATGCATCAGCACCAGCAACTGCAACAGCAATAAAGTATTTTGAAGCTCTTGCAAGTCTAAAAACTCTTGTAAACCAATTTGAACCATTTATCACTATTACACAAAGATTTAATAAAAAGATTGCATTTGCAAATAAGAAGTCTGCATAAGTTTCACCCTCTTTAAACATCCAATCGTGTATATCACAAGCTTTTTTTATACATAAACCATAAAAAGTATTAGGAACTTTTATTCCACCTTTTGCTCCACAACCATTACAAGTTTTATCTTTTTGTTTTTTAGTTGCATTCCAATATGTTTTTGGTGCATATAGTTTAAGACCTTCATTTTTATTTAATTGCATCTAAGTCTCCTACAACATTTACTTCAGCTCTAATCAAAAAGATGTCTTTTGTCTTTTTGTTCTCTTCTACAATTTCACTTTCAATAACTTCCAAATCTGTATCAATCGTAGCCATCATAAGATCATTAAAAAAAGCTTCACTATTTTTAGGAGCAACTTTTAAACCAAAAAAAACGTATTTATAAACTAAATCTTTAGGCTTTCTTCGTAATGTTACTACCTCAAAGTCAGTTCCAGCATGTTTTTCTATTAAAGTTTCAATTGCCTCTTTAGCTTCAGTTTCATTTAAATACATAAGTACGATACCTCGTCTGTTTCATCATTGTTTGTTTTATTCAAAGCAGAGTTTGCACGATCTAACCAATAAGATTGAAAAGTCTTTACATCTTTAAATGTCTGCAATGACTCTTCATACTCGTTAACTCTATCTTGCATCTCAATCCAAAGAAGTGGAGCCAAGTAATACAAAGTCTTAGAACCAATAACCTCTACTTTTTGAAGGTCATCTTCAAACTCTACATGAGAGTAATCCCAAATAGATCTATTTAAATGTGGTTTTACTTCATCCTTAGACATACTTAAAGGAAATAATCCCTTTAAGTCATCAATATTTACAGGCTCACTCATGACTGCACCTCTATGTTGTAACTGTCACTTCAATTGTTTTTGTTGAAGTGCCATCATTAACAGTTACAGTTGTAGTTCCTGCTGCAACACCCTTAATTGAAATAACCCCTGTAGCACTTGCATATGTAACTGTTGCAATATCAGTATCATTAGATACCACTGACACTCCTTCAACTCCAGTACCAGCTGCACTTTGAATAGTTTTTTGAGTTGTACCACCAACTGCAACTGAAGCATTTAATCCAGTAATAGATAAAGGAACAATTGTCATGTAAGTAACATATTTGTGCACATCAAATTCATAATCAGGGAATACAACAAACTTGTATTTTAATGCTGATTCATCATCGTCATACCATCTACTTCTTTTAACTCTTGAAGAAATACCAAAAATCATATTTTTAAGTGGAGTTAATAAATACTCACCATTTTCAATATCTGCACTTACTTCAATTGGCATTTGCATAAATGTTTTTTTATCAGCACTTAAAAGAGTTGCAAGGTCTTTATATTTCTCTGCAATTTCAAACTGATAATCCATGTAGTCTGAAGCACTCATTAAAATAGATGCCATACCTTTAACATCATCATGTGCATTTTTAACAAGATGTTTAAGTCTCATTAAAATAGAATCATTTGAAGATGTAGGTTTATTTACATTTTTACTATCTCTAGCAATTTGAAACCAACCTTTAGCTAATTTGTTAAAGTCTGCTTCATGATCATCACTATCTGCAATACCAATAATTCCTAAATACTGTAAATCATTTGAGAAGATAGTGTTGAAAGCTGCAAATTGCTCTTTTTCAAAATTTGGATTATCTTGATTGTCTTCTAAAGCTTCATCAAGAATCTTTGCATTAAGCTCAACACCATTAGTCATATCAAGTTTACAACCAATTTTTCCAAGCTTTTTTAGGTTCGCATCTGGTGCTTTAAGTCCTGACTTGTGTCTTGTTAAAATACCTTTTGCAGTATCCCACCCATCTCGTTCTTTAGTCAACTTACCAGTAATATCAGTTGTAACTTTTCCAAGTAAATCATGAGAAGCAATAATTGCTTTTACAAAAATTCTTCCTTGTTTTGGTGTTAAACTTCCTGATAACCTAGCATCTGTTGCACCAAGAGCACCACTTTTAGCAATGTTGTTCAGCCTCATAATTCCACTCATTATAAAATCCCTTCTAATTCATCTTCTTTTTCAATTTGTTGACCTTGAGGGGCATCATTTTGCTTACTTTTTTTTAGAGTTTCTTTTGTTTCATTATCACTTTTTTGTAATGTTTGAACTTGCGTTTGTAACTCACCTACTTGTTTTGTCAATGGCTCAACAGCGTCTTTTACAACAGTTGCTATTTGCTCTGGTGTCATTTCATCATCTCCTTCTTTTTTAGATTTGTCAATTTGTTTGTCATAACCAGCATTTAGATTGAAACCTACATATCCAAAAGCTTTTTTCATTGCATCAATTAAGTCATTCAAAGAAATATTTTTATCATCTGCTTTTGATACAGTTTCATCATCTTCTTTTGTTGCAGTTCCAGCCATAGAGATACCAGCAATATCTCCATCTTTTACTGCTTTTTTAAGTTCTTCATCTTCAAGCTTAATTGCAACTGCCCAAGAACCAATAGGTTCATCAGGGAAAATTGCATCATTTTCTTTTAGAATCCAACTTTCAGCTACATAAGCCTTTTCAATCTCAAAGGTATGGTCTTTATCCACATTACCTGTGTTTTTATTTTTCATAAAGTCATAAGCAGCTTTTAAAATTTCATCAGCATTCGTATAATCCCCATCAGTATCAACTGAAGCTGGAGCATATACAATCCCATATACTACACCTAGCTCTTCATCACTTTTTTTAATTTGAATCTGTTTGGCATAAAGTGGTTCTTTATCACTAGATTTATAGATAATCTCTTTTTGATTAGCTCCACTTTTTACCAAAGAGATATGAGTGATTTTAATGTTCTTTAACAACTTTGGCACTATGTCTCCTTTGATATGTTTTCGATGACAAGCATTTTAGGAGTTTTTGAAATCAAAATCACTCTATATATGCACATATGGATAGCTTTTGAAATTTATATGTATTACAATGCTCATCATTTGATAACAACAAACAATCCCCTTAAATAGGGCTTATTGTATATGTTGTATAAGTTGTAGAAAAAGGTAATTTATGCATGAAGATATTCTAAAAGGCTCAAAAGAGTCTAAACAACATATAGGAAAAGACACACTAAATTTAAATGGAACTATTGATCCATTTATTAACTTTGAAGAACTCTTGTCTTTTTATTATGCAAATGTATATCATCAAAGAAGTGTGAAGTTAAAAGCGGCTTTACTGTCTCAAATAAAAGATACAAATTTAGATAAGTTTATTCCTGAATATGAAACTGCAAAAGAGTTACTTTATGGATTTGCATTAGATGCTGAACTTTATGGCAATGCTTTTTTAGAAAGAGCTGGTACTAAAACAGATTATTACCTATATCATATTTTAGGCTATCAGGGTAGATTAAATAAACGTAAAGAGATATTTCAATTAGATACTGAATACAATGCGTTAAAAATGGAAGGTCATCACTTTAAATATTACTCACCATCAGGTAAATATTATGGAGAGCCTGATTACTTAGCAACATTAGAGCAAATCTTAACTTCTAAAAAAGCCGATACTTTTAATACTGCATTCTTTGATAATGGTGCAAGACCAGGGTATGGAATTATATTTGAGAACTCAGCTCCAAGTGAAGAGCAAAAAAAAGCATTTCAAGAGTTCTTCTCTCAAAATTATAAAGGCTATTCTAATGCTCATAAATCATTAGTTCTTTATACTGGTAAGCCTAAAGAGGGAGCACCTCCTTCAAAAGTAAGACTTGAAAAACTTGATGGTGTAGAAGATATGAGTTTTGAGAAGTTAAAAAAAGTAAATAGAGATGACATTATTGCTGCTCATGGAGTACCACCAAGACTAGTTGGTGTAATGGCAGCTGGTCAACTTGGTGGAGGAGGTGAATTAATAGATCAACTTCATGCTTTTAATGAAATTATCATTAAACCCAAAGCAAATTTAATTCAAAGTTTTTTTGAAAATATTGGAATCACTTTAGAAATAGAGAGCATTGATGTAACAAATTTTAAAGATGATAGTTCTCTTATTGCCAATTTAGTTGATAAACAAATTTTATCACAAGTTGAAGCTAAAGAGATTTTAGGATTTAACAGTAAGTAAAAAATCAAAATAAAAGCGTTTAAAACCCGTTTAAAAATGCTTAAAACGATTTAAACGTATCAATAGTCGAAAAAGGAATAAAAACATATTATGGGCTATTCTAATGAAATAAAAGAAAAAGCACTCAACTTAGTAAAAGCTGGAGTACCTGTTACGGATATTTGTAAAGATCTTGATATTAGAAATAGAGGTACTGTTCACAATTGGGTCAAGAAAAGTAAAGATGATACAGTGAATACTTCTTCTATTGAAAATATAAAAAAGCAAATTGCAACTTTATCTAAAAGAGCACCCACAGAAGCAAATAGTAGAAAACTTGCCATGCTTACTAAGTCACTTGATAGACTAGAAAAAAAATCAAAGAAACTTGATAGACAAAAGAAAGCTCAACAAAATATTGTTCACTCAGAAGAAGTTGAAGCACTAAAAACAAAGATGCTACAAGATGATTATGGATTATACAAATATCAAAAAGAGTTCTTAAAAGATAACAGTAGATTTAGAGTATGGTTAAAGTCTAGGCAGATTGGTGCAACATATGGATGTAGTGGAGAGTGTTTAATTGAAGCTATGTCAGGAATGGACCAGCTTATACTTTCAGCTTCAGAAACACAAGCTTTAAAGTGGAACGAAGAAATACATAAACACGCAGAAAAGTTAGGCATAGCATTAAGTGGTTCTTCAAATGAAATAAAAGTTCCAAGTGGAGCTACTATTTATATCTTTGCTAACAACTTTAGAACTATCCAAGGATTCTCAGGTTCTGTTTGGATGGATGAGTTTGCATGGTATTTAAATCCAAAAAGAATATGGGAAGCATTTATCCCATCTATTACATCAGTTAAAGCTGGAGAAACAAAAGCAAGAATTACTATCCTTTCAACTCCATTTGAACAAGATAGTTTATTTCATAAGCTTTGTCTTGATACTAAAAAATACTATATGTTTAGTAGGCATAAAACTACTATCTATGATGCAGTTAAAGATGGTCTTGATGTAGATGTTCAAGTATTAAGAGATTTATTTGATGAGGACTCATGGGCAACTATGTACGAATGCCAATTCGTAGATGATGATAGTTCATTCTTCCCAATTAGTTTAATTAAGACATGTGTAAAAGATTATATGTATTACACTCCAAGTAGAAGTAATATTTTATGGAGTGGGTACGATGTAGGTCGTGTGAAAGATTTATCAGTATTATCTGCACTAGATAAAGTAGAAGGTCGATATGCATTAGCTATTCAAGATGTTTACGAAAAAGCAACTTTTGAAGCTCAAAAAACAATTATTAAAGATCATATGAATGTTTATTTAAAATCAAACATGAGATTAGATATGACTGGTATTGGTAGGGATTTAGCTGAGACAATGGAAAATAAATATCCTAACAGAGCTGAAGGAGTTTATTTTACTGCAAGTTCTAAAGAGATGATGGTATTAAATTTAAAGAAGATGTTTGAAGATAAGTTAATTACTATTCCTAATGACCCGACTTTAATTGCTGACATTCATGCCATCAAAAGAAAAGCGGGTCAAAAAAGAATGCTATATGATGCAGACCGTAACTCACATGGTCACGCAGATAGATTTTGGTCTTTAGCATTAGCTGCTAAGAAGTTAGATTTTTTAGATAGAGAAGATGCTGAATCATCTTCAGGAGGAGCGATTATTTTATAGTAATGTTTTTAAGATTATCTTTGAGCTGGTCTTTAAAATGAGATGCTATATCTTTTCCCGTATCATTCAAGGCTCTATCTAATGAGCCATCATTAACATAAGAGTTTAATGCATCTTCTAAGTATGGTTGAGCCTTTTGACCTTTCTTGTTAGGTGCACGGCTTCGTCCCCTTGCTTGTTTTCCAGTTCCTTGATGTACAAATGGAGCATATGGGGCTAACTTTGAGTTTCCAACTCTAATCTCACCATCGTCAATATCATCATCAAAAACTTGAATATCTTTTTTTAGATTCCCACTTTTAAATGGTGCCAAGTCTTTGGCTTCATTGGATACTTCAGCTGCTACTCTAAAAAGTAGTTTTTTCATTGGTTTTAAATCATTCATCAATAAACTCTTTTTGAATATAAATCAATGCATCAATGAAAGTACCTTCAAAACTATACTTTTTTTTCCACTCACTTTTTACAAGCAAATAAACATCAAACTTAACTTCATGAGCAAAGATTTCAATCTTATTACACATTTTGATTACATCATCACTGGGTTTATTATGATCAAGTATCCAATTGATTTGTCCTTCACTTACTTCAAACTGTCCAAAGGGTGACTCAAAGTCTATTGACTCCAACTCAACTTTTTTATTAGAGTTTTTAAGATATTCAATTGACCAGCTGCCACTAAAGTTGATTGCGTATTTTTCCATTTTATCACCTCTGTTTGTTTTTGTTTAGCATTCTTTTTAAAATGCTTATCAATGTTATTTTGACCTTTTTTATTTTCAGGTTTATAAAGCGTAATCATTTTATCACCATCAAACACCATAAAATATCCATTTGCACTTTTAGCAACACTTCTTGTACGTATAGTGGCATGAGGTGCTATTTCAGTAATACTATTCAATGCAGATATAATATCTTTTTTAGGAGTATGTCTATTAGAACTTGACTTCGAATGTCCTAAAGTAGTGTTACTAACTCTTCTTTGAACTCCCGTTTTATCTATATGGGTTATTATGTCAGATTTTTTCTTATTAGCAAACTTAACCTTTTTGCCATCAATTTCCTCTTCATTTATCCATACGGGTATATTCTCTGTTCTACAATGTCCATGATAAGGTGCTAAGCCTACATTCTTTGGAAGCTTTCCATATATAGGTTTAGTTTGCCACGCAGCAGTTGCTTTCTTTTCATCAATACTTGAAGCTCCCACAATATTACTAATCTGCTCTTTCATGTGTGCTGCACTTATAATCTTACCATTCATACTTCGACATATATCACTTGTGTCATTATCCATACGTGCTTTTACTTGAAAATGCTCAACATCATATTTCAAAGCTTGATTAACCCTTGCTATATTTTGAGATTGAGAGATAGCATTGTCAGATACAAGCTTAAAGTAGTTCTTATCTTGATCTATTACACTTTGAAAATCCTCTTTGAGCTTTTTAGTTAAGTCTTGTCTTGAAAGCTCACCTTTAAAAGCACTTTCAATAGTGTTTTTAAGTTTATCTTGTGTTGCAACACTATAATCCTTACCAACCCAATAAAAACCATTTCTAAGCTGTTCTATGGCTTTTATATCAATTTTATCAAAAACTATTTTAGTTGACGGAGAGTAAGCCAATGCTAATTTGCCATAAATGTCATCTACCTCTTTAGTATCAAAAGCTATGTTCAAATCACCAAGTTTACCTTTTATCAAAGTAAGCAATGTATCATGTTCTATTGAATCATAGTTTTTATTGATATAAAGAACCATATCACTTAAAAACTCTTCAAGCTGTTCAACTGCTGTATTTGTTTGAGTCTGTACAAACTCATCTATTAGAGCTTGGGTGCTCTTTTTCTTCTTTGATTTTAATATCTTCGTTAAAAGTTTCTTTTGCATATTCTTTCCAATAATCATCAAATCGTATAGCTTCCAGTGTCTGAAAGGAGTGACCACAATCTAAACACTTTCTGAACCGTTCATTACGTAAACCCGTTGTTACTCCAACAACTTTGGTTTTACCACAACATTTAGGACACCACATCACTCATCCTTATTTCATCTTTGAAATTGCAATGATAACCTTCGTAGCCTCATCTTGAGTTAGAATTTCTAAATCATTTTTTTGGATAATCCTATCAACAAACTTTAACAGTGCATTAATATTTTTCTCTTTAGAATTTAGTTTCCATAAATCATTTATTTTCTTTTTCTGTGCGGAGGTTATAGGTTTGGTCATTGGTATATCATTTACTTTTCTTGTACAAAAATTTAGAAAATTATTTAACTGATCTATACTCATTTGAGTTAAGCTAATACAATTAAACCTACTCTTCATAAACTCATATCGACTCTCTTCATCATAAAACACATTACTCTTAGTAACTTGTATCTTTTGAATGAGTGACTTTTTATATTGTTGTTGTTTCCCAGTCATTATTTCCCTTTGTTTTACAACTGTTACAACAATTACAACATAACGATTTTACGGTATGTTGTAGTTGTTGTTTATGTTGTTTGTTTTTATAGTAAAGAATAAATATGCTTCTTACCATCTTGTTCCATCTTGTAAAACTCACCCTCAAACTTCTTAAGTAAGTTAATAGCAGTCTTATTATCTTTACGTGTTCCAATACCCTCTAAAACATCTGTTTTATTTAAACCTTTTGGATGCTTAGCTAATAGTGCTTTTACATTGTTTACAAACTCTGTCTCTTGTGAGTCCATTCTTGAAATTACTGCATCAGCTTTTGTCATCTCTAAAGTATTAGTATTGATTTTCCAATCACACGCTCTTACTCCAGACCTCTCTTTTTTGGGCTCTAAATTTACAACTACATACTCACCCATTCGTGATTTAAGAAGTGTTTGTTTAAACATAACATCAAGTGAGTTCTTGATATTGTTACTTCCCTCATAGTTCTTACCATCTTTATTTGAGTGTGCAATACCAACAACAGTCATACCAGCTTCCCTTATATCCATAAGTAAGTTCATCATATACATAGCTTTTTCATCGTTTTTGATATTAGTTACATTTCTCCAGCTATCAATGATTAGAACCATATCTTCATATGCATGATGTCTTGAGTTGTCTTTTGAAGCTAATCTTTCAAGTAGCTCAATAGGTGACTCTTCTAAATCACTTCTGTGGATATATTTAAAAGTTGCAAATCTATTCATAAGTAATTCTGATACACCTCTATCTTTAAGAGTATCAAGTGGATTATCTAAGTCGATATAGTAAACTCTTTTTGCCAAATTGTGTTGACAAATATATGCAGCAACTCCATAACTTAACCATGTCTTAGCATTTCCACCATCTGCATAATACATAGTAATCATTCTTTTTGGTAGAAAATCAGGTATTAAAAACTCTGTCTCTCTGTATAGTCTGTCAGAGGTTAGAGCAATACCATCTAAAAAATCAATCATTTTTGTTGCCTCGCTTTCTTCAATTCTTTATCAAGCCAATCTTTTAACTTGGCTGCATTCTGATCGTTGACCAGCTCACGCAACTCATCAAATGGATGCTTGTTATATTTCATCTGTACAAATAATACTTTTAGAATCCATTTTGTAAGTCTTTTCATGTCTTCCGTTTGAGCTACATCCATAAAGTATTTTTCAAACTGTGAAAACTTATCAAAGCTCATCATATGCACTTGCATTTTTTTATAAACTTCATCCAGTTTCTCATCACCCGTGTTTGGTGTAAAAAAGTTATTCATAGTCCACCTTCCCAAAATCCACAAATCTTGCAAGTTTTATCTGACATCAAAAAAGAGTTGTCTTTAAAATCATGGTTACATTCATTTTGGATTTTATCTATCTCTTTTGTTCTCTTTACCTTTTCATCTTCAATAGATAACTGTTGTAAAGTTAATAAAGCTTTTTCATTTTTTAAAAGATTTATTCTTTGTTTAGTATTCAATATTTACTCCTTCAAATAATCTCAATAGAACAGCTCGTAAGCTGCTCTATGAAACTATTAGTTATTTAAATAGTTATGTCTTTCAGCCAAATCTCTAAAGTTTCAGAATCTAAATTAACCTTATTACACTCAACCTCATAATCTCTTCCATTAAGTGTTATATACTGAGCACTTATTAACACACTTGCCTTATGCCAGTTAGTGGTTACAGTTTGAATTACTTTACTTTTTTCTACAAATACAATCTTTTTCAACTTTATTCCTTTCAAATAATCTTAATAGAGCCTACTTGGATAAGTAGGACTCTCAAAGACTACTTTTCAACCTCCATTAAAGTTACCATTCCTCTTCCTCTTCATCATCCCAGCCTGACATCTCAAAAGACTCACAATCTTCTACTTCCTCTTCAAGATATTCACCTTTCCACTTACAATGAAAAGTACCATCGGTAAAACTATCACCTTCATGTTTACAATTAATACAACAGTTTGTTGCTATTTTTATTCTAGTTCCCATGTTCAATCTCCAGTTGCTGCAATTCATCAAACTTTGCAGCTTTATCCATAGCCTCTTGAACTGCACCATCTTTGAAATGTATACTCAACACCTTTCCAGTTACAGTTATGTCTTTTAGTTCATCTGCATCTGTAAACTGCTTATCTCTAAGCTTTTCTACTTGTATTACTAACTCCATCTTAACCCCACAAACTCATCTAGCGACTCAAGCTTGATACACTTTTCTACATATTTTTTAACATCAATTCCTGGGCAAAATGGTTTTTTATCATCTAAATCACTATGTCCATAAATGTTTTTTTCATCTAATCCATGTTTCTCTATTAAATGTAAAATAACTCTTCTACCAGCTTCAAGTTGGTTTATAGTAAATCCACCAGATAAACCAATAAAACAAATAGACTCTAAATCATTAAAGCCTCTTGTATGAGCTCCATCTCTATCAATATCTCGACCCCATTCAATAGCTCCATCCATAAAAGGCATATATGTATTGTTCTCTACTTTTCCATTACATACAACCATCGTATAACCAATATCAGACCAACCATTACCTTTTACGTGCCAATCTTTT
>ERZ1673961.610-NODE-610-length-13131-cov-7.414806_pt1 | contig 13131 bp, 11 predicted proteins | sample MGYA00580189_ERZ1673961 | MGnify/ENA primary metagenome ERZ1673961 (study PRJEB41334, sample SAMN05608105) | rock metagenome | biome: terrestrial subsurface; feature: shale formation; material: shale | place: USA: Pennsylvania ... | reverse complement strand
AAATCTGCCGGCACTGCCTTCGATGGTTCGAATCCGTCCCCCTCCACCATATTTCTCTGATGTTTATTCCTTTTAAACGTTAGAACAACTTGAACGATGTGTTGGGAAATCATCTTTTAAGTATAAAAAACACCCTGGAGGGGTTCCCGAGTGGCCAAAGGGAGCAGACTGTAAATCTGCCGGCACTGCCTTCGATGGTTCGAATCCGTCCCCCTCCACCATATTGAAAAGCCAGCTCATTGAGCTGGCTTTTTTCGTTTTGCCCTTCGTTAACCTACAGACTTATAAACGTTATTTCCCTTCATTCACCTTCTCACTGCTCATTCAGATATTGCGGCTCTTCAACACAGCTAAATACAAAGTAACAGACGGTTATTTATCCCCCTGTGGCTAATACTCATAGTCCAAAATAACAGCAAGTTATTGAGCTAGAAGAAGCATTGAGAACAAGGTGTAAATTGCAGTAACGAGTTTATCGCATTACTAGGCATAACGTGGCTAACACCAAGTGTAACCAAACACATCAATGAGAGTTTTTCTGGTGCTGGCATTACTAGACTACTCACCAAATTTTAATGGTAACTTTCAGGTACAAAAAATCCCGCTATAAAAGCGGGATTTTATTGATACTAAATTGAACGCTGTTGAAGATTAACCTTGAATACCAACAATCAGCCAAGGTGCGTTAGGTACCGTTAGATCACGTTCAAGGTGCCAGATATCAGTGATATCTTCTTCGATACCTTCGACAGCATCGCGGTAACGGCCGCTAAACTGCAAGCTAAGCTCAGCTTTGTTTGCGTCGTAATCCGCACGAACAATCTCTGCATCAACGTACATCACATCAGTATGTTGTTCGCCATCCAGTTTCGCGCGCTCTGCTTTTAGATCATCAAGTAAGCTCGGAGAAACATATTCTTCAATCGTTTCTAGCTGGTTATGGTTCCACGCGCCTTGTAGGATTCGGTAGTGTTCGCGAGCACCATTAACAAACCCTGCCTGGTCAAAGCCCGGAGGAAAGTTATGTGGAACATCAGTTTGTGCACCGAAGCCACCAAAACCACCAGCATTTACGTTTGGCTGCTGCTCAAAATTTTGAGTGTTCGGCTGTTCGAACTTCGAGCTGTTACCACCAAATGCAGGCTGCTGACGATGCTGATTCATACTGCCCTGCTTCGCAGCCAACATGCCTCGCATCAGTTTAAAGATCAGGAAGGCAATCAAGCCAATAATAAGGATATCCATAAATTGGATACCTTCAAAAGCACCACCAAAGAATGCTGCCAGAAGGCCACCAGCTAAAAGACCTCCGAGTAAACCACCCATCAAGCCTTTCTTGCTTGAAGATTTGGCGGTTTGATCTTTACCGACGGTACTCGTGTTTGTTGTTTGCTTCTGTGTTGGCGCAGGCGCAGTCTTGTAGCTCTTACCAAAAGACTTACCACCACCAAACTTTTTCGCTTCTGCAATAGGTGTTACAGCAACGGTGAACATTAGCAGAGCAACAATCGAAAATATGCGTTTCATCGTTATCCTTACAATTGACGATAGTTATCCAAGAATGTGCCCAACTGAATCATCATTTCTAGTGTTCAGATAGTGGCACGTCAAAGATGAGTGTTGAATCATCATACTCCGTATGCATGCTCATTAAAACAATCTAACCCGTCTGACATGTATCAGAATATTGCCAAAGTTACACTCGCTGATCGTTTCTTATGCAAGTATCAGTAACAACAGACAAATCCATCTCTCGTTATGCTCATTTGGATACAGGATTTATTGACGGTGAATAACTAGCCGACTATCATATTGAACAATGTTCAATAAAGCAGTTTGAAGTATGGCGCGCAGAAACGATCACACCAGAGAAGAGTTAATAAACCTAACCTTAGCAACCGTTAAAGATTTTTTAGAAGAGAACTCTTATCACGAGCTTAGTCTTCGTAAGATCGCTAACATGATCGGTTACGTGCCAAGTACATTAGTTAACATTTTCGGTAACTACAACTTACTACTTTTACATGTTGTAGCTCAGACTCTGGATGAGTTATCACAGGAATCAAAAAAAGCGACAAGTGATTGTAAAAACGCAAACGAAGCACTGTTTGAACTGGCCTATTGTTACCACGATTTTGCCCTTAAGCATCCTTACCGCTGGCAGTTAGTCTTTGAGCATAACATGAACGGCGCAGAGCTCCCTGAATGGCAAGCAAAACGCATTGATGGTATGACAGGGATATTAGAGTCACTTCTCGCGGAAATTGCGCCTCACCGCACAGACTCTGAAGTAATTCAAGCCAGTCGTGTGTTGTGGTCTGGCGTACATGGTATTACCCTACTCAGCGTAGATGATAAATTTTTCTCGAGTGAACCAGTGGACGGTAAAGTTTTAATAAGTAACCTGCTATCTAACTACCTCAATAACTGGTAATAAAGGATTCGACATGTCATCGGACAGACATCCCTCCTTACTTAGACAAAGAAAGTTCCTGCCTTATTTCATTACTCAATTTTTCGGCGCTTTCAATGACAACATTTTTAAGAACGTTTTACTGCTTTTTGTCGCCTTTGCTGGTGCCGGTGCCTTACCTATTTCCAGCAACCTGTTCATCAATTTAGCCGCGGGTTTATTCATTCTTCCTTTCTTTCTGTTTTCAGCCTCAGCAGGTGTGTTAGCAGACAAATACGAAAAGTCCTGGTTTATCCGCAAGGTAAAGTTATTTGAAATCGCGATAATGGCTTTGGGCGCCATTGGCTTTATTACCGAAAGTTATGGCGTGTTATTACTGCTGTTGTTTTTGATGGGCACTCAGTCCGCATTTTTTGGCCCGGTAAAGTACGCTCTGCTGCCACAAAACCTGAATGATAAAGAATTGGTTCCGGGTAACGCATTAGTCGAAGCCGGTACCTTTATCGCAATTCTGATTGGGACACTAGGAGCCGGCATTATTGCCTCATCAGAGAATGCCAAATACCTCGCAGCATTTTGTGTGGTGCTATTTGCGCTGCTCGGTTATTTATCGAGTCGTTTTATCCCATTTTCAGCCGCTAGTGCACCGAACCTGACCTTCCGCTGGCAACCATATCAACAAACTAAGCACACCCTCTCGATCTGTAAGTCTGATCGGGTAGTCTTTCAATGTATTATGGCGATCAGTTGGTTCTGGTTCCTGGGTGCTGCTTACCTGACCCAATTTCCAAACTTTACGAAAGTGTATCTGAACGGCACAGAAAGCGCGGTTTCCTTCTTACTTGCCCTCTTTTCAATCGGTATTGCACTGGGGTCATTGCTTTGTAACTGGATTTCCAATCACCGAATTGAAGTCGGCATCGTGCCAATTGGCGCGCTGGGTATCACAATATTCGGCTACTTGATGGCGACCTCGATTCCAGGAGACTTACCTCAATTTCAAACTTTTAGTGAATTCATCGCCTTCCAGGATTACTGGCTTCTGTTTTTCTACCTATTGATGATTGGTGCATCAGGTGGGTTATTCATTGTCCCTCTTTACGCGTTAATGCAGCACCGAGCAAAAGAAACCGAACGTGCTCAGGTCATTGCTGGGCTCAACATCTTTAACTCGTTCTTTATGGTCGGTAGCGCGGTGTTAGGCATTGTCTGCTTAAGCGTGATTGAAATGACGATTCCGCAGTTGTTTGCGTTACTTGCAGTACTCAACCTCCTTGTCACTGTGTACCTGTTTATGCAGGTACCTATCTTCGTCGTCCGTTTTGTTGTTTGGATGCTGACTCACACTATTTACCGAGTCAAACACAAGAACCTGCATCATTTGCCAGAAAGCGGCGGTGCATTGATTGTATGTAATCACGTCAGTTATATGGACGCATTACTTTTAAGTGCGGTATGCCCTCGCCTAATTCGCTTTGTAATGGAAGAAGATTACGCCAACCTGACGCCGATACGCGGCTTCTTGCGCCGAACGGGTGTGATACCTATTTCAGCCAGTAATCGAAATTCAATCCGAAGAGCGTTCAATGACGTCGAACAAGCATTAGCCGAAGGCGATATCGTGTGTATTTTCCCGGAAGGTAAGCTGACCTCTGACGGAGAGATCCAAGAGTTCATGCGCGGTATTGATATTATTCTGCGCCGCAGTCCAGTCCCTGTTATTCCAGTAGCATTAAAAGGGCTTTGGGGTAGCTACTTTAGCCGATGCAAAGGCAGAGCTTGTAAAGGGCTTCCAACCAGATTCTGGTCGAAGCTGGAAATAGAAGCAGGCTCGCCAGTCCAGCCAAACGACGCAACGGCTCAATTGATGTTTGAGAAGGTGCGAGAATTACGCGGTGATTGGCGCTGATAAGCCCCGTTGAATCTATTCATTTGAACACATGTTTAGGATAACTGAACATGTGTTCAAATCATTAAGACAAACTGACCATAAGTGATGCGATATACTCACACTTTCACAAACAATAACGAATAATAAACCTTGAATAAAAAGCATCTTCTTTTTGGATTAGCGCTGCTGTTTTGCCTGACCCCTTTTGTATCCTCACCTATCGCGCTGGTTATTGGCTTTCTACTCGCTAGTTTTGGCTTTGTGCCAGGCGAACTGCCTATCGCGTCTTTCACCAAAAAGCTACTGTCTTATTCCATTATCGGTTTAGGGTTTGGGATTAATTTCGAGCAGGCTCTGGCGGTTACGTCTGATGGTATCGGTCTTATCATCGCAACCATACTTGGTACATTGGTGATCGGTTCGCTCATTGCCAAAGCCATCAAACTTGAAACAACGACGGCGTATTTAATTTCTTCTGGTACTGCGATTTGTGGTGGCAGTGCTATCGCAGCCGTTGCACCTGCGATCAGAGCCAAAGATGAACAGATTGGTTTGGCACTGGCAACTGTCTTCGTCCTAAACTCGGTCGCCCTATTCGTATTCCCCGTAATTGGCCATGCGCTGGAACTAGACCAACATACGTTTGGCACATGGGCAGCCATTGCCATTCATGATACCTCTTCTGTGGTCGGCGCCGCATCGGCTTATGGTGAGGAAGCGCTTACCACAGCAACGACCCTCAAATTAGCTCGCGCGCTTTGGATCATTCCGGTTGCATTAATTAGTGCTGTGATTTTCTCGCGAGATAATGGAGAAGATGGTTCAAGTAAGATTGCGATTCCTTACTTTATCTTTTGGTATTGCGCGGCCATTGCGTTCAGTGACTTTTTACCTCAATTCGAGGTGCTCTATCACGGTATCTTTACCGTTGCCAAGCAGGCATTGGTGGTGTGCTTATTCTTGATAGGATGCAGTATTTCCGTTTCCAAGCTGAAGTCTGCTGGTGCTAAGCCATTGCTGTTTGGTGTCAGTTTGTGGGTTTTAGTTTCCGTATCATCACTGATATGGCTGTTGATTCACTGATCCAATCAACCGTAGAAAATATTAATCAAACGCTTTCTGACTCAGTTCTGCCTGACGTACGATCACTTCGTTGCTTGTGAATAAAAACTAAAGCGATCGCGATAAGAAATGCTGTCAGTTCAGCTAAAGAACGAGCTAATCCTTCACTGTTTAGTGAGATGCCTATTTGTAGCAGAACTGCCGCTATTAACGCAGTCTTGACCATACTGAACCTTATGCTTTTATTCTCTAGAATGAAGCTTAATTATGGTTCAGTGTTATAAGGATACAAAATTCCCTTTCTGACTAACACATAGCAAAATTGACTAACCTTACTTAAGATTGGTCAATTCCCCTGCAGCCACTCTTTTACCGCCTTGCGAGAGACCTTTATTCCACCTGCTAATAATTCCTTTGGCATCGAGTGATACGCGATTGGCCACTTGAACTTCTCAAGTGTGGCCTGCAGGAAATGTTCGTAGTACTCTGAACTCATCAACTGGTCGGTTTGAATCACCGCTACAGGTCGATGACCGAACTCCTTATCTTCAACGGGCACCACAATACTTTGCACCACAGTCTCGAGCTGGTTCAGAACCGCCTCTATCTCTTCACAATGAATGTTTTCACCACCAGAGATAAACTGATTATCAGCCCGACCAATAATCTTCAGCTCATTGCCCTGCCACTCTCCTAAATCCTTGCTGTCAAACCAACCTGATTCGTCCACCAACGGCGTAATGTCTCCCTGAAAAAAATAGCCAGATGCTAAGGTTTGCCCACCGATAAAAATACGGCCATGGACTAACTTGATGTCGCGATTTTGGAGCACGTGGCCAGCATTACTGGTTTTATCGATTTGCTTTGCTGTCACTGTAGACGCCGCTTCTGTCATGCCGTAACCCAGCCAGGTTTCAATCCCCTGACTTGCTGCACGCAAAGCCAACTCATGATCGACATGGCTCCCTCCCAGCAAAACATGAGACAAAGACAGGTCTGCCTTGTCATCCAATAATCGTTTAAGTTGTGTAGGCACTAGTGAGGCATGAGAGACGCCTAAAATATCCTGTGCCAGTTGACCATTACCAACCTTCAGCGTTGCGCCAGCAAACAACCAACGATACATAATCGCCAGCCCAGAAACGTGATAAAGAGGCAGTGACAATAACCAAGTATCCTGTTGAGTGAACGTAAACTCACTCAGCAAACCTTGTGCTGAGGCGTAATGTTGTCGATGTGTATGCACCACGGCTTTCGGCACGCCAGTTGAACCTGAAGTGAAGACAATCGACGCTGCATTATCATGGCGATAACCGCTCTCTTGCTTGGCCTTTAATGGTTGCGATGTCTTCTTGAGGCAGGTCAGTAATGTGCCGTTCAGAGCGGTTTGATCTTGTTCAGAATAAGAGGCCAATACCTCTTCGGTAAACCACATGAAACGCGGCTGATTTGGCTGGTACAAAGTGTGCAACTTGCCGTTAAGAGCCTCGAACGGCTGTGGCATAGTTAATGCCGCAATAGCGCCTATCTGTTGTGCCGCCAGATATATCAACACCGTCTCAGCTTGATTCTTGCCGACGAGCGTAACAACACTTCCGCATCCTACTCCTTGCTCCCGCAAATAGTGAGCATAATCTTCAATACGAGATTCAAGCTGCTGCCAGGTTAAGGACTCTTCCGGAGCCACTAATGCAGTAGAAAATGGGCTCGTCTGAGCCCAGTAATTCCAAGGTGCAATCGCGCTATTTTCTGTCGCGAATGGCTCTACGCTGATTGCCACACTAATTCCTGCTCAGCGAGAGGAGCAATTGGGAGTTCACACTCTGGCCAACCTTGCTCTAACTGTGATTTAAACAGTCCGATGGTGTCTAATCCCGGAACTTCATCAGGAAGTTGCCATTTGGCAAAACGTGCAAGTTGAGTCAATCCTAAGCTGGATTCGATACTTGAACTGATCACCGCTTTCATGCCCAGAGACTTTGCTTTTTCGATTAGCTTAATACAAAAATCAACGGAACCAATCAGAGTCGGCTTAATGATGATAGCTTTTACGCCGGTGAGATCTTCGAGACGAAAATCTTCTCGGCGAGACGCATCCTGTAGGGTTTCATCCCAAGCGATCGCAATGCCAGTGTTAATAGCGAACGACAAACTATCGCCCGGCGAACGGCAAGGCTCCTCTAAGAACGAGATCCTTTGACGCAACGATGGCGTTACATACTTTGCAAATTGTTGTGCTTTCTCTGGTGTCCACGCTCGATTAGCATCAAGTCGCAAAGTGAGCTGAGGAATGGATTCCAGAAACAGGTTCACCAACATACCATCGCGAATAGGCTCATAAAGCCCTACTTTGATCTTGGCGACTTTGTCCCCTTCCATCTCGTTCAATTTTGGAATCAGTTCGTCAGGATCACCGGTACAAAGTGGCGCTGCTTGATATTGACCATCTCGAGGCAACTCTCCAGCTAATTCAAGCTGAGCCATTGATAAGCCGAAAGCAACCGACGGCACCATATTGGCGTAATCAATCGGCAATCCGGCAACCCAACGTTCAGCCTGATCCTGCAGCTGTATACCCGCCTCATCGCTAGTTTCGTGGCTAAACCCTACAAGAGGGGCCACTTCACCAAGGCCAACCTGCTTACCATCGGTTAACTCAATAACGTAACCGACACGCTCGGTCAATTTGTTATCACGCAGTATTACGCCACTATCCATGGGAAGGCAGTAACGGTAAATTTTCGCTTTACGCATAATCCTCTCCTAGTCGTCCGTATAGCCCAAGCACGCTAAAAGAAAAATCAGCGTCCTCCCGAAGGACAAGATCCTTGGGCTCTAAATTCAATTCAGAGGCGCACTCTGGCGCCTCTGCAATACGGATTAAGGGTTACGAGGGAATTTATCGAAGTCTGGGCGACGCTTCTCGTTAAAGGCGTTACGGCCTTCCTGACCTTCATCGGTCATGTAGAACATCATGGTCGCGTTGCCTGCCAGTTCTTGTAAGCCTGCTTGACCATCACAGTCAGCATTCAACGCCGCTTTCAGACAACGCAACGCCATTGGGCTGTGCTGAAGTACTTCACGACACCAGCGAACGGTTTCTTTCTCAAGATCTTCCAGTGGTACAACGGTATTCACTAAGCCCATATCTAATGCTTCTTGCGCATTGTAGAAACGACACAGGAACCAGATCTCGCGTGCTTTTTTCTGACCGACGATACGAGCCATGTAAGAGGCACCCCAACCGCCGTCAAACGAACCAACTTTAGGACCAGTCTGACCAAACTGCGCATTATCAGCTGCAATGGTTAAATCACACATCATGTGCAGAACATGACCACCACCGACAGCCCAGCCAGCAACAGAAGCAATGACTGGTTTTGGACAGGTACGGATGTCACGTTGGAAGTCCAGAACATTCAAATGGTGGGTGCCCTGATCATCTTTGTAACCGCCGTAATCACCACGGATCTTCTGGTCACCACCAGAACAGAACGCATCTTCACCCAAACCGGTTAAAATAATCACACCAACTGCAGAGTCATAACGTGCGTCTGCTAATGCATCAATCATCTCTTTCACTGTTTGAGGGCGGAACGCATTACGCACTTGTGGACGCGCGATGGTTATTTTCGCAATGCCATCTACAGACTTGTGATAATGGATATCATCGTATTTTTCGCTGCAATCTTTCCATTCAACCGGAGCGTAAAGTTCTTCTTCAGAAATGCCTACTGTTTTTGCCATGGTGATTCCCATTGTTATCGTTACTCTCACTTTAAGTGAGATTGAATTATTTGCTTTATATACATCGCAAATTGTTTGGGTTGCTCTTGATGGACGTTGTGTCCGGCTCCCTCAATTTGTCGATACATCAACCCGCTATTTGCTGCCAGTTGACAGAATTTTTTATCTTTCGCACCACAAAGGTAATAAACCGGTACTGGTTGCGCTTGTAATGCTGGTAACAGATACGACTGTGTTGCCAGCGATGTCGCACGTAACATCTTCGCGACAGCATCGCCAAGATTAGCACTACGCGTTGCAATCAATGTTTGTCTTTGCTCATGGTTTAGTGAAGAAAACACCGTTTGCTGATACCAATCGCTCAAAACATGTTCAATAGGTTCGATTTCAAAGCGCGACGCCCAGCGATAGTCGTTTTCAAACCTCGCTCGTTTCTCTGACTCTGTTTGAAGCCCGAAGTTTCCCCCCTCAATAAACGCGGCGCAAATATTGAGATCTGGAAAGCAGTTCTTGGCTAATCCATGCATGGCAATTCGGCCACCCATGGAGTAACCAATCAAAACAAGCGGTTGGTGAGAAGAAAATAATAAAGATAGTGTGGAATTAAGGGATTTGCAGCAATCATCTAAATCGGAGCAACAGGTAGCCTGGCTAGCCCCATGGCCGGGTAGGTCTATGGTCACCCGTTCAAACTCGGTCAACTCATCGATACAGGTTTGCCAATCCTCCCCACTTCCTAACAAGCCATGCAAAAACACCAAAGTAGGGAGTTTGACGCTTTGGTGTTTTCCAGTTGCCGTAAAGTATTTAGAACTTAGCATGCAGGTTTTTATTAAATATTTTAATCAGTTCCACCGCTTGGCTAGGTGGTGTTTGTACTTCTACTACCAGTGTGCCTTCGCCACGCTCAAAGTGATCGGAGACCAGTGCCTGATACTGTTCTAACGTTTTGGGCTGTTGGTAACTCAAGCCGAATTGTTTTGCTGCGTGTTCAAACTGATAACCATGCGGCATTTGGTAATAGGTCTGGCGATGCTCCTGTGGCACAGGGAGAATATCAAAAATGGCACCGCCGTCATTATTGGTAATAACGATAACAGCAGGCCGCTTCGCATGAGTAAACAGCGACAGAGAGTTAAGATCGTACAACGCGGATGTATCACCAATATAAACCAGTAATGGATTTTCACGAGAGCGCTGTACGCCAGATGCCGTAGCCAGAATTCCATCAATGCCAGAAGCGCCACGATTAGAAAACACCTCACTTTTGCCCAGACGACCAAACATATCGACTAAACGGACAAACAGGCTATTGCCAAGAAAGACGTCTACGTTTTGCGCTCTTTCTTCGATATCAACCGCCACGGCAACTTCATTTAAGTCGAAGGTCGATGCACTTAAAAACGAGTGTCTAATGTGCTGGCTGATTTGCTCAACGTCTGCTTTTAGCTGGCTTGCCCATCCAGACTCAATTGTATTGACAGCAGAGACACGTTCCACCCAACTTTTTGGCGATTCAACCCAATGCAGTTGCGGCAGATGGCTTTGGTTATTTCGGCCTGGGCGCTGGGAAATATACCAATATTCAGTTTCTCGCTCTTCAACTCCCCGGGTAACCTGAGTTTCAATCCAATGATTAAGACGCTTGGAGATGATGCGGCTGCCTAACTGGACTATCAGATCACACAATTCAAGCTGCTGTACCAGATTCGGCAAGGTCAACCATAAATCGTAGTGTCCCCACTCGGAGCTGACACCACTTTGTGGATCAGCCAATACCGGCCAACCCATCTTTTGAGCAAATGAAAGCGCAGCTTCGGACTCTTCTAAAGGCAAGCTACCAATGATCACAACACCCTTTTTCTGTTCTAAACAAGGGATGTCGCTGACTGCGAGAGACGAAAAACGCTGAGTGTAAGTACGGCGGCTCTCCCTCCAAGCGGTGACAGAGCTGAGATAGTGCTGATATTCGCGTTTAGAGCCTGTGGAATAGAGAGGCTCAGGGAAAGCACAGTTAATATGTACAGCGCTCCCTTCCAGCTGCTGTGTAAACATCACTTCATCAACGGATGTAAGCAACCAGTTAAGCGGCGTAGTTTCTGTCGGACTTGGCAGATTCAAGCTTGCAGACACATGTTGAGAAAAAATGCCCAATTGATTGATGGCTTGATTCGCTCCACAGCCAACCAGTTCTACCGGACGATCTGCGGTTAACAGCACCAGCTTCTCACCGGTTAATTTAGCTTCCGCAATCGCTGGCAGTAAATTCGCGACAGCAGTACCAGAAGTCACAATGACCGCTACCGGACTTTGACTGGCTTTCGCTAAGCCCAACGCCATAAAGCCTAATCCACGCTCATCAAAATGGGTATGAATCGTAAAATTAGGATTATCGGCGGCTTCTAGCGTTAACGGTGTTGAACGTGAACCAGGCGCGATGCATACATGCTCAACACCAAATCGATTCAGCTCTATCAACAGTGTTTCAGACCAAATACGATTTAGTACGGCTTGATCATGACTCATGATGCCACTCCAAGTGGCGGGTGCTCAGAGATGAGCGTTAACAACGTTGACATTTTCTTATCCAGTTCAGCCCATTCATGCTCGGCAACCGAGCCAGGTACGATCCCTGCCCCGGCAAACAACTGAACTTGATCACCAAGTACCAAAGCACTTCTTATAGCGACACAAAACTCCGCGCGTTCGTGACTAATGTACCCCATAGAACCTGCGTACCAACCTCGAGCAAACGGCTCATTTTCAAGGATGAACTGCATAGACTCTTGACGAGGTAAACCGGCAACGGCCGCAGTAGGCTGTAATGCAGAAAGCAGCTGCACACCATTTATGCCAGCTTTGAGGCTTGCGTGGATATTACGTTTGAGATGCTGCACTTTTCTCAGTCGCACCAATCGGGGCTCCGTTTCCACCTCGACTGATTCAGAGTGAGGGGATAAACGCTCAACAATATCATCCACAACATACTGATTTTCTTTCAGGTTTTTAAGGTCTTGCGATAGCCAGTTAGCCAGTTCCATATCATGGGTCGCATTATCCCCACGACCAATGGTTCCAGCTAAAGCTTCAGTATGAAGTTCATGCCCCACCCGCGCATAGAGACGCTCTGGGGTAGAGCCCATAAAGCTGTGCTTACGATCCAAACTGAACAGAAAATGGAAGCTATGATGATTTTGGCTGGCACTTGCTTTGAGCAATTGTGCTGCACTCAACTCTCTATCGAGGTGAAGCGTGGAACGACGTGCCAGAACGACCTTTTTGAAGTCATCATTTTCAATACCATTCAGTACTTTATCTACCAGGTCTCCCCACTCAGGCTGAGTCGGAGTATGCTCTATTAACCGTATGTGAGTAGAAATTGGCGTTAAGGCTGCGACATCACAAGCCAGCTTGTGTAATCCAGCTAATGTACGTGATGTATCTTCAGCAACATTAACCGCTAAAGACCATTGCTCATCAAAGCGAATCAGTTCTATTTGCGGCAAAAAGAAAAACGAGGTCATGCAGCGACGGTTTTTCTCATGCTGGCCGTCAAAAGAGCGCCCGCCCCAAACTCGCTGGCCCTCTCCCAGAATCGTATAGGCTGAACCAGGGTCGACAAAAGAATGCAATTGTCCTAGAGCGACAACTTCTTCACGAGTATCACGGGATTGCCAATAAAACTTGGGAAAAAGTGGTTGCGCATCAAGCCAATCAATCAATGAAAAGTGTGGTTTCTCGCCAAGAGGCTCGACCAAACGCATTGGATTGCCTTGTATTTTCTGAACTCGCTTGATAATTCTTTGTACGGCTTGATGGAACTGTGACAAATCAACCTCGTAGTATGTGAGGATAAAGGGTAACTTATGGCTACTCTAAGTTTAGACCTAAAGCAAATCAAGGCTGTATGCGATCTTTTGCAAACTCGTAGAACAGCAAAGGTGCAAAACAAAGACTATAAACAGATAATTTACAGATATATATTCTATTAAAATACAAATTATTGTATTTTAATAAA
>ERZ1673961.609-NODE-609-length-13141-cov-521.290846_pt1 | contig 13141 bp, 22 predicted proteins | sample MGYA00580189_ERZ1673961 | MGnify/ENA primary metagenome ERZ1673961 (study PRJEB41334, sample SAMN05608105) | rock metagenome | biome: terrestrial subsurface; feature: shale formation; material: shale | place: USA: Pennsylvania ... | reverse complement strand
TTACAGGTAGTAAAGTTCTGGTTCACCCTTCTTCATTCAAGTAGTAAGGTTTAACCCAACCTGATGAAGTAACCTCTCCTTTATCATAGTTACGATTTAACTTCTTTCTAACAACCTTGAGTAATACTCCTTTAACCCTGTATTTCAACAAGTTACCCCTTGTTCTTATGAACTGGATTTGTTCATAAGTGTTGTTGTCAACTTTCTTAGCACTCTTCTTAATTCCTTTCAACTTAATACTACCACCGAACTCATAATCTTTAGCGCCGTGAATGGTAATCCGGGTATCCTGTTTCTCTATCTTAAGTTTACCTAGTTCTGTATCCGATATGTACGGTTTAAGGCGTTCATAACCAATATGGTTGACGAACAGACTGTCGGTGTCAACATATAAAACGTTTTCCAGCCCAGCCTTCTCCATGTATTTCCACAATACACAACGGGCGTAAGCGGTAACGAAAGACGCTATAGCAACGAAAGAATCAAAGGCTTCTACATAGCCCTTCTTCGTGTAAACCTTTCCATCTATTGCCATGAAGTATTTCCATTTCTTCTCTACGGTGTCATAATAGCGCAAAATAATATTTTCTTTAGTCTTAGCTTCTCCAACGTAGACTAAGTTCTCATTTCTTTGTCCAAACTTTCCATACAAACTGTTCATAAAGATTTTAGCAAACTTATCCATTATCACGTTTCCCTCTTTCTTGTATTTAACCCTAAGATTATAGAAATAGTTAACATACTCCTCAAACAGTTTTGCTTTCTCATAAACAGCTACAGTGTATACTTTCTTAATTTCACCATATTTAAGAACTAGTTCCAGCTCTGGACTGGTGAGATAGGCTCGGAACTGTCCAATAGGAAAAATCAGTTTTTTTCTCTTAATTCCAACGGCGGGAACATTTATTTTAACCAGAACATCGGCAATAACAAGGTAATCTTTCATTAACTTTTTTAACAGGGAAACGGGAATGTTTCGTTTTATTCCAACAAGTTTAGTTGGATATTCAAACTCTCTCATCACGTACGGGTACATAGAATTTACGTCTAGATAATAAACTCCTTTCGGGTCTTCATAAGTACCAATGAAAAAGGCTTCATTTCTCCCTCCTCTGTAACTCAATCGTTCTAAAGCTGTTGCTACCGGGTCGGCGTGAATATAAATTTGATGTTTCATAAACCGGTGTCTGAAAGTGTTAAAACTCTGTTTGGCGATGGTTGGCTGGAAATTACCTAAATCGTGCTTTTCTATAAACTGTATGAGGTACAGTACGAACTTAAGGAGGATTTCAACGTCTCGCTTGCAGTACTTTTTTACTTCTTCTTTTGGCGCTGTGAGCGGGTCAACGTCCATCTTTGGAATGCCCAGCATTTCTCCAATCTTACTTAGCGGGTAAAAAGTATAATTGGTCGTTGATAGAAATTCAATGTATGCTTTCTTCTTTTTGTTGTCCGGGTTAAAGTAGTAAACGGCTTTAATAATGAACACATTACTATCTACTATAAATTTCTTGATTTCATAATGCGGGTTTTTTGAGAGGTAATCGTAAAGGTTAAGTATTTGAGCGTCGTAATCGAAATTGTGAGCAAAAACGTAAAATTTGACTTTGGGTCTGAATTTTTCCTCCATCCACTTAAAGAACTCTTCGGCTGTTTCAAAATATTTCCATTCCGTCTTGTTCCGGTCTCTCCTATGGTAAACTGCCCATCCCAACCAGAGTGTTTGGAGAAAAGTTTCACTGTCAACCTGAACCTGTTTGGCTTCGGTATCAAGGCATATAATGTTTGTCGGTAATTCTGTTTTTTGGTTGGGTTTTAAGATGTGAGGCTTTTTATTTCCAATTGATGGAAGGATTTGCATTAAAACCCCCTCATCAACCTTTCAATCCCGTCATATTCGAAACGCCAGTTAGTCTCACCTGTTCTACTCCTCTGGTTAAAAGCCTCGAGGGCACTTTCCATAATCTCCCTTCTTGATGGAACATGGTCAAAACCAAGAGTATAGCGAACTATGCTCGTTTCACCAGTTCTTTCGTTGATTAATCGTCCACGCACTGTTACAAGGTATGGACGGTCTGTTGGTAATCTTGTCGGTTCAAAAAGGTCTGGGTTGAGGGCATAATCCTCTGGATAACCTTCAACTTCAATCCAATTAGCTACTGCCTTGGATAAGTTTCTAAAGTCCTTTACGAAATCCTCTTCTCTATAGTTGGGGAAAACACTTTTAATCGCTTCAAAAACGGAACCTCTGTCGATACCTCCCTTTATCGCACTTTCAATAAAATGATAAATACGTCTACCTATATCGCTTAATCTCTTAAACACTTCTTATCACCTTCCAAAATTTAAATAAAGAAAAATTAAACTCTATCTAGTAGGTATTGGAGTTGTTGCTTTGACATTTCAAGTAGTTGGGCAACTGCGGTTAAATATTCCTTGTACTTTCCGTAATATTCTCCCCATTGAGCTAATAGAGCATAAGCCTCAGCTAGACGCTGTTGGGAAGTATCTATATGGTTTATAGCCATTTGTAATCTTTCTCGGAAAAATTTCCGGCTGTAGCTCATCACATTTCACCTCTTTTAATCTGTTGTACCTCCACCATGTAACGTATCATCGATAATAACTATCCTCTTGTTGTTTTCAACTGTGTTCTCTTTTAATTTCTCGATAAATAGGTTTATCTCTGTTATTTCTCTCTCAATGAGATAAATTCTGTTTTCCAGCTGTTGAAGTTTAACCCAAATATCGTTCAAATCCTGAATGATAGACTTTGGGTACTTCATTCTTTCACCTCCATATGTTTTAAATCATCTTTTACTTCTCTGATAAAAGTCTTAGCGTAAACAATTAACTGGTATTCTATACTTGTCGGTTCAAGACGTTCCTGTGCTTCATCAAGCATTCTTATTGCCCAGTATAACCGCTCCCATTCTTTTTCTAAGAAATCAGAAAAAGGGAAAATGAGAACAGCCTCAGGTTCCTCTTTGGACATTTTTCACCACCTCTTTATGGATTGTCAATTGTATAGTACCTTTTCCTCTTTCTAACTACCAGTTGAATACCGCCAACATCTTTATGTTCTTCTAAGTACTTCTTAAGCTTCATAAATTGGTCAATAAGGACTTTACTGAATGTGTAGTAATCTCCTGTAGTTGTATGAATGATAAGCATTGTCCCAACCTGCCTTTCCTCTGTATCGAATCCAGTAACTATTAACGGAGTATTAAGTACTTCCGATATTGGTCTGTAGTTGTTTTGTGGTCTTTGCTTTTCGAAAATTTCATCTAAAGTAACTATTTTTCCTTCAACCATACATATTCACCTCTTCATCAATTCCTGAAACTATATTTTCAGTCATAAAATCAATTCCGGCTTCAAAACCCCTAAGAAATTCAGCTATAGCAATCCTAACCCAGTACTCTTCTCCTTTGTAGTTTTCTCTTAGTATTCTGAAAGTATCATCCCAATTTTTGGTATTTTTTAGTATTTCTTTAATCTCTTCAATTATGGTAGCAACTTGTTCCGCTGTATAGTTAAGATTTTTAGCATAATCTGGGACAATTGGCTTCATTCTTTTTCACCCCACAGCTCTAACATTTCAAGGGCTTCATCGATTGCTTCAAGCCTGTTTTCGATGTCCTTTAATGTTTCTCTTAGTTTGTATCGCTTCATTATGTAAAGTGTTTTAATGTTTTGAAGATACTTGTAGACGCCCTGTTTGCTGTTTATATGTGCTGGTATTTTCACTCCGTTCTTCTCCAAAACCTCCTTAACTTCTTCAACCTTCATTTTTGTATCACCTCCGAGGGGTCATTGTTGCATTAGACCCCTCAGTGTTTAATACACTCTAAATCTTTATAAACCTTTCGTTAGCCTATCCTAATCATTTTTGGCTTTCCTTCTTCTCCCTCTCCTCTTTCAGCTCTAAAGAAAGTCTCTTAGCCTTTCCAACGGCAATTGCCCATTTTTCAATACTCTTTTTTAGCTCTTTAATATTCTTAGTCATGCACTCACCCCCAGCATTTTTAAGTACTTATCAATCCAAAATTCAGAGTAACCCAGCCTTTGCATGTACATTTTAAACTCCTCCACACTCAAAACACCGGATTTAAACATATTTATAAGGTCTTCTTTACTCGGCATTTTTTCAGCTTGTAACTTTTTCCTTTGTGCTTCCTCAAGATAAACGGCTACTTCCTCAGCTGGTAGACCAAGACTGTTTAATTCATCATGGAGCTGTTGAAGGTCAATAAGACCTCTCATGTATCTGATTTCCAGTGTTTTCACTCTTTCCTCAATCCATTCCTGATAGTACTTGTAATCTTCGAGCTGTAACAGGTAATCGGCTTCTTCAATACTGTAACCTAAGTTTTGAAGCATTTGTAAGGCTTCTTCTCTCTTGATAGCTCTTAGTTTATAGAGTTTTAGAATTTCTGATTTGTTAAAGTCTTTCTCTTGTGATAGTTTATACGCTTTATAAAACTCAACCATTAAATCGGCGTCCTCACTTGAGTAACCGAGTTCCATGAGACGGGCTTTTAATTCTACCTCATTTATTAACCCTAGCTCATAAATACGCCTCAGGTCGACACGGGTCAATGGTTGGAAAGCTAGGGCCGCTAATCTGTCTCTCCAATACTTCGGGTAATCGGCAATTTTCAACAGTGTACGGACATCCTCAATTGTGGTCTCAAGATTGCTGGTGTCAAGACCCATTTTACCATACTTGTCAATCATCTTTCCTCCGGTTGATGTTGGAGTGTTAAGCACTTCCGGGTTCAGACGGTGTATCATCTCAAAGGCCGCTGTCGGACTTGGAAGTTCCCAGTGAGCCCTCCAATACCACAGTAGGGTTTGTCTGTCCATTCCCCTCATTTCAGCAAAGGGGACTATTCCTTCGGGGAATTCCTCATCGTAACCGTATTTCTTGACTATAGCTTCATTGAAGACATCACGGACAGCAAATCTAATGAAATCGGTCGGTGAAGGGATAAATTTATACAGTTCTCTTATATAGTCGGCTTTTTCTCTGGTAATTCCCAGTTTTTTCATTTCGTTATAATAGGTCTCCTCATCTATCTTTTTACGGTATAACAGTTCAACTAAGTCCCCGGCCCCGAGAAGTCTTTCAGCCAGTTTTAATATTTGTGAAGCGTCTTCTTCTCTTATTCCATGATTATGAAGATACTTTATGAAGTCTTTCTTTTCTATCTCCCCTCTGCGGTACAGTTCTAGCATTTCGCTAACTGATATGTATTGTCTCCCTACCTCAAGTAGTTTTGAAGCCCATTCGTCATCATAACCGTATTTTCTCATCAGTTCATGATATTCGTTTGAGTCTATTACTCCTCTCCACCATAAATCAATCAGCGTTTGTACGTCTGGAATTGCGTTAGGGTTTAGTGCATTGAGCCTATAGTTTACTGCCCTCTGTATGGGTGGAACACCGAACAGGAAAGCACCCGTAGCTACTAAGGCTCCAATCACAGCTAGGAACGACACCATTTTTCCACCTCCTAACCGGTTAAGCCTAGTTGTTTCCTAATAAGCTCTTTCTGGAATTTGTCCATGAATTCGGACATCTGTTGAATTAACGTATCTATATCCACATTTATAACTGAATTAATCAGTTCAACCAATTGCTGTATTAACTCAACCAGTTTTGAAAACCATTCCTGAATTGTACTGATTAGAATGTTAATTCCCTGAATTAGCGGGTTTAGTTTTTCTTTGACTGTCTCAGTAAGGGAAGCTATAGCCCTTTTGAAGCTAGCCTCAAGACTGCTGATTTTTTCCCCTATCTTTGATGTCAAGTTCTGAATAACTTCTTTGAGGTTAATTGACAAGGCGGTTATCGCATCCTTGAGTTTTGATGTAGCTGAGGTAATTACATTAACTAAAGCGTCTTTTATCCCTTTAATGCTATCCTTTAGACCACTAAACACATTTTTTATTTCGTTTAGAAGTTCAGTGGTGATTTTATTGTAAACTTCTTTTACCGTGTTAACAAACCCCATAACGATGTCTTTTATTACGCTGTAAATCGTATTTATTGTTGTAACCATTTTCTCAACCATGTTTGAAATCATGTCCTTAATCATTTCCGGAATACTTTCAAGTACTTTCTTTATTTCCTCTACTTTATTTAGAATAGTGTTTTCAACCTCATTAAGAGCTGTTTTGATACCTTCAATCCCTGCAACCACTACATTTTTTAAGTAACTCCAAATGTTCTCTACTTCAACTTTCACATCCGAAATCACTGAACCGATTACGTTTGTTAAGTAGCTCCAAATCTCCTTAATCTTGTTCCAGATTTCCTTAATTTTAGACCAGAAGTCTTCTTCCTCGATCTGGATTTCTACTTTCCTGATATCGTCTGTTAACCAGCTTCCACCCTGATAGACTGATGAAGTAACCCAAACAGTCATTTTTCCGTCTTCACTTCTAGCCGTAAAGCTAACCTCTCCCGTTACTTCCGATTGCGGGGGGATTATTCCAACCCCTATTGTACCAAGCTCATTGAAATCGCTGTCTTGAACAACTGCCTTAAATATTTTACCTGTATAATACTGGTTTCGTAAAGTTACGGACAGCGTAACGGTTTCCCCATCCTTTGGTTTGTCCGGTGTCCACTCTATCGTCTTAATAGCCATCCTAAAATCCCCCTCTTATGTTTTATTGGAATTTCAAAGTTGGCCAGCCCGTCCAATAGTTGAAGTGCTTCTATTTGAACCCAAACTGAGACCTCGAACCTTAAGATTTCTTCATCTGTTTCAGCCTTGAACTCTATGGAGTCTTTAACTACTTGATTGGGGTTGATAACTCCTAGGGACTTGTGAGCCAGCTCTGTCCCGTCTTTTCGGACTACCTTGATGTAAAACGGGTGCGGGAATGAATAATCACTTCTAACCTCAAAGTCTATTCTAATTTTCTGTCCCTTAAGTGCAGTTCTGGGATTCACTGAAATAATTGATAGGGGCGTAAAATCACCCCCCGGCTTTTTCCAAAGCCACTTTCAGTCTGTTTATCCTATCTTTTAACCTCACAAGTTCTGTTTCGGCCTCTGTCGTGTCAATACCGGCTTCCCGTCCTATTGCAATCAATCTTTCCGCTTCTTTGATGTCATTTTCCATTTCCTCAATTCTCCTTTTCAAATGACTAACCATTGTTTCCATTTTCCACCACCTCCTTTTTTCTGAATATCTGATTTAGGCAAAAACTGATTAAAAGAGTAATGATTAAAAGGAACTCATGAGAAAGTGGTTTTGTGAATTCAGACGGGTTCAGTATGTAGCCTTCTTTAACCCATTCGTCGATTAGTATTAGCATTATTATAATCGCTGTCCAGATATTTAGCCTTTTCGGTTGCTTCTTGAGTAGTTCACTTTTTGCTTTTTTCAATATATCCTCTAAGTTCATAACCACCCAGTCCCCCTAGTAATGCTGAAATCATCCCCAACATTGTCCCGTCTGTCCCTACAAAGTAAAGATAAGCTATGTAATTTATTGTTAGCATTATCATCGCTACAATTGCTTTTAAAGTTCCATCCTTCATTTTTCTCCACCTCTATGTTTTTAATATCTAAACACCACCGAGACGGGAACTGTGTGGTCAACCGTGTCTTTGTTGAATACTCTTACTAGGACGTCTCCACCTGCCGGAACTTTTAGGGCCGGGTCGAAGTTCAACGGCATGTTTAGTAGATGAACGTAAATCGTAGCAAGCGGTGTCCCGTCATCGTCTCTAACAGTTATTTCAAGAAAGATTTTCGCCAGCGTGTCAATTCCCGCTATGTTGCTGTCCGCAACAGCTGCGGTTATCATCTCGAGATAGACAGGTTCTGCCGTCGCATCTTCTAATAGAGTGTCATAATTTGTGCCTCCCGCTGAAACTGTTATTATAGTGCTGACCGTGTGAACATTACCTGTTTCCGAAGCTCTCTCCTTCACTGTTGCTACATCAACAGTTATCGTTGCGTTGTCAATGCTTATTGAAGCCGTTCCCTGTACTTCTACATTAACGCTCTGTGCTTGACCTGTTATCCAGATATCAAGATGGTCTATGCTTTGACTTGCTAGGTCAAATCTTAGGTTTTCTATCTCTTGTGCTGTGATTGAAATTGGCAACGTCCACTCCGGATAATCTTTAGTCATTCCCATCACCCCAATTGCAAGCAATATTAAGATACCAACTATTAATAACTTTTTCCACAATTTTAATCACCCCCAGATAAGTTTTTGGAGTGTATTTGCTAATTTCCCCAGTACGGTCTGGGGCGTTCCTATCTCCTTTGGGACGGCTTCAATGTCCACCATTAAGGTGTGGTCGTACTGGGTTTCTGGTGCCCATGCCTTGATGATGAGCGGTGTCCTACCTTCCGGGGTCTCCCAGTAAACACTGGCGATAACTCTTGTCCCGCTGTCGTGTAGTGCTTCTCCCTCCGGTTTTGGGAATAGCTGGTACTTTCCGTAGTGAATTGAGAGATAAACGAGCCCGTTGCATCCCCACGGAAATGTTACGGCTATTTTTGTAACTATTTCGTCCTCTATGATTAGTGTTTTGGTTACCGGATTATTTTGAGGAGTTCCTGCGGGAACTGTAATGTCGGCGTGATACAAAGTCATGGTGAACCCTCACCTCAGAACTGGTTCAGGTTGACGTATCTCCATGAACCGTTTGCGTAAACGAACAACCGTGCTCCCGGCGCTGTTGCGTTGGTATCAACAGCTAATATTATCTGTCCATCCTCTCCGTTTGGCGGGGTAAAGTTTGCAAAGTCGCCTCCGTAATCTCCGACCATCTGTTTTGTAATTAAGCCTTCATTTGCTTTTATCTTATCGGCACTTTCAAGGCGTCCTGTCTTTTGCAGTTCTAACACAGTCTTCCACGTCTCAACATCAGCCCATGACCATAGAGTATTTACACTTCTACTTCTGTTGAATATGTTTAAGACACGTCTCTGGTCTCCGTCAAGCTTCCACCCGCAGAACATGTCATCATAATAGTTGCTGAGACCACCGTAAACGGCCGGTGAAGTGTTGGCAAAGTTAATGAAGTGGTCGAATGTTTCAATAAATGCCCTGTTGTTTGTTCCGCCGTATTTTTCCTGTATGTTGTTAGGCCGAGGGTTTATTACAACGTATGAACCCTGATTGCCCGTGCCGTAAAACATGACTTCACCAGTATATAAGGAATTAACGTCTTCAAAGTACGGTGATATAAATGTTGAACCGGTCATGCTCCCCTCACAGTGAACAAAATGAGCGTTGTCTTTTGTCGCCCATCCGTGAAGGTTCTCGAATACCGATAGGTTAACAAATGCCCCGCTACCTATGTAAATTCCGTAAACCTGCACGTTCATTGAGACATGACTAACTCTTGTATTTACAAAACTTAAGGCACCATTTTCCCCTACTTCAAAACCTATGTCATAATATCTTATGTCCTCAAAAGTTACATTTTCTATACTGTTGCTTTCACTCCATAGGTTATCGGTATTCTCTATTGTTATTCCCTTTTGCAGGCTCTCAATGTGCACATCTATTATTTTGTTCTTGAATCCGTTTCTAATAAGAATTCCATTGTTTGTTCCACTACCCCTAATGTGTCCCCCGATTATGCGGTTTAGTTTGTTCACTCCTTCCCTCGTACCAATCAGCTTTATAGCATAATCGGTGCCGTCATTGACTATCATCCCCTGAATTACAATTGTTACGCCTATTTTATCCTGTAAAATGAGTGGAGAGGTTATGTACATTTTTTCTCCTATTATTGCTACTCTGGAATAGTTCTTGATTTTTCCAGCCACATAATTAAAAGCTTCTTCAAGTTTCCCTGAGGAATACTCAATCTTACCCGTTCTCCCGTTCTTTACCCTGATTAAATTTCCATCCTGAAAAATAATGAAATTGTATGCGTCCGGTATTATCTGCCAATCCTGAGTAACTCCCAGAGTTCTACCAACTTTATCCATCACCCGAATATAACCCTTTTCGGGCATCTTTCACCACCTCTTTTTCATTTATTTAGTTAAGATATTCTCCTTCAACAATTATTAGAACCTGATGAGCATTTGTATCATCTGTATTTCTAACCCTAATTCTTATCCTTGTCCCACTCTCCCATTTCTCATTTACATTAACCTTAATCCAGTTACTATAAACCGTTATCTCACCTTGGATTGGTACTACCTGAATATCACCCTTATAGATTGAACAGAATACATAACCTCTTGCATCTGTTGGAAAGTCAAAGGTAATGGTTTTAACATTTAAAGTCTGCCCCTCATCTATTTCGAACAGGTCTTCAAATTTGTCTTCACTGGGATTCACACTAACCTGTTTTGCTATAACAACTGTTTTTCCCATTAACTCACCCCCTTGAAAATTAAAGAAGACTAATATTGAGCTTCAAGGAGTAATACAAAGTCAACTTGTGCCGCATTAGTTCCATCGTTGTTCTTAAAGCTAATTACAACTCTTGAGCCTTTTGGTAAAGGTTCGTTTGGTTCCCATGCATGCTCTAGGTCAACTGCCAACGGATATGCGTTAACATAGTCAAGCGTTTTGAAGTTGTCGGCGAACTGTATTGTTAAGTCAACTTTGTCTATTGTTGCCGTCCCCTTATTCACTACTAAGACTTTCTTTATTGTGTAGTCCTTGTCGGCTGTCCAATCTTTTGTTACTGTCCCCCCTGCGGGTATTGACCCGCTGTTGAGTGTTTTAAAGTAAAAGACCATTGTTCACCACCTCACAGTTTTTTATACCGAACAATTGCCTTGAAGTCAAAGCTCCATGCTGAACCGTTGTCGGGTGCTTGGTCGGCTCCGGATATGTTGACCACTTTAACGCTAAAGCTCTCATCCCCTGCAACTGCTATTGGGTAATCAGCCAATGTAAACGCTTCTTCATAGTCTGTAGTTGTTGGTGGACTTGGTATGGCTTTAAGGTCAATTCCTAACGGTGCTTCTGAAGATACAAGTACATCAAGGGGTTCTCCCTGTTTGTAAAACCTGAGTGCAAAAGTTCCCCAGTCTATACCGGCCGCTCTACCAGAAACTGCACAATACAAGATGTTATCGAATATGTACTGTTCTTTGGTGTTTGGAATGAGTGTATAAACTTCCTGTTCACTCCCAGCTGTAAACGCTACATCAGTTCCTAGGCTAAGTGAACCCTCGACAAAGGTCAAGTATTCGGCTATCTGTTGTCTGAAACGGGCCTCATACTGGGGAGGCATTGTTTCCCCTCTTCCAAGCCTTCCGATAAAACCAACAATTCTCATCTTGTCCGTTCCACCACCACTGAGCCAATATTTCTTGTTTGGTGGAACCACATAGTAAAGGTCTCCAAGGTCTAAAAGCCCATAAGCGTTGGTTGAAGTCTTATGCATTGGGGCAAGGGTTGCGTTAATCTGTCCTAGATTGTAACCGTCAATTACCAGCCTAGCCCCGGCTGTGCTGTCTGTTCCTATTTTTTTGATAACTAGGAATTCGTCGGCTCCCGTTTCATAAGTTACCCCTTCAGCAATTACCTTATCCAGTTTAAACATCCTAACCATTTCCTTTCACCCCTAAAGATTGATAGGAGAAAAAACAAAATCACTTCCTCTTGAATTTGGCCATGTGCCTGATGAATTCTTCCATTCTCCTAATGTTGTCCTCAAGGGTAACGTCGGGCATTCCTTCAATCTTCTTACGTCCGGCTTCAATGTGTGGGAGTAGCTCCCTTGCAAAGTCTTCAACATCGGTTGTTGCTTCATCAACACCCGCTGGTATTCTGTTTATGCCCTTATTTAACATCTTTTGTTTCCATTCGTCCAGTGTAACTCTCTTAAGTCCGGCCTCCCATTTACCACTATCTATGGCCTCTATAAGTCTCTGTTTCATTTTCTCTTTCTTTTGTGCGGCTTTTTCTGTTGGGGAAACCTCTACTCTCTCGACACCTCTCCTTATATCTTCTAAGGCACCCTTAAGGCGCCTGTTCCACTTCTCGGCGAATTCCTCAGGTGTTACTTTCGCCATATACACCACCCCCAGATGTTTTTATTGAGGTAGTTTCATCAATATGGTATCCACTACCCCGAACAATTGTACGCTCTTAATGTTTATAAAGTTTTCGGTTGACCTAACAATGTTAGGCTGGGGCAAACCCGAACAATTCCTTCACAATTGTAAAGTCTCCCCAGATACGTTGAAGAAAATAAATTAACACCTGGGCAAGGCGAACAATTCTTATTAATGTTCAAAACTATTCATTTATACATCGTTAGAGTACACTAACTTAGTTAGGTTAACCCAACTTAGTATAGAAAAATATAATAATGATAAAATCAAAAACGCCGCTTAAATAGAAGTCTAAAAGTCCAGACAAAGTAGAAAATAGTCCATAAAACCCAAAACACTACAAAAATATCTTCGAGTTCCATTTTTTCACCCCTATAAAAAAATGAAAAAGTCCTCAAGCGACCTTCACCCCGTCATTGATTACGAACCCATACCCTTCGATTGTCGCCCGTGAGCTATACACAACTGTGCCGTTGACATATAGTTTTACCAGACTTCCGTAATTGAAATATAGGTACTTCTTATATGTGATTGCAATCTTGACGCTCTGTAGATTCTTGTTTCTCTTGTGTCTCTCAATAAGTTCGCTTGCGAGTACTAAAAGCCCGTTTGTAAGTTCTTTCTCCTTCGTGTATGCTAAAATCTCTTTCACAACCTTTCTAAAGACTCTTGGGTGTGCCTTTTCGAGTGCGTGTAGGTTTTCCATCCACGCACTCGCCAGTTCCTCTGCCTCTGCACCAACTTCCCCAACTTTCATAACTTCAAAACACTCTACCATTTTTCCACCCCCACATGTCCACCTCATACCTGTATATGCACTCAAAGTTTATAAACCTTTCGGTACCCTTAACCGTTTACTATACTATGTATTGGTTTTTAATTAACCCTGATTTGTACCACACTAGTACCCTAAATCCCCCACTTTTCTACCTCACATAGTAGTAAATTTTGTTTACTATTACTCGTTATTAAACTTTACTCATATCCATATTTGCCCATTATTGTTTGATTGTGTACTCTAGTTCATTACACTTACCACCTTTTAGTAGTAACTATTTAATTCCCCTTAG
>ERZ1673961.607-NODE-607-length-13178-cov-6.088471_pt1 | contig 13178 bp, 5 predicted proteins | sample MGYA00580189_ERZ1673961 | MGnify/ENA primary metagenome ERZ1673961 (study PRJEB41334, sample SAMN05608105) | rock metagenome | biome: terrestrial subsurface; feature: shale formation; material: shale | place: USA: Pennsylvania ... | reverse complement strand
TTCACCTCCGCTAACGGAATAGATTTACCATTGATTAATTTGTTGTAGTTCCAGACATGCATCTTCATATTAAATTCCTCCTCGATTGTAGTTGGTGTTACTTGTTGAAGTGGTGGTAACCCTTAAGTGTCAGCTTCAGTAGTAACCCGTTTGTTTTAGTCTTCATTGTCGAAATTAAGCCATCATCTTCAAGTTTTGATAAGTGGACAAGACGGATGTCATACTTAACGAGATACTTTGCCGGAAGCCATTTGTTTAGACGCTTAGCTTCAAGCAAAATCTTTGTTAGCGATTGATTCATCATTATCACTCCTTTCTGGATGCGCTCCTCTCACCACGCTCGTCGTCTCTGTAAACACACAAAAAAGCGCCATCTATCCCAGTGGACAAATGGCAATTAATAAAAGGGGTGGGGCATGAAACGGAGGGGTACCCCCTTGTATATATAGATGCAGGTGCTCCCTAAAAATATATGTTTTTTTAGAATAAGATTGAAAATTCCATACATTTCCTTTATTATAGAAATAAAGTATTAATAAAGTAAGAATGTTGAGGTGAAGTGATTGGATATTAAAGCCTTTCAGAAGACGCAAAGAGAACTGGCGTCAACAATCAATCAAGTTATAGATACATATTGGAAAGATGGAATAGATGAAGCGGAAATGGTTAATCATATTAAAACGCTCTATTCTTTGAATTCAAGTAAGTTTAAGAAAGATAATACATACACAACGATTCTTCTGCAGAAGTGCGGTAAAAGAAGATTAGAAGTCGTAGAACAAATCATTAGAAAATAGTAACTTTGGTGATTAGATGGAGGAATGATGATGAGGTATTCAGCAGGGTTTACTAAAGAAAAATGGTCGGAACACGATATTGAAGCGGTAATCAATTTATTGCAAAAATATGATGATAAGAAACAGATCTTAGATGAGGCTGTTGAAAAGAATCTGTTTCAGTTAAGAAGCCCTTTGAGTATTAAAAATCGTTTTAATATGGTGTATAACCGTGCTAGAACATTAAATCCAGAGATGCAAAAGATGTATTTAACCGCAAATGATTATGACCGGAAGGTGCTTGTGCTTTATACATTTATGAGAGCGTATCGGATACCATTGGAATTTTATCAAGAAATATTAATCTATAAATACCAGCAACAAGAACCACTTTATAAGAATGACTTTCACTACTTTTTCGCTGCAAAAGCTGAAGTAAATGAAACGGTAGCTAGCTGGCGACCGGAAACAATTAAGAGATTAATTAGTGCGCTGACACTGTTCTTTAGAGAAGCTAAGATGATTGAGAAAATAGATGATACAAAGTTTGATGTAAAACCGATCCATGCTACTCAGTCGTTAAAAACATATGCTGAAAGGAATTGCCCTCTTATATATTCCTTTACAGTTTTAGAGAAGGTGAATGAACATGAAATCAACTTATGAACGCTTAGAAAAAATGGAACAGAGAATATCTGATCATGACTTTACAATACCTAAAGGGATTGGGAGTGATATCCCACACTTTGTCTTTGATTACCCACCTGAAGATGAATTACAAGTACGCGTCTATGTAGACAATCTATTAAAGCATACACAGGTGAATATAAAAGAAGTGAATTTATTTCACTTCTTACTATCATTTTTTGAGGAAGAGGAAGTAGAAGAGCTTTTTGAAATGGAAGATGAAGAAGGGATAGACGGGTTAATCGATGTCTTTGAGCCTATATTGAACGAAAGCAACGCAATGGTTCAACAATTTCAGGATATGACTGATGATGCAGCGTTGATCTTTATTACCGGTGTGGGTTCGGCCCATCCATTTTTAAGGTCGAGTCAATTATTAAAATCTATTTCAAGTAAAGGTTATAAAAAACCAATTGTCTTATTTTATCCTGGTGAATTCACGGGGTTAAGGTTAAAACTTTTTGGTGTGTTGGATTATGAAGATGACTATCAACTATCACGAATTTCATAGGAGGCAAACAGATGCAAATTAAAGATTTATTCCAAAAAGATATATTTCGTCCGATTAATAATGTTGTTCAAGCAGAACAAATTGATGAAAAAACAATTGAGAATGAATTAGATGAGTACGTACTAACTGAGGAAGGTGAACATTACCTAGAGCGGTTTTATCAAAACTATCTTGCAGTCTATAATCAACCATCAACAAAAATTGGTGTATGGGTGTCAGGTTTCTTTGGTTCAGGTAAGTCACATTTCTTAAAAATCTTATCTTACTTGCTACATAACGATACGATTTCTAATCGAACACCAGCCGATTATTTTAAAGACAAAACAGACAACCTTGAGTTGCTACAAATGATGGAGCAAGTATCTGCTAAAAAGACAGATGCGTTACTTTTTAACATTGACTCAAGATCAACGTCCTCATCAAAAGACGCTGAAAAGGAACGGATTATTGAAGTATTCTTACGCGTGTTCTACAACCATCTAGGGTACTCAGATACATTATGGATTGCTGAAATGGAACGACAGTTAGATGAAGATGGTAAGTATGAAGCGTTTAAACAAGCTATTGAAGACCAAAATCAAAAAACATGGGAAGAGTTTAGACCGAAAACATTACTACGTAAAAAAAAGGTTATTACGGCTTTAGAGGCCATAGGTTATGATCACGACACTTCAACAACCTTCTTCAATGTAAGTAGAGAGGCGTTTTCAATTGACGCTCAGCGTGTGGCTGAACTCGTTGCGGCTCATTGTAAAAAGCAAGGGCCAGATTATCGTATCGTCTTTTTAGCTGATGAAGTAGGTCAGTATATCGGGAATAATACAAGTCTCATGCTTAATTTACAAACGATTACTGAAAAGTTAGGGGATTTATGTCAAGGACAAGCCTGGGTCATCGTCACATCACAAGAGAAATTAGAAGCAACGGTATCAGACCTCGATAGTACGAAAGACTTCTCCAAAATTCAGGGGCGGTTTGAAACAAAAATAAACCTATCAAGTGCTAATACAGATGAGGTTATTAAAAAGCGTCTATTAGTGAAAGATGATCTTGGTACAGATACGCTAAAAACAATTTACGATGGGGAAGGAAAGCTGATTCACAATCGATTAGCCTTTGATAAACAACACGCACAACTACGATCAGGTTATCGGTCTATTGATGAATTTGTCGCCTTTTACCCATTCGTTCCGTATCAGATTGAATTATTACAAAAGATTTTTACTAAAATTCGTAACTTAGGAGAAGGTGGACAACATACATCACGTGGTGAGCGTTCATTACTCAAGGCCTTCCAAGAAGCAGCTCAATTAAATGCTAATGAAAATGTCGACAATATGGTCACAATGGCAGAATTTTATCCGTCTATTCGTGATTATTTAGAATCATCAATCACAAGTACAATCACAAGGGCACAAGACCGTGCTAGAAATAACGAAGGTCTAGAAGATTATGATGTGCATGTGTTAGAGGTATTGTATTTGATTAAAGGGATTGATGATATTAAAGCTACACCAAGTAATATTGCCACCTTGATGGTTGAAACGGTTTATGATGAGCGTCAGCCATTAGAGTATCGTATTAAAGAATCATTAAATCGACTTCAAATGGCAATGCTGATTGAACAACATGCAGATGGAACGTATTCGTTTTTATCAGACGAGGAACAAGAAATCAACCGTGAAATAAAAGCAGAAGAATACAATGCTTCCTCGGTAAAAGAACATTTAGGCAATCTCTTTTTCAATGCCATGTATCGCCATACTAAGTTTGAATATAAGCATAATGAACAAAAGAAACCCTTTGATTTTAACAAACGCTTTGATAGCTATGTAAAAGGTCAGATGAACCATGAATTAACGATGCAAGTATTTTCAGAAGGCATGACAGACTCTGAAGCGTCGTTAAAAGCAGTCTCAGGTGATTTGATCATCCTCTTAGATAAAGACCTTGTAGCAGAAGCGGAAAGTGCTTTAGCGTACATTCAACAAGTAAATAGTTATGTTCGACGTAAACAAGGAAGTTCAACAAATCAGCAACAAAAGCGGATCTTTGAGGCGAAAATTGCTGAAGTCGATGAATATGCAGAGAAGGCAGAGACGTTACTTAAAAAAGCCTGTGAGAAAGCCGAGTTCTTCATTCAAGGCCAGCGGCGAGATTTTAGTGGGACATTCGAAGCTAAAGTAGATCAAGCAATGACTATGCTTATTCGTAACACCTACACTAAATTCCATTATATAAAAGAGCCTGTTTCGTTTAAGAATAGTAAGCGTAAGTGGATGGAAGTTGCTGAGGACTTAGGAGAACGAAGCTTCTTTGCCGATATAAATGAGAACGCTATTGATGAAGTGAAACACTTTATTGAAGAACTTGAAAGGTTCCATGACCAGCGAACATTAAAACAAGTCGTACAAAAATATAAAGATGTGCCATACGGCTGGGAAGAACAAGATACCATTGCCATTTTAATGCGCTTAATGCATGGTGGCAAGTTGCGTTTTACTTATGCTGGTGAGTCATTCACACCTAAATCGCATGCCTTCTATGACCGGTTAGAGAAGATATCGGAACGAGATCGTATTGTTGTATTGCCTATTGTAGAGATGGATCAACAAGTAAAACGTGACCTTATCGCACTCGTTCGTGAATTCTTTTCAATCATGCAGCCATTAGATACGTATGATGCTTATGAAGAGTTAATTCGCAAAAAAATAGATGAAGATTTTTTGCAACCTATTAAAAAGATAAGATCACGTAGATCTCAACAAGATCCAACGACTGACTACCCGTATCCCGGAGAACGAGGCATAAGAACAATCGAGACAGATATACAGAAGCTACTTGCGAACCGAGGAGCAGAACAGTTCTGTCGTGCCTTTATTCAATACGAAGATGATGTGGAAGAATGGCATGACATGTTAGAAACATTACAAGGCTTTTATGAAGGTAATCCAATTATTAAATTTGATGAAGCCACTCAAGCTCTAAAAGATCACAAACAAGACTTAGAAATTATTCATAATGAACAACTAGACGATATCGCTCAACAAATGAAACGTATTTTACTTCAAGAAGAACCAACAAAAGATATTAGTCAATTGCCTAAATTAACAGATGATTTAAAACAGATGATTCAATTAGAAACAGACAAACAAAAGCAAGCAGTACTCATTCAGTCTGACCAAGTGATCCAACAGATCAAAGAGTTACAAGAACAGTATGCGCACTATGAATCAATTGTGACATATATTCAATCTAGAATAGATCAAGCCTCACACTTACATGAAAAAATTAAACAGAGTAAGCAGATTTCTAGCGCACGTATTAATTATCAACAGCTCAATGAACTTATGGACTCAACCAAAAGAAAAAGCCACCAAATGTTAAATGAGTTAAGGGAAGAAACAGAGACATTTAAAAGAGAGTCAAAACCACTCACAAAACAAGATCTTTATGATAAGTTCTTTAATCAAGTTGACGTGATTGAAACGGAAGAAGAATTAGACCGTGCGATTAATTCATTAAAACGAGAATTATTGAAAGACTTGCAAACGCATTACTTTATAAAATCTTAATAACAAGGAGCAGATATATTCTGCTCCTCTATACAATAGGGGTGAAATAATGAATAAGAAAGAGTTAAAAAGCTTTGCAGTGGAAGCAAGACGCGATTTACGAGAAAAGGTTGCCTTAAAAGCGGAACAATTTGGAATCACAGAGACTAATCAAGTACTTGAAATAAAAGAAGATTACGGGCAATTGATTGTTAACAATAAAACATTTCCCGTAGAACTAAAACAAGCGTTACATACACTAAAAAAGCAAATCGACACGGTTGGCTACGATCAATTGATTGAAGAAGTGGCCTACACTTGGTTTAACCGAATTATTGCTATTCGTTATATGGAAGTAAATAATTACCTTCCAGACCGTGTTAATGTCTTATCTAGCAGCACGGGTAAAAATGAGCCGGATATTTTAGTTCATTATGAAACGATGAATTTAAATCTGAGTGTTGAAGATATTGCTAGCTTATTAAGAGAAGGTAATCAAGAGGAAGCTTACAGAAAGTTATTCGTTGCCCAGTGCAATAGTTTAAATCAAGCCTTACCAATGCTGTTTGAAGAAATTAATGATTACACAGAATTGTTACTCCCTGATTACTTGTTAGATAGTGAGTTTATAATAAACAAGTTAGTTTCAAATGATGAATTAACTAATAGTTTTGAAGAAGTAGAAGTTATAGGTTGGTTGTATCAATATTACAATGCTGAGCCGAAGGATAAGGTATATGCAAAATTAAAGAAAAATGGAAAGGTAGAGAAGGCAGAAATCCCGTCTGTTACGCAATTATTTACACCTAAATGGATTGTTCAATATTTAGTCGATAATTCATTAGGGCAGCTATGGATGGAGGCTAATCCCGATTCCTCTTTACAAAAAAGCATGCAATATTATGTTGAACCTGCTAAACAAGATAATCTTGTAAAAGAAAAATTGAAAAAAATTAAATACAAAGACGTTGATATTGAAAAGTTAACAGTATTAGATCCATGTGCTGGGTCTGGTCATATGCTTGTTTATGCATTTGATTTACTTTATGAGATGTATCTAGAGGCCGGGTATATCAGCAATGATATCCCTAAGCTTATTCTTGAGAAAAACCTCTACGGACTAGATATTGACCAAAGAGCCATACAAATGACTTATTTCGCGTTAATGATGAAGGCAAGAAGTAAATCAAGAAAAGCATTAAAGAGCAATTTGTCATTAAATGTTTATGCTGTTAAAGAAACGAATGGTTTAGAAATTGGTAAAATAGCACAATTACTTTCGGAAACAGATGTTGAAAGTAAAAAGTTAACGAAGCTATTGGAAATGTTTGTAGATGCAAAGAATTATGGTTCGTTGATTACCGTACCAGATGATAATTATAGCATCTATATTAATAAAATAGATGCTCTTAAAAAGTCGAATGAACAACAAGATATGACTTATTTTCAGGTTTATGAACAATTAGATGAAGTGAAAATATTGTTTGAACAAATTGATATTCTAAATTCAAAATATAGTGTTGTAGTTACTAATCCACCTTATATGGGTGGAAAACAAATGAATAAAGAGTTGAGCTCATATCTAAAGAAGAATTATCCTCATACTAAATCAGATACGTTTGCAGCTATGATGGAAAGAATGGAGTCTTTTAAAGAAGAGAATGGTTTTATAGCAAATGTAACAATGCAATCATGGATGTTTCTCTCTTCTTTTGAAAAGTTTAGAAAAAGACTAATTAACAATTATTCGATTTTCAATATGGTTCATATGGGCAACAATGTGATGGGGATCGCATTTGGTACTGTTGCAACTATTTATCGAAATTCAGTAGAAAATTACAAAGGTACTTATCAGTATATTGAATATGAAGATTTAATTGATGGGATACCGTCACGATATCCTGTTGAAAATGATCGATTTTCTATTGTTTCTAGTGATAGTTTTGATAGTATTCCAGGTTCGCCAATAGCATATTGGGCAAGTGATAAAGTAAAAGATATATTTGAGACATTTGATAATTTAGGAGAAATCGCAAAGCCTCGACAAGGAATGGCAACATCAGATAATGACCGCTTTTTAAGGAATTGGTATGAAGTAAGCTTTGAAAAAATAGGTTTTAATTATAAAAATAACATAGAGGCTGAAGCTTCAAATAATAAATGGTTTCCCTATAACAAAGGGGGTGCGTACAGGAAATGGTACGGAAATAATGAAAAAATTGTTAATTGGGAAAATGATGGGGAAGAGGTAAAGGCATTTGCAATCTCATTATACAAGAACGCAACAAGAACGATTAAGAATATCCCTTTTTACTTTAAAGAAGGAATCACTTGGTCATTTGTAAGTTCATCTTATTTCGGGGTCAGATATACACCTAAAGGATTTCTTTTTGATGTGGGTGGTTCTTCATTGTTTCCTGATAAGGACATCCCTATTTACTTAAGTTATCTAGCGAGTAAAGTCGCGCCGTATTTTCTTACATTTATAAATCCGACACTTAATTTTCAAGTAGGAAATGTCGCGAGTTTACCTTTACCTATGTTGGAAGAAAGTGTTGGTAAAGAAATAAATAATTTATCTAACGAAAATATTCAATTAGCTAAAATGGATTGGGATTCATTTGAAACTTCTTGGGATTTCAAAAATCATCCATTTATTGAAATGGGTAATGGTGGTTATCTAAAAACAACTTTTGAGGTCTGTGAGAAAAATATGGATACTCGTTTTAATCAAGTTAAAGAAAATGAAGAGAAATTAAATCAAATATTTATCAATTATTTTGGATTGGAAAAAGAATTAGCATCTAAGGTATCTGAGAATGAAGTGGTTATTGCGCAGGCAGAGAGAGAGAATGATACCAAAGGTTTCTTATCGTATTTTATTGGTTGCTTATTGGGCCGTTATTCATTAGAGGTTGAAGGCCTTGCTTATGCGGGTGGAGAATTCGATGAATCAAAATACCAAAGCCTTAAGCCTGTTTCAGATGGTGTCGTACAGTTAACGGATGCCCATTACTTTGATGACGATATCATTGTGCGTTTACGTGAATTCTTGTCTGTGGCCTTTAGTCCAGATACAGTGGATGAGAATATGGCTTGGTTAGCTGAATCACTCGAAATGAAAAAGAATGAATCACCAGAAGAACGTTTGCGTCGTTACTTCTTAGATGAATTCTTTAAAGATCATTGCCAGACATATCAAAAACGTCCAATCTACTGGTTAGTTGATTCGGGTAAACAAAAAGGTTTACGTACACTTATTTATATGCATCGTTATCAACCAGATACAATGGCAACGATTCGCTTTGAACACCTACAAGAGATTCAATCAAAATATCAGAATGAGATTGATATGATTGATACACGTTTAGCGAATCCGAGTCTATCAGCGTCAGATAAAAAGAGCTTTGAGAAGGTGAAAAATAGTTACCAGAAGAAGCTTGATGAATTACAAACATTTGATAAAAAACTCGCTAGTTATGCGAATGAACAAATAGCGATAGATTTAGATGATGGGGTCAAAGTGAATTATGCCAAATTTGACGAAGTTTTGGCAAAGATTAAATAACGAAAAGAGGAGAGTGTCTCCTCTTTCTCTTTACATAAACGAGGTGAATGTCATGAACGTAATAGAAAAGTTACAAGAAAAGATCGATCAAGAAAAAGAATCTAAAGAACGTGCGATTGTTTTTTGGTATGATCCTCAAGCACAAGTTGATCTAAAAGAATTGAGTGAACAGTTAAAACATATTGAGGTTAGACAGTTAACTGATAAAAACTGCTTTAAATTAAAATATGAAATGGAAATTAGCCGGCCTACAACATCGTTTTTACTTTATGCAGAGCACGCAAGGCCACAAGATAAAGACAACATGCTGCTTGATATACTGTCATATAGTGCCGAGTTTAAAGCAGATGAAGTGGCCATGTTAGCTGAAACCTTGCAGGTGTCAGATTATATCTTACGTCCAATCATGGAACAGTATCCATTATTTTTTGAGAATAAAGATCGTAGAAAACGCCTAGGTAAACTGTTACCTAGTGATACTGATAGACATCACTTTGAACTAAGTATGGTGGCTGTTTTAGTAAAGGCTCCTGTGCCAGATATCCGTGTGATTACACGTCAGTTACTTTTAAATGGCTTGAGCGAAGAAGAAAACGAATACGTCAGACAACTAAAACGTAATTACTCATTTGAGCGAGCTTTAGAAACGATTGGTCGCTATTTTGGTGTTTGGTTAGAACCGGATCATGAACCGTTAGAACACTTAATGAGTAGTCTCATTTATCAACATTTCCGTCAACATGCCACTTTCACTGTTGAAGAGTGGGAAAGTGACTGGGCATCATCCTCACCTAATGTTTGTGCATTATTTGTAGAAGAATGGCTACGGCAAGGTGGGGATGTGATTGATGAAACGATAAAAGGGTGGGAAAAGACCAATCATGTAAGAGAAGTATTGAGTTCTTTTGATGTAGACGCCTATCAGAATGTTGAAACGTTTCCCGTTGTAGATGCACTTATTATTGAGAAGTGTATCGATGAACTCACCCATCAAACGATTGATAAAGATAAACGAATGGCGTTAATTGAACAGCGTCTAACAATGTATTGGGGTTCAAAAGGTAAACTAAAAGCATTATATTTAACGTTGCTTAAAGCCGTTCAACTGCATGATTTAAAACAAATGATGAACCGACCAACCCATCAAGATGATTTATATGAACGTTATGCAACAGATTTATATCAAGTTGATCAAGTATATCGTCATTTCATCTATCACTACTCAATCCTTGATACGAAAGAAATGTTTGAAGATATCGCAGACAGATTCACGAATTGGTATGAGCACGAGTATTTACGTCAACTTTCAGAAGAAACAAACGCTTCTTTAGAAGAAGGAGATACACCAAACATCATGCCACAGCGCTTATTCTTTAAAAAGACGATTCAACCCATTTTAGATAAAGAACAGACGCGAGTATTTGTGATCATCTCTGATGCCTTACGCTATGAAGCTGCTTATGAATTACATGAACACTTAAAAGGACGTGAAAACGGTAAGTCAGAGATTCAACCAATGGCTGCGAGTTATCCAACGTACACGCAATTAGGTATGGCATCGTTATTGCCACATACAGAGCTTATGATAGATGAAACACGCGGTGTTTTAGCTGATGGTCAATCGACTAAAGGATTAGCCAATAGACTTAAAGTACTTAAAGAAATAGAACCTCAAACAGAGGTGCTAAAACTTAAGGCGTTATTAGACATGAAAGCAAGTGAGGCTGAACAAATCTTACGAGGTAAACGCTTGGTTTATTTATATCATGACCATATTGATGCCCTAGGCGACTCAGCCAAATCAGAACGCGAAACATATGGGGCTGTTAACCAAGCAATTGAGGACTTAAAATATGCTGTTGATCGTTTGTCGCGCCTTCAAGCGAAACGTATCTTTGTGACGGCGGATCACGGCTTCTTATTTCAGTTTAAACAGATTGAAAACCACGGAAAGATATCTGCTGTTGAAGGGAAAGTGATTGATCAAAATCGTAGATTTGCGATTGGTCACCAGTTATCAACACCAGAAGGTGCTATTAAGTTAAGTGAAATACAAACACCGCTAAAAAACGTGGAAGTAGTTTTAGCTAAAAGCATGAATCGTTTTAAAACCGGTGGAGGGTTACAATTCATCCATGGGGGAGCACTGCCACAAGAAGCTGTTGTACCGTTAATTGATTATCGCCGTATAGAGAAGGCAGAGCCGGTAGATATAGCCGTGGCCATGGTCAATAAGGTGATTACTAATTACCGTATGCCTGTGACGTTCTACCAGGATCAAAGTGTTTCAGACGACTATACATCACGTAAAGTGGCGGTTGCTTTTTATCAAGGAAACGAACGGATTTCTAACCTAATAGAACTCGTCTTTGATTCAAGTGGTGAAAAGCAAGCGCGTAATCGCCAAGTTGTCTTTAATTTAGTAGAAAAACATTACCGCATTGATGAAAAAGCTATCTTGAGAGTAGAGACAGTCACGAAAAAAGGTAAGGAAGTTTATATAGAAGAAGAATTTACTTTGCGAATATATGAGGCGCTATATTAAGTCACACAAGAGCTGGAGGTGAGAAGGTTGCTTAAACCAGGAGACATAGTTGGTGGGTCTTTTTGGCCGGAAACGGTGCAGATTAAACATATAGAACAAATAGATGATGATTTATATCTTATTGAAGCTGTAGGTCGAGAGTCTAATCAATTTTTTGAAAACTATCTTGAGAAGCATCAGTTAGAAGAAGTTAAACATTATTCGGATGATGTAGTGTCAGATCAATTAAAAGATAGATTTCAGCATTACTTACAATATCATGTACTAAGGACAGAAAAAGAATACTCTCAGTCACGTGCTAGAGGTAATAAGAACATGATTCCTTTGCCACACCAAATTGAAGCTGTGTATAGTAAGATGCTTCAAGCACCACAAGTACGCTATTTGTTAGCGGATGACCCAGGTGCAGGAAAAACGATCATGTCAGGTATGTTGATTCGTGAATTAAAAGCACGGAATACGATTCAAAAAACCTTAATTTTAGTTCCGCCCCTTGTTTTAAAACAGTGGCAAACAGAGTTGAAAGAAAAATTTGATGAAGATTTCTTAATTATTACTCGTGCTTATTTAGATGGATCGGGTGAGATAAACCCCTTTGATGTCCATCACCAAGTGATTGCTTCGATGTACTGGGCATCAAGAGAAGACATCAAAAATATGATTATTAGTTCGCAGTTTGATTTAGTTATCGTTGATGAAGCACATAAGATGGCTGCTTATACAGTTGGTCAGACGAAACGAAAAATCAAACGGACGAAAATGTTTCAAATGGGTGAGAATTTGTTGCGACACACAGAACATGCGCTACTTTTAACAGCAACGCCTCATAAGGGAGATAGAGAGAATTTTAGACACCTGATGAGTTTAATCGATCATGATATTTTCTCGCAGCTAAATAGAAGTGACTCTATTTTAGAAAAGAGTAACCCTTATGTAATCCGGCGGTTAAAAGAAAACATGGTGACATTTGATGGTGCACCGTTGTTCCCGAAGCGCACAACGAAAACTTTGGGGTTTGATCTAAGTCCAGCAGAAATTGACTTGTATGAGTCTGTAACGGAATATGTTAGACATTACTTTAATCGTGCTAAACAAAATAGTAAGCCGAATGTGGCCTTTGCGATGATGATTTTACAACGACGATTAAGTTCATCAATTGAGGCAATTTACTTGTCGTTAGTGCGACGAAAAGAACGGCTAAGTAAAGCGTTAGAAACAGGACAAAAAGTAAGGCAAATGAGTGTGAATTATGATGACTATGAAGATATCTCACTAGAAGAACAAGAATTGTATGAAGCCTATGCTGAAGGTGAATTTGAAGAGTTGGATTTAGCAGAACTTCAAGTTGAGATTGATATGTTAGATCAACTCATTCGTAAAGCAAGTGCAATCAGACAACATCAAGTAGAAAGAAAATTTCTTGAACTTGAAAAGACACTCTTTGGTGCAAGTGGGCTATTGGCACAAGGTGAGAAAATCTTAATATTCACCGAGTCAAAAGATACATTGAATTACTTAGAGAAAAAACTGAAAGCTT